>Ga0187857_10000262_pt1 | contig 66164 bp, 56 predicted proteins | sample June2016WEW_8_10_FD_132984 | JGI IMG/M metagenome (GOLD analysis project Ga0187857, IMG submission 132984) | Peatland microbial communities from SPRUCE experiment site at the Marcell Experimental Forest, Minnesota, USA - June2016WEW_8_100 | ecosystem: Environmental > Terrestrial > Soil >... | reverse complement strand
TTCAAGGCGCGTGACAGAAGGAGGTCCCGCCACGTAGCGTGACCATCACACAACCGACACGCCGAGGGCTCAACTGGTCAATTTCGGTGAGCAACTCTGGTCAATTTCGGTGAGCGCCATCAATGGCATAAGCGACCCCAAAGAGACGGTGTGTCGCGCTACGATGCCAGGGTTTGAATAGCGGATATTCGACACCTGACTGAACGGATGCCGGAAGTAGCTTCTGGACAGGAAGAACGCCGTGCTTGTTACAGCGGCGGAGGGTTCCCCCAGGCGTCCTGGGCCGTTGGCAGCCCTTCTGACGCGTGCTGGTGAGCAGGAGCCTGGTGGATCCGCGGCGAGTGGCACATTTGAACATCTGGAGGACTCCGGAGCGAGGAGGTGTTGCGACAAGCCGCTTGTAACAGTCACCTGTGCCCTACCGCAAGACAGCCTCGATCGGTCAAACTTGTCGCCACCAAGCGAGGTTCAGTGGAGCTACCGAGCGTCAGTGAGAGGGCGATGCGCTGTTGCCCAGCCCTTCAGGTCTGGCCGATTGTGCGCTTGCCAGCGCGACACGTCCCGTGTTGTTCTGTGCTTCCTTAGCCGAGTGCTGTAGTCGTCACCATGGAACGCAGGGACGGTGCGCACCAACACCGGGAGGAGGTCGCCCTCCCTCACCCGGACTCAAGCCGTACGCCCTGGTCCGCTGCTGGCGAGGCTGGAGTAGCTATTGCTATTAGCTAATAAGCTATGTAATGTAGCTACATGACTACGAACGCCCAGAACACCAGATACCTCTCTCGCCCGGAAGGGCGAATCTCCTACGACGTCGACGGCGACGGACCCCTGATCGTGCTCGTACCCGGCATGGGTGACCTGCGAGAGGCGTATCGCTTCCTCGCTCCCGCCCTGCGGAAGGCGGGCTACAAGGTGGCGAGCACCGACCTCCGCGGTCACGGTGACAGCGACGCCACGTTCAGGTCCTACGGCGAGGTCGAAACCGCCGGCGACATTGTCGCCCTCATCGAGGAACTCGGCGGCCCTGGCGTCGTCGTCGGCAACTCCATGGGGGCCGGCTCGGCAGTACTAGTCGCGGCCCAGAGGCCGGACCTGGTCAGCGCCCTCGTGCTGATCGGCCCCTTTGTCCGCGACCCGAAGGTGAGCGCGATGTCGCGCATCCTCCTCCGGCTCGCCATGGCCCGACCGTGGGCTGTCACCTCGTGGAAGGCGTACCTGCCCAAGCTCTACGCAGGCCGGCGGCCCGATGACTTCGACACCTACCGTGCCCAGGTCGTGGCGAGCCTGCGGCGGCCGGGACACGCCAAGGCGTTCTCCCTCACCACGCGCACCAGTCACGCACCAGCAGAGGCGCGACTGGCCGACGTTGCAACACCGACCCTGGTAGTGATGGGCGAGCAGGACCCGGATTTCCCGGACTCCAAGGCGGAGGCCGACTGGATCGCGCACGCCTTGCGTGGAGAGATCGTCATGGTGCCCGAAGCAGGCCACTACCCCCAGTCGCAGCGGCCCGATATCACCACCGATGCGATGCTGGCCTTCTTAGAGTCGGTGAACGGCCGTGCCTAGGGCTGGGCTGACCGAAGCCCGGGTGGTAGACGAAGCCGAGCGGATCGCCGACGAGGTGGGCCTGCCGCGCCTGACCCTCGCCGCGCTCGCCGAGCGTCTGGGCGTACGACAACCGTCGCTCTACAAGCACGTCAACGGCATGGAAGGTCTCCAGCGCAGCATCGCCGTTCGCGCCAAGCGCGAGTTGGCCGACACCCTTGCCCGTGCCACCGTTGGTCGGTCGCGCCGCGATGCCATCGTGTCCATGTCATGGGCCTACCGAAGGTGGGCGCTCGAGCACCCCGGCCGCTACGCGGCGACCCAGCGCGCCTCCGCTCCGGGAGACACCGAGGCCGAGGCGACGGACCGCGCCGTGGTTCAAGTTGTCTCCGATGTCCTCACCGGCTACGAACTGCACGAGGACGATGCGACCGATGTCATCCGTGCCTTGCGCGCCGCACTGCACGGCTTCGTCACCCTCGAGGCGGGGGGCGGCTTTGGACTCCCGGACGACGTCGATCGCAGTTTCGATCGTCTCGTTCATTGGCTCGAGTCGGTGCTCGCCAGCTGGACCGAGGAATCGACGTCTCGGAGCGCAACGTGAAGGTCAATCGGAATATCGACGTCTACGTCGTTCAAGCACCGCGCCTTATCCGTCTTCTCGCCGGTCTCAGCCAGTTTGGAGGCCTCAATACAGGTCCTTTTCGATGGCACGTGACCTTCGACTGGCTTAGCACCATCCTCAAGCCGCGCGTGCCTTGTCCGTGCCCGCAGCGGAGCCGAGATGAGCCCGCGATACAGACAGACTGAAGAAGTCGTCGTCCCCTACAACTTGCTCCACCGTCCCGTCCCACCGGTCTTAATGCTCGTCGCGTCAGCAGTCCTGCAATCCGCGCCTTTAGCTGTCGTCGCCACCAGCTGGGTCACCCACATTCTCATGGACCGAGGTGTGGGCTTCGGGCTCAGAGACCATAACGGGGCCATCATCCCGCCAAAGCGTTTCAACGAGCGCCAAGAAGCCACCCATAGAAAGCCGCCGTCGACCACGGTACCTATGGAGAACATGACGAGCCCTCGGAGTGGCCGCGCGTGTAGCGCCGGGGACTAGAACGCGCGACAGACGGATGGTTCGCCAAGATCCGTGCGCCTGCGGAAAGCGCCGTACCCTGAACTGGAGCCCCAGCGGTTCCGTGACTGGTTTCCGGCCGATGCTCCACTCCCCCACGTGTCCCGGGCCGTTGTAGGCCGTTCTGGCGCGTGCTGCCGAGCAGGGAACTTGGAGGATCTGGCAGGTGGCACATTTGAACAGTTGGAGGACTCCAGGGCGAGGAGGTGTCGCGGGAGGCGCCGACCTTCGTAACATCCTCGATCGGTCGATCCGGTCGTCAGCATGCAAGTTCAGCGGCGCTGTCGAGTGGTCGTCGGTGGGAATGCGAGTGGTCCTGCCCTGCGCGTAACGCCGAACGTTTGCCGTTGACAGGCGACGAGCTACGTTCTCCGTCCGTCACGGGATCTTTCTTGACCAGCGAATACCACGCCTGAGTGTCGGGCATTGCAGTCGAAACACGAAGAAAGGAGTCGGTGCATGACTGCTAGTAGTGATGCAACGAGTAATCCAGGGGTTGTGTTTCCCATGGCAGGTCAGGTCGAGCTTCAGGAGCAGGAATTGAAGCCTCCGGGGCCTGATGAAGTGCTTGTTCGAACCCGACGTTCGATGATCAGCCCGGGAACCGAGCTGACGATTCTTTCCGGTCAGTTCCCGGAGAATTCGGCATGGGCGACGTATGGTCGTTTTCCCTTCCTCGTCGGTTACAGCGCGGCGGTTGAGGTGATCGAAATCGGAAGCGAAGTCAGGTCGGTGAAGGTCGGTGATCTCGTAGCGGCACCCACACCCCATGTACGCTTCGCGACTGTCGCAGCAAGTTCGGTGAATCCCGTGCGCGACGAGCGCCTCGCTCTCGATCACATTCCCTTTGTTTCACTAGGTCAGGTCGTCATGAACGGAGTCCGACGTGCTCACCTGGGGTGGGGAGAGACAGTCGTCGTGTTCGGAGTCGGCATCCTCGGTCAGCTGGCCGTGCGCTTTTGCCGACTTGTCGGTGCACGTCCCGTGATCGCGGTTGATCCCTGTTCCAATCGACTTGCCTGCCTACCCAAGGAAGAGGGCATTGTTGCCATCGAACCAACAAGCACCAACTTGCGGGACCATGTGGCCGATGTCACACGAGGGCGCATGGCTGATGTCGTGTTCGAGGTAACCGGCATGCCCTCGCTCATCCCAGAGGAATTCCAGGTGATGAAGGCTAGTGACGGCCGATTCGTCGTCCTGAGCAGTCCTAGCGGGCCAACATGGTTCGATTTTCATGACCTGTGCAATAGCCCAAGCCACACGATCATTGGTGCGCACAACAGATCCCATCCTCTGGTCGAAACGGCGGCGAACCCATGGACACTGCACCGAGACGCGGAGCTCCTCTTGGATCTTGTCGCCTCAAAGGAGATCGATTTGGAGCCGCTCATAACGCATCGGCTCCCTTACAGCGCCGCGTGTGACGCTTACCGGTCGCTCCTCAAGGAGCGGACACACGGGTTGGCCATAATTCTCAATTGGGATGAGGATTGAACTCAATTCCTCTTCTGCGTACATAAAATGGTGAACTAGTCTGCCGGACAGATCCCTGGTAGCGGCGGCCACGTCAGCCCACAGGAACACAGCTCGATGGGCTCATGATCCGCGCGCCTGGGCAAGGTGCCGTACCTTGAGTTTGAGTTCGGCAGTTCCGTGACGGGTGTGCGCTGGTGTCACTCCCCCAGACGTCACTGGGCCGTTGTAGGCGTTCTGACGGGTACTGCTGAGAGGGGTCAAGTTGCACATCCCAACAGTTGGGGGACTCCAACGAACACCCCTGAACGGTTCCTCAGGACCCGCCCCGGCGTAGGCTGGTCTCGTGTTGCGCCTTCTGACCGCGGGCGAGTCCCACGGGCGTGCGCTCGTTGCAGTCGTCGAGGGGCTCCCCGCCGGGCTGCCGATCCTCGCGGATGAGATCTCGGGCGAGCTCGCCCGCCGCCGGCTCGGATTCGGGCGCGGTCCCCGCCAGCGGTTCGAGACCGACGCGATCAGCATCATCGGTGGGGTTCGCCACGGCCGGACTTTGGGATCGCCGGTCGCGATCGAGATCGCCAACGCCGAGTGGCCCAAGTGGGAGGCCGAGATGTCCGCTGGGCCCGGGCGTCCCTCGCGTCTGCTCACTCAGCCCCGTCCGGGCCACGCCGACCTCGCCGGCATGCAGAAGTACGGCTTCGACGACGCCCGTGACGTGTTGGAGCGGGCTTCGGCACGGGAGACGGCTGCAAGGGTGGCCGCCGGTGCGTGCGCCAAGGCGCTTCTGGCCCAGATCGGCGTCGCGATCGTGAGCCACGTCGTCCAGATCGGCGGCATTGATGCGTCAGCCGGGCTACGCCCCATGCCGGACGACCTTGTGACGGTCGACGCGTCGCCGGTGCGGTGTTTCGACCCCTCGGCCGAGGCTGCCATGATCGCCGAGATCAAGACTGCAGCCAAGGAAGGCGACTCTCTCGGCGGCACCGTCGAGGTCGTAGCTTATGGGGTGCCCGTGGGCCTCGGAAGTCACGTCCACTGGGACCGCAAGCTCGACGGCCTCATTGCCCAGGCTCTTATGAGCATTCAGGCAGTCAAGGCCGTGTGGATCGGCGAGGGCTTCGCCATCGCACGTCGCCGAGGATCAGCGGGCCACGACTCCATCTTCTTCGACGCCGGCTCGCGCGAGTACAAGAGGACGACTTCGTTGGCCGGCGGCATCGAGGGCGGCATGTCCACGGGGGGCCTTCTCCTTGTCGGCGCGTCCATGAAGCCACTCGCCACGCTGAACCGCCCTGTCCTCAAGACCGTCGACGTCCTCACCAAGGAGGAGACCGTCTCGTTCAAGGAGCGCACCGACGTCACCGCGGTGCCCGCCATGGGAGTGGTGGCGGAAACGATGTTGGCCCTCGTGCTGGCGTCCGAGGCGCTCCGCAAGTTCGGGGGGGACAGCGTCGCCGAGTTCACGCGCAACCACGCTTCGTACCTCGCCGAGGTTCGCGACGAGAATTGGCCTAGCGCGGTAACGGATTGACGCCCGAGCAGGGAATCGTTCTCGGCATCGCCGGCTTCCTCGGAGGCGCGGTGAACAGTGTCGCCGGGGGAGGCTCGCTCATCTCGTTCCCGGCACTGCTTGCCGTGGGCTATCCCGGTGTCACTGCGAACGTGACGAACACGGTGGCTCTCTGGCCCGGCTATGTGGGCAGCTCGGTCGCGTACAGCCGGGAGTTGAAAGGCCAGCGATCGCGCGCGATGGTGCTGGCCGTCACTTGCGTGGTCGGCGGCACCGCCGGGTCGGTGCTCTTGCTCACGACGCCAGCGAAGGTGTTCAAACAGGCCGTACCCTTTCTGATACTCCTCGCCTGCGCCCTGTTCGCCTTTCAGCCCTTGGCGACCCGCGTGCTCGCGAAGCGACACGCCCCTTCCAGGGAGCACCGCTCGCTCGGTCTTCACGTCGCGGTCCTGCTCGCGGCCGTCTACGGTGCCTACTTCGGGGCGGGGCTCGGGATCGTCCTGCTGGCGATGCTCGGGCTGGCCATCCCGGACAGCCTGCAGAGGCTGAACGGGTTGAAGCAGGTCCTTTCGGTCGTCATCAACTCCGTCGCCGTCGTCGCCTACGGCTTGTTCGGTCCCGTCGCCTGGACTGCCGTGGCCATCATGGCTGTGACCAGCCTCGCCGGCGGCCGTCTCGGCGGCGGCTTTGCCCGTCGCCTGAGCCCGGTCCTGCTGCGCGTCCTCGTCCTCGGCTTCGGCGTCACGGTCGGCTGCATCCTGCTCGCGCGTCAATGACGCCCGAGCACCCGGGTTGGTACGCTCGGCGCGCATGTTCACCGGACTTGTCGAGGAGATGGGTACATACGTCGGCCACGACGGCGACCGCTACCGGATAAGAGCGTCGCTCGTGCTCGTTGACGCCAAGGTCGGCGACTCCATCTCGGTGAACGGGTGCTGCACGACAGTCGTCGCCTGTGGCTCCGAGACTTGGGAGACCCAGGTCACCGCCGAGACCCTGAGCCGGACGACCTTCGGTCTCCTGCAGCCTGGTGACCCGGTCAACCTCGAGCGGCCGGTGCGGGTGAGCGACCGCCTCGGAGGGCACATCGTGCAGGGTCACGTCGACGGCATCGGTGAAGTGACAGTCGGGCCGCCGGATCTCAGGGTTCGGGTACCGCCTGAGCTGATCCGCTACTGCGTCGAGAAAGGCTCCATCGCCGTCGACGGCGTGAGCCTCACGATCTTCGACGTCGACCAGGACAGTTTTTCCGTTGCCGTGATACCCCACACCGCGGAGTTGACGACACTTGGCCGGCGGATGCCTGGCGACAAGGTGAACATCGAGGTCGACGTTGCCGCCAAGCAGATCGAGAAGCTGCTCAGTCCCTATCTCGCGAAGTTGACGTGAGGATGGCCGGCCGCGCGGCCACCCGTCGCTCACTTCCCGTCAGCTGAAGCATCTTGGGCGGCCAGCGCTCGTGAGAGCCTTGAGCCGCCGGTCGACTCCTTGGCGGCGACTTGCCGCGTGCTGGCGGGCGAACCCGGCGCTGACTGCCGTTGTGGTGCTCGCGCTCCTGCTCGGCCTCCTGCTCAGGCTCTATGCCCTCGGCAGAGGCACCATCAACTCCGACGAGGCAGTCGTCGGGCTCATGGCCCAGGAGATCCTGCACGGTCACTTCTTCGCGTTCTTCTGGGCCCAGAACTACGGAGGCACGGAGGCCTACGCGGTCGCCGGGGTCTTCGCACTGTTGGGGAGCTCTGCGTTCACCCTCGGGCTCACGACCGTCCTGTTGTGTGCCGCGTCGGTCGCAGTCCTGTGGCGGATCGGGAACCGCATGTTCGGCAGTCCGGTCGGCGCGGTGGCCGCCATCGCCTTTTGGGTCTGGCCCGAGCCTTATGTGACCTACTACGACCATGGCGATGGCTTTCGTTGGGTCGTGCTCGTCTGCGGGCTCGTCGTGTTCTTGACCGTGCTCAGGATCGGGGACGGCGACGGCGGGAGGCTCGACTGGCTCGCGCTCGGGCTCGGCGCCGGCGTTGGCTGGTGGTCCAGCCCGGAGATCGTCTACTTCCTCGCCCCGGCCGGCGTCTACCTTCTGGCCCGCGTCGTACAGCGACGGGCCGAGGTGCCTTTGGGCTCCCTGGCCCTTGGCGTAGTGGCTCTTGCCGTCGGCTCGCTCCCCTGGTGGTGGCAGAACCTCCCCCATCACTTCGACTCGCTCGCCGGGGTTCCCCAGCCTCCGCCTCCCGGTCCGGGAGGAGCGTATTGGTGGCATCTTGGCATATTCGACCGCTACGTGCTCCCGATCGTTCTCGGCCTTCGGACCCGCGGGTCGGGCGAATGGGTGGCCCCGTCGAACCTGACGCCCCATCTCGTGAACGTCGTGCTCGTCGTGCTCGTCGGCTGGCTCTTGTACCTGGCGATGCACGGGCGAGCGTGGCTGCTGCTGCTCTTCGTCGCGGCGTTCCCGTTCCTCTACGCCGCGCAGCCGTTCACCTGGTACTGGCACGACGCCCGCTACGCGATCTTCCTGGCGCCCTTGCTCGGGCTCGTCATCGTCTCGTTGGTCTGCGAGGCCGGCATGTGGGCGATGGGGTACACGCAGCTCGCTCCTGCGACCATGGCTGCGATCGTGCTCGTCGCGGCCTTGGGGCTGACACTTGTCGCCGCGCGAGGCGAGCCGCCTTACAAGCCCGTCGTGGCCCTGCCCGCAGTCGAGCGCACCAGTTGGCTCTCGTGGCATACGAACCCCAACAACCTGCCCACCGCGCTCGCGGACTCACTGGTCCGCTGGCATGTCCGTGACGCCTTTTCCAGCTACTGGCTCGGCTACGACCTGGCCTTCCTCTCCGACGGCCGCGTCACCGTCAGCCCTGCCGGGCCTGATTTCATCCGCTATCAGCCCTATTACCGAGCCATAGCCGCGAGCCCGACGCCGGCGTGGATCTTCGTGAAGCCCGCCCTGGAGCAGGAGGCGGCCGTCGAGGCCGGGACGACGGCCCTCGACCCCGGGTGCATCGCGCCGGACCAGCAGTGCCTGTTGGTGCCCGAGATCGTCGAGTGGTGCGACGATCATCACATCGGCTACACGATGCGCTACAGCGGACCGTATGTGGTGGTGATCCCTTCCAAGCGCGTCGTGCCCACTCGGATACTGCCTTTCTTCGGCATGTGACCGGTCCGCTGAGGCGGGGCCTGTCGGCGACGGCGGCGATCGGGAGAGCGCGAGCGCACCTTAGCCAGATTGCAGCGGTCAGGCGATTCCGGCCAGCGCCTCGGCGATCTGCACCGCGTTGAGCGCAGCTCCCTTGCGGAGGTTGTCTCCGACGACGAAGAGGGACAATCCGTAAGGCAAGGTCGCGTCCTTGCGGATCCTTCCCACAAGTGACACGTCACCACCTGTCGCGCGTAGCGGCGTGGGGATGTCGCAGAGCCCGACTCCCGGCGCGCTCTCGAGGGCGGTGAGCGCCTCCTCAGGGCTGAGCGGACGCTCGAACTCGAGGTTGAGCGCCAGGCTGTGCCCCGTGAACACCGGCACCCGGACGCACGTGCACGAGACGAGGAGGTCGGGGAGACCCAGGATCTTCCGGCTCTCGTCCCGGAATTTCTGCTCCTCGCTGGTCTCGCCGCTCCCGTCGTCGACGATTCGACCGGCCACAGGGATGACATTGAACGCGATCGGCGCCGGGAACTTCACAGGGGCCGGCAGGTCGACGGCATTGCCGTCGTGCGCCAGCGCAGCGGCGCCCTCCGCCACCTTGCGGACCTGCTCGTCCAGCTCGGAGGTTCCGGCCAGGCCGGCGCCTGAAACGGCCTGATAGGTCGAGGCCACGACCCGACGCAGGCCGGCGCGCTCGTCGAGGGGCTTCAACACGGGCATGGCGACCATCGTCGTGCAGTTCGGGTTGGCGACGATCCCCTTCGGTATCGAATCCAATGCCCCACGATTGACCTCGGGGACGACGAGCGGGACCTCCGGGTCCATGCGCCAGGCGGACGAGTTGTCGATGACGATCGCGCCCGCGCCGGCGACACGGGGCGCGAGCTCCAAGGAGGTCGTGGCACCGCAGGAGAACAGCGCGATGTCTATCCCGGTGAAGTCGGCACCGACGACGTCTTCGACCACGACCTGGCCACCGTCCCACGAGAGCGTGCGACCCGCCGATCGTGCGCTCGCGAAAAAGCGCACGCCGTCCGTCGGAAAGTTCCGTTCCGCAAGGACCGACCTCATCACGGCACCGACTTGTCCTGTGGCACCGAAGATCCCGACTCGCATGGGACGAGCTTAATGGCGGACCTCTTGTTGGCTGGGCTCGGCCGAGCCGCCGGCGCGGGAAGTCGGAAGACTCCCCTGCCGCTAGCCGCCGAGCTCGAAGGCGGTGTGGAGGGCCTGGACCGCCCGCTCCGCGTGCTCCGCGCGGACAAGGCATGAGATGCGAATGGGAGACGTGGAGATCATCTCGATGTTTATCCCGGCGGCCGCGAGGGTCTCGAACATGGTCGCGGTGACGCCCGGATGGGTCCTCATCCCCGCACCTACAAGAGAGACGGTGGCAACGTCGTCGTCGGCGACCACCGACACCGCGCCCAGTTGCGGGACGAGCTGCTCGGCCACTTCGAGGCCGCCATCCAAGTCCGAGCGGGGGACGGTGAAGGAGATGTCCGTCGTCCCGTGGTGGGAGGTGTTCTGAACGATCACGTCGACGTTGATCGCCCGGTCGGCGAGCCCCCTGAACACCGAGGCAGCGATGCCCGGCTGGTCCGGGACGCCGGTGATGGTGATCTTGGCCTCGCTCGAATCGCTCGTCACCGCCGAGACGATGGGCTGTTCCATGGAAGGGTCCTCCTCGCTGACGATGGTCCCGGGCTCCCACGTGAAGCTTGAGCGCACGTGGAGACGCACATGGTGGTTACGGGCGAACTCGACCGAGCGGAGCGCAAGGACCTTGCCACCAGTCGCGGCGATCTCGAGCATTTCCTCGAAGGAGATCCTGGGTATCCGGTGGGCGGTCGGGACCACGCGGGGATCCGCGGTGAAGACGCCTGAGACGTCGGTGTAGATCTCACAGAGCTCGGCATCGAGGGCGGCGGCGAGGGCCACGGCCGTCGTGTCGGAGCCCCCGCGACCGAGCGTGGTCACGTCCCGTTTGCTCGAGACTCCCTGGAATCCGGCCACGACGGGGACGATGCCCTGGGCCAGCGATTCACGGAGGCGGTCGCCTTTTACCTCGAGGATCCGCGCCTTGGTGTGCGTGGTGTCTGTGATGATGCCTGCCTGGCTGCCGGTGAACGAGGCGGCGGGCACGCCGAGCTCCGCGAGCGCCATGCACAGCAGCGACATCGTTATCCGCTCGCCCGCGGTGAGCAGCATGTCGAGCTCCCGGCCCGGGCGCACCCTGCTCACGTCCTCGGCGAGGCGGATGAGCGCGTCGGTGGTCTTGCCCATGGCGCTGACCACGACGATGACATCGGCGCCACTGCGCCTTGTGCGGGCTATATGGTCCGCGACGGCACGGATGCGGTCGGCATCGCCGACCGAGGTCCCGCCGAATTTCTGGACGACCAGGGTCACGCCCGCCAACCTACCGCCGGGCCGCGAGCTCGGGCGACCGGCCGGCCTCAGTGGCGGAGCAGCGAGGACGTGCCTTCTCCTCGACGCGGCCCGCGTATGCGCTCAGGGGCGCAGGTTAAGTAGCCTTTCGATCCGTGCCCACCGACAAGAGAGCGCGCCAGCGAGCCGCTCGTGAACAAAAGCAAGCCGTCATCCAAAAGAGCCGCAAGCGACGCCGCAACACGCGCCGTGCATTGGGGGCCGGGGTCCTGGCAGTCGTCATCGTCGGCATCGTGCTCCTCGTCAACGGCTCGACCACCAAGTCGGCCAAGCCGCCGACGACCACGACGACCACGACGGCCACGACGACCACCGTGACGACGTTCCCGACGCCGACGACCCAGCCGTTCGCGACGGCCGCCGTAGCCACGACATGCCCGCCCGCCACAGGATCGAAAACGCGTGTCGTTTGGTTCACGACGGCACCGTCGGCGTGCATCCCCGCGACCTCGGTCTGGGACGCCACTTTCAAGACGAGCCTCGGGGACATCCTCGTGCAAATGCCTGCGGCCGCATCGTTCGCCGCGGTCAACAACTTCGTGTTCCTCGCCCGCTACCAGTACTTCAACGGCACTTACTTCCACAGGGTGATTCCCGGGTTCATCGTGCAGGGTGGTGACCCGACCGGCACCGGATACGGGGGGCCGCATGGCTTGCCCGGCTACCACTTCACCGGCAATACGCCACCGGCGAGTTGTAAGAGCAAGCCGACGCAAGCCGCGTGTTACCAGCCCTACGACCTCGTGATGGCCAACAGCGGCAATGCGACTTCCGATGAGAGCCAGTTCTTCTTCGTGCTGCCCGGCGGTCAGAAGCAGCTCCAGCCTCTCTACACGATCTTTGGCAAGGCCATTTCTGGGACGAGCGTCCTCGACAAGATCGGTGCCCTCGGTGGTGCATATCCGACCGGCACCCCGAAGGTCAGGGTCTACCTTCTCAGCGTCACGGTCTCGCAGGTCTCCGGCTGAGCGCGGCCCATCATCACCTCGAGAGAAACGGAGCCCCTTCAATGCCGAGCGAGTGCCCACCTGCCGACGGCTCTGCGCCGAAGACCCAACGTTTCGACGGGCCGCCACCGATGTGCATCGACCTCTCGAAGCGCTACACCGCCGAGATGGTCACCTCCAAGGGCACGATGATCTTCGCCCTCGATGCGGTAAGCGCTCCCAGGACGGTGAACAACTTCGTGTTCCTGGCGCGCTACCACTACTTCGACGGGATCGTGTTCCACCGGATCATCCCCGGTTTCGTCCTGCAGGGGGGCGACCCGGAGGGGACGGGTGCCGGCGGGCCCGGCTACCGATTCGAGGACGAGCTGCCCCAGCCCGGCCGCTACGAGCTCGGATCGCTCGCAATGGCCAATGCGGGGCGGGACACCAACGGGAGCCAGTTCTTCGTCATCTCGGGGCACGACGGGACCCGCCTGCCGCCGCTTTACTCGCTGTTCGGCCAGCTTGTCTCCGGGCGGGACGTCGTCGCGGCGATCGACTCCGTGGGGACGAGGTCGGGCGCGCCGAAGGAGAAGGTCCTCATCGAGTCGGTCACGGTCACCGAGCTGGACTGAGCGCCGGCGCGCCTTGGTGGCAGCTCTATCGACGCAAAGCGCCGAGGCCGGCGTCCACCCCGTCTATATAGACGGTGACCTGTCCTTCACCGGCTGATCGCCACGCCCCGTCCGGCTCCCTGATGAGCGCCGTGCGCTCGGGGATGCCGGCGACCGGGAGCCCTGCCGGGGCCAGCTCGAGGGTCCGCCAGAAATGGTGGGAGGCGCCTGAGTCGTGGTGCGGCACGACGGCCAGCTGTTCGACGAGGCCGAGCCCCACGGTGAACGCCCCGCCTCGGGGGTCGACCATGGGATCGACGAGCACCATCGCCCCCGCCGACGAGCCGGCGACGACCGCGCCGCGGCGCCAGGCGTTCGCGAGCGCCGCGAAGACGAGCGAGCCCTTCAGCACCGACAGCAGGTGGAGGGGCGAACCACCGGAGAGGTAGATGAAGCGTGCGTCACGCACCGCGGCCGCGCTGGGCTCCTTGTTGGCGTCCGAATGGCGCAGCACCATCAGCCCACGGGCCCTGGAGCCGAGCGACGAGAACCACGTCTCGGCGTGAGCAACCGCCCGTTCGGGATGCTGGTAGGCAGCGGCGGTGGGAAGAATGAGCACTTCGTCGGCACCAGAGCGCTCCAGCAGCTCGGCGTCGTAGTCAGTGCCCTGTTGCCACTCACCGCCCCCGACGAGGGCGAGCAAACCGGCCGAGGGTCCGGGGGCGTCCTCGGCCGTCGGTCCCGTGTCTTGCCGAGCGCTCACGGGGCGGGAACCTACACCCTGCCCGGGGGGATGTACCTCGCGGACCCTATCAAGCCCGATTCGACCTCGAGGACCCAGACCGACCCCTTCTTCACGTCCACCGGTCCTGGCAGGTAAGCGCCTGACTTCTCGAGCAGTTCGACCATTCCCCAGATCACGTCCCCATGGGTGCACAGCACCGGCACGCCGCCACCGGCAGCAAGCTCTTGTGCCTGCACGAGAGCGTCGCGGGCGTCGGATCCCTCCGAGAGGAACTCAGCGGTGCCGACCGACAGCCCGCACGCGGCAGCGAGGGGACCGAGAGTCGCCAGGCAGCGTTCGGCACTGCTGGACAGGAGCAGCGTGGGCCTGGGCTCGCGCGCCTGAGCAAAGGACTTGCGCGACCGCGTGCCGGGCGCAGTCGTATCGAACCGGTCGGCTAGGGCCCGAGCCTCCTTCACGCCGCGATCGGTGAGGGGACGGTCCTCGTCCCGGCCCGTCCAGCCCTCGCGCGGCTGGGCGTGGGCGTGGCGCACGACGTAGACGGCGACCACCGCCACCAGCTCACCCCCCGCCTCAGCCCCAGAGCGTGCCGGCGTCTCGGAGGCTTTCGTCCTGGTTCCCATCAGTGAACAACGCTCAGGCCGACTGCTGCGCCAACACCGTAGGTCACAGCACCGGCCGCGGCACAGATCGCCAGCTGACGGAACGCCGACCACCACCACGAGCGCCCCGTGAAGAGCGAGAGCGCAGAGCCGACGATCACAGCGGCAATTGCGGCGATCACGATCGACACGAGAACGGCACCGGTTCCGTGCGCGGTCAGGAACGGTATCAGCGGTAACAAGGCGCCCACGCTGAAGGTCACGAACGACGCGAACGCCGCCTGCACGGGCCGGCCCAGAGAGTCGGGATGGATGCCGAGCTCCTCGCGGGCATGAGTCTCGAGCGCGGTCTTAGGGTCGGCCATCATCTGGCGGGCCACCTCTTTGGCGAGCTCGGTGGATATGCCGCGGCTCTCGTAGATCCTCACCAGCTCTTGGAGCTCTCCTTCGGGTCGGTGATGGATCTCCTGCCGCTCGCGTTCCAGCTCGCGCTCGAACAGCTCGCTCTGAGCGCGCATCGAGACGTACTCCCCGGCCGCCATGGAGAACGCACCGCCGAGCAGCCCCGCCAAACCTGCGAGCCGTACGACTCCGGCGGGCGGGTTCGCCCCCGAGAGCCCCAGGATCAGAGAGATGTTTGTCACGAGCCCGTCACTGATGCCGAACACGGCGGCCCGAGCGCTGCCCCCCCGAATGTCGCGGTGGTGGTGCTCTTGGGTCGGTCCTTCGCTGAGGCCCTGTGGCTTGCGCCGAGCGCTAAGGATCGCGACGAGCCATTTCGGGGTGCGCGAGCGGCCCCTGGCAGAACGCCGCGCGGGCACAAGGGGTCGGTCGGTTGATCGGGCCACGACTCCAGTTTGGAGCAGTTGGGCACCCGAAGTGCAACCAGTACAGTTCTTCGCGTCTGGGTGGGCGCCCGGACGCGGCCCGAAGCCCGCGAACTCGGCCCAGAACGGCGGAATTGGCAGGTGGGCGCGTTCGGCCCCGGCAGTCCCGCGCCTACACTCACCCCAGCCCTATGGACCGACCGGCGTCTCGAGCCCGTGATGGGGGCGGTCCCCGAGGTTGTTGCGGCGAGCACGGCCCCTGCGCGAAGCCCCTGTGAGCAGAAGCGGGATCTGACCGAGCCCGACATGGACGTTCTCGATCTGATCCTCGTCGTCGTCATCCTGGCGTCGGCCTTCCGCGGGTTCCGGCGGGGAGCAGCAGTCCAGATCCTTTCCTACGGCGGAGCCCTCGGCGGTCTGGCCCTCGGCGTCGTGCTCGTGCTGCTCGTGTGCCCCCATGTCAGGGGGCAGCACGCCAAGACTGTTGCCGCTCTCCTCCTCCTTCTCGTACCCGCTGCTGTGCTTGCCACCGCGGGACGCCAGTTGGGCGCGGGACTGTGGAGCCGACTGCGCCGGGCCCGCTTCGGCGCCGTGGACGCGGCAGGCGGCGCCATCACCGCGACCGGGGGCGCTCTCATCGTGGTGTGGCTGCTGGCCTCGATCCTGGTGAACAGCCAGTTCCCGGTCGTGGCCAACCAGATCGACGGTTCAGGCATCGTCCGGGTCGTCACCGAAGTCATGCCGCCGATCCCGACGGCACTCGCGCCTGTGGAGCGATTCCTGAGTGACGAAGGCCTGCAGCTCGTGGCCGACGGGTTCATCCAGCTTGCCGGGCCGGTCCCCTATCCCTCAGCGGCTCAGGTGCGGGCCGGTACCAGGAACGCCGCACCTTCCACGCTGAAGGTCGTCGCGATCGGATGCGGCGAGGTTCAAGAGGGCTCGGGCTTCGTGGTGGCGCCCGGTCTCGTCGTCACGAACGCCCATGTCGTAGCAGGCACGCAGTCGATCAGGGTCGAGGACACCGTCGGCTTCCACGTTGCCGTGGTCGAGCTCTTCGACCCGGAGTTCGACCTTGCGATCCTGCGCGTGCGCGGGCTCACGGAGCCTGCGCTCACAATCGACCCCGACACGGTCGCCCGCGCGACCAAGGCCGTCGTGCTCGGCTATCCGGAGGGGGGTCCGCTCGCGGCCGACCGCGCCGGTGTCCGCTCTGAGATCCTCGCGACCGGACTCGACATCTACGGCGAGAACCCGACGGTTCGCGAGGTGTACGTGATCCAGGCCCTTGTCCGGCCCGGCAACTCCGGAGGCCCCCTGGTGGAGCCGGACGGTGTCGTCATCGGAGTCGTCTTCTCGAGGTCGCCCACAGGCAACGACGTCGGCTACGCGCTCGCGTCCCCCGGGGTCCTCGAGCGCGTCCGGAAGGCGGAGGAGTTGCCAACCTCGACGGTGGTCGGCACCGGCGCCTGCGTCCCGCGATGAGCCGGCAACGAGAAGGCCGCAGGTCGGTAAGGATGGTGCGGTGACGCTCCCGATCGAGGACTACGGCCTGATCGGCGACACCCATACGGCCGCGCTCGTCGGGCGCGACGGGTCCATCGACTGGCTGTGCCTGCCTCGCTTCGACTCGGCGGCGTGCTTCGCCCATCTTCTCGGCGGCACCGACCACGGGTTCTGGCGGATCGCACCGGCCGCGAGCCCACCACCAGGCCGGGGTGAGGCGCTGCGTGCGGCGCGTCGCCGTTACCTCGGCGACACCTTGGTGCTAGAGAGCGAGTTCGACCTGCCGGAAGGGAGCGTCAGCATCACCGACTGCATGCCGCTCAGGGGGCAAAGCCCGAGCATCGTCCGGTTGGTCGAGTGCTCGCGCGGCACGGTCGGGATGCGCATGGACCTCGAGATCCGCTTCGACTACGGGTCGGTCGTGCCGTGGGTGCGTCGTTACGACGGCCAGCTCGTCGCCGTGGCCGGACCCGACGGGTTGGCGTTGTGGACGACTGCGGAGACGCGTGGCGAGGACATGCGCACGGTCTCCGAGTTCCACGTGCGCGAAGGCCAGCAGGTGCCCTTCGTGCTCACCTACTTTCCCTCGCACGGAGAAGTGGCGCGTCCCGTGGCCGCCCAGTACGCGATCGAGGAGACCAAGCGCTGGTGGCAGGAGTGGGCCGACCTTGCCAACTTCGAGCCTCATGAGTGGCGCGACGCCGTTGTCCGTTCCCTCATCACCTTGAAGGCGCTCACCTACGGGCCCACCGGCGGCATTCTCGCCGCGCCCACGACCTCGCTCCCGGAATCGCTCGGTGGGGAGCGGAACTGGGACTACCGCTACTGCTGGCTCCGCGACGCCACGCTCACGCTGTCCGCGCTCATGGCGGCGGGCTACCGCGACGAGGCCGCCGCCTGGCGCGACTGGCTGTTGCGCGCGGCGGCGGGTGACCCGTCGAAGCTCCAGATCATGTACGGGGTCGCCGGCGAGAAGAACTTGAAGGAGGAGGTGCTCGACTGGCTGCCCGGTTACGAAGGCTCGAGGCCCGTGCGGATCGGAAACGCGGCCTCGGCCCAGTACCAGCTCGACGTCTATGGAGAAGTCCTCGGTGCGTTGCACGAAGCACGCCGGACTGGCCTCGAGCCCGCCGGTCCGGCTTGGGACCTCGAGCTCGCGCTCATGGACTTCATCGAGACGGGCTGGACCGAGCCCGACGACGGCATCTGGGAAGTGCGCGGGCCACGCCGTCACTTCACGCACTCGAAGGTGGAGGCGTGGGTGGCAGTCGACAGGGCGATCCACGACGTGGAGGACTTCGGGCTCGAGGGCCCGCTCGACAAGTGGAAGTCGCTGCGCGCCGAGATCCACAAGGAGGTGTGCGAGAAGGGCTTCGACGCCGAGCGGAACACCTTCACGCAGTACTACGGATCGAAGGAGCTCGACGCCAGCGTGCTCATGATCCCGATCGTGGGGTTCCTCCCACCGCGGGACTCCCGGGTGATCGGGACGGTGGAGGCAATCGAGCACGAGCTCATGGTGGACGGCTTCGTCAGCCGGTACGACTCGGAGAGGTCTGAGCACGTCGACGGGCTCACGGGGCGCGAGGGCGCGTTTCTCGCCTGTTCGTTCTGGTTGACCGATGACCTGCACCTCATCGGCCGCCACGACGACGCCGTGAGGCTGTTCGAGAGGCTGCTGTCGCTGCGCACGGATCTCGGACTCCTGGCCGAGGAGTACGACCCGGTCGCAAGACGTCTCGTCGGCAATTTCCCTCAAGCTTTCTCACACGTTTCGTTGGTCAACACGACAGTGGGGCTCCTGGGCGTGGCCAAGGGCTTCACCCACGAGCACAGGCTCGCCGGGGTCGAGCCGGCGCTGACCCGCGCGCGCGGGCTGCAGAAGAGGTTCCGCCGCCGACACGCGTCGGACTTCTGAACGGCAAGGCACCGCAGCAGCCGGGCCGGCGAGGACTTCAGCGGGCGAAGGAGCACGGTCCCGGCGCACCGGGCAACTTGGGGTCGCCGGTGAGGGAGCGTCCCCGAGCACCCGGCACGCCCAGGACCATCAACTCACGCTATGTCTGGCGCCGGGAGCGCCATAGAGCCAAAGGTCCCATATCGAGATGTCAAACGTGTTGCAGTCGAGCCGCATGACACAAGACGTGCAATTGAGCCTGCCTTGGCCGGTGTCGCCCGTCTCTCAACGGGGCGGGCGCAGCGACAGGTCCTCTTCGCCGAGCGCCTCGAGCTCGTCCCGCTCGGTCGGCAATTCGGGCCGGAACAATTGCTGGGCGACGAGTGTCGGCAGCAGAGCAGAAAGCAGCACCACCGTCACGAGCTCTGTGTACTGGGTCCTGTCGATGAGGTGGTGCGTCAAACCGAAGAGCGCGGAGATGGACCCGAACGTGAGGCCGGTTGCCATGAGAAGCGTCATGTACGTGCGCTCGCGCTTGGGGATCCTCAGTGCCGACGCGGTCGGCCAGACGCCGAGCAGCTTGGCTGCCATCTTCACGCCGAACAACAACGCGATCACGCCCGCCCCCGACGCGAGCGTGGGCGCGGAGATCAAGAGGCCGGCATGCAAGAAGAAGAAAGGTGTCAACAGCGCGAAGGCGATAGAACGGATCCTGTCCATCAGCACCCGGTCGTTCATGAAGGCCCCGGCTACGACCAGGCCGGCCAGATACGCCGGCAGGACCGCTTCGCTTCCGGCCGCGGTCGCGAGGCCGCCGAGCGCGAACAGCACGACGAGAAGGAACTTCACCTCCGGCTCGCTCACACGGTGGCCGGTGTGGTCGACCACATAGCGTGTCGCTCTCGGCAGGACCAACAAGGTGGCGACCGTCACCGCCACGAACACGAGAAGGAGCAAGCCATAGGTGGCGAACAGCCCGCCGAGAGCCAGCACAGTGCCGAGGTCGGTCACGAAGCAGGCCGCCAGGATGAGCTTGCCGAGATCCTCGCGGTTGAGCCCTGTCTCGATCATGACTGCGTACACCACGGCGACCGACGTCGTGCTCAGCGCCACCCCGCCGATCTCCGCACCGTGAAGCGGCCAGTCGAGCACGAGCTTGCAGAAACCGAAGGCCCCGAGGAAGGGCAACAGGAAGGACACGGCGCCGATCGCCAAGCTCGGCTTCCAATGTTTTCGCAGGGAAACCGGATCGATCTCGGCGCCTGCGAGAAAGGTCAGCATCAACGACCCCGCACCCGCGAGGAACGTCGTGACATCAGTCTGCTGGATGTGTTCCTTGAGGCCCGGGATGTTGCCGAGAACCGCGCCGACGAGGATCTCGACGAGAGCGACCGAGACCCCGAACCTGACGCTGATCACCGACGCCAGCAACGCCATGGAGATCCAGATGGCAAAGACGTAATACGAGTTCATCCGTACTCCCTGTTCGGCTGACAGGGGTACGCAAGAGCCCTACCAGCGTCCGTCCTAGCTGGTAGAAGCCATCAGTCGAACCGGTGTCCGACGATTCAAGGAGCGGGCCTCATCGCGCCTGAGCCGACTATAGCGGCTGTCGCCGCAGGTCAGCTGGGCTCGTTCGTTCGGGCGACCCTTACAACCAAGGAGAAACAGCAGAATTCCGAGAGGGCATGCGAGTCTCCAGGACCCGTTTCCTGAATAGAGATCGACCGGCGGATGACTTGCGCTCAACCGTCGCACGGATGGGCCTTGCACGCCGTCATCATCGTCATCGGAGCGCCCTTTGCCCGCGGAGAGCCCCTGCGACTCCTCGACGCGAAGAGTGCCTGAGGGGTTGACTCTCATAATAAGAGTGATTATCATTCCGTTCGCGGTGACCACGACCAGGTGACCTTGTCACGCGAGGTGTCCGATGACGGTTCATTTTCAGGTTCTTCGAGGCGGCAACCGGGCGGTTGCCGCCTTGCTCTGCGTCGCTGTGGCGATGCTCGTGTCCGCCTGCTCGAGCCCAGCCGTTCGTGGCGGAGGTGTCACAGTGGCCGTAGGGGCGGAGAACGAGTACGCGAACCTAATCAGCCAGATCGGCGGCAGGTATGTCAAGGTGACGGCGATCCTGAGCAACCCCAACACCGACCCTCACACGTTCGAGGCAAGTCCGTCGGTGGCCTCCGAGATCAGCGCCGCCCAGCTGGTCGTCCAGAACGGTGTCGGCTACGACAGCTTCATGGGCACGATCGAGGCCGCGTCGCCGAACCCGAAGCGGAAGGTCATTGACGTCCAGAAGACGCTGGGCTTTCCCGGCAGCACGCGGAACCCGCACCTTTGGTACGACCCGCGCACGATGCCTGCGGTGGCCAAGGCGATAAGCCGAGACCTGTCCGCGATCGATCCAGCGCACGCCTCCTACTTCCGGGCCAACCTGGCGAGATTCGACGATTCCCTCGACCCTTGGCTGCGGGCGATCGCGAGTTTCAAGGCCGGCCATCCGAACGTCCCGGTGGCCACCACCGAGCCGGTCGCCGACTACATGCTGGAGGCTGCGGGCACCAAGAACGAGACTCCTTGGGCATTGCAGGCGGACATCATGAACGGCGTGGACCCGGCGCCTGAGGACATCACCGCTCAAGACAGCTTGTTCACAGGGCACAAGGTCGACGTGTTCCTTTACAACGAGCAGGTGACCGACTCGATCACCCAGTCTTTCCTCGCGCTTGCCAAGAAGAACGGCATACCGGTCGTCGGCGTTTACGAGACGATGCCCACGCCCGGTTACGACTACCAGACGTGGATGCTGGCCGAGGTGCGCGCACTCGAGAAGGCAGTGACGGACAAGGTCTCGACGGAGCACCTGTGAACGAGCCTTTCCCGCCCGGCGCCGGTCGGGGGGAGATCCTCTCGCTCGACGGCGTTTCGCTCTGGCTGTCCGGCCGGGAGATCCTCCACGATGTCGGCTTCCGCCTCCATGCCGGCGAGCTCACCGGTCTCATCGGGTCCAACGGCGCCGGCAAGACGACCATATTCAGGGTGATCCTCGGCCTGGAGACACCCTCGGCAGGCAGCGTGCTCTTCGCAGGCCATCCACGTGCGCGCCGCAACCGGTCCATCGGTTACGTGCCACAGAGCCTCAGTCTCGACCCGGACATGCCCTTGCGCGCACGGGACCTGGTGGCTCTCGGGCTCGATGGCGACCGATTCGGCATTCCGTTTCCCACGCGGAGCCGCCGACAGCTGGTCGACGAGATGCTCGAGGCCGTCGATGCTCAAGGCTTCGCCGAATCCCGCGTCGGCAAGCTCTCGGGCGGTGAGCTGCAGCGGACGCTGATCGCGCATGCGCTCATTGCCAAGCCGAGGCTGCTGCTCTTGGACGAGCCACTGGCAAACCTGGACATCCGCAGCGAGCAGGAGGTCGTCGGGCTCCTGGGAAGGATAGCGAAGGAGCAGCAGATCGCGGTTCTCATCTCAGCGCACGAGATGAACCCGCTGCTGCCGGTGATGGACCGTGTCGTCTACGTCGCGTCCGGCCGTGCCGCGAGCGGATCGACCGAGGAGGTCGTCCGCGAAGACGTGCTCAGCGCTTTGTACGGCCACCACGTCGACGTGTTGCACGTTCACGGTCGCATCCTGGTCGTCGCGGGAAAGGACGAAGTCCACCACGCCGAGCCCGAGAGCGCGCACACCGTCGCGCCTCGTGGGCTTGGGTGACCGGGATGAGCGCCATTCTCAACGGCGTCTTCGAACCCGGTTTTTTCGCGAGCGAACCGGTTCGCGTGGCTGTCGTGGTGGGCGGCGCCGTCGCGCTCGTGTCCGCCGTGGTGGGCGTTTTCACGGTCATCCGCGGCCAGTCCTTTGCCGGCCATTCCCTGGGAGACCTGGGCACGACGGGTGGTTCGGGCGCATTTTTGGTCAGAGCCAACCCGCTTTGGGGTTTTGTCGTCTTCGCGATCCTCGGAGCCGGGGCCATGGAGCTTTTCGGGACCCGCCGGCCACGTGCAAGGGACATGGCAACGGGGATCGTGCTGGGCGCGGGCCTCGGGATCGCAGCGTTGTTCTTGTACCTGGGCACGACGGAGAGCAGTACGACCGGCGCGACCGTCACGATCCTGTTCGGCTCCATGTTCGTCATCCGTGCGTCGATGATCCCGGTCTTCGCGTTGTTGAGCGTTCTTGCGCTCGCCATCGTCGCCTTGCTCTACCGTCCGCTGCTGTTGAGCGCCGTGAGCGAGGACATTGCTCATGCGAGGGGCGTGCCCGTGCGTGTTGTGGGCGTTCTGTACCTGCTCGCGATGGCGGTCGCGGTGTCGCTTTCCTGTGTGACCATCGGGGCGATCCTCAGCACCGCGGTGTTGATCGGCCCTGCTGCCGCGGCGTTGCGGTTGACGAAGCGGCCCGGCTTGGCGATCGCCTGGGCCGTGGTCATAGGGCTGGCGGTGACATGGCTCGGCATCCTGCTCGCCTACGACAGCTACTACTGGCCGCCGACGGGACGGGGCTGGCCGGTGAGCTTCTTCGTCGTGGCCTTGATCCTCGTCGTCTACCTGCTGGCCGACCTCGCCAGCCGGAACAAGGAGCGACGAGCCGGGGCGCGGGCACTCGCCGCCAGCAAAGGCCTGTCCGGGCGCGCCCGGCCGTCCGAGTCCCCGGCGATGGGAGCAGGCTGATGTTCTCGGGGTTCATGGCCAATGCCTGGATCGTCGCCACGATGGTCGCAGTCGTCGCGGGCGTCGTGGGGTTCTTCACGGTGCTGCGAGGCTCGGCCTTCGTTGCCCACGCGGTCCCGCAAGCCGGCTTCGCGGGAGCCGCCGGCGCCGCCCTCATCGGCGTCAGCACTCTCGCGGGGCTGGGAACTTTCGCTGTCATAAGCGCGCTTTCCATAGGCCTGTTGGGCAAGCGTGGCCGTCATGACGCGGTGACGGCGCTAGCGCTCGTGTTCATGCTGGGTCTCGGGGCACTGTTCCTGAGCTGGAGTGAGGAGTACGCGTCAGCGACCTACGCGTTGCTCTTCGGCGAGGTGCTCGGGGTCAGCTCCAATGAGGTGCTCGCGACTGCGGTGCTCGGTGTCGTGTGCATCTCCGCAGTCGTGATCCTGTACCGCCCGCTGCTCCTCGCGTCGGTGATGCCGGAGGTGGCAGAGGCTCGTGGCGTGCGGACCCACCGGATGGAAATGTGCTTCCTGGTGGTGGTGGCGCTGGTGACGACCATGTCGGTGCCAGTTGTCGGGGCCCTTTTGATGTTCAGCCTGATGGTCGGCGCTCCCGGTGCCGCTCGGTCGTTCACGGACAAGCCGCTCGGAGCGCTTTGTCTTTCGGTCGGCATCTCGATGGCCATCGTCTGGATAGCCATTGCAGCGTCATACGCGACCAATTGGCCGGTCGGGTTCTTCGTCGGCGTCCTCGGCGCGGTCTTCTTCATTGCCGGGCGCGGCTGGGTCGCGTGGCGCAGGTCGGCCGGGCGCGCGGATGACGCCGAGCACGTGGCGACAGGCCCGGTACAGCTCGCGACGGCCACCGGAACGGGCGGTGAGCGGACCTAATGTCTCCGGCGGTGGTGATCGCACGCTCGATCCATGAAGCCGTGAGCCTCCGGCTGGCCGGTGTGGACCAGCGATACACGCATTTGCGCAGGATCCTGGTCGAGACATTGGCGGTGGCCGGGAGGCCTCTGACCATCCCCGAGATCGTCGCGTCAGCCCCAGAGCTCCCCCAGAGCAGCGCCTATCGCAACATGACCGCCCTCATCGACGTCGGCGTCGTCCGCAGGGTCGTAGGCGCCGACGATCACGGTCGCTTCGAGCTGGCCGAGGAGCTCTCGAGCCACCATCACCATTTTGTCTGCGCGACGTGCGGAAAGGTGGAGGACGTCCACCCCTCACCGAAGTTGGAACGGGCGCTCGGCGAGGCGGCGCGAGCGGTGGCCGAGGAGCAGGGTTACCAGGTGACCGAGCACCAACTCGACCTGCTGGGCCTGTGTCCGGAGTGCCGCGAATAGGAAGTACCAACGGTGACCCGGTGGCGACGTCAGTGGGCCCAGCCCACAGCGCATGGGCTGGCGGCGTCACCATCCCGGTGCGGGCCGCGTACCATGCCAGGCGAGCGGGTTCACCGGCACCGCTCCAGCGTCTCGGGGTGGGCACCGAGTTGCGGCGACCGTGGAGCGCACCTCGCGGACTGCGAGGCGTTCCTCGAGACCGCGTGAGTGACGTGCAGGTTGTGCTCGCCAAGCCGTCCCGGCGCGGCCGACTAGGTGCCCGGACCGTCTGAGCTCACGATTACTACTGGGTGCGCCGCCGTCAGCTCGAGGACTTGTGCGCGAGGAGAGCTTCAACCGAGCGCACGACCTCGTCGGCGCGCCCTCCGGTGAAGACGTCGGCTCCGAGGCGGCGAGCGTGAGCAGCATCGGCGATCGAGGCCCCGCCGACCAACACAGGAACCTGCGGGACGGCCTGACGGATAGCAGCGATCGCACGGCGCGCCGCCTGCGGGGAGCCTGCCGCGGTACATGCAAGTCCCACGGCCACGAGGTCGCGCTCGGCAGCGACTGTCTCCGCTAGTGCTTCGGCCGGGGTGTCCGCCCCGAGCTCGATCACGTCGAATCCTCTCCACCGCAGCAGGTTGGCCGCGATGGCGACAGGCAGCCCGTGGAGCTCCCGGGGCGCGGCGGCGAGAACCACCGTTCCCCGCCTGTGCCCGCGTCGGGCGAAGCGAGCTCCGAGCCGGCTGACGAGCCGCGCGGCGACACAGCTCGCCCGGTGCTCATCCGCGACGGAGAGCTTGCCCTGCGCCCACAGCTCTCCTATCGAGTGCAGCGCGGGTGCGATGAGGTCCAAGAGCACTTCGTCCGGTTCCATGCCGGATGCGAGTGCCTCTTCGAGGAGGTCCCAGGCCCCGGCTTCGTCACTCGCGACGAGCCGCGTCTGCAGGCGCGTCCGGGACGGTGTCCTGCCGGTCGCTCGTGTCGTCTGGCGTGAGCGTTCCACCTGAGCGAGATCCGCAGGGTCAACTTGCCACGCGCCTCGGACACGCTTGGCGGGGAGCCGGCCCGTGCGGACGTAGCGGTAGACGGTCATGTAGTGCACACCGAGCGTGTCTGCGACCTCTGGCAGAGTTAGCGGCTTCCTTGGCATCTCCGTCCTCTTCGATCGAACCAGCACGGTGTGGAGTCTTTATCACTAAAGTATCCACGAGGCCATGCCGACGAGGTTGCGCCTCTGGGCGTCCGACTTCAGAGATGTCATGCTGGCTGGGAACGTCGGGAGACAGCCTGCGGAGCCGGGCCTCGGAGAAGGATTACTTGACGCCGAAGCACGACAGGGCGGAGGCAATGTAGCCCATGGGCGTGGGCACGTGCGAAACGGCTCGTCGTGCCGCCGCTCCCGGCCTGACCGGGACCCCGTGGGTAGCGGCGTACGAGAGTCGGCCGGCCACGCAGGGCGCGAAACCATCCGGGGCACCTCCCGGGACTGCACCGGAGATATTGTCGACGGGTCGGCCCGGATACAAGACCCGGGTTCTCGGGAGATGGGAGTGCTGTGCCGAAAGCCGAGGCGTCCCGGTCCAGTCTGCGGGTGCAGACGGTAGCGCATGCGTTTACACCCGCGACGCTGCTCAGGTACGCAGAGGCTCTCGCCCGGTCGCTGGAGAACGCGCGCTCTGCGAAGCTCATCGGGGACGCCGTCGTTGTCCTCGGCGACTGCTCCGAGAAGGCCGGCCTCAGCAAGAGGACCCAGGATGCGCTCGGCGCTGTCCTCAAAGAGGGTGGCAGCGACTTCACCTACGAGCGGTTCGGTCAGAATCTGGGCCACGCCGAAGGGCACAACCGCCTCTTCCGTAAGAACGAGTCCGAGCTCCTTCTGCTCTGCAACGACGATGTCGTCGTCGGGCCGCTTGCCGTGGCTGAGCTTGTCAAGGGCCTCCTCGCGGGTCCGGAGGTCGGGCTAGTCGAGGCTCATCAACTCCCATTCGAGAACCCGAAGGAGTACGACCGCGTGACGGGGGAGACCGGGTGGTGCTCGTTGGCCTGCGCGCTGACACGTGCCGAGCTCTTCTCCGAGCTAGGTGGCCTGGACGCCGAGTCGTTCTTCCTCTACGGCGACGACGTCGATTACTCCTGGCGGGTACGGCTGTCCGGTCACCAATGCGTGTACAGGCCCTCTGCGCGGGTCATCAATGACCAGCGCGTCGACGAATCGGGTGCGTTGCTCGTCTCGCCCAAGGAGGAGCGCTGGGCCGCAGAAGCGGATCTGCTGCTCAGCCAGAAGTACGGCGGTCGAGGTCGGCTGGAGGACAGGCTCGCCTGGTACGGCGAGTACGGGACCAAGCCGCAGCGACAAGCGGCCGCGGACTTCCGGGAGCGCCAAACGTCGGGCCGCCTGCCCTCGCCGGTTCCCGGCGCGGAGAGGGTGGCATTCTTTCTCGATGGTTCTTATGCAGTTCAGCGTTTCGCGTGAGCCATGAACACGAACCGAGTGCCTTCGATGGGCCCGGGGGGTCGCCGCGCGATCTTCGAGGAGGCATGTCCGTGACCGATCTCGTAAAGCTCGACAACGAGGCGAGGACCGTTCACAGCCACGTTGTCCGGCTCCTGTCCGGCCACGCCCTGCACGAGGGAGTGCTCCTCGATCTCGGGTGCGGCTTCGGCACCGCCGCTGGTTCGTGCGCGGACCTCGGCCTCGAGTACCTGGGGGTGGACACCGAGCCGGATCGCCTCGAAGAGCTTTCCAAGCAAGGACTCGCCACCGCGTTGGTGGACCTCGGCGGGAGCACCTTGCTCGTCAAGCGCCTCGAGGAGGCTCTCGGCGGTCGCCAACTTGCGGCCATCACGGCGCTCGACCTGATCGGGCGTACGGCCCGCCCGGGTGAGTTGCTCACCGCGCTGGCCGCCATGGCGAGACGCCACAAGGGCGCTCCGCTTGTCGTCAGCGTAGCCAACGTCTCGCACTTCGACGTAGCCGCCAAGCTGGTATCCGGGCGTTGGGACGTCACCCCGGACGGTCTCCTCGACGAGGGCCACCTCTCGTTGTTCGCGTCCGGCAGGCTGGAGGCAGAGCTCTCCCAGGCCGGATGGAAGGAGATCAAGGCTGACGACCTCGTCGTCGCGCGCAGCGACCAGCACTTTCCCGATACGCTGACGACGCTTTCAGCCGGCACTCCGCTGCACGACTTCTTGTTGGAGGTGAGGGAGCAGAGTGCTCCCGGCGCGCTCGTCGACCAGTTCGTGCGGGCGTACCTGCCGACAGCCCGGCCCCGGGCGGGCACAACCCGACTCCCCGGCTCATCGGCTTCTGACGAGCCCGCCCCCGCGCCTTTCCTGAGCGTGATCGTGCGCACCCAGGGTCGGCGCCTCATGGCCCTGGAGGACAACCTCACATCGCTCGCCGCCCAGACCAACCGCGACATCGAAGCGATCGTCTGCTGTCACGACACGACCGACGGCGAATACGCGGCGGTAGCCGAGGTCGTTGCACGCCTTCCCCGCTGGCTCGTCGAGAGGACGCGGGCGATCCGCGTCGAGGGCGGGGGCAGGGCGCGCCCGCTTCAGGTCGGGGTGACCGAAGCGCGGGGCCGCTACGTGGCCTTCCTCGACGACGACGACCTCGCCTTCTGCCATTGGGTGGAGGAGTTCGCCAAGCTCGTCAAGCTCCATCCCGGCGCAGTAGCCCGCGCCGGCTGCGCCACGCACTCGATAGACGAGGAGCCGTGGGAATGCGGCACCGGCTACTGCCAGATCGGGCCGACCACGACTCCCTACCCGCTCGAGTTCGACCTCGTCGCTCACCTGGTCGGCAACAGAACCCCCAACTGCTCGGTGGCCATCCCGCGGAGCTGCTTCGCGGACCTGGGGATGTCCTTCGACGACAGGCTGCCGGTGCTCGAGGACTGGGACATGTTGCTGAACGCCTCGCTGTTGTGCGGAGTGGTCAGCACGCCGGAGGTGACCTCTCTCTACCGGCGATGGAAGCGGGGGTACGCGTCCCACATCGAGCACCCCGAGGAGACGTGGGACATCACGACGTGGTCGATACGGGGCCGGTTCGACGCCAGGCCTCTCCTCGTTCCACCCGGGACGGTGAGCAGGCTCACGCAGATGGAGATGACGGCGAACACCGTCGCGCAGCTCCAGAAGGACCTGGACTCGGCGAAGCACTCCCTGGGGGCCTCAACCACAGAGGTGGCGGACCTGTGGGTGGAGAAAGGTCAGCTGCTGGCGCGCGTGGAGGCGGCAGAGAAGCTGCTTGCCGTCGCCGAACAGCGCGCGGCCGTCGCCGAACGGCAGGTGAAGGTCGCCGAGCGTCAGGCGAAGGTGGCCGAGGAACACGTGGCCGTTGCCGAGCAGCGCGTGAAGGTCGCCGAGCGCCAGGCGAAGGTAGTCGAGGAACACGTGGCCGTTGCCGAGCAGCGCGTGAAGCTCGCCGAGGAGGGCGCGGCTCTGGCGGTGCAGGGCGCCGGCCTGGCGGTGCAGGGCGTGGACGTCGCCGAGCAACGCGCGGCCGTCGCCGAGGAGCACGCGGCTGTCGCCGAGCAGAGCGCGGTCGTTGCCCAGCAGAGCGCGGCCCTTGCCGAAGAGCGCGTCGTTTTTGCCGAACAACGCGTCGCGGCTGCCGAAGAGCGCGTGGAATTTGCCGAGCAGCGTGTCGCGGCCGCCGAGCAGCACGTGGCCGTCGCCGAGCAGAGCGCGGCCGTCGCCGAGCAGAGCGTGGCCCTTGTCCAAGAGCGCGTTGATTTTGCCGAGCAACGCGTCGCCGCTGCCGAGCAGGGCGTCGCTCTCGCCCAGGAGCGGGTGATCTTTGCCGAGCAACGTGTGGTCGCGGCGGAGCATCGTGCCGCCGAGGTCGAGCAGTACGCTGCGCAGGTCGCTGCCCTGGCCGAGGCGAGGCTCAACGAGTGTCGCGAAGCTGAGGCTCGCGCCCGGGCCGCTGCGGCCGAGCGCGATGTCGCGCTCGCACGACTGGATGAGGCCGTGGGCGAAGCCGAAGCTCGTGTGCGCTCGGAATTCGAGGCCACAAAGAGCTGGAAGGTGACGGTTCCGCTTCGCGTCGCGTTGCGGCTCGTCGACGCATACCGCCAGCGCCCTGATTGAGATCTGCGATGGCGACGGCGCTGCGGGTCCAGACGGTCCGCTACGGGGGGCAAGCGCACGGCCTGCTGCGGATGCTGCGTTCAGTGGCGGCGGCAGTCCGCCACTTGGACGGTGGAACGGTCGGCCCGACCGTGGCCGTGGCGATCGGCGACTGCGGGGGCGCCGAGGGCCCGGATGCCTTGGTCGGCGAGGAGGTGCTGACCGCGGCCGGCGAGATCCTCGACAGAGCCGGCATAGCGCTCGAGTACGTCGCCTTCATGGTGAACACGGGGCATGGCGCAGGCCAGAACCTTCTCGCCAGGCGGGCGGCCGGATCGCTTCGCACCGGTGGCGACGGCGAGATCCTCGTGCTGCTCAACCCTGACACGTACCTGTCGCCGAACTGCCTGTCAACGCTCGTCGGTGTGCTCGACGACGAGACGGTCGGCATCGCCGAGGCGCGCCAGATCCCGCTCGAGCACCCGAAGGCGTTCGACCCGGTGACAGGTGACACGCCCTGGGCGAGTGGCTGTCTAATTGCAATGAGGGCGGCGCTCTTCGACGCTCTCGGTGGGTTCGAGCCGGCTTTTTTTCTCCACGGTGACGACGTGGACCTGTCCTGGCGGGTCCGCCTACGCGGCCTGCGCGTGCGCCACGTGCCCGAGGCAACCGTCTTCCACGACAAGGAGTTGATGGTCACAGGCTTCCCCGCACCAACCCTGGAGGAGGAGTACCAGGCCGTGCTGGCCCGCCTGCTTCTCGGCCACCGGGCGGAGCGACCTGATGTCGTCGACCAGTGGCTGGGCTGGGCCGGCGCCCACGGCAGTGAGCTGCACCGTCAAGCGGCTGCGGAGTTCCTGCGCAGGCGGGCCGAAGGGGCGCTTCCCGCCACCTACCGCGAGGCGCTCGACCTTTCTTCCGAGGCGGTCGCCTCGGTTGCCTTCTTCCGCGAGGGGGAGTATGCCGAGCACCGCTTCTGAGCCCGGTGAGGCCGCGGGCCGCGAGGGCAACGGGCCGGGGCGCCCCCCGACCTATCGCTTCTCGTTCTCGTGGGAGGGCCCGTACGGTCACGCGGTGCGTCTCGTCGAACGCCACGCGCGGCGCGGCGTCGTCCTCGATCTCGGCTGCGGCTACGCGGCGGTCGGGGAGGTGCTGCGTGACGCGGGATGGGAGTACGTAGGCGGGGACCGGGACGTCGACGCCGTGGCCGACGTCGTGTCGCGGGGACTCGAAGGCCACGTGGTCGACCTCGCGACCGGCGAGGACCTTGTCAGCGTGCTGACGGGTCTGCTCGCGGGCCGCCGGGTCGGTGCCGTGATGATGCTCGACATCATCGAGCACCTGCCCGACCCGTCCGCGGTGCTCCGCGAGATCGCCGAGTGGTCGTGGTCGCTGGCGGCAGATGGGAACGATGCCCCGGTCCTGGTGACCAGCATCCCGAACGTGGCGCACTTCGACCTCGGCGCCAAGCTCGTCGGCGGCCGGTGGGACGTCACACCGAGCGGCCTCTTGGACCGGACGCACCTGCAGATGTTCACAGAGCGGCGGGTCGGTGCCGAGCTCGGCCGGTTCGGCTGGCAGGAGTGCGGCCGCGACGACGTCATCATGGAACACTCGGATCAGTGGTTCCCCCTCGACCACCCCTTCCTGGTCGAGGGGGGACCGGTCCACGATCACCTCCGGGCGCTGCGGTCCGCAGTCGACCCCAACATGGCGGTCAATCAATTCGTGCGCGCCTACCGCCTGGTCGAGCGAACGCCGGCGTCCGACAGGCACTCACCGCCGACGGTGAGGGACGTTCACCCGGCCGAGGTGACGGCGACCGATACGCCGTTCCTTTCTGTGTTGACCCGAACCGACGGGACGCGCCCGTCGATCCTCACCGAGGCGCTGACATGCCTCGCGGCCCAGAGCTTTGAGGACCTCGAGGTCGTCGTCCTCGTGCACGGCGACGTCCCCGGAGCCGTCGAGTTCTCGGCGGCGGTCGCGAGGAGCTTCGAGGAGGGTTTCGCCTCCCGGGTCCGCGTCGAGCGGGTCCAGGGCGAGGGCGGGGCTACGGCCTTGAACGCGGGGCTCGGGCTCGCCCGCGGACGTTATGTCGCGTTCTTGGACGAGGGCGACCTCGTGACCGCGGACTGGGCGGAGCGCTTTGCCGAAGCAGCAGCTCGGGCACCGGGCAAGATCGTCCGCTCGGTCTGCTTTGCCCGCCACGTCCGGCGGCGCATGCCGGAGGAGGAGGCGATGGGAGCGGCCCCGGTGACGCTCACTAGACCGCTCGCGGAGTTCGCCGAGCGTTTCGACGCGATCTCCAGCCTGGCGGTGGACGCGACGCCGATCTCGAGCTTCGCTGTGCCCCGGTCGCTCGTGACCGAGCTGCACTTCCGGTTCGACGAGGAGCTGGCGATCTGTGCGGAGTGGGATTTCCTGGTACGTGCAGCTTCGGTCGTCGGCGTTGAGGACACCGGTCACGTGAGCTCGATCCAACTGTGCTGGGATGACGTCGGTACCACGGCCGAGGCTGTCCCTCCCGACGTGCGGGAGGGGGAATACCTGCGAATGCTCGCGCGCCTTGACGCCAGGCCGCTGCTCCTTCCGTCAGGCAGTGCCTCTCAGCTGGCCTGTCTCGCGGGCAACGAGGGCCCTACAAAGGCGCTCGAGGCGCACCGCGCGGAGCTCGACCGTGCGTTTGACGAGGTAAGGGGCGCGCTCGCGGTGACACAGGAGACCCTGCGTCTCGAGGTCGACCGCCTGCATGCCGAGAGTGCGCAGGCCGAGGAGCTGGCCAGGCAGGTCGCCCGGCTCGAACATCGCGCACGCCAGGCAGAGCACGCGCGTGACGAACTTCTCGCCTCTGAGTTCTGGCGGCTGACTGCCCCGTTGCGTGCGCTCGTGACGCTGATCCGAGGCGGCCGGCGACGTGGAGGTTCCTGAGGCCGTCCGACACCCCGATCATGAATGTCGCCTGAGGTCATTAACGCGCGACCGGGTCTGCCGGCGCGCACTCGGTGTTGCCCCAGGTTTGGCGAATAGCCGGTGCTTTGACCTGATGAGGTTTAGCCGGGATACCTCCCCGAAATCGCAAGACGACGTCCGCTCCTGAGAAGACGCGCGCCCCGATCACGGCTGGCGCGCCCGCGGCGCGTCCAAGCTGATCTGGCACGCACGGGCCATGAGCAGAGGCGGTTCGTGTCGCGTTCAGGAAGCGGTCGCGTGCGAGCTTGTGCTCCGGATGCGTAAGATCCGACCGAAGAGGTCCGGAACTTTGAACCCTGACCATTGTTTGTTTGTGCAGTGGTGCATACTAGAGTTGCAACGACGTGGACTGCCAAGTCCTGCTTGATGCTCCGGAACAGGACGTTGTCAAGAAGGATATGTCAGTATGCTTGACTCCTGTCACGTGAGCAACTAGTTTCGACTTGTTCCATGTATCGAGTGGTATCGGCTGGGCTGTGATAGGTTTGTGCCGTTGGCTGGCGGTTTGAAAAGAGCCACACGACGGTACAGAAATACGCAGGAACCCTGGAGATGGAGGAAGAAACGTATGCTTAGGTCATCCCGTGAAGGCCCGACGGAGGAGAAGACGGGTAGGCATATGCCGATCCGGCTCGGGACGGCCTTGATTGCCGCGACCGGTCTGCTCCTTGGACCACTTGCACTAGCCACTTCGGCCTCTGCCGCAACTCACTCACATGCGACGGCGGCCGACCCGGGCACCTACGTCCCAGTGACGCCTTTCCGCATCACTGACACGCGGACTGGCTCCGGCCTGCCGAACGCAGGTTCGACTCTCACCACTGCCGCCCCCACGCTGACCGTGCAGGTCACCGGGGTGGGCACTACGCCCGTACCGGCTGGATCGTTGGCGGCGGTGCTCAACGTGACTGCCACAAACACGAAGTCTTCCGGGTTCCTGACCGTCTTCGAGGCGGGGACCACCCAGCCGACGGTCTCCAACCTCAACTTCGACGCCGGCCAGACGGTGGCGAACCTCGTGACAGCTCCGCTGAGCGCTGCGGGTGCGGTGTCGATCTACAGCTCGGCCACTGACGCGGACGTCGTAGTCGACGTGGAGGGCTACTTCACGAGCACTCCTGCGGCCAACGGCTACGGGTTGTTCAACTCGATGTCTCCCGTGCGTGATCTCGGCACCCTCGCCCTCGGCGCAGCGGTTGCGGCGAACACGAGCGTGCCCGTCACAGTGGCGGGGGGTACCACCACCGTGCCCGCCAACGCGAGCGCTGTTCTGGTCAACGCGACTGTCGCCCACGACAGTGCGGCGACGTTCCTTAGCCTCTACCCGGCACCGGCGGTAACGACGGAGCCGACGTTCTCGAACCTCAACGCCTCGGCCGGAGAAGTTGTTGCCAACCGCGCGATCGTCGCAGTCGGCACCGGCGGAGTGATCGAGGTCTACAACCACGCCGGCAGCGCTGACGTCGACATCGACGTGGACGGGTACTTCACCGGCGTTGGTGGCACCGGCTCGGACTACGTGCCGCTCGCGGCACCGGTCCGCGTGGCCGACACCCGCACCGCCAGCTTGATCGGCACCGAGACACCGATCACGACTAACGCCTCGGAGAGCTTCCTCCTCGCCACCACGGCGAGTGGGATCCCCACGACTGCCACTTCGGTGGATGCCAACGTCACGGTGGTTGCAGGCGCCAGCTCCGGTTACCTCTCGGTCTACCCGGCACCGGCCATGACGACCCAGCCAGACTTTTCTGACGTCAACTGGGTTGCCAACGGCATCGTCCCGAACTTCACCATCGCGGACACGAACGGCACGGGCAGCGTCGAGGTCTACAACAGCTACGGGACGATCAACCTCGTGGTCGACGTCTTCGGGTACTTCGCGACCTACGTCACTTCTGGGCCGGTCATGGCCTCGGCGGTCGTGACCGACACATCAATCGCGATCACCTACAACCAGGCCGTGAACTGCGCAGCGTTGGATGCTGCCGACTTCACGTACTACTACAGCGGTGCGGCCTCTGGCGGCCTAGTCGCCTCTGGTTCGTGTTCAGGTGATGTACTGACCCTGCTCCCGGTGACGAGCTTCCTTTTGCCAGTTGGTGTTGGCACCATCGAGTACATCGCTGTTGGCGCCGCTGGGGACAACGTGCAAAACAGCTCCGCGACGGCTGCGCTAACCCCGCAGGCACTCTCGGTGGCCTCGACAGTGGGTCTCACCATGAAGTCTGCGCAAGTGCTCGCTGGCGGCGAACTCGCGATCACCTACAACGAGGACGTGTCCTGCCAGGCCGGTCCGGACGGTACTGCGTTCAGCGACTTCACGTACTACTCGGCTGCTGGAATCCTCGGTGGCGCGATCGCGAACTGCGAACAACAGGGCAGTGACGTGCTGTGGCTGATTCCGAATACGACCTTCCAGGACCCAGGGAGCGGTGCCGAGATCTTGTACACGGCACCGACGACACCGGTAGCCACGGCTGCAACGAGTCCGTTTGGGAACGCGGCTTACGCCACCGGTAGTACTTCAGTGTTTGCGCCAACGCAGACATTGACGACGTTTGAGACGCCAGCCATGACGACGGCGATCGTGACGCCTGGTGCCTCCGGGGTAGGGACCATCGCCGTTACCTACAACGAGGCCCCCATCTGCCCGCTCACGGCTGCTGGCATTCAAGCGGCCTGGGTGTACAGCAACGACGGCACGCCTGCTTACCCAACCCACTGCGGGGTTGCTGGCGACGTGCTGACGCTGTCGCTCTTCCTCGCTGGTGGGACGACCGGTACCACAGCAGTGACTCTGGTCACCCCGGTGTCCACGGACACGCTCGTGTACACAGAGCCGACGACGGACGGCGGTGGCGTATCGGTGAGCACGGCTGTTGGATTCCCGGAGTACGCGGCGACGCAGACACTTCCTTACGCTGATCTGACGGGCGTTCCGTCGATGGTGTCGGCGGTCGTGACGACGGGTGTGTCAATCGCGATCACCTACAACGAACCCGTGTTCTGCCCGTCAACTGGTGCTGATGTGAGCGACTTCATCTACGAGTACACAGCTGGATTCTCCGGTGGTGCGCCAACGTCCGGTGACTGCACAACCTCGGGTGACGTGCTGACCCTGCTTGGGCCGTTCAACGCACCACAGGGCAGTGCCAGCATCGAGTTCGACCAAGGAGCTGCAGAGACCACCGCCAACGCGGTGTACGCGGTGAACTCGGCAAGCGCGGACGTGTTCGCAGCAGACCCGCAAACCATTGCGGGTTCGCCGTCTCCAATCAGCTAGCCAAGGGACTAACGCCTTCTAGCAAGGTGTGATGGGAACCCCGGTCCTCACAAGGGACCGGGGTTCCTTTCTTTTTGGGACCTGCGCCGTGAGTCGGACTTCCAACACCGTGAGGTCGAGGCTCGGAGGAGCGAGGAGAGCCAGGCGATGGGTGACGAGATGCACCTGGCAAACATGACGCCACGAGGACGACTGCCGAGGTCTTCGACTGTCGAGGCGAGGACTTCCCGAGTGACTACCTTGAGGCGTCAGGTCATCTCGATCCTGGCGTCGCGGTCAGACTCCACGACACCTGCGAAGCTCTCTACGATGGGCGCTTGAGCGTCCAGAAAGCCTACGACGTCTGGGACGAGTGGGAGAGCATGCTGAAGGGGTTCGTCGAAGCCTACGGCCTCGACTCGCTCTACGAGTTGATGGCGATCGCTGACCCGCTCACCCAGAAGAGCGCGAGCGCACCAAACCACTTGCATCCCTGACCGCGAGGCACTCTCGCAGGTGATGGACTGGCTCAAGGCTCATGTCGTGTACCACGCGGGCGACGACCTGGAAGAGGGCTTCTGCGACGACAGGTCGCCTTCGCCCAGTTCTGTGTGGACAGGGACCGAGAGACAGATGGGCGGCACAGGCCTGAGAGCGACGAAGAACTTCGCGAAGGAAAGGAGTTGGACCAGGGGACCCTTCGGTACATCGGCGCCCTGCTGAGCAGGTACCGAGTCGCACACTGAAACACTCCGGTCCTAGCGACTGGTTCTAGCCGCGGGACGGGTCGAGGCCACTGAGCAGTTCGACGGTGATGCGAACCTCGCTCAGTGCGGGGACGGCATCGCTGCCGTAGGTGGCGAGCAAGTTATCGAGAGGGAGTGGGAGACCGTGCACTGTGCACAACTCCTGCTGTCGCGAGGAACACCTCGGTGTTCAGCTCGGTGGCGATGCACGAGCCGAGTGCGACTTCGACGAGCCGCTCAGATCGGAGTTCAATCCCCCAACGTCGCTCATGGAGCACGGGATGATGTGTGGCACGAGATCGCGAGATTGTCAGGGTCGGTAGGGCCGACGTCGGCGGGGGAACGACGTGGCGTGTGCGGGGCGGAAGCGGGCCCGGCCACAGGCAGTCCTTTGCTAGTTCACAGCTTGCTCTCAGAATCGGGATCCAGACTGATCCTGCTGCCGTATCGCCACGCCCATCCCGACACCGAAGGCGCCGTTATGCTTTGTTGCCCTTGTCAAGCGGAATGTCGACACCGGGTGAATATGAATCTGACTTCCAAAGGGAGCTCCCAACATGCGGAGAACCATTCGCCGTAATGGCCAGTTATCGCCCGCCTTCCGTGTCCGGTCGTTGCGGCGGGTCTGGTTTCCTCTGCTGGCGATCGTGCTTGCCGGCTCCGTCGCGTTGAGCGCCTGCGGGGGCGGGTCATCGAACGCGACCTCCTCGACCACCTCCACGACGACCGCAGCGACAAGTGCCGGCAGCAGTCCAAAGGCGTCATCCGTGGCATTCGCCGCGTGCATGCAGAAGCACGGCGTGAAGTTCGGCGGGTTTGGCGCTGGAGCGACGGGCGGCAGCTTCCCGACCGGCGGCAGCTTCCCGACAGGCGGGTTCCCGACGGGCGGGAGCTTCAACTCGCCCGCGTTCCAAAAGGCGTCCGCCGCGTGCGCGAGCCTGCGCCCGAAGGGATTCGGCACGAGGACGGGCGGCTTCTCGAGCGCGGCCTCTGCCGCGTACCGCAACTGCTTGAAGCTCCACGGCGTGACGTTGCCCAGCGGATCTTCCGGCGCCAGTCCAACCACGTCGACCACGCTCAACACGAAGAGTGCGTCGGTCCAAAAGGCGCTCGCCGCCTGCGCTAGCCTGCGCCCGAAGGGATTCGGGGCCGGGGCGGGCGGCTTCTCGAGCGCGGCCTTCGCCGCTTACCGCAACTGCCTCAAGCTCCACGGCGTGACGTTGCCCAGCAGTTCCGGCGCCGACAACTCAACCACGTCGACCACGCCCAACACGAAGAGCGCGTCGGTTCAGAAGGCGCTCGCAGCCTGCGCGAGCCTCCTGCCGAAGTCCATCCCGACATCCAGTACAACCTCGACGTCGACGACAAGCTGACGACCTTTGTGCCGCCTCCGCCCAGCTAGCCGGCCTCTCCCGATGAGTAAAGGACAGGATTGGCAGTGAAGTCTGTTTTTCGCAAGTCGCGTTCTGATATGGCAGTAGATAGCGTTGTTGGCCAGCCTCATGCGCGACGAGGACGCAAGATTGCCTTCTACACGGTCCTTGTTTTGGCCATCGCAGCCGTAGCCGGATTTGGCCTGCGATCGATCTACGGGACCACTTCAGCCTCGACCGGCATCGTTCGGACCGTGACAGTGCAGCGCGGCATCGTCCAAGAAAGTGTCACGGCCTCCGGCAACATCAGCCCCGCCACCGACGCCAGCGAGAATTTCACCGCTAGCGGCACAGTCACCGCCGTCGACGTCGCTGTCGGGGACCAGGTCCGGGCTGGACAAGTGCTCGCCACGCTTGACCCGACTACGGCGCGATCGAACCTCGTGATTGCCGTCGCCAGTCTCCAGAGCGCTGAAGCAGCCTTGCAGGAAGCTCGCCAGGGCGGCTCGGCGTCGCAGCTCGCGCAGGACAAGTCGCAGCTCGCATCTGCGCAAGCCCAGTTGAGCTCCGACAGCCTGCAGCTCATTTCGGACCAGTCGACACTGGCAACCGCAAAGGCTCAGCTCGCCACGGACCAGAGGCTCGGTTGCCCGGCGGCCTCTTCTTCGTCGTCCTCGTCAGGCAGCAGTTCCAGCTCCACCGGCTCCACGGGCTCGACCGGAACCAGCTCCACCGGCTCCACGGGCTCGACCGGAACCAGCTCCACGACCACGACCACGACGCCGACGACAACCACGACCACGAAGCCGGCGTCGACCACGACCACCACCGAGGCGCCGACGACAACCACGACCACGACGCCGACGACAACCACGACCACGACGCCGACGACAACAACGAACACCAGCTCCACCTCCACCACATTCCCCTCCAGCTCCAGCCACGCCGTCAGCATTTCTGACTCGGGAAGCGACCAGGTGACGGCTCCCACGGTCGTCACCTCATCCGCGGAATCGGTCACGACAACGACGGCCACGCTCGAGGGATCGGTGGATCCCAATGACGCCGAGACGACCTATTTCTTCCAGTACGGAACCACCGCGGTATACGGGTCGCAGACCGTACCGACGACGGTCGACGCCGGTTCCACGACTGTTACCGTCTCGGCTCTGGTGCGCGGGCTCAAGGCGGAAACCTCGTACGTCTTCCGCCTGGTGGCCTCCAACAGTAAGGGGACTTCCTACGGCTCGCCTGAGTACCTGATCACCGCCACCAGGTCGTGTGTGACGGATCGGGAGACAATTGCCAGCGACGAGCAGGCCGTGCAGAACGAGAAGCAGACGATTCAGCTGCAGCAGGCCAGCCTGGCAGCCACCAAGGCAAGTCAGGCAATCGACACGGCGACCATCTCTCAGGATGAGGCGGCGGTCACCCAGGACCAGCAGGCCGTCACTTCTGACGAGAATGCGCTCGCGGGAACCGTCCTCACCGCCTCCATCTCCGGCACGGTGACTGCGGTCAACGGCACGGTCGGCGAGACGGTGAGCGGAGGCAGCTCTTCGTCCGCGGCCTCGTCGTCCGCGGCCTCATCGTCGTCGAGCTCATCGTCGTCGAGCGGTTTCGTCACCATTGACAACCTCAAGGACCTCGAGGTCGTCGCAGGCTTCGCCGAGGCCGACGCCACCAAGATCGCCGTCGGTCAACCGGCGACCGTGACCTTGGCCGCCCTGCCTTCCACCGAGCTCGCTGCCGTCGTCACTGCGATATCGCCGACATCGGTCGTCAGCAGCAACGTCGTCACCTATGACGAGACGATCGCGCTCAAGGACCCTCCGGCCACGATCTTGGACGGAATGACGGCGGACGTCAGCGTCGTCGTCGACACGGCAACGAATGTGCTCGAGGTCCCGAGCGCCGCAGTGACGACGGCCGGCCTCACCTCGACTGTCACGGTGTTGAAGAACGGCAAGGATGTCACCACCCCCGTCACCGTCGGTCTGGTCGGTAACTCGACGACGCAGATCCTGAGCGGCGTCACCGCAGGCGAGAAACTCGTGGAGCCGACAGCGACGATCTCGCCCTCGTCCGGCACGACAGGATCGACAAGCCCGACCCGCATCGGCGGCGGCGGCGGCGGTGTCTTCGTAGGCGGCGGCAGCTTCGGATGAGCAGTCAACAGCTCTTCCGCCGCCGAGGCGGGTCACCCGACGGCCTTCGCGCCCTGCCATCCCGAGGCGCGGCGGCTCCGACGGCCTTGGTCCCCGTTGGCGGGAGACGACCGGTCGTCGTCCTGCGCTCGGTATCGAAGACCTACGAGACGGGGGAGGTCGAAGTTCACGCGCTCCGCCGGGTCTCGCTGAGCGTCGAGGCAGGCGACTTCGTCGCCATAATGGGAGCCTCCGGCTCTGGGAAGTCGACGATGATGAATATCATCGGATGCCTTGACGTGCCGACGAGGGGGCACTATTGGCTCGAGGGAGTGGACGTACGCCAACTCGAGGAGTCGGATCTCTCGCGGATCCGCAATCGCAAGATCGGGTTCGTGTTCCAGAACTACAACCTGATCCCGCGCACTACCGCTTTGGCGAACGTGGAGCTCGCGCTCGCTTACGGAGGCGTGAAGCCGAAAGAAAGGCACGCACGGGCCATGGCAGCGCTGCGCCAGGTCGGCCTCGAGGACCGCAGCCATCACCTCCCGAGCGAGATGTCCGGTGGCCAGCAGCAGCGCGTCGCCATCGCCCGAGCTCTGGTGACGGCCCCTGCCCTGATCCTTGCCGACGAGCCGACCGGGAATCTCGACACGGCCTCGAGCCACGAGATCATGGCCATTTTCAGTCGACTGAACGCCGAGGGCCGGACCGTCGTGATCATCACCCATGAACAGGACATCGCCTCTTTCACGCGTCGGGTCGTCCGGCTGCGCGACGGGCAGATCTACGAGGACAGCCGCATCGTCCCGGTGCATTCGGAGACGCGAATGGAGCAGCGTGAGGCGCCCGCCGGCGCTGCGCCGGCGTCAGGCAACCTAGGCGGAGGAGTGAGTTGAACGTTTTTGACAATCTCCGGGTCGCCATCGGCGGGATCAGTTCGAACAAGCTCCGGTCCGTGCTCACTACCCTTGGCGTGCTGATTGGTGTCGCGGCCGTCATCATCCTTGTCGCGGTCGGGACCGGATCCTCTCAGGCGGTCGAGAGCCGGATCAACCAGCTCGGAACAAACACCCTCACGGTCTTCAACACCGGCCGCTTCGGCCGGGGGGCTTTTTCAAGTGGCACCCAAACCCAACAGGCGTCGTTGACGATCGCGGACGTCAACGAGCTCGAGAACCCGGACAACGCCCCGGACGTGAAGTCGGTCTCGCCGGTCGTGAGCACGAGCGAGACGGCCACTTACGGCGCGGCCTCCTACACCACCACTGTTGACGGGTCGACTCCCTCCTACCTAGGTGCCGAGGACTACACCGTCCAGGCCGGCAGCGCGATCTCCAGCCAGGACGTCACATCCCACGCCCAGGTCGTCGACATCGGGTCCGATGTTGCGAGCAACCTGTTCACGACCGGCGAGAATCCTCTCGGCGCGACGATCATGATCGGATCGACCAACTTCGAGGTAATCGGCGTGCTCGCATCGAAGGGCTCGAGCGGGCTGACTGACCAGGACGCAGTGGCCATTGCGCCCTACACCGCGGTCGAGGACCACTTGACAGGTTATTCCCAGTCGTTCAGCGAGCTCATCGTTCAAGGAAGGTCGGCTTCAACGCTGAACCTCGCCGAGGCCGAGGTCGAGAACGTCCTCGCGGCCCAGAACGACACCACGGTCGCAGACCTGCCGTTCGAGGTGCTGAACCAGGCGACCCTGCTTTCCACGGTGCAGTCGACCTCGAGCACGTTCACCGTGTTGCTAGGCGCCGTGGCCGCAATCTCGCTCCTCGTCGGCGGTATCGGAGTGATGAACATCATGCTCGTGACCGTGACGGAGCGCACTCACGAGATCGGGATCCGCAAGGCGATCGGTGCTCCGAAATCAGCGATCCTCACCCAGTTCCTGTTCGAGGCGGTCTTGCTGTCGTTGATCGGGGGAACCGTTGGCGTAGTCATCGGTGTGGTCGGCTCGCGGTTCAAAATCGTCGGTGTTCAGCCTGTCATAGCCCCGTACTCGATCGTGCTCGCCTTCGGCGTCTCGATCGCCGTCGGTGTGTTCTTTGGTTTCTACCCCGCCAATCGTGCCGCGTCACTTAGACCCATCGACGCCCTTCGTTATGAGTGAAGACAGGGGAGCATCCATGCCAGACGACCCGAACACCACAGAGGAGCTTCCTCCGATCAGCGGTGCCATCACGCAACCGGTCGGGATCGACATGGCCCCTTCCGAGCTCACCGGTTCGCCGCGACCAGCGGGACAACTTGGAGGAGACGACACCGATATAGCGGACGACGACGAGTGGCCGATACGAAGCCCTCGTGCGGGTCTTCGGCTCAAGTACCCGACGGCTGTATTGGTGGCCCTTCTCATCGGTGCGGGCGGGCTCTGGGGCGGAGCTGCCTTGCAGCGCGCCCACGGGACGACCAACACCGGAAGCGCTGCGTCGAACTTCGCGAGGCTGTTCAGTTCCAGGGGGTCGTCCGGCATCAGTTCGGGCGGTTTCTCAGGCTTCTCGAGCACGGGCGCGGCCGCCGGCATCGTGACGACCATCGAGGGCAACACGCTCTATGTCACGACTGCAAGCGGGGGCCTGGTCAAGGTGCTTCTCGGGACATCCACGACCTACACCCGTGAGGCCAAGAGCACGGCGTCAGCGATGCAACCGGGAGACACCGTGATCGTGCAGGGCACCAAGGAGAAGAACGGGACGGTGGACGCGACGTCCGTTGCTGACACGGCTGCGGGCGTGTCTGTTACGGGCTGAACGACGCCTGTCTTGCGGGCAAGCGATATCGAACGGCGTCACCCAATGACTCAACGGAGCGAAAGGACATTCAGGTGAACGAGCGACCCCTTGACGAACTTGGGGCTGTACCCGACAGGGACAGTGATGCATCAGGAAAGGCTGCGGCGAGATACGGTCGGCGCGCGCTCATGCTCGGGGCGGCGGCGACCGGTGTGGGGATCACCGCCGGCCTGGTCGCTGGCGCAGATCCCACGGATGCATCGAGTGACGCTTTGGTTCTCGGCACGACGAACTCGGCCACCGCCACGACCGCCGTCACGACCGCGCACGGCTCAGGCCTTGAGGGCATCACCTCCCAGACAGACAGCAGCGGCGTCGAAGGCGTCGACACCAGTTCTGGCGGCGGCTATGGCACCTACGGGCTCTCGACGCACGGGATCGGCGCCTACGGCCGGACATTTGGTGATGACATGAGCGGCGTCGAAGGCGTCGACAAGAGCCCGAGCGGTGGCTACGGCGTTCAAGGAACCTCAGAGAACGGCACCGGTGTTCAAGGCCAGACATCGGCGGCAAACCGAAGCGGCGTCGAAGGCGTCGATACCAGTGCCGGCGGCGCCTATGGCACCTACGGGCACTCTACGAACGGAATCGGTGTCTACGGCGAGACGGCGGCCGCCGGCCAGAGCGGCGTCGAGGGCGTCGACGCGAGCAAGTCAGGCGGTTACGGCACCTACGGGAGCTCGACCAACGGAACAGGCGCCTACGGCGAGACCGCCGCGAGCGGCAAGAGTGGCGTCGAGGGCGTCGACACGAGCAAATCAGGCGGTTACGGCATCTACGGGAGCTCTACCAATGGCACCGGCGCCTACGGTGAAACCTTGGCGGATAATAAGAGCGGCGTCGAGGGTGTCGACACGAGCAAGAAGGGTGGCTACGGCGTCCAGGGATCCTCAGAGAACGGCACCGGTGTCTACGGCCAAAGCTTGGCGACCGGCAAGAGTGGCGTCGAAGGCGTCGACACGAGCAAGTCAGGCGGCTATGGCACCCACGGGAGCTCTGCGAACGGGATCGGGGCTTATGGAGGCTCCAGCGGAGATGCCGGTGTCTACGGCCAAACCTCGGCAACCGGCAAGGGCGGCGTCAGAGGCGTCAACACGAGCGCAGACGGTGGCTACGGCGTCGAAGGAACCTCGGAGAACGGCGCCGGCGTCTACGGCCAAACCTCGGCGGCCGGCAAGAGCGGAGTCGAGGGCGCCGACACCAGCAAGTCAGGCGGTTACGGCACCTACGGGAGCTCTACCAATGGCACCGGCGCCTACGGTGAGACCTCGGCGGATAACAAGAGTGGCGTCGAGGGTGTCGACACGAGCAAGTCAGGCGGTTACGGCACCTACGGGCGCTCTACCAACGGCACCGGCGCCTACGGTGAGACCTCGGCGGACATTAAGAGCGGCGTCGAGGGTGTCGACACGAGCAAGAAGGGTGGCTACGGCGTCCAGGGATCCTCAGAGAACGGCACCGGCGCCTACGGTGAGACCGCCGCGAACGGCAAGAGCGGCGTAGAGGGCGTCGACACGAGCAAGTCAGGCGGTTACGGCACCTACGGGCACTCTACGAACGGAATCGGGGCTTACGGAGGCTCCAGCGGAGGTACCGGCGTTTACGGCCGGACCGCAGCGGCTGGCAAGAGCGGCGTCAGAGGCGTCAACACGAGCGTGGACGGTGGCTACGGCGTCGAAGGAACCTCAGAGAACGGCACCGGCGTCTACGGCCAAACCTCGGCGACCGGCAAGAGCGGAGTCGAGGGTGTCGACACGGGCAAGGAAGGCGGTTTCGGCACCTACGGGAGCTCGACCAACGGAACAGGCGCCTACGGTGAGACCGCAGCGGCTGGCAAGAGCGGCGTCAGAGGCGTCAACACGAGCGTGGACGGTGGCTACGGCGTCGAAGGAACCTCAGAGCACGGCACCGGCGCCTACGGTGAGACCTCGGCGGCCGACAATAGCGGCGTCAAAGGCGTCGACACGAGCAAGTTAGGCGGCTTCGGCACCTACGGGAGCTCGACCAACGGCGTCGGCGCCTACGGCCAAACCTTGGCGGCGAACAAGAGCGGCGTGGAAGGGGTCGACGAAAGCAAGCTGGGCGGCTTCGGTACCTACGGGAGCTCGACCAACGGCGTCGGCGCCTACGGCGAGACCTTGGCCGCTGGCAAGAGCGGCGTCAAAGGCGTCGACACGAGTTCGGCCGGCGGTTACGGCATCGAGGGAACCTCGGAGAACGGCATCGGAGCCCGCGGCCAAACTTCGGCGGCCGGCAAGAGCGGAGTCGAGGGCGTCGACACGAGCTCTGCCGGCGGTTACGGCACCTACGGGGCCTCTGCGGTCGGGATCGGCGCCTTCGGAACCTCGAGCGGAGGTGCCGGTGTCCAGGGGCAAACCTCGGCGGCCGGCAAGAGCGGAGTCGAGGGCGTCAACACCAGCCCAGGCGGAGGCTACGGCGTCCAGGGAAGCTCAGACAACGGCACCGGCGTCTACGGCACTACCACGACCGATGACCAGAGCGGCCTGGAAGGCGTCGACACGAGCAAAGGAGGTGGCTACGGCACCAACGGGAGCTCGACCAACGGTACGGGTGCCTACGGCCAAACCGCAGCAAATGGCAAGAGCGGCGTGGAAGGTGTCGATACGAGCCCAGGCGGTGGCTACGGCGTCCAAGGAACCTCGGAGAACGGCACCGGCGTGTACGGCCAAAGCGCACTGGCCGGCAAGTACGGCGTCCAGGGCGTCAGCACGAGCCCAGAAGGTGGCGTGGGCGTCTACGGCAGCACCCAGAATGACGGTATTGGAGTGCAGGGCTCGAGCGGCACGGGGATCGGCGTGTCGGCCGCAAGCACTACAGGCACGGCGCTCCAAGTCGAGGGAGTTGCCACGTTCTCGCGAAGCGGAACCGCTCTCATAGCGGGAACGACGGCCAATCCCGAGGCGAGTGTGACCGTTGCCGGAGTCACACTGACGGCGGGTAGTCTGATTTTCGCCACTCTCCAGGCTTTTGTCACCAGCGGCAGCACCTCAGCCGTCGTCGCGGTCGCAGCCGTCGTACCGGACACGCAGGCCGGCGCCTTCACGATCTATCTGACAGCGCCCGTCAGTGTCTCGGTCGAGATTGCCTGGTTCGTCATCGGATAGCTCTCAAACGACGCCGCGCCACACCGCGTCGCCGTTCGCAGATCGTCCTTGGTCCAAAGGCACCTGACGGTTTATGCCAAGACGGGTTATGAACCTGAGGCCCTTAAGCCGCGCGCGATCTGTTGCGGAGGTAGTGGCCTCCAGAGTCAGGGTCGGCTTGCCGCGCCAGCCGCGGCTGGCACTTGCGCTCTCAGCCAGGCCGAGCCCGGTGGGTTCGCTCAGTATGGTCATGAGCCTTCCTTTCTCGAGGGCGTGTTTTCAAGGTGCTCTGCTCGCTAGGCCCGGCGAGACCACGCGGACCCAGCCTCAGTGGTGTCAGAGTCTGATCAGACAGTTGGCGGGCCAACGATCGCGGGCCGTTGGAGCGCTTCGCGTCACTCAAGGCGAGGGTGAGGCGCCACCGCCGATTTAGGAACAGACGGGAGCGCCGAGGACCAGGCCAACTGAATCTGGCCGGTTCTGGTGGTCAAGCGAATCTGGCAGGCTCTCACAGTCTTTGCTCTCGGTTGGGAGCAAAAAAGGCGCTCGGGGATCGACTTGTTCTCAGTTGCAGGCTCTCTCAGCTGAGTCACGCGAGGACGACTCGAAGCCCGGCAGCTTCGAGTCGTGACACAGCCTGTGGATCTGCCTCGTTGTCGGTGATGAGCTGGTCGACGAGGTCGAGCGGACAGATGCTCGCGAAAGTGATGCGGCCGATCTTTGAGCTATCGGCGACGACGACAGTGTGTCGCGCTATTTTGACGAGCGCTGCGTTCGCTCTCGCCTCGGCGTCGTCATGCGTCGTGCAACCGGCGTCAACGTCGATTCCGTCGACGCCGAGGAAGGCTACGTCGAGGTTGTAACCGGAGAGGGTGCTCTCTGCGATCGGCCCCGACAGCTCGAACGACGCCGTGCGGCAGACGCCACCGGTTAAGACGAGACGGATGTTTCGGTGGCGCGCCAGCTGCATTCCTACGTTGAGCGCATTGGTCACGACTGTGAGCTTGCGCACCGGCGTCAGCGCCCGCGCGACCTCCATCGTGGTCGTACCGCCGGTGATGCCTACGATGGCGCCTTCGCCGATCAGCGCGGCGGCCGCGGCGGCGATCCGACGCTTCTGGGCAACAGCTGTTCCGCGGCGATAGCTGATCGGCACCTCGAGCCCGACGTCCGGACGCATGGCGCCGCCATGTGACCGTGTGATCATGCCCTGGTCGGCCAGGCGGGCGAGGTCTCGGCGGACCGTCGCCGGCGACACTCCGAGCGACTCCGCGAGGTCCTCGACGCCGACGGCACCGTTGTCGTCGATGACCTCGACGATCGACCGCAGTCGGCTGTCTCGTATCCGCGGGCGGAGGTTCCGGGCGCGGTTGCGGGGCGGCAACGGGTGCTCGGGACCCGGCATGGGAGCACCTTTCCGCCTCTTCGTTCTGCCGTCTCGTGGGTCCGGGGGAACCGTCTGATCAGGGTTGCCAGCAGTGGGCGCCCGGTTCTCATCTGGGACTCTCACGGCCTGACCTGCGGGGCGGTCCATAACTACTTCACGCTTCCCGCGATGATGCCTTCCACGATCCACCTATTCAACAGAAAGACCAGAACCGCAGGGATGGCGATAGCAACGATAGCCGCCGCATTGATGATCGTGTAGGGGACGACGTGGCGGCCTTCGAGCGCAGCGAGGACGACGGTGAGCGGCTGGGTCGACCCGGTGCTACTGAGCACCAGGGGGAAGATGAACTGCCCCCATCCCAAGAGGAATGTGATGATCGCCGTCGCAGCGATCCCTGGCTTCGCGATGGGAAGCGCGACCTTGTAGAACCTCTGGAGCATCGAGGCTCCGTCGATGACGGCCGCCTCCTCGATGCTCGGAGGGAGGGCGAGAAAGACGTTGTACATGATCCACATGGCAAGGGGCATGAACCCCGATGCGTAGACGAGAACGATGCCGAGGTAGGTGTTGATAAGGCCGACTTCGCTCATGATCCGGTAGAGCGGAATCAGCGTCGCGTATACCGGGAGGGTGAGGGTCCCGAGCACGGTGTAGAAGAACAGGTTCTTCAGCCGGAATCGCAGCCGCGCGAACGCGTAGGCACCGAGGATCGCGATAGCGAGCGTCAGCAGTGTCGCCCCGCCGCTCTCCACCACGATGTTCACGAGAGAACGGCCGATACCCCCGGCCGCCGCGGCGGACTGTGGACCGGCTCCGAAGATGGCCTGATAGTTCGTGAAGATTGGCCGAGTAGCGAAGAAGTGTGTGGGAGTGCTCTGAGCCTCAGAACTTGTCATGAGGCTCGTGTTGAGCGCCCAGTAGACCGGGAACAGCGACCACGCGATCACGAGGGCGATTCCGGCCCGCCGGGCCCAGACCCCGATCCGCCGTCTCATTTAGAAGGTGACCTTCCGATAGAGGAGCTTCAAGGCGCCGAGTGACAGCACCACCGTGACGACGGTCGCCAGCAACGAGAGGGCATATCCCTGCCCGAAGTTGAGCCCCTGGAAAGTGACGAAATAGGTCATGTTCATCACCGACGACGCCGTCGTGGCACCCGCGTTCAACACATAGACCTGATCGAAGATGTTCAGCGACAGGACGAGTGCCTCAACGGCCGCGATCGCGAGCCCGGGCCTGATGAGCGGCAGCGTGATCCGGCGGATCACCTGCCACCAACCGGCACCGTCGACGCGGGCCGCTTCATAGACCTCACCGGGGATGCTCTGCAAAGACGCGAGCACGAGCAGAGTCGCGAGCGGGGTGATCTGCCAGACCTGGACGAGCGAGATGAGCAGGATGCTCTCGATCTGACGGGTGCCGATGAAGAGCTGGTATTGGGAGAGGAGATGCAGGCTCTTCAGCACCGAGTTGAGCACGCCGAACGTCGGGTCGTAGATCCAGGACCAGATCACACCCTCGACGACTCCGGGCAGCGCCCAGGGGAGGATCACGATCGCCAGGACGACGCCCCGGCCGCGGAAGCGCCGCTGGAGCAGGAGCCCGAAGGCCGTGCCTAACACGAGCGTCAGCCCGACGCCGAAGACGACGTACCAGCCGGTGTTCTCGAAGCTCTGGCGGATCTCCGGGTTGGAGAAGATGGCCGCGAAGTTGCCGAACCCGGCGAAGTGGTTCGGCGGGGTGAGCGGGTCGATGTGCATGAACGCGTCGATCGTGGTGAGAACTGTTGGATAAAGCGCGAGGGCCAGGATGAAGACGAGCAGCGGTGCGACCATGGCGTAGCCCATCGCCTCGGACCGGCGCGAACGTCGGTGGGCGAGCCCAGGCAGCGGGCGTCGACTCGAGATCGCGGCCTGCGACACGCTGCTCCTTCCTCCCAAGTTCGAGGTCCCGGCCGCGCCCCTCGTCGACGGCCCGGCCGGGACCCACTTCTGACTGGTGCTAGCTGTTGAGGCTGTTCACCTCGGAGGCGATCGCCGAGATGGCGGCGGCGACGCTCTCCTGGCCTGCAGCGGCTGAATGCAAGTTCGTGTAGACGGCGTTGCTGAAGTTCGGGTACCAGGGTGGGGCACCGGCGGGGAAGACGGCACGCCCGTGGTTCTCGACGAGGTTGACGAGCGCGGCTGCGCCAGGGACCTTGCCCGATGATGCGAGGAGGCCGAGTCCGCCACGATTGGACGGCAGCGGGAAGGTGCTGATGACGTTCTTGGGCCCGGCGGCACCAGCGAACGCCGCCTGGTTTGCGGGCTCCTCCATCCACTTGATGAACTCGACCGCTGCTTGGACGTGCTCGGCCAACCTTGGGATGCCGATCCCGTCAGGGTTGGCGAGGTTGGGAGCTGCGCCAGAGATCCCTGGTGTCGAGACGTAGGTGACGTCACCGACGACGCTCGACTGGCTGGGGACGTCATAAATCGTGCCGATGTCTCCCGAGTAATCGGAGAAGACGCTCGCAGCAAGACCGTGCGCCATCTCGGTCGTGAACCCCTGGTAGTCCGTGTAGTCGAGGTTCGCTTTCGCCACGAGCCCACTCTTGTAGGCGTTCACCATCCACGCCATCGCCTTGTAACCGGCAGAGGATGGGCTGGTGAACAAAGGCTTGTAGGACGTGCTCAGCACCTGGCCTCCCATCGCCGCAGTGAGCTCGTACCAGTACGTCGAGAGCCCTTCTGCAGCGGCAAAGGGGATGTCCAGGGGGTATTTGACGACGCCCTTGGACTTCAGGGTCTGCAGGTCCTTTGTGTACTGACCGAGCGTGGTCGGCGTCGAGGTGATCCCAGCCTTGTTGAAGAGCTTCTCATTGATCGTCGTGACGAGTAGCGACACGTCCATCGGCATCCCGATGAGCGACCCGTTCCGGACGAACGAGCTGAGCTGCGGGTACTGAGATGTAAGGGAGCTGATCTTGAAGTACTGGTTGAGTGGCAGGAACCATTTCGTCACGTAGTACTCGCCCACCTTGGACCAGTCCACGTCCGTAACGTCGGCGAAGTAGGTGTTGGCCGCCGCGGCGGCTGCGATCTTGGTCTGCAGGTCGTCCCATCCCACGTTCGACCAGTTGACCTTGATGCCGGTCTGGCTCGTGAATTTGGCGAGCATCGCCTTCGGCGGAGCCGGGTAGGCGATGGCCACGTTGATCGTCACGCCGCTTGTGCTGGCGTGGCGCGGGGCCGGCGAAGCAGCCGCGGCGCTCCCGAAAAGCACCAACGATGCGGCCGCTGCCGCCGCAGTTGCTTTGAACGCCGTGCTGTGTATCCATGTCCTCTTGCTCATCGTTCCCCTTCCTTGTCTGCCCATTTGCTGATTGCATGCTTGCGGTAGAACGCATTCGGAAAAGTTCCGGAGGGCCTCGGCGAACCGAGTACGGCAGCGTCACGACTGCTCGATCTGATGGACGGCGGATCTCGCCGCGAGATCGGTAGTTGGCACCGCGACCCGGGCGCCCCCGAGGACGCGCGCGACGTCGAGGCCATTCCCGCCCGCCCGGGAATGCGCCTCCTCGGCGCCATGGGCTGCGCCGAGCGTGAGCGCACTGACGTGGTAGGTCTCGTCGAGGGCGGCACTCAGGGTCACTGTGAGGATCCTCTACGACGGTTCCTTGTCCGGGCGACGGCCCCACCTGGGCTCGCGACGCCGAGGCAGTCCCGCAGTGCCACCGCCACCGCCCCGTGGAGCGACGCGTCTCCCGCGAAGCGAGCGCGCACCACATCGGGAGGGTAGGGCACCGCGCGACCGACGAAGCGGGCGATGGCGTCGATGGGGAAGTGGTCGGATCGGACGTAACCACCACCCAGGACGAGGACCTTCGGGTCGCAGACGATCGCCAGATTGGCAACGAGGGCCCCGATCTTGTCCCACAAGCGCTGGAGCAGCAGCTCTGCGCGCTGGTCGTCCTCGGCTCGTGCGATGAGCTCGTCGACCTCGACCGCCCGCCCGAAGAGCGCGGCGGTCTGGCGCGCGACACCCCTGCCGCCGAGCGCCTCCTCTGTCGGAACCGCACCGTCCGCGGCCATTCGTGCCGTCGCGGAGTCGTCGGTGAGCCAGTAACCGATCTCGCCGGCCGCCCCGTGAGCCCCCTCGACAACCTGGCCGTCGAAGACGAGAGTGGCGGCGATGCCGGTCCCAAGGTTGAGGTAGACGCCACAGGCCACGCCCGCGAGTGCACCCCACGTAAGTTCGGCGAGCGCTGCCAGCTTCACGTCGTTGCCGAACGCCGCTGGTAGCGAGGGAAACGCACTCTCGATCGCCGCGGGAATCGCGAGGTCCTCCCAGCCTGGGACGTTTGGTGCGAGATCAACGCGATCAACGCGGGTCAAGCCCATCGTGGACACGCCGATGGCACGGACGTCACCACCGTTCGCCCGCTCCTCTGAGAGCACTTCGTTGGCGAGAGCGATCGCCGACTCGAGCACCCGTTCGGCACCGCGCTCGGCCTCGGTCGGCAGCGTTCGCCAACGGCGCAGCTCCCCGTCGGCGTCGCCGATCGCCGAGGCGATCTTCGTGCCGCCGATGTCGAGTGCGACAACGGCACTCGCTGCACCGCTCGTCATCTCAGCGGCGGTCGAGCATGATCGAGCGAACGAGGAAGCGGGGGTGATCGGGATCGACGCCCCGCCTCGTCGCTAGTAGCTGGACGGCGCTGTGGACCCGGACGAGGCCGGCGAGCGGGTCGTTCCCACTACGCACGACACGAGCGCCGGTGATCGCTATCTCATCGTCGATACTCGGCTCGGCGTCGTCGAGGATCCATACGAGCGATCGCTCGCTGGCGACGGAGATCGGTCCGTGGCGGTACTCCATCGTGGGGTAGGACTCGGTCCAGGCGCCGAGCACCTCTCGCAACTTGAGCGCGGCCTCGTTCGCCAGCGCGGCGCCGACGCCCCGGCCGAGGAAGACGAAGTGGTCAGCCGCGCCGACATCTTCGGGCGGCTCGCCGAGGAACACCTCGGCCCTGGTCGCAGAGGCCTCGACGTCCCACCCGAAGCTGGCGAGCAGGAGAGAGAGGGCGCTTGTCGCGAAGCGCGTTTGTACGATCGACTGCTCGTCAGCGAACGAGAGCACGATGCGCTCTGCGGCAAGCCGGGTGAGGGGACTGTCGTCTACAGCGGTGATCGCCAAGGTCCGCGTGTGTGGAACGAGCGTCGCCGTCACGTCGAGGACCTCAGTGGTCGTCCCCGAGCGAGAGATCACGACAACCGCGTCATACCTGCGGCCGGGGGGCATCTCCGACGCCGGGAAGGCGTCGCTCTCGCCTAGCATCTGCTCGTTCCTGTATGCAGCGGCCGCCTGAGCGACATAGAGCGAGGTGCCACAGCCGACAAAGGCGACCCGGGCATCCGGTGGAAACAGGGTCACCGCGGACGCGAGCTCCGCGGCGCGCCGCCACATCTCCGGTTGCGTCGTGAACTCATGCTCGAAGTTGCTCATTATGAGCGATCCTTCCCGGTAGTGAAACTGACTTGGTTCACCCTACGTAACTCTCGACTACCGCGCAAGGTCCACGTAACTTCCACTATTGCCCCAGTTAGGGCCAAGGTGCGTACCAGAAACGTCGTCCTGCACTCCGTGTTCGGGGGACGATCCCAAGTCGGGCAACCACGCTGAGGCGAGGCACACTGATCAGTACTGCTCACAATGAGCATGTTTGGATGAGCAACTGAGATGCAAACCATCGCTTGGCTCAGGAGGTCGCGCTCCCTTCACCGAGCGTGGGCGACCACCCCTTGTGTAGCCTTCGCCGCACCCTTAGGCCACGCCCGGAGTCCCCCTCGGAGGTTTGTCGGCCGTGTCCAGCGGGTACGGGTGTTCTTCGTCCAGCGGGTACGGGTGCTCCTCCAGGTGGCTCAGCAGTTTCTCCAGACTCGCCTCGGCCGCGCAGACGACGCTGTCCGCGGCGCCGTAGTAGAGGTGCAAGGTGTCGCCGTCGTCGCGCACGACCCAACCACACGGGAAGACAACGTCCGGCACGTCGCCTGATCGTTCGTAAGGTTCGTGGGGACCGAACACCCACTCGTTGCCGCGCGCCAGAACTTTGGTCGGGTCGTCCCTGTCCAGCAATGCCAACCCAAGCCGGTAGATCGACCCGGATGCAGTGACCCGCACCCCGTGGTAGCACAGCAGCCAACCATCCTTGGTGAGAAGCGGAGGGGGTCCGAGCCCCACCTTGTTGGCGTCCCACCAACCGCCGTGCCGTGCCGCGAGCAGCACCCGGGCGTCGCCCCAGTGGCGCAGATCGGGGCTGAACGACAGCCAGATGTGAGCGCCCAACCCTGACATCGCCGGTGCTGGCCTGTGAATCAGCGCCCATCGTCCATCGAAGGTCGTCGGGAAGAGTGCGGCGTCTTTGTCCTCGGGCGGCTGCAGGACACCGCTTCGCTCCCATTGCACGAAGTCACGCGTCTTGGCCAGACAGACGAGCGGCCCAGCGGTGGAGTATCCGACATAGACGACGAAGTACTCGTCGCCGACACGGGTGATCCTCGGGTCCTCGATCCCCCAGTGCTCCTCGAAACCGTCCGACCGTGGCTGCAACCCTCGAACCGCGTCGATTTCCCACCCAGTCAGCCCGTCTTCGCTGGTAGCCGTGACGAGCGAGGAGAGGCCGGTGCGGTACTCGACGCGCAACAACAGCAGTGTTCGACCGTCGATGACGGTGGCGCCCGGGTTGAACACCGCGTTCACCATCTTGGGGAAGTCGTGCGGGCGCAGGATCGGATTGCCTTCGAAGCGCTGGAACAGCTCACGTGGGTCGGCGCTGTGGCTCATTGGCATCCACCACCCAGCTGGTTAAGCCGTGCTCTGATCGTGTCGATAACAAGCGTGTTATTACCCTATCGATCCGAGCAGGAGGCGGCTTGCACGACGACTCGGTGGCCGTGATTCCACCACGTCCTGTCCGGCGGTTGCGCGACCGGCCCATTGTCGAGGCTGGCGCGGTGCGCGGGTACGGGCCGTTGTTCAACGCCGGTGTTCTGCATCATGCTGGCGCCTACCACCTCTTCGTTCGGGCCGTGCGGGATCGCTACCGCGCCGGTGACGGCACCGGCCAGCGTTTCGTCGACTACGTCTCCGACATCGTCGTCTTTACCTCCGCCGACGGGTACCACTACGAGTACGGCTACGTCCTTGCCAGCTCAGGTATCGGGGCCGCGCTGAGCTTTGAGGACCCGCGGGTGCAGTGGGTGGAGGACCGCGGCATCCGGCGGCTCGTGATGACCTACACGCACGTGCCCCCGCCCGGACAGGGACCGTGGCGCATCGGCGCTCACCGCCTGTGCTGGGACGGCCAAAGGTTCGAGCTTGAAGAGGCGACCGGCCAGCTGCTCGGACCACCCGGCGTGGCAAACAAGGACGCTGTCGTCTTCACCCTCTCCGACAACCGCGTCGCTCTCATCCATCGCATCTACCCCGACATGCAACTCGCCGTGTTCGACGACCTCGAGCAGCTGTGGCATGCGGGCCCCGACTACTGGGATGCCTACATGGCCGACCTCGACGTGCACACGCTGATCCGACCAACTCCAGGGGCGCTCGGCGTCGGCGCGGGGGCACCCCCCGTCCCGACGGAGGCGGGGTTCCTACTCTTCTTTCACGAACGGCGTGGCGACGGCTCGTACACGATCAACCTGGCGCTGTTGGACCAGGTCACCGGTCGACTGCAGAGCCGCCTCTCCCAACCAGTGCTCGAGCCGGAGCTCGACTGGGAGCGCCGGGGCGATGTGGACAACGTCGTCTTTGTCCAAGGAGCGCATTGCGACGGTGACGACGTGTACCTCACTTACGGAGCCGCCGACCGCTGTGTCGGCGTGGCCACCGCGCACGTGGGTAATCTGCTCGACGCCCTGCGCGTCGCCACCCTAAACCCCGCAACGCGAGGGGACCGTCGGAACTGACTCAATGTGACCCGCATTCGCGGACGTCAGCTCTTGGAGCTGGAGCATCGTGCCCACGAACGCCAGGGTCGACTCTGCCCCCTCGTTGCGGTTCACGCCCTCTGGCTCCAGCCCGTCGAAGCCGCCCCCGGTCGCCGGGTCGAAGACAGTCACCCTCACGTCGTTGTCTCCGAGGAACCACGCACCCGAGCGGCACGCCGCATTTGCCCACTGGCGGTCTCCCGTGTGAGCAAAGGCTCTCGCACATGCTTCTGTCATCATCCACGCCTCGATCGGTTGCTGGTCGAACGCCGGTTGCGGCCCATCTCGGCCGCGGCCACCGACTGGCGTGAAGCTGAAGTGACCCTCGACCATTTCCTGGTCGACGAGCCATTCCAACAGGTGAAGCGCGTCGCTCGCGGCACGCTGTCTCCCCATAGCGACGGCTACCGCCAGGGCAGCGTCCGGAAGTAGCGCGTTGGCATAGCTGAGCCGGGGCTCCGGCCACGGCCACTCGTCGGAGGTGCCAGGGCCAGGCATGCTGTCCGCGGCGTCACTGACCAAGCCGCGCGCACCGGCATGGTTGGGCACGGCCTGCAACAGCTCGACGGCGCCGAGGGCAGCATAGGCAACGGCGCGAGGGTGTTCGGAACGGAAGTCCGCGGCTTCACCGAAGAGCACGAGGGCTCGATCGCGCAGGTTCGTCCACGGCGCCCGCGCCACGGCGGTCCCGAGACCGAGCAGGGCGCGGCCAGCCGAGTCGTCGCTCGGTCGATCGTTCGTCCAGGCGCCGTCCACACCCTGCCGCAAGCGGAAGCGGCCCCCGCCAACATGGGCCCGCTCGAGAAAGCCGAGAGCGACCTCTGCTAGGAGGGGCGCGTTGGCATCCGAGGCCAGCCGGGACGCGATGGCGAGCAGTCGCCCGGCGTCGTCGGTGCAGTAGCCGCATTCCGGCCGAGGGCGGTCCAGTTTGGCGTGTTCGAAGGTCCCCACGACATCGGACAGTCGGGCCAGGTGGCGGAGAGTCGGCAGCGGCGCCACCGTCTCGATCACGCCACTGCTCTCGCTGGCAAGACCTCCGCAATGAGCGAACGGTATGTCGCGCCTATCGCCGGCCAGAGGAGGGCAGCACCCTCCCGCCGTGAGGCGGCGGCCATTCTTGCCGCCAAGCCGGGTTCGTACAGCACCCGGTCGAGTGCATCTGCCATGGCCTCGCAGTTGCCCTGGGGCACCGTCAAACCGGCGCCTTGAGAGAGCAGCTCTTCCGCGTGCGGGAATCTCGTCGCGACGACCGGCTTACCCGATGCGATGGCCTCGACCAGTACACCGGAGCTGACCTGGTCGAGCGAGTCGTAGGGCAACAGCACGACATCGACGCTGCGGACTAACGCTCGCAAGGACCCCCAGTCCCGGTAGCTGTCGTCGAAGCACACCCGGTCGGCTATGCCCAGGGCGCGGCTCTGGTCCTGCAACTGGCAGCGGTAGCGCTCGCCCTGAGCGGCGAGGACTTTGGGGTGAGTCTGCCCGGCAACGATGTACCACGGCGCGGGCGAACGTTGCCGCAGGAGAGCGACCGCGGTGATCCCGTGCTCGATCCCCTTGCCCGGGCCGAGGAGGCCCCAAGTCAGGACGGCCGGTCGTTCGATCTCGGGTAGCACCGGTCCTGTGAAGTTCGCGGCTGCGCCATGGGGCACGACCACGACCTGTTCGGCGTCCGCACCGTGGACCGCGATAAGACGACGACGGGCGGCTTCGCTCTGGACGACGGTCAACGATGCCGCCGTCATCACTTGTTCGAGGACGTAACGCTGATGCAGGGTCGGGTCGAGTAGCACCGTGTGCAGCACTGCAACGAGCGGCACTTCCACGGCCTCGATCAACTCGAGCACGTCCTCGCCGTCAGGCCCCCCGAATAGCCCGTACTCATGCTGGAGCACCACCGCATCCGACGACTCGATGGCTGTGACCGCCCGATGAAGAGAGGCGCGGTCGCCGGCGACCCACTGGGCGACAACCTCGTCGTGTGCATCGGCTTCGACGCGATCAACTACCCGGATAACCAGAGTGCGCCAACCCGACTCGGGAGCGGCGATTGCCGCCGATAGGTTGCTCGTGAAAGTGGCTAGTCCGCAGACGGTCGGCGGGTAGGTGCTCACCAACGCCACTGTTGGCGTGGGCATGATCCTTGTGGAGACGAATGGCACACTCGGGCTGGGAGGCTCGAGCGAAGCAAGTGCTTCACCCCCGCCGCCGTTTAGCCTGCCGTGCTGTGGCCATGCGGCGGGCATGGGAAGGGGCCGCGAATCTTCCGCGTCGGCGCGCCTGGCACCACGGTCGGGGACGCGTGCGCTGCCACGATTGACGGCCAGTCTTACCTCCCGATCCATTTGTCTCTCCAAGTTCCGTGCGGCCGTGCTCCCGACGCGACATGCCAGACACTTCCCGAGAGAGCGATCGTGAGGACACAACGGCGGTGACCAAACATGGCCTGATCCTCTGCAGACATGCCCCTCCTCTTCACCATGATCAGAAGAGGCGTTGAGCCTGCACCCGGGCGGCGACCTGACTGGTCGTCCCAGCCGAACGGAGCGTCCCTGCTGAGAACTGCTAGCTGAGCCTACACCTCGGGATGGGCCGCCGTGGGGTGTGAGGATTCTGCCCCGAATGTTGGGCGACGGTGCTCCTACGACCGTCCAGGAAGGTAGGCGGCGCCAGCACCAAGCCTTGGAACAACCGGCCGCCTCGAATGCTTCGGAAAGCGGCAGGGTCCGGAGGCGCGGAAGGATCTCCCGTCGGAGCAGCTCCGGGTCGTGGACCGTCCCGGGATTGGCCCTGTTCCACTCCGTGCGTGCTTTCTTCCGAGTCGCGATCGCCGCACCACACCGACCTCTGATCTCGGGCGTCGATGTCGGGTAGGCGTCGATGCACGCCTCGCATCGGACCTGGCGAGGGTTGTCACAGCTCCGCTGCAGGACACGTCCACAGTGGGAGTGCGTTGGTGCTTGTCGACTTCTGCCGCGGCGGCGATGTGACCGCGGACACCATCAGGTATCGGGCGCAGACGTGTTCTGGTCGGGTAAACGTTTGATCCAATGGCTCGTTCTGCCTGCCTGACCTCCACCCTTGCGGACGCGGCGAAGGTGGCCGTCCGAGCGGATTCCCCCCGATGCTGTGGGCGTCCACGCGTCGGGGAGAAGCTGGTGCGCCGTGTTCAGGGAAGGTCGAATCGGTCGAGGTTCATGACCTTGACCCACGCCGCTACGAAGTCCTGCAGGAACTTCTGCTGTGCGTCGTCGCAGGCGTAGACCTCGGCGACGGCTCGGAGCTGGGAGTTCGAACCGAACACGAGGTCGACGGCAGTAGCGGTCCACTTGACCTGTCCGGTTTCACGGTCGCGGCCCTCGTAGACGTGCTCGGTAGAGGACACGCGCCACTCGGTTCCCATGTCGAGCAGGTTCACGAAGAAGTCGTTGGTCAGCGTCTCGGGTTGGCTCGTGAAGACGCCGAGTTCGGCGTGGCCAGTGTTCGCGCCCAGGACGCGCAGGCCGCCGACGAGCACCGTCATCTCCGGAGCGGTCAACGCCAGCAGGCTCGACCGATCGATCAGCAGCTCGTCCGGCCGGCGCTTGTCGCCGGCTCGGAAATAGTTGCGGAAGCCGTCAGCCGTTGGCTCGAGCACGGCAAAGGTCTCGACGTCGGTCCATTCGGCCGATGCGTCCGTGCGCCCCGGCGAGAACGGAACCTGCACGTCATGCCCGGCATTCTTGGCAGCCTGCTCGATGGCGGCACACCCGCCGAGGACGATCAGATCGGCGAGGGACACCTTCTTCCCACCAGTCCGCGAGCTATTGAACTCAGCCTGGATCCCCTCCAGGATGTGCAGCACTGTTGCCAGCTCGGGCGGATTGTTCACCTCCCAGTCCTTCTGCGGAGCGAGGCGGATACGGGCCCCGTTGGCTCCGCCGCGCTTGTCGCTGTCGCGGAAAGTCGAAGCCGACGCCCACGCGGTCGCAACCAGTTGGGAGACCGACAGCCCTGAGGCGAGGATCGTGCTCTTCAGGGCAGCGACGTCGTCCGCGTCGACCAGTGGGTGATCGACGGCGGGGACGGGGTCCTGCCAGATCAACTGCTCGGAAGGGACCTCCGGGCCGAGATAGCGGGAGATGGGACCCATGTCGCGGTGGGTCAGCTTGTACCACGCCCTGGCGAAGACGTCTGCGAACTCGCCCGGATTCTCGTGGAAGCGCCGCGAGATCGGCTCGTAGATCGGGTCGAACCGAAGCGACAGGTCCGTCGTGAGCATCATCGGAGCGTGTCGCTTCGACGGGTCGTGCGCGTCGGGCACAGTGTCGTCCGCTGCCCGATCGGTGGGACGCCACTGATGCGCCCCGGCCGGGCTCTTCGTGAGCTCCCACTCGTAGCTGAACAGGTTCTCGAAAAAGTCGTTGTCCCACTTCGTCGGCTCGGTGGTCCAGATCACTTCCAAGCCGCTCGTGATCGCGTCGTCGCCCTTCCCGCTGCCGTAGGTGTTTTTCCAGCCCAGACCCTGCTGCTCGATCGGGGCGCCTTCGGGCTCGCGACCGACGTAGCGCGAGGCATCGGCGGCGCCATGGGTCTTGCCGAATGTGTGCCCGCCAGCGATGAGCGCAACTGTCTCCTCGTCGTTCATGGCCATCCGAGCGAACGTCTCCCGGATGTCCCGGGCCGCCGCAACGGGATCAGGATTGCCGTTTGGCCCCTCCGGGTTCACGTAGATCAAACCCATCTGCACCGCCCCGAGAGGATTCGCGAGCTCGCGATCGCCGCTGTAGCGCTCGTCGCCGAGCCAGGTGTCCTCGGGCCCCCAGTAGATGTCCTCTTCGGGCTCGAAGACGTCCTTTCGTCCGCCACCGAAGCCGAACGTCTTGAAGCCCATCGATTCGAGAGCGCAGTTCCCGGCCAGGATCAACAGATCGGCCCAGGAGATCTTCCGGCCGTACTTCTGCTTGACTGGCCAGAGAAGACGGCGCGCCTTGTCGAGGTTTGCATTGTCGGGCCAGCTGTTGAGCGGCGCGAAGCGCTGCGTACCCGAACCGGCACCGCCGCGGCCGTCGTAGATGCGATAGGTGCCGGCGCTGTGCCAAGCCATGCGAATGAACAGCGGGCCGTAGTGGCCAAAGTCAGCCGGCCACCAATCCTTCGACGTCGTCATCACCTCGGCGATGTCGGTCTTCACGGCCGCGAAGTCAAGGGTGGCGAACTCGGCTCCGTAATCGAACTTCTCGCCCATGGGATCGATCAGCGGTGAGTTCTTGGCGAGTGGCCGCAGGTTCAACTGGTCCGGCCACCAGTGCTGGTTCGCCATCGAACCAATGGCGGCGTGGGGGTGGCCCATCACAGGGCATCTGGCTGCCGACGCCGCTTGCTCCGAAGTGGTGGCGGTGGCGTCCGTGTCTTCCTTGCTCATGGCTGTTCCTCTCCTACTCATGTGGCTGATGGTTCCAGTCCCCTGCCTCGCCGTCTCCCTGCCGCTTTCTGGCGGGCGGGGCAGGTGCCCCAGTAGATGAGCGCGGCTTCGTCGACAATGAACCTGTAGTCATCGGCCGCCTGCAGGCACGGTGCGCTCCCCGGCGCGCAGCAATCATCGACGGTGACGCCGCAGCTCCGACAGACGAGGTGGTGGTTGTCATCCACCCGGTCCTCATATCGAGCCCCCGAGCGCGCCGGCTGGATGCGCCGGAGGAAGCCCTTGTCGGTCAGCCCGCCGAGCGCGTCGCACACCACTTGGCACGAGACGGCACGACCGCACGGACTCCTCGACCTCGTCCGCCGCGCCGTGGCGTCGACGGGACACAGCACGCATGACTGCTAGGCGCTCAGCCGTCACCTGCACACCCTTGTTGGCGGATCAGGTCCGCTGGATCGGGGAACTCGCCACCGGACACGGGTACACGGTAAGGCCAAATCTTGACTCTGTCACGAAAGGGCCGGGTCCCTAACGACGCGCACTTCGCGACGCAGAACAACACATCTACCAGAGAGAGCTGAGCAGCCACCGATGACCGATCGCCTCGACGAGGGCCGTCCTCGCGGCATCGACAGCGGGTAGCTGATCGACCCGGCCCCACCCGAGGGCACTGGCACCGAACGCTCTCGCTTGTGTACATCGAACTCGGCTCACTCTGTGCAAGCGCGTAACGCCTAGTATTTGCGCCCGCTCTCGGCCGCCCGGAGTGCGACCTGACCGACGATTTGTCGCGACACGATCCGCCTTGCGCGACGCTCCTGTAGCGCGTCAGGTGTTCTGTCCAGTCGGTCCTACGTCACCGCGAAGTAGATAGATGCGTCAAGGACGACGGCGAACGACACGAAGGCCCCCACCCAAAGGCGGTCAAGGGCGGGGAGGCGCCGGAACCGGCATCCCCGCGTCGTGCCGGCAGGCAGGTGCGGGGTGTCTCGCTCGGTTCGTACCTGCCGTACCGATGCCGATCAGCTTTCGGCCAGTCGTGAACCGGCTGCCGTGACCGCAAGACCCACGGCGAAGATGGCCGAGGTTCAATCTCGTACACCGAACTCGACATCTGTTCACTCGATGGGTTGGCGCGCGAGCATGGGCGGCTGACGGCCGGCGAGCAACCATCCGACCGCAGCCGCCAGGACCGGCAGGCCAAGGAGAATCACCAACAGATTTGCGACGGGCACGTTTCCGAGCGCGGAGATGCCACCGTTCACGGAGTCGCCGCGCAACCAGCCGATGACACCGACGTAGCCGGCGAACGTGCCGAGGACCGCCCCGGCCAGCCCGAGCGCGCCGGCGGTGGCGGCGCTCAGCGTCCGACGGGTGTAGCTGCTCGCTCCGGTTGCGGCGAGGGTCCGTAGGTCGTTGGCAGTCTCGCTGCGGATCAGTCCGACGCTCATGGCCAGGATGCAAAGCGCCAGCGCGACGCCGAAGAACGTGGCCCAGTTGATGACTGTCGAAGAGGTCGGTTCGTCATTCCTGGTCTCGATGCTCAAGTTCGCCGTTGCCGCGACTGCCTGCGCGTTGTGGATCTCTGCCGCGGTGAGCGGTTCGGCGCCCTCGACGAACCACCCAAGCACCGAGATCGAGGGCGCAAGGTGGAATGCGCGGACGGCACGCTCGGTGATCAACGTGTTCGGTGCGTGAATCCCGCTCGGTAGTGCGCCAAGCCCCTGGATCACCGGGTTGTTCAACACGCCGTTCTTCGCGCAGTTGAAGTTCCCGCTGCCGGGCGGGCCTTGCGGGATCATCTTCTCGCACCAGTTGAGCGCGAGACCCGAATCGCCTGTCAAACCGGGAAGCGCCGTCACGATCTCGGCGTTCGGCTCGATCTCGGAGGAGGAGACGCCCAACGCCTGCAGGAGCTGTGGGGTGGCGACGTAGACCGATTCGCCAAGGGACTTCGTCCCGGAGATGTTCCCGAGACCGGCACTGGTCACCTCGAGCGCCGCGACTTGGTGCGCTCCGAGTGCTGTGCCGACACCATCTGAGACCTTGGCCCAGGCGCTCACCTGTCTCGGGGTGGGGTACGGAACTCCCATCGAGATGTTCGCCTGGTTCGAGGCCAGGTTCGGCCCCGCGGGGTCCCAGATATCGGAGTATCGGGCCTGGGCAAGCGTGGCGATCATCACCGCGATCATCACTCCGAGGCCGATCGCGGCTAGAGCAGAGGCAGAGCGAGCCCTGTAGCGAGCGAGGTCACGGAGCGCGAGCCGGACGGCAACCGGGGTGCGACGGGCGAGTCGCCCGAGCCCGACGAGGAGGAAGGGCGCCAACAGGATGATCGCGGGAATGAGGGCGACGATCCCTACGACGAGCGCGAGTGTGCTCGCACCGCCCGTCCCGTGGTCAGTGCTGCCCGAGTAGCCGAGTACGAGGAATGCGACGACGAGAAAGGCGATCCCGGGTAGCGCAGACCGGTGCACCTGTCTTGGTGGGGCGGGACGACCGGACAGGGCGGTCATGACAGAGAGCCTCGTGACCGAACGAGCGGGTCGCAAGGCGGCCAGGTACGTCGCGACAATGGCGAGCACGATGGCCGCGGCGACGACGACCCAGGGCAGGGCGAGGACTCCGATCAGATGGTGAGAGCTCTGCTCAAGGCTCGGTCGATAGGCGAACCAGAGGACAAGGCCCAAAAGGGTCCCGATCACCGCCCCGAGGACGCCCACGACAAGTCCGTTCGCCCGCACGACGAGGGAGACGTTCTTACTGGTAGCCCCGATCGAGGCCAGCATGCCGAGCGAGCGCTGCCGCCGCTGAGCGAGCACGGTGAAGCCGCCGATAGCCATCAGCGCGATGAGGAGCATCCCGATCGTGAGCACCGCAAGAGACAGGGTCTCGGGGTTGATCGTGCTCAGCGCCACCAAGGCTGGCGTGGCCACATTGGAGCCGGGGCGGCCGTATGGGCCGCAGGCGGCACACTGCTCGCCGATCGAGCTCGGACTCACCCCCGGTGCGTCGAAGAGCACGGTGACGTCGTTCGCGGACTTCACCCGTCCAGGCAGAACGAGGGCGAACTCGTCGAGGAGATTCTGTGGGTTCTCGACGATGCCAACCACCCGCCTGACTTCGCCTCCGACTTTCCAGGTGTCTCCGACCTTCAAGTTGAAATCCGATGCGATTCCGGCCGTGACGGCGACCTGGTCCGTTGAACTCGGGTAGTGACCCGAGATGAGGGAGAGCGTCGGTTGGCCGTAGGGGCCGTTCGGGTTCTGAGCCCGTAGCTGGTAGGTAGCGACAGAACCGGGGACTTTCAGCGTCTCGTTCTCGATGACGTCGACCTTGCCGAAGCGGTGCTCCAACGAGGCGATCTCGGCGGCGAGACGGGGGTCATTCCCGGCGAAGGTGGCCATGTCCTGGGCGGTGCCAAACCCCGTATTCGCCGGAAGGGGCGTGTTGGTCGCCACCGCCGAGCCGACGACCGTCGCGGTGACGGCCACGATGATCAGTGCGAGGACAAGTATTTGTTGGCGCCACTCGCGGCGGAACAAGCGCCATGCCCATCGAACAACGGCGCGCCGAGATGGCGTGAGGCCAAGGGCGGAACGAGCCTCGCCACGCGGCGCGGCCATCGAGACCCTCATGAGGTCCGCGTCGGCGCGAGAAGCGACTCGGCGCTCGGAGGAGGCACCGTCTGGTCGACGATGCGACCGTCTTTGAGGAAGACGACGCGGTCGGCCCACGATGCAAGGTGCGCATCGTGGGTGACGACCACCGCGGCGACGCCTTGCTTACAGGCGCCGCGGATCATCTTCATCACGGTCTCTCCGTTCGCCGAGTCGAGCGCGCCCGACGGCTCGTCGGCGAGTAGGAGGTGGCGCTGACCGACCACGGCGCGGGCGATCGCGACTCGTTGGCGTTCTCCTCCTGAGAGCTCGTCGGGGAAGTGTCCAGCCCGCTCGGCGAGCCCTACGTTCTCGAGCGCGGTCATCGCGAGGGTCCGTGCTTTTCTCGCCGGCATGTCATCGAGTTCGAGCGGGAGCGAGACGTTCTCGAGAGCGGTGAGCCCAGCAAGCAAGTTGAAGTCCTGGAAGACATAGCCGATCGTGCGGCGGCGAAGGCGTGCCTTGTCGTTGTGGGACATCGAAGCGAGCGACTTGCCGTCGATCAGCACTTCACCGCTCGTCGGCTCTTCGAGGCTGCCGGCGATCGTGAGGAGGGTCGACTTCCCGGACCCAGACGGTCCCATCACCGCGACGAGGTGGCCGCGATCGACCGAGAGCGAGACGTCCACGAGGGCGTGAACTTCTGTCGCGCCCTCGCCGTAGGACTTGGAGATGTTCCTGAGTTCGAGAAAGCTCATCGGCGCGCCACAAGCCTTCGCCGCAAACGCGGCACCGTCGAGGGAACTGCGGGTTCAATCTCGGCCCGTTTCAGGCGTCCTTCGGCCTCGTCGAGCCAGCGGATAACCGAGTCCAATCGGGACAGCTCGGCGTCGACGACAAGAGCAAAGGCGAGATCGAAGTCGGCCTCGTCATCTTTTAGGTGGGTCCACTGCTGCATGAGCTCGACGAGGTAGCGCCGGTGGAGCTGGATCAGGTCGTTGACGTCGACTTCGGGTACCCGAAGCGCCGAGAGCACCTTGATCACGAGCTCGTCGCGAGGTGGCGAGGCCATGTCGGTCGGCGACGAGAGCCAGCGGTGGAGCTCTGACTTGCCCTCCTCGGTGAGACGGAAGACCTTCTGGGGGCCCTCATCGGCCGAGTCGTCGGACTCGATGTGGCCCGAGTGTTCGAGGCGCTGGAGGGTGGAGTACACCTGACCGACGTTGAGTGGCCAGACATCTCCGGTGCCCTCTTCGAACTCCTGACGGAGCTGGAACCCGTACTTCGGGCCTTCGCTCAAGAGCGCCAGCAGCGCATGTCGAACGCTCACCGCTCTACCTTTAGTTTATGGTATACCTCTGCTAGAACCATACGACGTATGCTACACCGGAGCGTCTAGCTGTCAATCTCGTATCGGCAGGGTCGGAGTACCATGTGCATCGCGCTGGGCCTTAGCGAGGCCCCGCCCGAACGGTTCTAGGGCGCGTGTGGACACCCTCCCACCGCAGCATCTCAGCGCGCTCACGACCTGGCTCAGAATGGCGAGCGCGCGTTCGCGAACTGTCTGCCAGTAATAGCGAGGAGAACGATTGACGATCCGCTGGCTCGCACGGAGCTGGGCGGACGACTTCGTCGCCGGGTTCGAACACCGTGACGACGCCGAGCGGAGCTGCACCCCGACAAGACCAGGCTCATCGAGTTCGGGCGCAATGCCGCTCGCTCTCGTGCCGCCCAGGGGCTCGGAAAACCGGAGACGTTCGGGTTTCTCGTCTTCACGCACATGTGCGGGAAGACGAGAGCCGGGCGCTTCTGGCTCAGGCGGGTCACGGAGGCGGAGCGGATGCGGGCGAAGCTCAAGGACGTGAAGGTCGAACCGAAGCGACGCCGACATCAGCCCATGCCGGTGCAGGGACTGTGGCTCGCCAGCGTGGTGCGGGGACACTTCGCCT
>Ga0187857_10000244_pt1 | contig 68234 bp, 66 predicted proteins | sample June2016WEW_8_10_FD_132984 | JGI IMG/M metagenome (GOLD analysis project Ga0187857, IMG submission 132984) | Peatland microbial communities from SPRUCE experiment site at the Marcell Experimental Forest, Minnesota, USA - June2016WEW_8_100 | ecosystem: Environmental > Terrestrial > Soil >... | reverse complement strand
GACGCTGGATGAGGGTCGTGCCGGGGACAATGTAGGGGTGCTGATCCGTGGGACGAAGCGTGAGGAGGTGGAGAGGGGGCAGGTAGTGGCGAAGCCCGGATCGATCAATCCGCACGTGCATTTTAGTTCCGAGGTATATGTATTAAAGAAGGAAGAGGGTGGTCGTCACACGCCGTTTTTCACGGGGTATCGGCCGCAGTTTTATTTTCGGACGACGGACGTGACGGGGGACATCAAGTTGCCCGAAGGGGTGGAGATGGTGATGCCCGGGGACAACGTGACGATGGAAGTGACGCTGATAGCGCCGATCGCGATGGAAGAGGGATTGCGTTTCGCCATTCGAGAAGGCGGCAGGACCGTGGCATCCGGCGTCATCGTCAAGGTCATCCCGGACTAAATTTAAGGATATCGAGAAGAAAACAGGAGTAGACACGATGGAGACCCAAAGGATACGCATACGACTGAAAGGTTACGACCACAAGCTCATAGACCAGTCTGTGCAGGAGATCGTAGATGCGGCACGCAGGACCGGTGCCAGGGTGGCCGGGCCCATCCCCCTGCCCACGAAGATCGAGCGCTTCTGTGTCTTGAGGTCTCCTCACGTGGATAAAAAATCAAGGGACCAGTTTGAGATCCGCACCTTCAAGCGGCTCCTGGACATCCTTGACCCCACCCAGCAGACCGTGGACTCTTTGATGAAGCTGGATCTCTCGGCCGGGGTGGATGTGGAGATCAAGCTCTAAGCCAATATGGAGACAGCCATGATCAAGGGTATAATCGGAAAAAAGCTCGGTATGAGCCAGATGTTCAATGAGAACGGGGATCTTGTCCCGGTAACGCTCATTTTAATAGGGCCCTGTTATGTCGTCCAGAAGAAATTCAAGGACAGGGACGGCTATGACGCCCTGCAGCTCGGCTTCGGCGAGAAGAAGGAAAAGCGTGTAAGCAAGCCGGACAAGGGGCACCAGGAAAAGGCAGGGAAGGGATTTTTCTATAACTTGCGTGAAGTGGCATGCGACGACGTGAATACCGTGGAAGTCGGCCGGGAGATCAAGGTGAGTGAGGTCTTTGCCAAGGGAGAAGACATCAAGATCACCGGCATCTCAAAGGGCAAGGGATTTGCCAGCGTTGTCCGCAGGCACGGATTCGGCGGTTTGCCGGGAAGCCACGGCTCGCTCATTCTGAATGAAACGGGCTCCATAGGCACCAATACCTCGCCGGGCAAGGTTATCAAGAACAAGAAGATGCCGGGCCACCTGGGCAACAAGCAGGTCACGGTCAAGGGTTTGAAGGTAGTGGATATCCAGGAAGAAAAGAATATGATAGCGATCCGCGGAGCAGTACCCGGTAGCAAGGGACAGCTCGTTATATTGAGGAAGCAAGAGGGTTAAGCCATGCCGGTTGTTGATGTGTTCAACGTTGCAGGTGATAAGGTTAAAGAGATCCGGCTCGATGATGCAATATTCGGGTGCGAGGTGAAGTCCCACCTGATTTATGATGCCGTTATCTGGCAGAGGGCCAATAGAAGGGCTGCAACCGCCAAGACTAAGACCCGCACCGAGGTGTCGGGCGGCGGTAAGAAGCCCTGGAAACAAAAAGGGACGGGCCGCGCCCGGGCAGGCACCAACCGCTCGCCTTTGTGGAGGCACGGAGGCGTGATCTTCGGCCCGAACAACAGGAATTACGTCATCGGCCTGCCCAAGAAGGTCCGCAGGCAGGCGTTATGCTCGGCATTAAGCATGAAGACACATGAGAACATGCTCAAGGTCGTGGATGTAATCGAGTTTGCCGAGCCCAAGACCAAGCAGTATGTGAAGGCCCTTGGTGCATTGGGCATGGAAAATTCACTGGTGGTCGTCGGCGGTGCGGACCCGAACGTTTTATTGGCATCCAGGAACCACGCCAAGAGCAAGCTTTTGGATGTAAAGGGCCTGAATGTCTATGACATCCTCAAATACAAAGGCCTGGTGATCGACCTGAAGGCCGTCGAGCTCATCGAAGAGAGGCTGAAGTCATGAAGACTGCAAGTAGCATACTCAAGCGGCCGCTCGTCACGGAAAAAGGGACTCAGCTCAGAGAGAAGGATAACAAGGTGGTCTTCTCCGTGGCGAAAGACGCCAACAAGATCGAGATCAAGCAAGCCGTGGAAGAGTTGTTCAATGTACATGTCGAAGACGTCAAGACCATGGTCATGAAGGGAAAAATAAAGCGCTGGGGATACCGACCCTACCAGCGCTCCGATTGGAAGAAGGCGATCGTCACGCTGAAAGCCGGCGAGACCATCGAATTCTATGAAGGGGTATAACCGATGAGCATACGCGGCTTCAAACCAACATCGGCGGGCAGGCGCTCCATGACGGTCTCCACCTTTGATGAGATCACGAAAGTCGAGCCCGAGAAATCGCTCACCTTCCGCCTCAAGAAGAACAGCGGCCGGAACAATCTGGGCCGTATCACAGTGCGCCATCAGGGCGGCGGGAGCACGAGACTCTACCGTATCATCGACTTCAGACGCGACAAGGTGGGCGTGCCCGGCAAGATCATGACCGTCGAGTACGATCCCAACCGCTCCGCTCGGATATCGCTTGTGCAGTACACGGACGGCGAGAAGCGCTATATCCTCTGGCCGGAAGGCTTGAGCGTGGGCAGCACGATAATCACCTCGGAAGAGGCGGAGATCAGGACGGGCAATGTCCTGACCCTAAAGGCCATGCCGCTCGGTACATTCGTCCATAATGTCGAATGCAAGCTTGGTAAGGGCGGTCAGCTTATCCGTTCCGCCGGGACCTACGGACAGGTGCTCGCCAAGGAAGGCGGCTACGTGCAGATAAAGATGCCCTCGGGAGAGGTGCGCAAGGTCTTTGCCGAGTGCAAGGCCACCATCGGCCAGGTGGGTAATGTCAGCCACCAGAACATCACCATCGGCAAGGCGGGCCGGAAACGCTGGCTTGGTATCAGACCTACGGTGCGCGGTGTTGCCATGAACCCTGTGGATCATCCGCACGGCGGCGGCGAAGGCCGGGTGAAGGGTAATCATCCGGTGACCCCATGGGGCGTTTCCACCAAAGGTCACAAGACCAGGAAACGCACGAAGGACTCTAATAAGTACATCGTGAAGAGGAGGAAGTAAGCCGTGTCCCGTTCACTGAAGAAAGGGCCGTTTATCGATGACCACCTTCTGAAGAAGGTTCTCCAGGCCCAGGAGTCAGGCAGCCGTAAGGTTATCAAGACCTGGTCGAGGCGCTCGGTCGTCCTCCCTGAGTTCGTGGGGCTCACCTTTGCCGTGCACAACGGCAAGAAGTTTGTCCCCGTATATTGCACTGAAGAAATGGTTGGGCACAGGCTCGGAGAATTTTCTCCGACCCGCACCTTCTACGGCCATGCCGGCGACAGAAAGTCATCGAGAAAGGGGTAGGCCATGGAGGCGAAAGCGATTTTAAGACACACCAGGGTCTCTCCCCAGAAGACGAGACTCCTTGCGGACCAGGTAAGAAGCAAGCAGATCGCGGATGCCCTGCGCATGCTCAATCTGCTCGGCACCAAGCGCGCCCGTATCATTGCCAAGGTCCTGAATTCGGCTGTGGCCAACGCGATGCATACCGGCATGATGGATGTGGATAATCTCTATGTGAAGTCGATCCAGATCGACGAGGGTCCGACCACGAAGAGGTTTAGGCCCCGCGCCCAGGGCAGGGCCAACAGGATCATCAAAAGGACTTCGCACATAGCCGTTGTTCTTGAAGAGCTTTAGGAAAGGGGTCGATAAGTGGGACAGAAGATTCATCCGTACGGGTTTCGGCTCGGGGTCACCAAGGACTGGAAGGCCAAGTGGTATGCAGAGAAGAGTTTCGGAGGCCTGTTCGTGGAAGACCGCGGGATACGCAACTTCATCAACAAGAATTTAAGCCATGCAGGGATCTCAAATATCATCATCGAGCGGGCGGCCAACAAGGTGAAACTTGTCATCTATACCGGCAGGCCAGGCCTTGTGATCGGCAGGAAGGGTCAGGGCGCTGAGACGCTCAAGAACGACCTCGCCAAGTTCGTGCACAAGGAGATCATGCTGGAGATCAAGGAAGTCAGACGTCCCGAGACCGATGCCCAGATCGTGGCGGAAGGTATTGCAAGCCAGCTCGAGCGCAGGGTCGCGTACCGCAGGGCCATGAAGAGGGCCGTGAGCCAGGCCTTACGGATGGGCGCACAGGGCATCAAGGTGGCCTGTGCGGGCAGGCTTGCAGGCGCCGAAATCGCACGCAGGGAGTGGTATCGGGAAGGGCGTGTGCCGCTCCACACACTTCGCAGCGATGTGGACTACGGCTTCAAGGAGGCCTTCACCATGTACGGGGTCATCGGCGTGAAGGTGTGGATATACCACGGTGACATCATGAAGAAGGCCGAAGAGGCGAGCGCGTAAAGGGAGATTTTAAAACCATGTTGATGCCGAACAAGGTAAAGCATAGAAAACAGATGCGGGGCCGCATGAAGGGGAGCCCCGAGCGGGGGGCACGGGTGGCCTTCGGGACATACGGCCTGCAGACATTAGAGCCCCACTGGATTACGGCCAGACAGATAGAAGCGGCACGTGTCGCCATCACCCGTTTCATCAAGAGGGGCGGCAAGGTATGGATCAGGCTTTTCCCGGATAAGCCCATCACCAAGAAGCCCGCTGAGACGCGTATGGGAAAGGGCAAGGGTGCGCCGGAAGAGTGGGTTGCACCGGTGAGGCCGGGCAGGATACTCTTCGAGATCGACGGGGTAACCGAGGAGCAGGCCAAAGAGGCCTTCCGACTTGCATCCCACAAGCTGCCGGTGAAGACCAGGTTTGTGGTAAGGGAGGGGGTCCTATGAAGGTCAAGGAAATCCGGGATAAGACGGCCGGCGAGGTCTCCCAGATCAAGACGAAACTCGAGCGCGACCTGATGAATGCACGCTTCAACAAGGCCATGGGCCAGCTCAAGGACAAGACCCTTATCCTCAAGCTGCGTCGTGATATTGCACGGATCAATACGATCACCCGGGAGAAACAGTAATGGCAGACAAATCGAGAAAGCTGGAGTTGGCCGGAGTGGTCACGAGCGACAAGATGGACAAGACCGTGGTCGTGACCGTCGAGCGGCTGGAAAAGCACCCTGTCTTTAAGAAATATATCCGCAGGCGTGCCAGGTTCAAGGCCCATGATGAACGCAATGAATGCAAGCCCGGCGACAAGGTTCTTATCCGTGAGTGCAGGCCCATCAGTAAAGACAAGAGCTGGAGGGTTGTGAAGATCCTCGAGAGACAGGAATAGATAGGTTTTAGTGGCGGAGGCTACCCATGATCCAACAGCAGACAAGGCTCAAGGTTGCGGACAATTCAGGTGCAAAAGAGGTGATGTGCATCAAAGTGCTTGGCGGAACCAGACGCAGATATGCCTATTTGGGTGACGTGATCGTTGCGAGCGTGAAAGAGGCCATTCCCCGTTCCAAGGTGAAAAAGGGCGATGTGGTCAAGGCGGTGGTTGTAAGGACCAAAAAGACACAGAAACGCGCCGACGGGACGAGCATCCGGTTCGACGAGAACTCGGCCGTTATTCTCAACAACCAGAATGAGCCCATCGGCACACGCATCTTCGGACCCGTGGCCCGCGAGCTCAGGGCAAAGAACTTCATGAAGATAGTCTCGCTGGCACCCGAAGTGCTCTAGTTAGGAGTAGAACAATGGCAGTAGTGAGGTATGAGACAGGCAGGATCAAGAAGGGTGATACGGTGGTTGTCCTTGCAGGCAAGAACAAAGGCAAGCAGGGCAATGTAATCCGGCTGCTCCACAAGAAAGACAGGCTCTACGTGGAGCGTGTCAACCTTATCAAGAGGCACACGAAACCCACGCAAAACTCCCAGGGCGGTATCGTGGAGAAGGAAGCAAGCATCCATACGTCCAATGTGGCGTTTGTCTGCCCCAAGTGCAAGAAGGGTGTGCGCATCGGGTACAAGGGGCATGAAGACGGCACCAAGGTAAGGGTCTGCAGATCCTGCGGCGAGGAATTGGATAAGTGAGGTTATAGATGGCAAGGCTCAAGGATTATTACGTAAAGGAGATCGTGCCTGCCTTAAAGGCGGAATACGGATACACCAATGTCCACCAGATTCCCAAGGTCGTGAAGGTCGTCTTGAACATGGGTCTGGGTGAGGCCGTAGCCGACGTCAAGATCATCGACAAGGCAGTGGAAGAACTTACGGCTATCACCGGACAGAAGCCGATCGTCCGGAAGGCACGCAAGTCTATTGCGGCATTCAAGCTCAGGGAAGGAATGCCTGTCGGTGTAGCCGTGACGCTCAGAGGCGGCATGATGTATGAGTTCTTAGATAGGCTCATCAATGCGGTCCTGCCCCGCGTGAGAGACTTCCGGGGCATCTCGCCCAAGGGTTTCGACGGGCGCGGGAACTACACGATGGGGTTGACGGACCAGACCGTGTTCCCCGAGATAGACTTCGACGCGGTTGACAAACTCAGGGGTATGAATATAACCATTGTGACTACGGCTACAAGCGATGATCAGAGCAGGAGCCTGCTCGCAGCCTTTGGAATGCCCTTTCGGAAGTAAGAGGATACTATGGCAAAAAAATCTTTGATCGCAAAGCAGAAGAGGTCGCCGAAGTTCAAGGTGAGGCAGTATAACCGGTGCATGTTGTGCGGCAGGCCGCACGCATATTATCGCAAGTTCGGCATCTGTAGGATTTGCCTGAGGAACTTTGCCATGAAGGGCGAGATCCCGGGCTTAAAGAAATCAAGCTGGTAAGAGAGGAACACTTCATGCATACCGATCCCATTGCGGACATGATCACCAGGATTCGTAACGCGGCTTTAGCCATGAGGGAAAGTGTCGACATCCCGGCATCAAAACTCAAGATCGATCTCGCCGAGATCCTCATGAAAGAGGGTTATATCAAGGCGTACCGGGTTATCGACGACGGAAAGCAGGGCACACTGCGGGTGAATCTGAAATATTTCAACTCCCGCCACGTCATCAGCGGCATCCAGAGGGTCTCGCGACCGGGCAGACGGATTTACAAGGGCGCAGGCGAAATCGCGGCCATACGCGGCGGCTTGGGCATTTCCATCGTGAGCACCTCTTCGGGCCTCATGACTGACCTTAAGGCCAAGGCCAGTAACGTGGGCGGAGAGGTCCTGATGAAGGTCTGGTAAGGAGCAAAAATGTCGATTTCAAGGATTGGAAAACTGCCTATTGCCATACCCAAGGGTGTGACCGTCACCCTGGATGGAGACACCATCAGGGTGAAGGGACCCAAGGGCGAGCTCTCTAAGAAGTGTGTGGGCAATATCGTAGTGAAGATCGAGGGTGGTGAGCTGCTGTTCACTCCCGGCGATGAAGAGCGAAAGACAAAGGCCTTCCACGGGCTCATGCGGGCGCTGGCCAACAACATGGTAACAGGCGTCACCGAAGGGTTCGTCCGGAGGCTCAGGATAGTGGGTATTGGATACCGCGGCGAGGCCAAGGGCAGCACGCTCGTACTGAGCGTGGGATATTCACACCCGGTGGAGTTCCCCCTTCCCAAGGGTATATCCGGCACAGTGACCAAAGAGGGTCTCATTGAGCTTACAGGCATTGACAACGAACTCTTAGGCGATGTTGCCGCCCGTATCCGCAAGGTCAGGAAGCCCGATTCCTATGCGGGCAAGGGCATAAGGTATGACGGCGAAGTGGTAAGGATAAAGCCGGGCAAGAGCGCCGCTAAAGGTTAAGGGCTTTTTTTATAAGGAGTAGGTAAACCGTGAGCAAAAAGAGTGCAAAGGAAGCCTGGGAGCTCAGAAAAGAGCGGGTCCGTACGAAGATTTCCGGAACGCCTAATAGGCTGCGCCTGAGCGTGTACCGGGGCAACAGGAACATCTACACCCAGATCATTGATGACACCAAAGGCGTAACGCTGGTGGCCGCATCAAGCATGAGTCCCGAGATCCGCGGAAAGGTGAAGGGATTCGGCATCGAGACCGCAAAACAGGTGGGTGCCTTGCTTGCCCAAAAGGCCAAGGCTTTAGGGATCGAAAAGGTGGTCTTCGACCGCTCGGGCTACAGGTACCACGGTAAGATAAAGGCCCTATCCGAAGCCGCACGGGAAGGCGGGTTGAAGTTCTAAGAAACGAGGTGGTGAATTGGCTAGATTTGAAAAGATCGAAGAAGATAAGGATCAATTGATCGACAAGGTTGTATATATCAACCGCGTCGCCAAGGTCGTCAAGGGAGGCAAACGCTTCCGGTTCAGCGCGCTCGTTGTGGTGGGCGACGGCAACGGCAAGGTCGGCCACGGGCTCGGCAAGGCCAAGGAAGTGTCGGTGAGCATCCGCAAGGGTGTCGAGGCCGCCAAGAAGGCAATGGTGGATGTGCCCATCATAAAAGGCACGATACCCCATGCCATTACCGGTGAGTTCGGGTCCTCCAAGGTGTATGTAAAACCCGCTCCCGAAGGCACGGGCATTATTGCAGGCAACGCAGTCCGCGCCGTCATGGAGGCGGCAGGGTACCGGAACGTAGTGGCCAAGACTTTAGGCTCACGAAACCATAACAACGTCATCCGCGCCACTCTTGATGCCCTGGAGCGCTTGGAGACGAAGGAGTTCGTCGAGGCCAAGCGGGGCAAGTCTCTCGATGCGGTATTGTAAACCCAAAAAAGGGATGGAAAAGAAATCATGGCTGGTAAGATAAAGGTGACATTGAGCCGTTCGGTGATCGGCTGTACGGTAAAGCAGAGGGCGGTCGTAACGGCATTGGGCCTGAAGAGGCGCGGCAGGTCGAGGATATTGCCCGACAACAAGGCAACCCGCGGTGCCATCAACAAGGTGCCTCATCTTTTAACCTGGGAGGAGGCATAACATGCTCGATCTATCAAACCTGAAACCGGCGGAAGGGTCACGGAAGAAGAGAAAGAGGGTCGGAAGAGGCAATGCATCGGGCATGGGCACCACCAGCGGCCGCGGCGCCAAGGGCCAGAAGGCGCGCTCCGGCGGCAGTGTTCCCCACTGGTTTGAAGGCGGGCAGATGCCCATATACCGCAGGCTCCCGAAGAGGGGTTTCAAGAATTTCTTATTCCGCAAGGAATATGCAGTGGTGAACATCCGGGACCTTACCATATTCGAAAAGGGCAGCCTGGTGGACCGCAAGGCCTTGAAGGACAAGGGGAAGATCCCGAATTTGAGCGTCTCCGTCAAGCTGCTGGCAGACGGGGATATTGACATTCCATTGACAGTGAAGCTGGATAAGGCATCCCAGGCAGCCCTTGACAAGATCGTAAAGGCCGGCGGGACCTTCGAGGCTCTTTAGGGGTTAATAAAAGTGAGCTACGGATTCGACAATATTGCAAAAGTACCTGAGCTGCAAAAGCGCATCATCTTTACGCTGCTCATGCTCTTGGTCTACCGGGTCGGGATTCATATCCCCACACCCGGCATCGATTCCGCAGTGATGGCGGAATGGTTCGACCAGCAGAAGGGCACCTTGCTGGGCATGTTTGATATGTTCGCAGGCGGCGGTTTCAGGAGTCTTTCCATCTTTGCCCTGGGTGTCATGCCCTACATCAGTTCCTCCATCATCGTACAGCTCTTGTGCATGATCTATCCGCCATTCGAACAACTCCAGAAAGAGGGTGCGGCAGGCAAGCACAAGCTCACCGTGTACACACGCTACGGCACGGTCTTCCTCTGCATGGTCCAGAGTTATTTCATGGCCTTCGGCGTGGAACAGATGAGCATGGGCGGCCAGTCGGTGGTTATCATGCCGGGTTGGGGGTTCAGGCTCGTAGCCATGCTCACCATGACCACGGGCACCTGCTTCCTCATGTGGCTCGGCGAGCAGATCACGGAGCGCGGCATCGGCAACGGCATATCGCTCATCATCTTTGCAGGTATTGTCGCGAGGCTGCCGGTGGCGGTCTACAACAGCGTAAGGCTTGCGCGTACCGGTGAAATGTCCATCTTCATACTGCTCTTTGTGGTGGTACTGATGCTGGCGGTCATCGGCGGCATCGTATTCATGGAGACTGCGCAGCGCAGGGTGCCCATCCAGTACCCCAAACAGATCAAGGGCCGCAAGGTCTACGGCGGGCAGAGCACCCACCTGCCTCTGAAGATAAACATCTCGGGCGTTATTCCTCCCATCTTCGCTTCGTCCATCATCGTGTTTCCGGCCACCATTGCACAGTTCTTCCCGGATGTGGGTTTTATGAAGTCGGTAGCGAATGCGCTGCATCCCAGGGGGATTGCATATAATGCCATATACATACTAGCGATCATCTTTTTCACGTATTTCTATACCGCGGTCATCTTCAACCCGTTGGATGTCGCCGAGAACCTCAAGAAGAACGGGGGATACGTCCCGGGTATCAGGCCGGGAAAGGCAACGGCCGAGTATCTTGACAAGGTGCTTTCAAGGCTCACGTTTATCGGGGCCATTTATCTGTGCGTCGTCTGCGTCCTGCCCATACTGCTCACGGCCAAGGCCAACGTGCCGTTTTATTTCGGCGGTACCTCGCTCCTGATTGTCATCGGCGTCTCTTTGGACACCATGAGCCAGATCGAGTCTCATTTGATAAGCAGGCAGTATGACGGTCTGTTAAAGACGGGCCGCATTCGTGGCAGAAGGTAGCTCATACAACCTTAAGAGGGGGGAATCATCATGAATATTATTTTAATAGGACCGCCGGGTGCCGGTAAGGGAACACAGGCCACGAGAATGATCGACAGACTGAAGGTTCCCCAGATCTCCACGGGCGATATGTTCAGGGCAGCCGTCAAGGAAGGCACGCCCATGGGCACAAAGGCCAAGGAATATATGGACAAGGGTGCGCTGGTGCCGGACGATGTAGTCATCGGCGTAGTGAAAGAGCGCTTCGGCAAGCCCGACTGCAAGAAGGGGTTCATCCTTGACGGGTTCCCCAGGACATTGGAACAGGCCAAGGCCCTGGACGGGTTGCTGAAGGATCTCAAAACCAAGCTCGATCATGTCGTGGTCATCGACGTGCCGGACGACTATCTGGTGGAAAGGCTCACCGGCCGCAGGACATGCAGGGGCTGCAACTATATGCACCACATCGAGTTCGATCCGCCCAAGAAGGCAGGCGTTTGCGACAAGTGCGGCGGCGAGCTCTATCAGAGGGACGACGATAAGGAAGAGACCATACGCCAGAGGCTGACGAACTATCACAACCAGACGTCGCCCCTTATCGAATATTACGGCAAGCAGGCAATCGTCAGAAAAATCAACGGAACCTTAAGCATGGAGAAGGTTCAGGACGAGATCAAAAAGGCGATCGGCGCTTAAATAGGATACGTATGGCAAAGGATGTAATCGAGGCTGAAGGTGTCGTTCTAGAACCGTTGCCGAACGCCATGTTCAAGGTGGAGTTGGTCAACGGGCACCAGATTCTCGCGCACATCTCGGGCAAGATGAGAATGCACTACATCCGGATATTACCAGGCGACAAAGTGCAGGTGGAGATATCGCCCTATGATCTGACAAAAGGGCGGATCGTCTACCGATCAAAGTAATGATGAGGCGGATATGAAGGTAAGCGCATCAATCAAGAAGCGGTGCAGGAAGTGCAAGATTATCAGAAGAAGCGGGACAGTCAGGGTAATCTGCGAGAATCCGCGTCATAAACAGAGACAGGGTTAAAAGGAGGCAGGAGTCTTGGCTAGGATTGCAGGAGTAGACTTACCACGGAACAAGCGCATCGATATCGCACTGACCTACATCTACGGTATCGGCAGGGCAAAGGCTTCCGAGCTCATCACGGCCGTTAATATCGATCCGGCAAAGAGGAGCGATGACCTTTCGGAGCACGACATTTCGTCGATCAGGGACTATATCGACAAGACCTTGACCGTAGAGGGCGATCTGCGCAGAGAGATCACCATGAACATCAGACGCCTGATGGACATTGCCTCCTACCGGGGTATCAGGCACCGCAAAGGCCTGCCCTGTCGCGGACAGCATACCCACAACAACGCCCGTACCAGGAAAGGTCCGAGACGGGCCGTGGTCGGCAAGAAGAAATAACCTTTTTAAGGTAAGGAGTGCTTTTCATGGCGAAAGTGAGAGCGAAAACAGGCAGAAAAAAGGCCAGGAAAGAGGTGAGCGAGGGTGTCGTTCATATCCAGGCCACTTTCAATAACACCATCGTGACCATCACGGACCAGCAGGGGAATACCCTGGGCTGGTCGTCTGCAGGGTCGCAGGGGTTTAAGGGCTCCCGCAAATCCACTCCGTTTGCGGCCCAGATCGCAGCCCAGGAGGCGTGCAAGAAGGCGGCCGAATTCGGGGTTAAGAGTGCATTCGCATACATAAAGGGGCCCGGCGGCGGCAGGGAATCGGCTTTAAGGGCGATCAATGCGAGCGGCATCCGGATCACCGGTATCCGCGATATTACGCCGATCCCTCACAACGGCTGCAGGCCGCCTAAGCGAAGAAGGGTATAAACAAGCAAGGAGGAATAATCTTGTCGAGATATGCAGGAGCTGTTTGTAAGATCTGTCGCAGAGAAGGAATGAAGCTCTTCCTGAAAGGAGAGCGGTGCTTTACGGACAAGTGCGCCATTGAGCAGCGGGAATATCCTCCCGGGCAGCACGGCCAGGGCCGCGTCAGGACCACCGAATACCGGATCCACTTAAGAGAGAAGCAGAAGGTCAGGTACACGTATGGGGTATCCGAGGCCCAGTTCCGCAAGTATTATGATATGGCAAAGCGCCGCAAGGGTGTTACCGGCGAGCTGCTCCTGCAGCTTCTGGAACGGAGGCTCGACAACATAGTATACCGCCTCGGGTTCTCGCAGTCACGCAACGGGGCACGCCAGCTTATCAGCCACGGACATATCACGGTGAACGGGCATAAGGTCAACATCCCCTCATTTCTCGTGGATGCCGGAGACGAGGTCGAGGTGAAGGAAAAGAGTAAAAAATTAGACTTCATCGGAGTGTCTCTGGAAAATCGTGAACAGCGTGGTTTTACCGAGTGGCTCGAAGTCGATAAGGATGCCAAGAAAGGCAAGGTAAAGGCGCTGCCGGAGCGCAAGGATATGCCAATGTCGGTCCAGGAGACCTTGATCATTGAGTACTATTCGAGATAAGACTTTTAAGCCTTGGGGTGAGGGTGAGGGATGATTGAGAAGAACTGGAAAGAAATTATAAAACCGACCAAATTGGAGATAGTGGAAGACACGTACACGGATACCTACGCCCGCTTTAATGCACAACCTCTGGAACGCGGCTTCGGTGTCACCATCGGGAATTCGCTGAGGCGGATTCTTCTGTCCTCCATCTACGGCTCTGCTATCATTGGGGTGAAGTTTGAAGAAGCCTTGGGCGTTCTCCATGAATTTTCCAGCATCTCGGGTGTTTACGAGGATGTCACGGACATCATCCTGAACCTCAAGAAGGTGGTGCTGCGCATGCATACGGATAAACCCCAGACCGTGTCCCTTGAAAAGAAGGGCCCCTGCGAGGTTAAGGCCGGCGACATCGAAACCGGCGGCAAGATCGAGGTGATAAACCCGGATCAGCTCATCGCCACTATCCAGAGCGATATCACGCTGAAGGTTGATATGCGGGTGGACTGGGGAAGGGGCTATGTGCCTGCAGAGCTTATCAAGGAAAAGCTGGATACCCACGGCTGGATCCCCATTGATGCCATCTTTTCTCCGGTGAGAAGGGTGTCTTTTAATGTGACGCCCACCATCGTCGGCCGAAGGACGGACTATGACAGGCTCTCACTTGAGGTATGGACCAACGGCGTGGTGACCCCGGATGACGCCCTGGCATTCGCCGCCAAGATCCAGAAGGAGTATATGGACGTGTTCATCAACTTCCAGGAGGAGGAGATAGAGCACGAGTTGCGGGAAGAAGAGAAAGACAAGGAATTGAACAACAACCTCTTCAGGACCGTGGAGGAACTCGAACTCTCGGTTCGTTCCGCCAACTGCCTGAAGAACGCGAATATGACTTATATCTATGAGCTCGTGCAGAAGACGGAGGCCGAGCTTTTAAAGACCAAGAACTTCGGCAGGAAGTCCTTGGAAGAGATCAAGGAAAAGCTCTCTAAAATGGGTTTGCACATCGGGATGAAGCTCCCGGATCTGCCCTCGGTCGACGAGATCGAGGCGCGGCGCAAGAGAATGGAAGAAGAGGAAAGCAAGTAGGATCGGAGCATAAGACATGAATCATCACATTGCAGGAAGAAAACTCGGACGGACAACGGATCATAAGCTCTCGATGCTCAAGAACCTGGTGACATCGCTGATCATCCATGACAGGCTCACCACTACCGAGGCAAAGGCAAAAGAGCTCAGAAGGATCGCCGATAAAATGATCACCCTGGGCAAGAAGGGCGACCTCGCAGCGATCCGCAGGGCCCACCAGACAATAAGATCAAAGGAAGCCCTCGGCAAGCTCTTCAAAGACCTTGCACCGCTTTTTGCCGCACGTAACGGCGGGTATACCCGCATCATCAAGTATAAGAACCGCCACGGCGACCATGCTCCTCTTGCCATCATCGAATGGACGGAGTCGGCAGCAATAAATGTCCCGGAAAAGAAGGCACCCGAGAAGAAGGCTTCGGCGAAAAAGGCCTCCGAGAAGAAGGCGCCCGAGAAAAAGGCCGCCCCGAAGAAGAAGGCTGCAGCAAAGAAGGCTGACGAGAATAAGGATTGATCCGGAAGGAAACACAACACACTGCATTAACACTATCTGGAGTTACTTTTTCCTATCCCAACAAAAACGCTCTGGCGGGTATCGATCTCACGGTACCCGCCGGTTCTTATTTCGGCATTGTGGGTCCGAACGGCAGCGGCAAGACCACACTGGCCTTTCTCATCTCAGGCATTCTCAAGCCCGCTTCCGGCCTCATCGACACGCACGGCATGCGGGTCGGTCTTGTCCTTTCCAACCCCGCCAATCAGATCGTGAGCCTTGTAGTGGAGGAAGACATCGCCTTCGGACCCGAGAACATGGGTCTTCCGAGCCACGAGATCAGGGCCAGGATCGATTACGCACTGGGGGCCATCCACGGCGAGCACCTTCGTCACTCACTCACCTCGACTCTCTCCGGCGGCCAGCTCGCCAAGGTTGCCTATGCGGGCCAGCTTGCACTGGATGTGGATGTCCTGGTCTTAGACGAGGGCACGGTAATGCTCGATCCCTCAAGCCGGGCTGCCCTTTTAAAGACCATAAAAGAGCTGAATGCGGATCTGGGCACTACCGTCATCCACATCTCTCACCGCCTGGAAGACCTGCAGAGCGCTCATTGCGTGCTGGTCATGGAAGAAGGCGTTATCAGGCTTACAGCAGAGGGTGCCCTCGATCTCATAAAAAGGCTTTCACAAGATACTACACCGGGGATAGAGGCCGGTCCCGAACTGATCTATCGCGGGTTCTTGCATGACCACGGGATCGATGAGACTGATCTCGAAAAGGCGACAAGAATATGTGCCGGCCTGATGAAGAAAACCTGATCCTGCACCATTCTGTGCGTCAGACCCCCTTGTCGTTCAACCATGCAATGATATAGTCGGCTACCTCTTGCCAGTTCTTTTGTCCGATGATGAAGTGCGTTCGTCCGGCGAACTCCTTGAAGTCGGTTATGGATGGTGACCTCTTGTATTTGTTATAGTTGGTCTTGTTGAGCGAAGCCGGGATTATGTTGTCATCAGAACCGGCAATCAAGAGTAGAGGGGGGTGTTGTTTTTTGAAGTCAATCCCGGCAACGCTGGTGAGTGACTCACGGGGCACCCTTCGTGATTCGGGCACCACATATCTTTCATAAGCTGCTCGTTGTTCTGGTAACGACATCGTATTCACGAACGTGTACTGAAAGTGTTCAAACGGCATTTGCATGGGTTGGCCCTTGGGCACAAATGGGTTAATCGCTGGCCAGTTGGACTTGATAAAGGACCACTTGATGGTGAATACACCGGGCGGCGGCGCGGAATCAATCGCAACGCCTGCAATAGCCAGATCTCTCTGAAGTAATAATTGCACGATCAACCCCCCCATCGAATGACCGATGAGAATGGGCTTTGCACCCAGTGGTTTGATGGTTTCCACGAGAGACTCAATGACGGCGCTCAAGGTGAGCTTGCCTAGTTGCGGATCGGGGTAGTTCTTGCGCAGTGTTTCGACGGGCTTTTCTCTGCCGGGCCAGGCCGGGGCGATGCACGTATAGCCTTTGGTTTGATAGTGCTTGATCCAGTGCTCCCAACACAACGGGTTCATGAACATTCCGTGTATGAATAAGATAGTCCCGGTCTTCATGATCAAACTCCTTTTTTAGAGATGGATAACGATATAAAGTGCCTTCGGATGCCCCTCCGGAATCCTTGTTCATACTTTCATGTAATATAAGAGCCAGACCGTCCCAGGCAAGGAATCTGCAGAGCTGGAATAATAGTAAGAACGCCTTCAGGCGAGATCGGACACAGGGAAGAAAGGGAACAGATTTATTTTCTAAAGGGGCCTAACCATCGGTTTCACGAGGACCGCCAGGACCGTCCGGCCCTGCAAAGTTAAACGTACACTTTGCCCTAGCGGCCGCTGATGCCTACCGTTTCGGTGTATGAGTGCACGGCGAAAAACCAGTATTGCATATCCACTTTGTGTACGATACTATGTTTTATAAGGTGACCTCATGAGAATCGAGATAGAAAGAGAGGATGATGGCCGCTGGATAGCTGAAATCCCAGAGCTGCCCGGTGTATTAGCCTATGGAGATACTCGTAAACAAGCCATTGCAAAGGCAGAAGCGTTGGCGTTGCGAGTTCTGGCTGACCGACTTGAGCATGATGAAGAGATTCCAGAACTCAAGGAAGTGTTTGCAGTCTCCGCATGAGTCAGTGGCCATCAACTAGGCCCCAGCAAGTTCTAGCAGCTCTTTTTCGTATTGGTTGGGTGATCAAAAGACAGTCTGGTACATCTCATCGTATTCTTGCTCGTCCGGGTTGGCCTGATTATGTTTTCGCCTTTCATGATCGTGAAGAGATCGGTCCGAAAATGCTGGCACGGATTTCGAAACATACAGGTCTTACTCCTAAAGATTTGTGATAATCACCGAACAAAGGCATCCAGAAGGACACGGGCTGCCGCCCGCGCTACTGATGCGTGTCGTTGAATGAATATCCCTGCGATTAACAAACAGTCGTATTTTTCAGTTATGAATCGGAGATCTCAAGATGAGATCGTCAGTGTATTTTCTCTCATAGAGGGAATTATTTAAATGAGGGCTTGGCTCTCAGCCGTCCCCGATAAAACTGCTGACTACACCTTTCAGGTATTGAGCAGGATTAATCCGAGCCATATTCTTTATGATATCGATGTTGGAGTGGAGATGTCGGGTGTCCAGCACCCACATGATATGACGTTTCTTATACGGGATACCTGCCCTGTCCATGTACTCGCACGGGAAGATCTGTACCGTGACCGTTTTTATGTCATAATCTTTGCCGCACTCACAGAAGCCTAAACATTAATTGACATATGCTTTAATTGTTGATATCATGTAAGTGATTATAATTAGGTGACATTATTGAGGAGGGATGTTTTGATAGGGTTCACTTCATCTCCAGAAGCTAAAAACACCACTCAGGAAACCACCGGTCACCTATTTTACATAGTTCTTATTTGCGTTTTGCTCACCATAATAACTCTATCTGTTTATTGGCAAGTAATCGGATATAATTTCATAGCGTTTGATGATTCAACATATGTTGTTAATAATGATATTGTCAAACAAGGAATAAGCTTTGATGGAGTCAGAAGAGCTTTTTCAGAAGTTTATGCAGGCAACTGGCACCCAATGACTTGGATCTCACATATGCTTGATGTACAGTTTTTCGGAATCAACCCAGGTATGCATCACTTAACCAATTTGATCTTCCACATACTCAATACCATACTGCTTTTCCTTGTTTTGGATAGGATGACTGGGGCTATGTGGAGGAGTGCCTTAGTAGCAGGGTTGTTTGCCATACATCCACTACATGTTGAATCGGTGGTTTGGATCTCCGAACGAAAGGATGTTTTAAGCACCTTCTTTTGGATACTCACCATGATGGGTTATCACTATTATATACTGAAACGCACTTTATGGAGATATCTCATTGTAGTTCTATTCTACGTCTTAGGGCTTCTATCCAAACCTATGTTAATGACTTTACCGTTCGTATTACTACTCTTGGATTACTGGCCGTTAAACCGACTGGGGGCCCTTCAGAAAGGAGAGAATAAAAGTGGACATAGCACAGGTATAATGGGATCTAGCAACCGGTGTTCGTCCCTTTCAGTTCTTATAATAGAAAAGATACCGCTTATTGTGTTTGCAATGATCTCATGTTGTGTGACCTTCTATGCACAGAAAAGCGGTGGGGCAATGAGAACAATTGCTGTGATAGGTATGGCCCCCAGGATAGTAAATGCTATAAACACATATATAGCCTATCTAGGGAAGACACTTTGCCCAGTCAACCTTGCAATATTCTACCCATATCCAGATACATTTAATCCTCTTTGGGTAATATTGTGTGCCCTGCTTCTTTTGTTCATCTCCGCATTTGTCTTGTTTTCTGTAAGGAGGTTCCCCTACCTCGCAGTGGGTTGGTTCTGGTATCTCGGTACGTTAATCCCGGTCATTGGGATCGTACAAGTGGGAGACCAGGCAATGGCTGACAGGTACACATATATACCACTTGTTGGTATTTTCCTTATGATCGTTTGGGGACTTGGGGATTTGTTTGCCAAGTGGCATTACAAAAAAGTTTTCCTAGAAGTTGTAACAGTCATCGTTTTTACACTTCTTATTGTATTTACGTGGTTGCAGATTGGCTTTTGGAAGAACAATGAGACCCTCTTCAGGCACACACTTGCTGTCACTGAAAACAACTACCTAGCACATGGAATCCTTGGGAAGGTTCTTATCAGTCAAGGTAATGTGGATGGGGCCATCAAGGAGTACAAGGAGGCTATTCGGATAAACCCGTATTACTATCTGGCATATTTCCGTCTTGGACAGATGTTTACAAAAAAGAAGGAAGATGGAAAGGCTATTGAATATTATTCAAAAGGATTGGAAATCAAGCCTGATGATATCTTAGCCCACAATTATCTAGGCGACCTGTTAGTAAAGATGGGAAAAACAGATGAGGCTATTAGTCGATATAATGACTCATTGCGAATAAATCCACACCAGCCAGTAGTCTACAATAATCTTGGGAATATCTACCTTCTGAAAGGGAATACTGAAAAAGCTATTGAATGTTATCAGTATGCTGTAAACGAAAAATCTGATTATTCTAAGGCAATAATTAATCTCAAAAATGCACGGATGATCCAAAGTGTACAAGAATTGTTGAAGGCCAATCCTCAGAATTCTGCACTGCACACAAAACTCGGCAATATCTACAGTCAAATGGGTGGATATGATGAAGCTATTGCTCAATATCAAAAAGCGATCTCAATTCAACCCAAATACATCCAAGCCATGGACGGTCTTTCACGCATATATTCTAACGGTCAGGATTACGATAAGGCTCTGAGTGTGCTTAAAAATATGCAGAAGATGCAGCCCGGAAATCCAACTATCTACTATAATATTGCGTGTATTTATGCAAAACAGAATAATATTGTTGAATCCATTGTTTGGCTAAAACATTCAATTGAGAAGGGATTTCATAATTGGGACCTGATTAAGAAGGACCCCGATCTTGCAAACATCAGAAACACCTCTTTTGTTAATGAATTGATAAAAAATCATTAAGATATTTTATGGAAGAAGAAGTTCGGAAGTCCTCCAGTGCATAATGGGTCCTCTTCTTGTGCCCATAACGTTCCTGCTCAGCGAACCGAGGGTCCCTTGTCCGGAATCCCCTGTCCGGGATATAGGCATCCACTTCCTCTTCAGGTCATTAACCGATCCGCTCCACTGCTTGGATGCATTACTCGAGAGCTTGCAGCCATCCAATGCAAACAGCGTCCCCCCAAGCAGTGCCATCTCCTCACAGACCAGCAGTACATCCTGAAACAGAGGCAGGATCTCCTCTCACACGATTTCAGAGTGTGTCCTCTGGCACGCGATCTATATTTTATAACTTTTATGATGTTCTCTGACCTTTCAGTTCTTATAGATGTCGTTATTTCATTTGAATCATGCCGGGTGAGAGTTATGTTCAGAAACATTCCCGATTAAAAAAAAGCACCCGACTCCCAGCTCTCATTGCGGGAGAGGAAGACGGATGCAAGGGAGGTTGTTTCTCTTTTATTCGTTTAATCAGGCATTATAACCCCTGATTACCGTTTCTTTCCTTAGGCCTGAGTGACCTGGCGCTCTACTTCAAGATCTTCGGCGGAAAAGACCTTATCGATGTCGAGGATCATGACCAATTCCTCACCCCGCTTACCCATGCCCTTTAAAAACTCCGTGTTCAGCCGGTCCCGATCCTGGGAGCCGGCTCGATGTTCTCCGGTTCAATATCCATGACCTCATGTACAGAGTACGCCAGTACACCAAGCATGATATCATTGCCGTCGATGTCCATGCCCAATTCCCTCCAGAGGACCTTCCAGGGACCTCAGTAGCTCTCGAACTCTTTATCGACTTCATCGCCCTTGGATTCTCCATCATGGAGGTCGATGATGGCACCCGAAGTTCTGACTTCTCCGTTATTTCTGCCTTTGATGACCGGGGGTATCTCATGGTGCACTTTTCCTGCCTGTGGCTTTGGGGACATATGACCGATCTTTGCCGTCCTTGCCATTGCAGAGACCTTATTCGCACCCTGCTTCTCAACCTTGAAGAATGAAATAGCCTCCTGGAGCTGGACCGCCTGGGATGAGAGCTCCTCGGATGTGGAAGACATCTCCTCGGCTGCAGAGGCGTTCTGCTGCACCACCTGGTTGAGCTGCTGGATGGCCGAGTTGATCTGCTCGGCCCCGGTATTCTGCTCGTTGCTCGCCGCGGTAATCTCCTGAACAAGCTGGGAGGTCTTCTGGATGTCGGGCACGATCTGAGAGAGGAGCTTGCCTGCCTTTTCAGCCACATCCACGCTGCTCACCGAGAGCTTGCTGATCTCGCCTGCGGCCTCTGCGGACCGCTCGGCAAGCCTCCTCACCGCTGCGGCCACCACCGCAAACCCCTTGCCGTGTTCCCCGGCCCGGGCGGCTTCGATGGCGGCGTTTAAGGCCAGCAGGTCGGTCTGACGGGCGATCTCCTCAACGATGTCGATCTTCTCCGCTATGGTCTTCATGGCCGAGACCGTCTCAAGTACGGCCTTGCCGCCCTCACGGGCGTCTTCCGCCGACTTGACGGCAATCTTCTCGGTCTGCTGGGCATTGTCCGCGTTCTGGCGGATGTTGGATGCCATCTGCTCCATGGAGGAAGATGCCTCCTCGGCAGCAGAGGACTGCTCGCTTGCACCCTGTGACATCTGCTCGGCAGTGGAGCTCATCTGCTCACTGCCCGCGGCAACATTGTCTGCCGCACCCTTGACATTCTGGACTATATCGGAAAGCTTTTCCACCATATCCTGGATAGAGATCATGAGCTTGTCCTGATCGGAACGTTTCTGGACCTTCACGGTCAGATCGCCCTGCGCGATTTTCTCGGCCGTTTCAGCCACATCATTCATGGCCTGAATGAGCATGTTGAGGTTGTTCTTGATGGTATTGAAATCACCATTGTAGCTCTCGGTGATCTTGGACGGTATATCACCCTTGGATATCCGGTCCACATACTCCGCGGTCACATTCAGCGGGCCTATGACGGCATCAAGAAGCTGGTTGACACCATCGATAGCTCTTTTATGAATCCCTTGATATTGGGACGTATCGGCTCTATAAGACAGCTTTCCCTGTATTGCGGATTCGATGAGCAGACCGACGTCCTTACCGCGGCTTTCCAAGACATCGATCAGTACATTCAGGTTGTTTTTGATGGTATTGAAATCTCCATTATAAGAGTCCGTAATCCTGGCCGGGATGTTGCCTTTGCTTATATCGTCAACATACTTAGCGGCTATATTAAGAGGACCGATCACTGTATCCAGGGTGTCGTTCACACCTTCAACAACCTTCCTGAAATCTCCCTGGTGCTTGGTCGCATCCGCTCTCGTGGCCAGTTTCCCTTCCACAGCTGCTTTGGAGAGCACATTGACATCTACTACCAGGGTGTTAACCGTGCCGATTAGGTTTGCCAGGGCCTTCATTAACTCATCCTTTTCCGAGCGCTGTTTTACCTCAAGGTTTGTATTTCCGATCGACATCTCCTTTGCTATTTCAGTCACTTTTTGTATAGCATCGATCAACATGTTCAGGTTGTTCTTGATCTCGTTGAAGTCGCCATTGTAAGAATCCGTGATCTTCGGAGGAATATCACCCTTGGATATACGGTCCACGTACTCGGCTGCCACGTTGAGCGGCCCGATCACTGCGTCGAGAATGTTATTGATGCCCTTGATGATATCCCGGAATTCAAAGTTGATCTTCTGAGGATCGCCCCTTGTGGTAAGCTTGCCCTCTACGCACGCATTGGTCAGAAGATTAGTCTCCTCCAGCATCCCGCTGATGATTTTTGTGATGCTGCGGGTCATGGCGATGGCATAGGTCAAGCTCCCGATACCGATTACAAGCAGGACGGCAAAGATGATATAAAACAGACTTGAAAAGGACTTCTGCATATCATCAATATAGATTCCGGAACCGACAACCCAGCCCCAAGGCTTAAAAAGCTTAACATAGGATATCTTGTCAACGGGCTTTTCTGTTCCCGGCTTCTCCCATTTATACTCAACCAAGCCTTCGCCTTTTTCTTTGCAAATATTAACCATCTCCACAAAGAGCCTTTTCCCTTTTGGGTCCTTGTTCTCCGATAGGTCTTTGCCATTCAACTCGGGTTTGAAAGGATGCATGATCATCTTTGGGGTCATGTCGTTAATCCAGAAATATTCTTTTTCGGCATAACGAAGGTTTTGCACTTCCATGGCGGCTTTGCCCTGTGCTTCTGCCAGCGGCATCTTTCCTTTTTTCACTAGGTCATCATACTGGACAAGGATGCTGTAGGCCACATCGACCAGACGACGCGTCGCTGTAATCTTTTCGTCATAAATCCTTCCCCTGGAAGTTATATAGAGCCCTCCTATAACAAGGGTGAAAAGGATAATAGTAACGACAGACTGCATCATGATCCGGCTTGAAAGTTTCAGTTTTAATGACACATGATCCTCCTTGATCTACGATTCATCATGCCCGGGAAGGTGCATCACAGGGCTGACTCGATCGCCTCGGCATTGACATGGGTCTGTCCCGCAAGATTGACCATGGACAGGTCATCAGAGGAGAAGACCTTGTCGATGTCCAGGATCATGACGAATTCCTCGTCGCGTCTTCCCATGCCTTTGATAAAATCCGTGTTAAGCCTGGTGCCTATCCGGGGGGCCGGCTCGATGTTCTCCGGTTCAATATCCATGACCTCGTGAACCGAGTCTGCCAGTACCCCGAGTACTGTCTCATCGCCTTCGATTGAGATCTCGCCGATGATGATCCTCGTATTCACCGTCTTTTCCGTGTCCTTGATCCCGAACTTCCTGTTGAGGTCCACCACCGGCACCACTGAGCCCCGCAGGTTGATCACCCCTTTCATAAAATCCGGGGTCTGAGGCACCTTGGTTATCTTGGTGAAGTCGAGCACCTCGCGGACCTTGGATATGTCCAGTGCGAATTCCTCTTCATCGAGCTTGAACGAAAGGTACTGCCTGGTCTCGGTTATTGTCTCCACACTCATGGTTTTCTCCTTCTTCTCTTCAGCATAATCTTCAACCCGATCGATACTATCAGCATCAGGGGGAACAGGCCCTTCATGGGTGCTGTATCTTTGGGCGCTGAATGCCCCTTGTAGCTGTCCATGCCCAATTTCCCTGCGAGGACCTTCCAAGGGGTCCTCAGTAGCTCTCGAAATCTTTATCGGCTTCATCGCCCTTAGATTCTCCATCATGGAGGTTGATGATTGCACCCGTCTTTTTAGCTTCTCCGTTATTCCTGCCTTTGATGACTGGAGGTATCTCATGGTGCACCTTCCCCACCTGGGGATTGGGGGACATGTGACCGATCTTTGCCGTCCTTGCTATTGCAGAGGCCTTATTCGCACCCTGCTTGTCGATTTTGAAGAAGGAAATGGACCCCTGGAGCTGGACCGCCTGGGATGAGAGCTCCTCGGAGGTGGATGACATCTCTTCGGCTGCAGAGGCATTCTGCTGCACCACCTGGTTGAGTTGCTGGATCGCGGAATTTATCTGGTTCGCACCGGTGTTCTGCTCGTTGCTCGCCGCAGTGATCTCCTGGACCAGTTGGGAGGTCTTCTGGATGTCGGGCACGATCTGAGAGAGGAGCTTGCCCGCCTTTTCAGCCACATCCACGCTGCTTACCGAGAGCTTGCTGATCTCGCCTGCGGCCTCTGCGGACCGCTCGGCAAGCCTTCTCACCGCTGCGGCCACTACCGCAAACCCCTTGCCGTGTTCCCCGGCACGGGCCGCCTCGATGGCGGCGTTTAAGGCCAGCAGGTCGGTCTGACGGGCGATCTCCTCAACGATGTCAATCTTCTCCGCTATGGTCTTCATGGCCGAGACCGTCTCAAGTACGGCCTTGCCGCCCTCACGGGCATCTTCCGCCGACTTGACGGCGATCTTCTCGGTCTGCTGGGCATTGTCCGCGTTCTGGCGGATGTTGGATGCCATCTGCTCCATGGAGGAAGATGCCTCCTCGGCAGCGGAGGCCTGCTCGCTTGCACCCTGGGACATCTCCTCGGCCGTGGAGCTCATCTGCTCGCTGCCTGCTGCCACATTGTCCGCTGCGTTCTTGACATCCTGAACAACGTTTGAGAGCTTATCCACCATGTCTTGCAGAGAGATCATGAGTTTGTCTTGTTCGGAACGTTTCAGAACTTTAATGGTTAGATCACCGTTTGCGATCTTTTCAGCCGTCTCGGCCACATCATTCATGGCCTGAATGAGCATGTTGAGGTTGTTCTTGATGGTATTGAAATCGCCGTTGTAATTGTCGGTGATCTTGTCCGGGATATCTCCCTTGGATATCCGGTCCACATACTCGGCTGTCACATTCAGCGGCTTGATAAGGGCATCGAGGATATTGTTGACACCTTGCACAATACCCTGGAACTCGAAGTTGATCTTCTCAGGATCACCGCGTGTATCAAGCTTTCCTTCCAGGCATGCCTCGGTAAGGTGCTGTGTTTCATTCAAGATAGACTTTATGATGTTGACTACGTTCTTCATTAAGATAGTACCAAGAACACCAGCAAGCAGGGCACCTAAAATGATAATAGATATCATGGTATTTGTGGCACGACTTGTTGTAGCCTGATTGTCCTCCATGGTCTTCTTGCCACTGTCGACATTGTATTTCGTGACATTATTAAGGGTGTCTTCAACTGCAGTATATTTTTTATCAAGATCACCTAACAGGAGAGTAAGGGCCTCGGCTTTTTTATCAGCTTTAGCAAGATCGATACACTGGTTCGTCTCGCTGACAGCCAAATTCCTGGCATCAAGATAGGTTTGCCAATTTTTCTTGTCTTGTTCATCCAGGTTTGTCTTGGCATAATCATCTTCGGTTTTTTTTATTGATTCGAGATCACCCTTAACTTGATCCTGCATCTTTAGTCTTTCAGAAGGGTCCGTCTTGATAAGCATATCACGGAGATCTACTTGAAGTGTCTGGATTTCTCGTCCAAGGTCACCAAGGGCGGCAATTGGTACGGTTACCTGCTCATAGAGAATGGTATCAGCATTGTCTATTTTCTTGATGTTCATGATGCCGCAAACACCAATCGCTAGGGAAATGATGATCATTACTGCCAATGCACTGATAATTTTGGGCCCCATCTTCATATTTTTAAACATTGTTCTTCCCTCCTTGGTATGTATTCGTTGAATTACATGGATCTGACGGTGAATATCTTGTACAGCTCATAGCCTTATCCTTGTTCTTTTCTTCCATGGTGTCCGGCGGATCGTTCTCGTAGTGCAAGTGGTCGGCGCCAGCGGTCTTTGTATGGCATTCATGTCCTAGAAGTATGCCGTTTACCTTTTCAATGAGGTCATAGTATGGAGTGATCCCCAGTATGCTTCCCATGATTTTACCCCGATCAAGAATGAGATATGTGGGTGTACCCCTGGTGGAGTACTTTTCACTGAAGTAGGGGAACACGTCTTCCAGTGTGTAGTATACAGCTAGGCTCCCCTTGAAGTGATCAGCAATGTGTTTGAGGGTTATGAGCTGATCCTGAAACTTATGGTCCCTTCGTATGCACGCAATAAGGATAGGGGCATGTGCCCTGTTCAGATCAGTAATGGTATCTTGGGTAATCTGAGATACCTCGTATCTCGAATGCATCGCCTATACCCCCCTGGGGAAAGAACCTGTCTTTCCCGCGGTTCCTCCTACTCAACATGCGTGCCATAGGGCCGGATGGATGGGGATTATCAGCAAACGATAATTATATTGGTAAGTTAAAATGAATTACGCTTTTGAAAGATGTGCAAACGGCTGGTGTAAAGTTACAGGAATTAACTGTAAGGAGAATGTAAGTTTTACACTTCTTCAGTAGGAATACAAATATTGTAATCCTTCATCTTTTGATAGAGGCTTGGGCGGCTGACGCCGAGGATGCGTGCCGCCTGAACCTTGTTCCAGCCGGTGTTTTCCAGGGCGCTGTAAATGTCTTCTCTGGTCAGGGGGGTTTTCTTTCGACTGTGGCTGGTTTCATGCGAGTGATATATGCTGAGGTGTTCTCTTATCTCCTGGGGCAGATTATCCATATTTATGGTCTGTGACCGGCATACCACAAAGGCATGCTCGAGCACATGCATGAGTTCCCTGATGTTGCCGGGCCAGTCATACCCCATGAAGCAGATCTCGACTTCCTTTGAGATACCCGTGATATTCTTTTTGAATTTTTTATCGAATGAGCTGATTAAATGATCGACCAGGAGGGGAATATCCTCCCTTCTTTCCCGAAGGGGGGGCACCTTGATCTCGACCACTTTCAGGCGATAATACAGGTCTTCCCGGAATTCGCCCTTCCTCACCTTGTCCATAAGGTCCTGGTTCGTGGCGGACAGTATCCGGACATCCATCCTGATGGGCGTGGGGTCGCCCACCCGTTCGAACTCCTTTGTCTCGAGCACCCTCAGGAGTTTGACCTGCGTCCTGGGAGATATGTCTCCGATCTCATCGAGGAAGAGGGTGCCATGGTTTGCCAGCTGGAAACGCCCGACTTTATCCTTCACCGCTCCGGTAAAGGCCCCCTTGACATGGCCGAACAGCTCGCTCTCGAGGAGGCTCTCTGTCAGCGCCGAGCAGTTGACAACCACAAAGGGCTTGTGCGCCCGTACGCCGGAATAATGGACCGCCCGGGCTATGAGCTCCTTGCCTGTCCCGCTAGGCCCTGTGATGAGAATGGTGGTGTCCATATCCTTCAGATTTTCGAGCAGGCTGTAGATGTCCTGCATCTTCCTGCTCCTGCCGATGATATTGTTGAACTGGTTCCTGTCCTGGAGCTCCTTCTCGAGGTGAGACAACCGTGAGATGTCCCTGATGACCATGACCCCGCCTATCTGGTTTTCCTCGGTATCCTTGAGTGGTGTGACATTCAGCAGTACAATCTGCAGGGGATTTCTGGCATGTTCGCACTCGATCCGGTAATCCCGGATGTAATTCCTGCTGAGCAGGGCATCCTCGAAGACACTCCAGCATCTCAGGCTGCACCTGTTTCTAATCTGAGGTACCATGTTTCCTAAAATGGAAGATGCACCGCAGATACTCTTGAACGCATTGTTCACCCGGGTCACCTTCATCTGGTTGTCAACCGTGACGATGGCATCCTCGACACTCTGGAAGATGGCCTCCAGGTGCGCCTGGTATGCCTTGTTCTCGCGCTCGATGGCTTCCTTTTCATCCTGAAAGGCCTTGAATTGGATGGCGTGTTTTGTCACGCGGATCAGGGTGTCGGCAAAGATAGGCTTTGCGATGTAATCAAAGGCCCCGTAGCGCACTGCAGCAGCAGCGGTTTCGATTTCAGGCTCACCGGTGATCATGATCACCGGACTGTCGAGGTCGAGGGTCTTCGCCTCCTTGAGGATATCGATGCCCGAGCGTTCCTCGAGGATGATGTCCGCAAAGATGACATCAAAGTGGGTTTGTGAGATAGCAGCCATGGCCGAGTCATAATCATCAGCCGTGTGCACGATGTACCCGTGATTACCGAGCACCGCACTGAAGGTCTTCAGGATGCTTTCATCATCGTCTATGATGAGGATCTTTGATTGAATCATGTGAGTCCGCCTTTGGTTATGATTCAATTGCTATTAGATTATACCAGTTCATAGGAATCTTTTACAAAAGAAAGAATGCAGCATGGATGTGAAACCTTTTTCATACTGCAGCCCCCAGGCTCCAGCCCATAATTCAAGGGACGCATCTTTACCTGATCCCGCCGTCATTCTCCCATCTGCCGTCGGATCACCTGGGAAATCAACCTTTTTGTGAAGGGCTTCTCTATATACTCCCGTATACCTGCAGCCTTTGCCTTGTCCTGATCAACCGACTCGCTGTAACCGGTCATGATGATGATGGGAAGCTCCGGGCGTATCTTGAGCAACTCCACGGAGAGCTGCAGACCGGTCATCTCGGGCATCACTTGATCCGTGATGACAAGGTCGTAGCGCTGCGGCGCCGAGCGGAAGAGCATAAGGGCGTCCATGCTCGAGGTCAAGCTTGTGACCGGGTACCCGAGCTGATCGAGCATGATCCTGGTGAAATGGATGATGGACTCCTCATCGTCCACCACCATGATGTGCTCTTTTTTGTGAAGAGTCGGTTCCTCATACTCTTCCTTGGGGAGATCCTCTGCGGGCAGACGTCCGGAGATGGGCAGGTACACCGAAAAGGTGCTTCCTCCCCCCGGGTTGGAGTCGACAGTGATGGCGCCTCCCAGCTCGGTGACGATGCCGTAGACCGTTGCCAGGCCGAGCCCGGTACCTTTGCCCTTTTCCTTGGTGGTGAAGAAGGGGTCGAATATGCGCTTCATGGTATGCTCATCCATACCATATCCCGTGTCGTTGACAATGAGCCGCAGGTGCGCACCCACCTTCAGGGGCGGGAGCTGCTGAACGTAATTCTCATCCAGGTTTACGGTATTGAGGGTTATGGTCAAATCGCCGCCGTCGGGTACCATGGCATGGTATGCATTGGTGCACAGATTTATGATGAGCTGGTGGATCTTGGCCGGGTCGCCATCCACCGGTCCTGCCCCGGGGTTGATACGATCGATGATGGTGATGTTCTTGGGGATGGATGACCGGAGGAGCTTGATGGTTTCCCTGGCGATGAGCTGTACCTTTACCGGCTCCCGCCTGGATTCTACCTGGTGGCTGAAGGTGAGGATTTGTTTCACAAGGTCCCTGGCTCTCTCCCCTGCGTGGAGGACTTCCATGACGTGCTCATATGCCGGGCTCTTTCGCGGGACCTCTTCCTTGACGAGCTCCGAGAAGCCGATGATTGCCGAGAGAATGTTGTTGAAGTCGTGCGCAATACCGCCTGCCAGTGTGCCGATAGCTTCCAGTTTCTGGGATCGCAGCAGCTGCTCCTCGAGCTCCATCTCCTTGGTGATGTCCTTCTTGACCGCAACAAAATTCACGATATTCCCGGCCTTGTCCCGGATGGGGGAGATGGAGGCGTCTTCGTGGTACAGGGTGCCGTTTTTCCTGCGGTTGACGAAGCGGCCTGACCACGTGCACTCGCTGGTTATGGTCTCCCACAGACCCTTGTAGAAGGCCTCGTCCTGCATGCCGCTCTTGAGGATGCGGGGGTTCTGTCCCATAGCCTCCTCTTTGCTATAGCCCGTGATCCTCTCGAAGGCCGGATTGACATACTGGATCAGGCCTTCCCGATCAGTGATGACCACACATTCCGCGGCCTGTTCGATTGCAGAGGCAAGCTTCATCATTTCCTCCTCTGCCTGCTTGCGCTCGGTGATGTCTATGATGGATCCTTCTAGTATCCCCTGTTCCTGGTAGAGTCGCAACGACGTGAGGCACGTCCTCACCTTGCCCTGCTTGTCCAGCATCCTGCATTCGAAATCGATGACATAGCCCTCAGCATTAAGCCTGCGGGACATTTCATCCCGTTCACCCGGATCGGCCCAGTGGATCACTGATGGATTTCCCTGCATCTCCTTACGTGTGCGTCCGAAGATTTTGAGGTATTGTTCGTTAAAATCCAGGATCTCGGACCCGTCAATTCTGGTCCTGAACATACCCACTTCGGCATTATAGAAGAGGTTCCGGAACTTTTCCTCGCTTTTTTTAAGAGCCTCCTCCGCCTGCTTGCGCTCGGTGATGTCCACCATGCTCCCCTGGAAATAGAGGATGGACCCATAGTCTGCCCGGAATGTTGCCCCACCGATGGAGACCCATATGATACTGCCGTCCCTGCGCCTCAGCCTGGCTTCATAGTTGCTGAGGGTGCCGTTTTCTTCGAGGGTTCGTTTGACCTCCCGGCGCTGTGATGGGTCGACATATACCTGGGAGCCGATATCGGTGATGGTCGAAACCAGCTCTTCAGGGGAATCATACCCGAGCATACGCGCGAGCGATGGGTTTGCCTGCAGGAACCTGCCTTCCGGCGTTGTCTGGTAGATCCCCTCCACCGCCTGCTCGAAGATGGTCTGGTACTTCTCTTCAGCCTGCTTCTTCTCGGTGATGTCCTGGATGATCCCGTCATAGGAGACGAGACGGCCACTGCGGTCATGGTATGGCACCGGGGTGTTCCTTACCCAGCGCAGCTTGCCGTCCTTGCGGATGATGCGGTGCTCGATGGCTTTAAAGGACCGGCCATTGAGGATATCCTCAGCCTGCCTCATCACGGCCTCCCGGTCCTCCTGGTGAACCATGGTGATCCAGAGGTTCAGGCCATCAGAGAATTCCTCTACGGTATAGCCTGTGACGGCGACACATGCATGGCTGTGGAGGGTCTCGACGGCCTTGCGGTTCTTCACCGTGACGGTGAAGATGTAGTCGATCATCGTATCGGTGATCTTCCGGTAGCGCTCCTCGCTCTCCTTGAGCTTCCTGTCCATGTTATGCCGATAAAGCGCGATCTCGATTGTTGCCACAAGCTCGCGATCCGGTACGGGCTTGACCAGGTATCCATATGGTGCAGTGACCTTGGCCTGTTGGAGCAGAGGGTCCCGCGAGTAGCCGGTGAGGTAGACGACCGGGATGTCCAGATTGGCCCGGATGGTCTCGGATGCCTCGATGCCGTTCAGCCTTCCGAGAAGATCAACGTCCATGAGCACGAGGTCGGGCCTGTTGTCTGTGGCTGCAGCGATAGCCCTGTCGCCTGTCGCCACAGGATCGAGGACTGCGTATCCAAGTCGCGAAAGTGTCTCTTTCAGGTCAATGGCAATGATCCCATCATCCTCCACAATAAGGATGGTTTTTCCCCCCATGGTCATCTCCTGTTCCTGGGCCTGAACATGATGGTGACCCGTGTCCCGCCCGCCCTGTCCACTTCGATGGTGCTGCTGAGCTGGTGCTCGCCGAGCATCCGTACGATCCTAAGCCCCAGGTTCTTTTCCGATGCCAGGTCAACATCCTCAGGAAGCCCCCAGCCGTTGTCCGCCACCGTGAGGGTATGTTGGTCACCGTCCCACCCTATGGTCACCATGATCTCGTTCGCCTCGGCACCGATATAGGGTCTGCCCTCAGGAAAGGCATACTTGAGGGCATTGGTTACAAGCTCGCTTATGAATCGTAGATCTCAAGATGAGATCGTCAGTGTATTTTCTCTCATAGAGGGAATTATTTAAATGAGGGCTTGGCTCTCAGCCGCCCCCGATAAAACTGCTGACTACACCTTTAAGATATTGAGCAGGATTAATCCGAGCCATATTCTTTATGATATCGATATTGGAGTGGAGATGTCGGGTGTCCAGCACCCACATGATATGACGTTTCTTATACGGGATACCTGCCCTGTCCATGTACTCGCACGGGAAGATCTGTACCGTGACCGTCTTTATGTCATAATCTTTGCCGCACTCACAGATGGCTGCATGGAGCACATACCAGGGGACGGAGCTGTTCTGAGGCACAATAACCTTAATACTGTTGATCAGGTCGGAAAGATTAACGCCCCTGTCGCTCTGGTCGACGACAAAGTATGCTTTGGGATTGTTGTCATGGAATAAAGTATAGGAGCTGCATGTCCTTTTGAGCCCGTATTTTTTATAAATATCCCCGATGGATTCCCCGGGGCGTTTCGGTGAATCGAGACATAAGGCATCCACAAAGATGCCATCGGAGAGCTGCTTGTATGCAGCCCTGAGATTCTGGATGTCTTTGGGAGAGCTCTGTCTCATAGTCCAGCCCTTGGGCAGATCGGGAATTGATTGGGGCAGATCTATGTTCAAATATGCAAAAATGTCCATAGAGAGGTGCGACGGGTTGTTCACTGCTTTATAGGCGTTGCTGAAAAAATTATTAGGGAAACGGTTTTCAGGGGGGAAATAGATGATCATATAATCCATACCGATTGACGGCATCCGGGTGATACTGTCGAGATAGTTAAGTATCTGTTTCAGGACATATGGTCCGGTAATTTTCAGACCAATATCTTTGGTGGCAAGGTGGTTTACCAGCCATGACTTTTCATATGCCTTGATCAGAGAAACATGGCCATAGATCACACCATTGCGCTCATACGTTAAATTCGCAAATATATCAGGACATTGATGGTACAGTTTTTTATATGTTTCTTTAAAATCGTCTTTGTACTGAGCGATGCTGGTGTATTTCTCCGGGTATATAAACCCGGACTCAAAGAAGAAGTTCCATAAGGATGCCATATCCACATCATAAGATACCCGTGCATAGGGGTCGTCGGCCCTTGATATGACGTTGAACAGCTGATTGTAGGAACTAACATCAATATCGGTGATCGAAAAACCGTACTTGATACTGTTCTTTTTCTTCTTTTCTCCATAGACGACCTGGACCGGGCACTTCAGATTGAGGCCGCCCGCAAACTCTATGAAGGCTTCATCAATAATCATGCCGGGCATGAGGAGCGACGAGTCTGATTCCACCATCACGGAGAAGCCCGAAGAGTTGATGTCGACTATGTCATAGGAGACCCTCATCCCCGTCAGGGGATGCGTGAATTTTACTTCAGGGCTTGGAACGAGATTCAGACGCGGATTACGGTTTTTCCGCTCGCCGTATCTTTTCTGAGGAATATTCATGGGTGCGAGAACAATGGTTTTGCCCTGGTTCTCAGTACGGATGAGTTTGGACATACCCGAAAATATCAGCCTGCCACCACGCATAAGCTCTACTTTAATGGGCTCGTCGGTGGAGACCTGGGATTCGGATGTTGCCCATGGGATACCTTTCAATTCGATTCGCAGCCCTGCAGGATTGAACTCGTAAAGGGCTCCGGCATATTCGATGTCATCATGACTGACCCGTGCATTCACGTTTTGGCACTGATACCTTTTGGCATGACGGGCTTGATATATCACACCGGTCTTCCGAAGCTTGACATTTAATAGTCGTGATGTGATGAGAAGAGGATCCGCCTGCATCATTATCACGGACTTTCCGTTGTCCACCAGGAGGCCCTTGAAAATGAAGTCTTCAAAGTCTTGGATGGATCCTTCCGGCAGCGAGAAAGTTACCTCGCTTCCGGTGCACGGCCCCGGGATTACCTTGAAGAGAAACTCCTCTTTGGTATGCGGGAAGATCATGTGTGCGAAAATTTGATCGTCAACAAAGTTCCTGAAATTCATTGCATTGATGAATTGTTTCTGATCAATGCTGGAGGAGAAAAATGGGGATCGCTTCAGGTCAGATCGCCTGAAAGGGATAAGGAAAGGGTTGTCAAGTAAAGAATTTTCCTGGAGTTCTTTTCCGCCATGAACATCACTGCTCATTGTATACCCCCCCTGAGTGAATGATATGGTATCTAAATTATCCTACCCCCCGGTGCGGATATTATAAAGAATTACTTCTTATGATCATACATGGATTCTCTCTCAACACAAGTGCCTTTTTGTGGCGATGAATAGGGAAGTCGAGAATTTTATAGTTTTATCATTCATATATCATTGCATCGGTTCACAATTTAGCTATATTGATATTATAATCATGAGTGACGCATGATTTCACATGGGGATGATATGAAAGATGACAATAAGACAAACCAGCAGCTCATAGAAGAGTTATCAGAAGCACACCGGCGCATCGCTGAATTGGAAAATTCGGTATATGAGGGCAAACGCATGGAAGAGGCTATGAAAGGGAGCGAAGAGCGCTACCGAATCCTTGCCGAGAATGCCCATGATTTGATCTGGGTCTTCGACCTCAACTTCGGCTACACCTATGTGAGCCCATCAGTCAAACATCTTAAGGGATATACTGTTGAAGAGGCTATGAAACTTAAGCTTCATGAAGTCCTCACGCCTGATTCCTACACGAAGGCAATGGAGATATTAACAAAAGAACGTTTCCTCGAGGAGGCCGGGCAGCGGCATGGTCCTGACTGGTCAAAGACCATCGAGCTTGAGATGTTCCGGAAGGATGGCTCGAAAGTTTGGACAGAGGTTACGCTGAACCTTCTTTACAATGAAAAAGGCTGGATCAAAGGCATTATGGGGATTACCCGCGATATTTCCGAGCGCAAGCAGGTTGAGGAGGCACTCAGGGCTTCGGAGGCAAAGTATCACCGATTATATGACAGTATGACGGATGCCTTTGTCAGTACTGATATGGACGGTCAAGTAAAGGAATATAATGAAACGTACAGGAACATGCTCGGCTATAAACCGGAAGAAATCAGCGCGCTTACCTATTCCGACCTTACCCCTGAGAAATGGCATGCGCTTGAAGCCGACATTGTTGAAAAACAGGTTCTTCAAAGGGGGTATTCGGATATCTATGAAAAGGAATACCGTAAGCAAGATGGTACGGTTTTCCCTGTGGAGTTGCGGATGTTCCTCCTCAAGGACGATGGCGGGAAACCCACCGGTATGTGGGCAATCGTACGTGATATCACCGGGCGCAGACAGGCTGAGGAAGAACTGAAGGACCATCGTGACCATCTGGAAGATTTGGTCAAAGATCGCACACTTAAACTCACGAAGGCAAATGAGAAGCTTAAGCTGGAAATAGAGGAGCGCAAACAAATAGAGAAAACGTTAAAGAAGAGTGATGAAAAATACCGCAGCTATTTCTCCCTCACCGATGATGTTATGTTCTCCTATGATAGCCAGTTCCGGGTCTTAAGCGTCTCTCCGAACGTAGAGAGGGTCCTTGGGTACAAGCCCGAGGAACTGGTCGGGAAGTACTTTCAGGACCTAACAATGCTCCTGCATCCGGAAGACGTGGGGGATGCTTTTGATAATGCCCTGCATGTGCTCTCTGGTAAGACAATCTATACCAACATTTACCGGTTTATCACCAAAGACGGGGAAGTGAAATTTGGGGAGGCAAACGGTGTTCCGATCATTCGCGATGGCCGTGTTGTTGCGATGATCACCGTGGCCAGGGATATCACCAAGCGCATCGAGATGGAAAATTCACTGCAGGAAAGCGAGGAAAGATACCGTATCACCCTTCAGAGCATGCCGGATGCCGTGAGCATTATAAAAATCAAAGATATGCGATATCTCTATGTAAATGATACATTCTGCAAGATAACCGGATACTCCTTTGAAGAAACCATCGGGAAAACGCCCTTTGACCTGAATCTGTCTGTGAGTTCCGAAGATTTTGATTATTATATTAAGCTCATAAAAAACGACGAATTGGTTGACAGCCTGGAGTGCCAGTGCCGGACAAAAGAAGGGAATATTTTAGATACCCTCGTATCCGCCAGGGCGGTACACTACAGCGGAGAAGACGGTATGGTCATGGTAATGACCGATATCACCGCTCTTATAGAGATCAAAGAAGAGAAGAAGAGGCTGGAGATTCAAACGCAGAAAATGGAGTCAATCGGAACACTGGCAAGCGGTATAGCCCATGATTTCAACGACATTCTGACAACCATTATCGGCTACACCAAGATGTCGATGAAAGATATCATGGACCTGACGAGGGGGGATAAAGACTTAAACGTAGTACACGCTGACCTCAATGAAGTGCGTAAAGCGGCTATCCGGGCGAGAGACCTTGTAAATCAGATCCTTGCCTTCAGCCGGCATGCGGAGAAGGAATATGTCCCGGTAGTGCTCGATTCTACCATACGTGAATCGCTTAAAATGTTGCGGCCGTCATTACCCGCAAACATCAAGATCCGTGAGATGCTTGCCCCTTCAGGACAGATCCTGGGAGATCCGGCTCAGATTCACCAGGTTATGACTAACCTTTGTACCAATGCAGCCCATGCTATGGGTGAGACCGGGGGAGAATTGGAAGTGAGCCTTCAGAGAGTTTTTATCGACAGTGATGCCGCCCTTAATCTGGATGTACCGCCTGGACCTTATCTCAGGATGACGGTAAGGGATACCGGTCATGGAATGACCTCAAAGGTTATAGCACGAATCTATGACCCCTATTTTACCACCAAATGGAAAGGACATGGTACAGGTCTGGGGTTGTCGATTGTTCATGGGATTGTGAAAAGCCATGGAGGTGCAATCAGCTGTAAGAGCGCTCCGGGACAAGGAACCGCTTTTGATATTTATCTACCCGAGCTCGGATTTAAAAGAGAGGTGGTGGAAGATCTCGTTGAGATGGCCGACATGGCCGGAAACGAGAGAATCCTTAACCTTGATGAAGAGCTCCCTCGTGTTGAGTTGATGAGCAAGGAGAAAGCGGATCCCGGGACACACGTTAAAGACAGAAACAAGCGGTATTAAGGTTCTCTTGATGGAAAAATATACCTATTTACTTAATGAATTTATTATATTATTCCCATGTAACTGTGGATAGAAACAAGTTGGCCCTCATGGCACTCTGCGCTGCACTCACTGCAGCGGGTTCTTTTATCAAGATTCCACTCTGGCCTGTAGCAATCACTCTTCAGACCTTCTTTGTCATACTTTCGGGGATTATCCTTGGCCCTCGCGATGGGGCCTTTAGCCAGCTTGCCTATCTGATAGTGGGTTTGCTCGGGCTTCCGGTCTTTTCCGGCGGGGGAGGACTTGCGTATCTTATGCAGCCGTCATTCGGGTATCTTATCGGTTTTGTGATTGCACCTCTTGCAGTCGGGAGTCTGCTGAGAAATAAAACGCTTACCCATAAGTCGGTATTCATCGCCGCGCTTGCAGGAACACTCGTCATCTATAGCATCGGCATCCCCTATCTGGCTGTCTATATGCGTATGGTGTTGAAGAAACCTGACGCCATAAACTTCGCTATCAAGACCGGAGCCCTGGTATTTCTGCCCGGAGATCTCCTCAAATGTCTGATTCTGGCTATGATCGCGCCCAGACTCAAGTTACAGAGGCATACATAGGGTATGATGTGAGAGTGATCTTTTCAGGTTCTCGATCAATATCTAAGGGACACAACATTCTTATTCCGGATTCTTCTCTGAGAAGCATACTTATATGGTTAACATCTTTTCCTCAGCCCATTGTTATCACCACGAAGGACACGAAGAGTGGTTCGCATCCTAATTCTTTTCTCACCACGAAGGACACGAAGAGCACGAAGATGATCTAAAAAATGCAAACAAACACGCTTAGACCCTTTGAACTGGTCCGCAATTTCTATAAAATCCTTTTTTCGTGTCCTTCGTGCTCTTCGTGGTGAAGTACTCTTCTGTCTGCTAGAGCCCATGCTCCATTTTGGTTGCGGCTATGCTGCGCTAAGCTCTTCGTGGTGGAATATCCCTCTCTCGTGCTCCGCAATGATCCGAGTATGCTTTACTGTGATGAACCTTATTCCGGGTTGGGGGATACTGAATGCTAAACCCTGACATCGGTCTCACAGCAGCTAGCTCTTTCCAAGGCGTTGGATCATGAGCCCGGTGATGATGAATACGAGCCCTGCAAAGGTGGATGGGAAGATCTCCTCACCCACGATGAAGTGGATGAACAAGAGCGACAGGAATGGGGAAAGGAAGATGAGGTTGCCCACTTTGGCAGTATTCTCGGAGAGCCTTAATGCCGTGAGCCAGAATACAAAAGTGATTCCCATCTCAAAGGTGCCGACATACGCTGCCCCCCAAAGCCCTCTGAAATCAGGAACGTTAAATCCTGTAGTCACAAGGGCTGTAATAAAGATGAAGGGGAGGCCAAAGAGAAAGGCAAGCAGCAGACTCGCTACCGGGTCCCGTTTGTCCTGGGTGTTGTAGATCCAGGAGAGTGACCACACAAGCGTACTGGAAAGGGCCAGTGCGACACCCAGGGTATTGAACGAACTGAAGCTTACGAGGGAGCCTTTACTCGATATCACCACAACACCACAGTAACAGATAACACCTGCAACGATGTCTCTCATGCCGATTTTCTGTTTCAGAAGTGGTATAGATAGGAATGTCAGCGTAAGCGCCCAGGTGTAATTGAGCGGCTGGGCCACCTGTGCGGGCAGGAGGTCATAGGCCTTGAAGAGGATGAGGTAATAGAGAAAGGGATTAAGAAACCCAAGCTTCAGAGAGCTTAAATACTGACCACGTGAGTAAGACAGTATAATGCTCAGGTTTCCCTGAACCAGCAGGATAAGGCTTAAGGTCAAGATAGACACGACAGAGGCATAGAAGAGGAGTTGTATGGGCTTGAGGAACTGAAGAGAGATCTTAAAGGCAGAGGCTACGGTAGACCACAGCAGCACTGTCAACAGGCCATAGAGGTATGCCTTCTGCTGATTTTTCATAAGACAAGGATTAGGTGTTAACTTATATGGAGAAAGTATTTACCCCAGGGCCGTACGCCAGGAACCTAGGTCTTTAAACTCAAGACCTAAAACTTATTGCCCCTTTCCTACAAGCTTGATGAAGCTTTCTCTGAACCTGAGCACATCGGGTGATGCCATTTCCACCTTACCCCAGAGGACATCATGGGCGCTCAACCCTCTTTTTCCGTAGAGGGTTGCGGTTGCAGTATCGTCCATGCGCATGGTGGCTCCCTGGAGCGCGAACCCAACATTCAAACCTGCCGAGCGGGAGAAAGAATATATCTCGGCCCTCAGATCGGCCTCGGTATTTTCATCCATGTGGAGAGCCATGGTCCCGGCTACGATGGACACGTCGGTTCCCAGGAGGATATCCTCTTTAGCCTTTGTTTCGAGGGCTCGGCTTCTCCTGAAGACCAACACAAGATCGGTGGATTGCATGCCCATCTGCAGGCCGAAGCTGCCGCCGTTGATGGTGATGAGAACAGGGTTGCTCCAATGCCCGTCTTTGTCTCTTACTATGAGTACGCCCTTGCCCAATCTCGCACCCACAAAAAAACTGGCCTTTATCATATTGGGTATAATGGCTATGCCTTCAGCCTTCTGGAGGAGTACCGGCGGTATGGCACTTTGGGGAGATGACATGATCTTTGAGAATGTCTGCAGCGAATCCTGCAGGCGAGCCGTCATAGTGGGATCGGTGACGGCCGGGCTATATGAAGGAAAGAGAATGGCCAGCAGCACAAGCATCAGCAACCTTGATCGTTTCATGTGTTCTCTCTCCTTGCCATGCAGTCCGTCATGAACAGGCAAAGTCTACTAAAAAGATCATCATCAGTCCATTCCATTAATATTTTCCTCGTGTGTCGGCACATCGGAATCCAGGAGGATGGCGATCCAGCGGGTAGATGGGAAGCTCTCGCAGGTGATCTTGAGAATCATGGTCAGCGGCACGCACAGCAGCATTCCCACAGGCCCGAGCACCCACCCCCAGAATATCAGGGAAAGGAAAACCACCAGAATCGAGAGCGATAACCCCCTGCCCATGAAGATAGGTTCAAGGATGTCACCCATTACCGTCTTGATGACAACATATCCCAGGGTCACCAGGCTTGCCGATACCAGACCGGAATCCACCAAAGAGAGCAGGATAGGGGGTATGGCAGCTATGAAAGGGCCGATATTGGGGATGTAGTTCAAAAGAAATGCCACCACACCCCACAGAATAGGATATTTGACCCCGAGTATCATGAGCCAGAGCGTCACTACTATGCCGGTGGACAGGCTGATCCATGTCTTAAGAGCAAGGTATTTCTCAATGCTCCGCACGATTCTGTCAATGGTCTCCAGGCTCGTTCGCGATGTGCCGCAAGCCGCCAATTTTTTCGAGAAGCTCGACGCCTCGACCAGGATGAACACCACGGTGAAGAAGATCAGGAAAGCATAGGTGAGTGCACTTCCGAGGCCGCTGAGGAAGTTTGCGATGATATTCATGATAGAGCCGGGATCGAAGTACCTCAGGATCATTCTCTCGGAGATATAGATATTGAAACCCCTAAGCCATTTAATAACCATTACCATGAGATCATGAATGCGTTTCTGATAGAAGGGTAATTGCTGGATAAAATCGCTGACTGAGGCCCCGATGTAAGCCCCCATACCGAAAATAGCCCCAAAGATAATGAGGATAATAATGGAGATCGCAAGAAATGCAGGTATGCCCTTTCTTCTCATCCAGGAGAACAACCCGCCGCACATTATTGCAATGAAGAAAGAGAGCAGGAAGGGCACTATGATGGATGACGCCTCTCGCAAGCCTGCAATAACGATCACGATGCATGCAAGGATGATAACGATACTGCCTTCGCCGGTCTCTTTCAGATCCACACCCATCTCTACACCTCTTTCATCACATCGGCCTGCATGATTCGGGAATTATGCAGCCTTGAAAGCGAGACTCTATGAAATACGCTATCCTTCAAGAATAAAAACAATCTCTCCGTGCTCCAGGCAGGCTGATTATCCCTGATGGGACAGGGCATGTCAAGGAATGGCACTTTAGGAGATGTGCAGGGAATAATATTGGGAAAATTTGTATCCATATTATTGTATTATGGTATTACCGGGTTTTGTAAAGAGCAGGGCAGACCGCATGAGCACTTGCCGCACACATCGCTGCGGCCTTCGAGATTAAGGTGTGACTCGTTTTCAAGAAGCCTCTCATAACATTTCCGCCTGTCGAAGGTATCCTTTTGCAGGGCGTCACAGGGACACCGCTCAAGGCATACGGCACATGAGCCATTCTGGAAATACAGGCAATGATTACCATTAATCCTTTTATCGGGTGTCAGTTCAAGATCGGTCACCAGGCTCCCGATCCTGCCGCAGCAGCCGTTTTCTGTAATCAGCAATCTATGAAGACCGAAGGTTCCTAACCCTGCAATATAGGCCGCATGGCGGTGAGACCAGGCGCTCATGAGACTTACGGGGTCGAAGTTGTGGGTGGGAGGTATGGTGCATGCCCGATATCCTTTTGATTCAAGTAAGGTGGTGAGCTCGGAATGAATGATCGCAATCAGCCCATTGGTCTGGCTATAGGCATAAGCCCACTGCCTGCTTGGAGACTCGCCATGGACATTGCTCGAAACTATTGCCTCGGTATAGGGCAGAAAGTAGACAATCACGGACTTTGCCCCTTTGAGCAGATCCTTAGGCAGCAGGTGTCCGGGGTGTACAACCTGTTTCAGATGCTTAAAAAGAGGGTCTTCGGCGTTCGCAAAGCCGATGAGGGGGTCCTTCCATGCCGATTGAACGGGTCCGGATGGAATATACCCGGCAACGGTCTGCTTAAGTTGCTGCCCGATGAGATCCTTCATGTCCATTGATCAAGAAATATGCACTCCCCCAAGAATCGAATGCTTTAGGATCAGGGCCGTATCTTCCTGCACTCTACATAATAACGCTTTTCCTCGGCATGACCCATGGAAAATGCCTTTCTGGGCAAGGCCCCTTCCATGATGATGGTTTTGAAGAGGTTGTGCTTGGAGAGCACGGGCAGGAGGAAGCCGAAAACCGAAGGCTTTCCTGCGAGGTCTTCAACCACCTTATCGCCGTGAATATAGTCAATCTCAGTGTCCGGATGTCCTTTGCAGAAGGTGTCGAGGAAGGACTGGAGGCTACCCACCTCAAGGTTCCAACGGGGGTTTGATATCCGGATATACCCATGAGACTCCTGCGTTACGAACTCGATGGTATGGGTGTTCTTATCGTGCACGGGCTGCGGTTCGCCCTCGGTAATGATGGATACCGCCGAGCCCTTGGGCTCGAAGAACTCGGTCATGGCCTTGAAGACGTCGTGGTCCTTCACGTTGAAGAGCACCCGATGGATGGGCTCGAAATCGAGGCCCTTGTCGTGGACATTGACCAACTCCACCAGCGCATAACGGGCAGGGTGGCGCATGATGGTGTCCTTGTCGCGTGAGAGTTCCTTGAGCTGCTCCCAGAAGAGTTTTGCCGAGGCAAGGGAATGGTTCCCGTCTCCCACGGCATAGAGGAGCACATCGGAGTCTCTGACTCCGTAACGATCGTTGAACCGTGCGGGGTCGGCAAGCCGCATGAGGCTTCCGGCGATTTCCCCGATCGCTTGCTCATCGTCCACATGGTAGCCCCTGATGTGACCTCCGTTCATCATGAGGTCGGAATCATAGAGCTTGTTAAACCTTTTACCGAACAGGGGCTCGATAACGGTCATTTCCGGGTCGTCGATGAGAATCATTATGTGCGGTAGCTCTATTGAGGCCTTGGCCCTGATTTTCACGCGCACGGGGAGCCGCTCGATGACGGTCCCTTCCGTAGCCCGAATCAGGCAAGTACTGCCCTCCCTGAAGTCGTAGCGTTCGAGGTCCAGGCATACAAGCAGACCCCGCCTTATGGTCCCCCGGGAGGTGACACGCTCAACCAGGACAAAGCCTTCTTTCTGAGGCTCGATGATCCCTTCTGCAAGGTAGTGCTCCATGGCATTGCTGATCTTTTCGAGCTGTTCGTCGTTGTTTGTAGAGTTCAGATATGCCTCTGGATAGATAAGACGGAGTGTGGATGGCGAAGAACCCACGAATTCATCCACCTGCTTCCAGTAGTCGGGCTGGGAAGTAAATTGGTCGCAGGCAACGACCGACCAGCGCAGAAGGTCGGTTCCCTGTCTCGGCAGGAGAATCCGAGGGATATGCAAGGCTGCCTTTTCAAGGCTCATAGAAAATTTCTCCTCTTGGTGAGTGGAATCGTGGTGATGTTGACGTATCCAGATCTTCATACCAGATCCATCACCTTGCTTGTCAACAGCATTGAGCATGAAGGTTGCTTTTCATTATCATGGTGTAAGGACCAGCACCTCACGGTACTGGTCCTTTACAGCAGCTTCCTTGAAGGGGAATGGGATGTAGCTTCCTTTGAGCCAGGCTTTAATTCCGTCATCATAATGAGGGCTCGAAGGGTTGTCGGACTGGCCGGAGCTGTTTACCCCGAGCATGGGCTCTTCCAGGCTGAAATCCACAATGATGCGCATGGCAGGGATGATAAAGGTATCAAAATCCCTTCCCATGAGATAATTTGATACGTTCAGGGTGAAGTCATCACCCGGGGCAGGATATGGTCCCCGGTTGAAGTATGACCAGAGGAGGCCCATGCCAGTCCTCTCGATAAAGCCCATGCTCGGGCTCATTTTTGCCGCCTCAGTCTCCCATTCATAGGTATGGAGCGATCCCCACTGCCATTGCTTGGGGTCACTGCCCGACTTTGTCTGTAAGAATGTGACGGCATCAGCCAGGGATTTGGCGAGAATCTGTGCCTTTGTCTCTCTTTCCGGTGTCTTTACATCATCCCAGAAAGGGCTCTCATCTCCGCGAATCAGGATATGGTCGCAGGTGGCATTGTAACTCAGGTTATTGATGACCATGAAGGCTTTCCACGTCTTTGAACCTTCTGGGCCCAGCTCGTCGAGAAAGATATTTTTTGTTGCGCAGTGGAGCAGGGCACCCACAAGGGCTGCACCGTTGGATCCGGCCCGCATGTCCCCATCAAACCCCTGAAGCATCTCAAGGGCGAGATGGGCCTTCTTTCTCCTCCCTTCATCAGCCCACCCGTTGATCTCTCGATTGATCTCTTGGGCAAGGCTCCCTTTCAGGAGAACATTCTTGAGTTTTGGTACAAAGGGTGAATAGGTGTCGAGCTGCATTGCCATGCATGTCTCGGTGGTGTGCCTGTCCGTGGCAGTAGCCATCTGGGCGATGCGCTCGGCACGCTCGGGCCAGTACCATGAAGATGAGAGAACATAAGGATAATCTTTTGCTATGGTGCGGTTGTTGGCCGTGCCTATGAACCCTTCAGGTGGATTCTTGGCATTCGGCAGTACCGAGGGGTCCAGGAGCCCTGTCCAGTCGTACTCGCCGGTCCAGCCAGGCGACGGCATGAGTCCTCGTCCCTTGGCGCGCACCGGATAGTTCCCGGTCACCTGCCATGCGATATTGTCCTTGTCGGCAAAGACCATGTTCAGTGCAATGGCCCTGATCCGTTTCATGAACGGCATTGCTTCGTCCACGGATTTGGCAAAGCTCAGGCTGAAGAATGCATTTATGCTTTCGTCATCTTCCGTTGCGGATGCCCAGCTCAAGGCGATGCCATAGGGGAGATCCACGGAGGCCGGCTGGAACATCAGGGCAGGCTCCTTCTTAAGGGCATTGTTGAGAAGCATACCGTGCCTGGTTTCATGAACCGTTATGGAAACAGGGTCCTTGCCTTTGATCTTGATGGTTTCCTGGTGCTCGGTGGTAGGAAGCCAATGTTCTTTGTACAGGTAATGGAGCTTGCCGTCTATGGTCTTAAGGCGCTCCAGGAAAATATCCTGGTTATCCGCCATGACCATGGTCATCCCCCAGGCGATATGGCCGTTGTACCCTGCAACCACGTAAGGGAGGCCGGCAATATTTACGCCGGCCACATCATATTGGCCGCACCTTACGTGCATCATGTTCCAGAGCGACGGAATGCTCAGCAGGAGATGGGTGTCATTGCATAGTATGCTTGCACCGCCCTTTGTCCTGTTTTTGGCAATGCCCCAGTTATTGGATGCGGCAAATCCGGAGAGCCCGATGGAGCTCAGGAGGGGTTGAATGTCTGCAAGCTGTGATGAGGCAAGCGCAGCCTTGTTCAGGTCAACACCTTTCAGCTTGTCAGCCTCATGGAAGGGTATGGGCTCATCCGGGTAGATGGGCATGAGCCATGCGGTTTTTTCAGCACCGATGGCCTGGGCAATGTTCAGCGCGGAGATCTCCTCATAGAGGTTAAACGACAATGCAAGATTCACCAGGGCAAAGATCATGATGGAATCGATTGGCTTCCACTGCTCCGGACTGTATCCTGACAGCGAAAGTCCGGGAGGCAGCTTGTTTTTATGCGTGTCCTGGTAAGCGTTCACACCTCTGCAGTATTGTTCCATCAATGCCAGATTCTCAGCACTCATGTTTTTGAGCAGGTTGTTTGCAGTACGTCTGAGGTTCATGGTGCGCATGTATATGTCCAGATCGAGCGCAGACTTCCCAACCATCTCGGCAAGCCTGCCTTGTGATGCAAGCTTGAGCCCCACCATCTGGGTAAGCCGGTCCGAGGCATGCACATAGCCGACGGCAAAAGCCATATCAGCGAAGGATTTCGCCTCAATGAATGGGATTCCAAAGGCGTCTCTCCTTACGGTTACCGGTTCTTTAAGCCCGGGCAGGCGTATAGTCCCTTGAGCCGGATCAACCGTATCTTTGAAATGCCTGTTGACCATATTGGTACAGCCGCTGGTGAAAAGATGGAGGATTACAATAGTGCACACCGAATAATATATGAACCTGTGTCTGCCGTTAAGGAAACAGAGATTCATACGTGAGGCCTTCATAGATTCCTCCCCTCATTTTCGAGGATACAAGATGCATTTCGTCAAATAAGAATGATCTTGGTTTACCCGATGGTAATGTTTCCCTGCATATATTTGACTGCATGTCCGGAGATAATGACCCTCTCCCCGGCATCTTTGCAGAAGAGCTCCCCGCCGCGCTCCGATACCTGGTAGGCGTGCAGGTTTTTCTTTTTTAGTATTCCTGACCAGTAAGGAATAAGCGCACAGTGGGCGGATCCGGTTACCGGATCTTCGTCGATCCCAAGCCTTGGTGCGAAAAACCGCGAGACAAAATCCGAACAGATACCGGGTGCAGTAACAATAACCCCCCTAAGGTCCACCTTTTTAAGCAGGTCCATATTGGGCCTTAATGTACGGACATCCTCCTCATGAGCATATACTACAAAGTAATCTGCGCTCTTGAGCACCGCTATAGGTTTAACCCCAAGACCATGAATGAGTTCAGCAGGCCAAGCGCATTCAACCGGCGGCTGGGAAGGAAAGTCCATAGAGAGCATCTCTCCTGTACGCTCCACCCGTAATGGTCCGCTCTTTGACGTAAACACAACCTTTGAGCTCTTTGGGGCAAGCTCGGTAAAGATGACAAAGGCGCTTGCCAGCGTTGCATGGCCGCAGAGGTCCACCTCTTCCACAGGTGTGAACCATCGGATGGAAAAGTTCTCACCATCCCGGATGAAGAAGGCGGTCTCGGAGAGGTTATTCTCCCGGGCAATAAGCTGCATGGTTTTTTCGTCAAGCCACTGATCGAGAGGGCACACTGCAGCAGGGTTGCCGGAAAAGACATTCGCCGTGAAGGCATCGACCTGGTAGATGGGAATATTCATGGTCCCAAAGCCTCCTCATAACATGGATCGTGAGAACACCTAAAAAAGTTCATAAGGCCATATCTTGAAAGAGTGGCCGTACGTACGCCTGCCAAGCAATAAAATTGTACACCCTCGGGTATGGGCACTGCAATGGCAATCTAAAGACGGCTCTGGGGCTTTTGGTTATGCACCAGGGTAAAAGGGTTTCATGACTTCATAGCCAAAAGGCTCATAGCCTCTTTTTTGTTTCATAAACGGAATTGGAATACATAAAAAGGATAAAAAAAGTTACACTTTTAAGTACTTCCATAGACTGTATCATATAACACTATGATAATATTTAATAAAATAATGGCATGTCCTTTGCTGTATCTCTCATATCAGTATTCAGGCATGAAAGAGGACATAAATCGGGCAAGAAAGGCGGCAAAAGAAGCTATGATTTTTGATCAAGGACATCTCAACAAGATTGAAGGCCAAAGACGCGAAAGTCCCGAAGTCGAGCGGCTCATTGCCCAGAGAAACAAGTTGCTCAGTGACCATCCCCATCTCAGAGAACTTCAAGAAGAAGTCGACGTCCTTCTGAGTACCACGATTGACCCTGTTATGAGGCTTGAAATCCTCTTTATGCTCATGACGGACAGGCTCATGGAGTTGAGAGCGGTCTTTACCGAGCTCATGAAGCTTGCACGCACTGCCGTGGCAGAGGAGTAGCATCCCTTTTAGGACATTGCCCTGCATTTGCTTAGAAAGAGCTCTCAATGCAATATCAGCCTGTCTGGAGGGCGAATCCTTTTGAAGCTTTTTCAATCAGACTCACTATTCAAGAGAACATATATCTTGATCCCTTAAGCGGCTTAAAAATAGAACAGGCACATGCGAAAAGCCTTGTTTGCCTTGGCCCCGATCTTACTACAGGTATATAACCCTATCTCAAACTAAGCCTTGGAAGATGGGCCCAAGTGCCCTAGATGTTGGTATATGAAGATGTACTGAATGGCAATCATACATCGGCAACACAATGATCCGCTATAATAGGGTAGCTATGAGAGACGGTACGGACATACAAAAGGAAGACTCCCTAGGCAATCATCCACATCTTGGGACCAACCCCATCACAGCCGGTAATACATGGAATGCCATCTGGCGCCTGACCTGGCCTATGCTGATTATCATGATCCTCAACTTCCTTGTAGGGTTCACCGACATCTATGTAGCCGGGCTCATCAGCAGCGATGTACAGGCTGCAATCGGATATGTCTCGCAACTCTATTTTCTCTTCATTATCCTGGCCAATGCCATCAGCATCGGTACGGTGGCGCTGGTGTCAAGGGCCTTTGGCGCATTGGCCTTTGAGAAGGTTTCAGAGTATGCAAAGCAGTCACTGATCTTTGGCCTCGTGGTCTCGCTTATGCTCATGACCTTCGGCCTCCTCTTTTATGCACCCACGGTGAAGATTGCGGGCTTTCCGTCCCAGATACGCACCATGGCCGAGACATTCCTTGTAATATTCTCCTTTGCGCTGGGCGCGAACTACCTCCTGATAATCAGCAGCGGGATCTTCCGGGCAAGCGGAGAGGTGATAAAACCCCTCATCATCATGTCCGTCTTTTGTGTTATCAACATCGTGCTTGATTTTGCCCTCGTGTTCGGCCTTGGACCGTTTCCTGTCCTGGGTTATGTGGGGATCGGCATTGCTACGGCGACTGCAGCCACAGTGAGCATGGTGATAAGCCTCCTTTTTTTCTTTACCGGAAGATGGAGGGGACTCCTAAAGAAAGGTTGGAGGATACAGGCCCGAACGATCTTCCTGATTGCAAAGCTTGGCTGGCCGGCCGGACTGCTCCAGGTAGCATGGAATGCCGGAAGCATCATTCTCTACAACATACTATCCCGCCTCGGCAGTGAAAGCATCACGGCATTGGCCTCCATCACCAATGGGCTGAGGATCGAGGCAATCATCTTCCTGCCTGCCTTTGCCATGAACATGGCCGCCTCAGTCCTTGTGGGCCAGAATCTCGGTGCCGGCAATACGAAAAGGGCCACCCGGCTCGGGTGGAAGATCGCTTTAACGGCCACGATCACCTTAAGCCTGCTGTCGTGTATCATCTTTGTAGGGGCTCGGTTTTTTGCCTCGCTTCTGGCCCGGGACCCTGCCGTGCTTGCAGAGACGGCCAGATACCTGAGAGTGAACATGTTCTCCGAACCGTTTATGGCCTTGAGCCTCGTACTTGGTGGTGCCCTCCAGGGGGCGGGGGACACCAAGGGCAATATGTGGGTCATCATCTTCTGCATGTGGATCATACGGCTGCCGCTGGCCTTTGCCCTGGCCATCCTTCTCGGCTTCGGCGCCCTGGGCGTATGGATAGCCATGGTCACCTCCATGGTATTCCAAGGTCTGCTCATGGCATACCGGTTCCATAGGGGGAAGTGGAGAATGGTGAGGATAGATGGATTAGTAACGAGTGAAAGGAAAGTGACTAGTGAATAGTGACTAGTGACTATAAGTGAACTTGTCCTCGCCCTTCATTCTGTAGGAGTGACTTTAGCCGCGACATCCGGAATTGGGTCGCGCCTGAAGGCGCTCCTACATCTCGATAATATGTTGCATGCTGTAGGAGCGGGTTGAGCTTTAGCGAAAAACAACATCGTGTTCTATCTCCTGCTTGCTTGTTTCCGACGATCTATCCGCACACTTCAATGAGATATTTGCACAAATCACTGATCCTTTGCAATACTACCCGGCATATGGTTCATGTGTTTCTGGACACGCACACCCGGAGGGACTACAATTTGCTTCCATGCCGCCATGAAACGCTACATACAGGTATGATTTAACGAGCATGGCTCAAGGCTTAATGCCTGTACTATGTTACTCTGGAAGGCATTGTCCGTTTGCAGGAGGATTCATGGCTGAGAAGGTCATTATCATGGGTGCGGCAGGAAGGGATTTCCACAACTTTAATATCTACTTCAAGGACAATTCACGCTATCATGTAGTGGCATTCACTGCGGCACAGATACCAGATATCGAGCAGAGGTCATACCCTGCCCGGCTTGCAGGAGGCCTCTATCCGGAAGGCATCCCCATCTATCCCGAGGCCATGCTGGCAAATCTTATCACTGATAATCAGGTAGACTTGGTGGCCTTCTCCTACAGCGATGTCCCGCATGTGGAGCTCATGCACAAGGCATCCATCGCAATGGCCCACGGTGCCGATTTTATCATGATCGCCGCATCCTACACCATGCTCAAGGCCGACAAACCCGTAGTGGCCGTGTGCGCAGTCCGTACCGGCTGCGGCAAGTCGCAAACCACCCGCAAGGTGTGCACTATCTTGCGGGGGCTCGGCAAGAAAGTCGTGGTGGTCCGCCATCCCATGCCGTATGGCGATCTCGTGGCCCAGGAGGTGCAGCGCTTCTCCACCTATGAAGATTTCGAGCACCATAAATGTACGATCGAGGAGCGAGAGGAATATGAGCCCATCGTGGACCAGGGCATAGTGGTGTATGCCGGCGTTGATTACGGCAAGATCCTTGAGGCGGCCCAGCAAGAGGCGGACATCATTGTCTGGGATGGCGGCAACAACGACACACCATTCTACAGGCCCGATGTGCACATCGTGCTCTTTGACCCGCACCGTGCCGGTCATGAACTGCTCTACTATCCGGGCGAGACCAACATGCGTATGGCCCAAATTGCAATCATCAACAAGGTGGACAGTGCAGAGCCCTCTCAGGTAGAGTTGGTAAGGGCCAACATTGTTTCGTTCAATCCCTCAGCCAAAATCGTTCTTGCCTCTTCACCCGTTATTGTGAGCGAGCCCGAACGGGTCAAGGGTAAACGGGTCCTGGTGGTGGAAGATGGACCAACCCTTACCCACGGCGAGATGGCCTTCGGAGCCGGCTTAATTGCGGCGCATACGTTCAAGGCCTCTGAGATAATAGATCCCCGGCCCTCTGCTGCAGGTTCCATCAGGGATACATACCGGGTCTATCCCCATATCGGCCCGGTATTGCCCGCCATGGGCTATAGCGCAGACCAGATCGCAGACCTCGAGCAGACGATCAATGCCTCTGATTGCGATCTTGTGCTCTTTGCCACCCCCATCCAGCTCACCAGGATCGTATCCATCAACAAGCCCGCCATCCGCGTGCGTTATGAATATGAAAACTATGGGGAGCCTACGTTAGAGGATGTCCTTCTGCGTGAACTTAAAGACATGGGGCTGATCTAGTGCAAAGCTCAAAGCCCATTCTGCTCGTTGCATTAGGCGGCAACGCCCTGATAAGGAAAGGCCAGCAAGGCACCATCGAGGAACAATTTGATAACCTCAGGGTGCCGATAAGCCAGATAGCCAGGCTCACGCGCGATTACCGCATCATCATCACCCATGGGAACGGACCGCAGGTGGGCAATCTCCTGCTCCAGCAGGAATGCTGCAATGATGTGCCCAAGATGCCCCTGGAGATCCTGGTGGCACAGACCCAGGGCGCCATAGGATATATGATAGAGTCCACCCTTGACAGCGAGCTCATGCGCCAGGCGATTGCCGCCAGCAAGCCCCTGGTAAGCCTCATCAGCTATGTGGTGGTGGATGAGAACAGCCAGGCCTTCAGAGACCCCAGCAAGCCCATAGGTCCGGCCTTCACCGAGGATAAGGCCGGGACATTACCCTATCGTGTTAAAAAGACGGAGAAGGGGTTCCGCAGGGTTGTGGCATCTCCCGAGCCTCTCACCATTGTGGAGAAGAACGAGATCATGAAACTCATTGCGATGGATTTCGTGGTTATATGCTGTGGTGGGGGAGGGATACCGGTAGTCCGTGAGGGCAGGTCATTCGCCGGTGTGGACGCGGTCATCGACAAGGATCTCGCAAGTGCCAAGCTGGCCGTTGAAGTAGGCGTGGATACATTCATCATTGCTACCGATGTCCCCGGCGTTGCCATCAACTATGGAAGAGAAGACCAGCATTTTTTAAAGACCATGACTACGACCCAGGCCGGTCGCTATAGGGAAGAAGGTCAATTCTCAGAAGGCTCCATGCTGCCCAAGATCCAGGCTGCAACTGCTTTTATTCATTCCGGGGGCAGAAGGGCCGTCATTACTGCAATCGAAGCAATTGAAGATGCAGTGGCAGGCCGGGCCGGCACCGAGATCACGAGGGGATAGCCCTAACTCTCTTCGCGGGGATCCGATAGTATTTTAGGAAATAAAAGTAGTTGTCTCGATCCATACATATCACATGAAGAATGGTATCCTGACTGAAGAGATCTCATGACGTAATATTCATAATTTCAGATGGGAAGGAAGCGGATATTTATCGCAGAGATCTATGCTTTTACTTCATAAAGAAATCTTAATGATTTTTAATCAATTCAATAAAATAAGAAGTATTTCTAATGTTAGCAAGATCAGGGTCCCTCTTGATCAGACCCCAATTGTTAAATCCCTTTTCAATTGACTGTTTCAGCCATTCAATAGATTTATCAGTCATATTCTGCTTAGCATAGATGCATGCAATGTTATAGTAGACCTCTGGATTACCTGGCTGAATCCGCTGCATGTTCTTAAGCACATCTAAAGCCTGATCGTACTTCTGAAACTTAGAATATATGAGCACAAGCCCAGACATGGCCTTCATATATTCTGGTTGAATTGAGATTGCTTTTTGATATTGGATAATGGCGTCATCATATTCTCCCATCTGAGAATAGAGATCACCAAGCCTTGCATGGTAAGTAGGATTTTGTGGTTCTGATTTCAATGATTCATTTAATAGGGATAGTTCGGCTTCAAACTTTTCCGGAGTAGCCTTTGCTTTTTCAAGATAACTCACCACCACATATTGATGTGGATCGATAAGCAGTGCTTCATTCAGTTGAAAAATGGCTTCATGTAGTTTCCCTGTCAGCAACATGGCTTTTCCGAGATTAAAATGGGCCTGAAAGTCCATTGGGTTGAGCCTGAGCAACTCCTGGAATTGCTCGATGGCCTCATCTGTTCTGCCCATCGATGCTAAAAGGAGCCCTAGATTATTGTGTATATTCATATTATTAGGATCTATCTGTACGCCTTTTGATAAATACTCGACAGCAGCTTTATCTTCTTTCTTCATTATATACGACATCCCGATACCATTATACGCTTCCGAGGTCGGTCTTATCCGCAAGGCCTGATGGAATTCTTTGATGGCCTCATCCAGCTGTCCCTTCTTTATCAGTACAAGCCCCAGATTAGTGTAAGCCATGTAGTTATTCTTAGTGACAGCGATTGTGTGCCTGCAGATAGTTTCGCTGTTTTTCCAAAAGCCGACCTGCACCCATGCAACCGCTATCAGTAGTACCAGAACGCCGACAGATATCACTCCAAGGACCGCCTTGCCCCAGCGCCAACGGCAGAAGAGATCGCTGAATCCCCACACGATCATGAGAAATATCCCAATAAGCGGTATGTATGTGTACCTGTCTGCCATCGACTGAGATCCGACTTGCACGATCCCAATAACTGGGACCAGGGTACCGATGTACCAGAGCCAGCCCACTACAAGATAAGGAAACCTAAACGCAAAAAACAGGACCGCAACTGTGACAAACAAAAGAAATATGGCGCACAAAATAACTGCCAGGGGATGAATGACCTCAGGATACGCGTAGAAGTTTGCTAAATTGAACGGCCATATCATCTTCCAGAGATAAGAAGCATAAGAGATGATGACATTGGCCATTTTGAAACCGAAATCTAACTCACTCAGGGAACTTAACGATCCCGCACTTTTTTGGGCAAACATGGTAATACCGCTTGAGATCATTGCAAACACAATGAGGGGTATCTTTTCAAGAACAAGGGCTGAAAGTCTTGAGTGCCATCCTACAGATTCCGCTGTTCCCTTGTCCTGGTTTTTGTTGAGATCTCCTGCCTGATGAATTTCCAGACGATTTAACGGCCAGAAATCCAAAAGAAGCAGTACGAAGGGCAAGGTCACAATCATGGGTTTGGACAGAAGCCCCAGGATAAAGAAGAGAATCAAAACAAGATATCTCTTAATAGTACGGTTCTGAACATACCAGAGATAACTCATCATGGTGAGCATCCAGAAAAAAGTGCTCAGCACATCTTTGCGCTCTGCGATCCATGCAACCGACTCAACATGCAACGGATGCACGGCAAAAAGAGCAGCCACCGCAGCGCTCCTCCAGGATGCAGCGGTCATCTTCTCCAGAACGAGAAAGAGAAGTATGGTATTGAGAATGTGAAAGATCACGTTGGTAATGTGGTGCAGGCCCGGATTGAGGAGACCGAAGATCTGTACATCAAGCATATGAGAAATCCAGGTTAGTGGATGCCAGTTCGATGCATAAAACGATGAAAATGCCCATCTGATTCCTTCAAGACTCACCCCATTTCTGAGGGTATAGTTGTCCAAAATATATTGAGGATCATCCATGTTAATGTAGTCAAAACCTACTACTTGCCAATACACTGTGAGTGTTGCAGCTGTTAACAGTAGGCAGATCCAAACCTTAAGGTTTGGATTTCTTGAGTTGCTTTTGGCATCCAGCTCAATTTTCATGAGGTCATCACCATATCAATTATTAAATTAATTGGTATTAATTTGATTGTAAATATTCAAATAGTAATTCAGAGTAGTTTGTACCTCAAACTACTCCCAGACACAAATATATTGACATGAACCTATTATAAATTAATAATATTAATGATTACATTCTTTAATTCTTTGATTATTGTTTATTTAGAATATAGTTAATTATTTTTTTTCAAATACTATCATCTCGATAATACCCTGAAAACTGAAGATGTTGTGTGCCAACCTGTGGTGTTTGAAATAAGATGCCCTATGTGTAGATTTCGTGCCACCGACATGGAGCGCCTTGCAGCATAGATTGTAAACCAAGATCATCAGTTTTGAGGCTCTTCGAAACATCTATAAATCGCAGTTATCAATGGTTCATAGAAGAAAGAAAGGTGTCATAAAATGTCAGAAAGAATCCTTCATGACTCTAAGCGGTAGAGCACCTTATGAATATGCAAAGACAAAGTCTGGGGCTCATGAAGTGTTACTTTCCCCGGTGCGAATAAGACCTGAAGTGTATCCCCTAAAGTGATCCTCAATTAAATTGCACTATTTTGGACAAGAGTGGATATTTATCGAGAAATGCTGTATAATATCTAATCTGATAGAAGCTCTTTTCATAAAGAAGACCCTGGTTACGTCTGGAGGTGGTGGGTATGGCTGGACCCACAGACAGCACGGAGAAAAACAGGATCTGCAGGCTTGAGAGTGAATTGAATAAGTCACAGCTCACGATTGCTCAACTCCTTGAAAAAGAGCGCACGCTTTCCAATGTGATAGAAGCCATCCCCATCGCAGCCTTTGTCATCGACAGAACGCACCGGGTTACCCACTGTAACAGGGCCTATGAATACCTCACCGGATTCAGAAAAGAGGATCTCCTCAATACCAATAAACAGTGGTCCCCCTTCTATACCCGAAAGAAGAAGACCCTTGCTGACCTTGTCGTGGACAATGCAGCAAGGCTGCAGATCGAAGATTACTATGGGAAGGATTCCCGTAGGATCAGCCACAAAGATGGGGCGTACGCGGTTGAGCTCTTTTTCCCCCATCTCGGTAATAAGGGGAAATGGATCTTCTGCACGGCCGCCCCCCTCAAGGACCGGGACGGGGTTACCATAGGTGCAGTGGAAACGCTCCAGGACCTCACCTCCCGAAAGGAGGTGGAAGAGGCCCTTTTCAAGTCGGAAGAGAAATCCCGGATCATTCTCGACCAGATCGAAGACGGTTACTACGAGGTTGACCTTCGGGGAAGGGTCATATTTTTCAACGACGCCTTCTGCACAATCATCGGGTATTCTAAGACAGACATGGTGGGCATGTCGTACAAGGTATTTGCTGGCCCTAAGTACATGAAAAAGATTTTCAGCATGTACAACCGGGTTTTCAGGACCGGCAAGCCCGTCAAGGCCTTCGAGTGGGAGATCGTCAGGAAGGATGGAACAAAACGGCTCGTGGAGTTCTCCGTGTCCCTCATGAGGAACGCATCAAATGCACCGGTGGGGTTCCGTGGGATCGTGCGCGATGTCACGGATGCCAGGAGTGCGGAGAGGGAGCTGCGCAGGTACAAGAACCGCCTCGAAGAGCTCGTGCAGGAGCGGACCTCCGAACTAAACAAAACCAACAAGAGGCTCACCAGGGTGATCGACAACCTGAGAAGGACGGAGAAGAATCTGGTGAAGCAGCAAAATTTCTCCGAGAGTATCATCCGTTCGCTGCCGTGCATCTTCTATATGATCGATAAATCCGGCCAGTTCATTAAATGGAACAAAAAAACTGAGGAGATCGGGGGTTATTCGACAAAGGAAATGAACGACGTTCATGCCCTCGACTTCTTCCCGGAGAGGGAAAAATCAAATATCGCAGACAAAATCAGTGAGGTATTCAGCAGGGGCAGGGCGTTTACCAACACCGTCGTACTGGGTAGGGACGGCCGCGAAACCCCTCACTACTTTACCGGGGTGCGTACGCATATCGACGGGAAGAGGTACCAGGTAGGGGTGGGGATCGACACCTCTGACGCGGTCCGTGCGGAGAAGGCGCTCAGGGAGAGTGAAGAGAAGCTCACCGCAATCCTTGGCTCGGTCACTGACTACATGATCATCGTCGATAGGTCGTACTCAGTGGTATGGGCCAATGAAAAGGCGCGCTCCCTTTTCCCGGACCTGATTAACAACAAATGCCACCAGGTCATCCATGGCAGCAAGCTGCCTTGCAATCCGTGCATCGGCGAAGTGTGTTTCCGTAAGGGGGGCACTTATGAGCGAGAAGGTGCCTGCATCATCCCTGTCAGTGGGGAAAGGATGGATTTCTGGAGCACCACGAGCATCGTGACCAGGCATGGGGACGGCTCGCCTGAGCTTATCCTGGAGCTCTTCAGGGACACCACGGAAAAGAAAGCATACGAGGCCGAAGCCGTGCGTGTGGGCCAGCTCGCATCGCTGGGCGAGCTCGCTGCCGGAGTGGCCCATGAGATCAACAACCCCATTAATGGGATACTCAACTATGGACAGATACTTCTTGAGAAAACAGGGAGAGCATCTGCAGACCATGAGATCCTGCAGAGGATAGTCCAAGAGGGGGAGCGGGTTGCGGGTATCGTCCATAATCTCCTTTCATTCGCCCGGGTAAGAAAGGATGAGTTCGTATCTACCTCACTGGATGAGGTTATCAGTTCCTGTCTCGGGCTTGTGGCCAAGCAGCTGGCCAATGACGGGATCTCACTGAGGATCGACACGGATGTCGGGCTCCCGAGGCTCTATTGCAACAGCCAGCAGCTTCAGCAGGTGTTCCTGAACGTCATCAGCAACGCCCGGTATGCACTGAATCAGAAGTACAGGGGGGCCCACAGTAACAAGATCATCGAGATCAGCGCAGAAAAGACACGGATGAAGAGTATGAAGGCCCTGAGGATTATCGTGTGCGATCATGGCACGGGCATATCGCCGGAGATAATCGACAAGATCGGCTCCCCCTTCTTCACCACGAAACCCATGAATGAAGGAACAGGGCTCGGGCTGAACATCAGCCATGGCATCATCAAAAACCATGGGGGCAGGCTGTGGTTCGACAGCACCGTCGGTGAATTCACCAAGGTCATCATCGACCTGCCGGCACGTTAAACGAGGGGGACATCATGGCAGAGCCTGAGAAGAAGAGACTCAAAAAAAAGATCCTCGTCGTGGATGACGAGGAAAGCATCAGGTTCACCTTCTCCCACTTCCTGAAGGAAGAGGGGTATGATGTCGTCACCGCATCGGACCTCAAGAGCGCCCGGAGGATCCTGTTCCACACCCAGGTGGACCTCATCTTCATCGATATTGTGCTCGGAGGAGAATCTGGTCTGGACTTGCTCAAGCAGGTGAAGTCGCTGCATCTGAAGCATCCTGTGATCATGATAACGGGGAATCCTACCTTGGACAATGCGACCGATGCGCTCAGGCTCGGGGCCTTTGATTTCCTGCTAAAGCCTGTGCGGAAGGACGATCTGCTGAGGGCAGTCTCCCTGGCCATCAGTCACAAGGCTCTCATCGATGAGAAAGAGCTTGTCACGAGGGAGAAGGAGAAATACCGCACGAACCTGGAGGCGATCTTCCAGAGTGTGAACGAAGTGATCATAACGGTTGATGAGGACATGCACGTGATCGATGCCAACAGACATATCGAGACCATCTGCAGCATATCCATCAAAAAAATCACCGGGCAGGCCTTTGATGATTGTTTCACGAAATGCAGCCACAACTGCTCCAAGGTGATAAGGGAAACCCTGAAACAGAAAAAGCCCATACGGGAGCTCCGGATGGAATGCGAGCACTATGACCGGCCCCGGCAGGTGGTGCTGCTCTCATGTTCCCCCCTGATGGACGATGAAGGTGCATACATGGGGGCTGTTCTTGTAATCCGTGATATCACCAAGCTCCACGATCTCGAGGAGGAGCTGAGAGGCAGGAGCAAGTTCCAAAACATTATAGGAAAAAGCAAGAAAGTTCAGAATATCTTCAAACTTGTCGAGGCCCTCTCGGATCTCGGGACCACGGTTCTCATAACCGGCGAGAGCGGGACCGGCAAGGAGCTTGTGGCAAACGCCCTTCATTATTCGGGAAAGAGGGCGGGAAAACCCTTCGTGAAGGTGAACTGTGCAGCACTGGCCGAGAACCTGCTCGAGAGCGAGCTCTTCGGACACGCCAGGGGGGCGTTCACGGGTGCGATAAAGGACAAGCAGGGCCGATTCGAACTGGCAAAGGATGGCACCATTTTACTGGATGAGATCGGAGACATTCCACCGCGCATCCAGTCCAAGCTCCTGCGGGTCCTTGAGGCAAAGACCTACGAGCGCGTGGGCGATGCCGCCCCGAAAAAGACCGAGGCCAGGGTCATAGCCAGCACGAACCGCAACCTGCGGGAAAAGGTCAAGTCGGGGGAATTCAGGGAAGACCTGTACTACAGGCTCAACGTGGTCGAGATCGAGCTCCCGCCCATGCGGGAGAGACTTGAAGACATCCCCCTGCTTGTGGATCATTTCTGCTCCATATTTGAAACTACGTTCAAAAAGTTGATCAACGGCATCTCAGACGAAGTGATGAGGATATTCATCAATTACCGCTGGCCCGGAAACGTGAGGGAGCTGGAGCATGCCATAGAGCACGCGTTCGTACTGTGCAACGATCGTGTCATCCTGCCGGAGCACCTCCCTCCATACATGCTCGGCTCTGCGCTGAAGACTGGTACTGGGGATAACCAGTCCGGTGGTGAGATGGAGCTCATCCTTGATATCCTGACGCAGACCGACTGGAACATCGCCAAGGCCGCGCGTATGCTCTCCATGAGCAGGCCCACCCTGTATCGAAAGATGCGCGAGCATGGTATCGGCAAGCAAGGATAAGGCGATTAAGTATGATCTCATAGGGGCAATTACATCATAATAAAACACTATAATTATTACACTTGTGTAAATTACACTCGTGTAAAGATTTAACACATATCGAGTGCATATCCGCCCTACTGCTTTTGCAACCAACTTAAATCCCGAAAGATATCTCGTCATACCCCTCTTGGCACGAAGTTTTCATTAGGAAACTATCAGGAGCCCTTCGGGGCATTAGTTTCTTAAAGCGATTAATTTTGCCGTGGTGTGGTGACATGAAGAGAAGAGTGAAACGGGAATATCCCATCAAGCTTATTAAGTACAACGAGTTTGACCACGAAATCGATTCGGCGGGCAAACCGGTCCTCATGCTGTGCATTCGCAGGGATTACGAGTTCAGCAGCCAGACGGATCTGATCAGGGATGTGCTCGGCAGGATGGTTCAAGGATTTCCCATAGACCTGAAGGTATGCCTGGTGGACGAAGAGTCCCGGCTGGCGCTCAAAGACAAGCTTGATCTTCAGGGCAGCCCTGCCTTCCTGCTCTTCGAAAAAGGCGAGGAAAAGAACCGCCTGCTGGGTGTTGCGGACGAGGAGCAGCTCAGGGGCTTTCTCAGCAGCACGCTGGGCTGGAACTTGTAGGGGGCGGTTTAAGTTGATTTTCATAGACAGGAGGAGAGAAAGGTATGCCGAACATTGATGATTTTATCAGGCCGAAGGAATGGGTTTCCGATTTCGTTACCGACATCGGGAAAGTGTTGAGGGAGTGGGGGAAGGACAAATATTTACCGGTCAGACAGAAGATCGATGAGGATTGGACGCACCACAAGATCGTCAAACCCCTGTTGAAAGAGGTACTCGTCGATCTTGGGATTAACGCAGCATTTTTCCCGTATGAGGTTGGTGGGACTGATATCCCAGATGCCTGCACGCTGATCTGCGTTCTTGGTGAGGAGGGGGCGAGGATCGATTCGGGATTCACTGTTGCCTGCCTGTGTTCCGTATGGCCGATGCTGCCAATCATATTGAAACCTCACCGCAATATGAAACTTCTTGAGGAACTTGGACCGAAATTCTGTAGCTCCGAGCTGTATGTTGGCTGCAATGCCATGACAGAGCCTGCCAGCGGGGCGGACATTGAGAACATTGACCGGATGCAGGGCAAGACCATTCAGACGACCGCAAAACTCGACGGTGATGAATGGGTGATCAACGGCCATAAGATATGGCCTACAAACTCAGGCGACGTGGCAAACCTTTACGGCGTGGTGTGCACCACGAAGAAGGGGTCAAAGGACCTGAATGACTTTGCCTTCATTTACGTGCCCGCTGATACAAAAGGGGTCTCGGTCGGAGGTCCTTATCAGAAGGCAGGGATGGCGGCAGACATGAATACTGATATCTGGTTTGATCAAGTGCGTGTGCCGAAGAGGTATCGCGCGCATGGACCAGGCGATGATCTGAAATATTTCAAAGAGATGATAACCTATGGGAACATGGGGACTGCCGCTATGTGTCTGGGGGTAATGAAGGGCGTCTATGAGATTATCAAAAAATGGACCACTGAGAGGATCATAGCAGGGAAACCCCTCAAGGAACACAGCATGGTGGCCGCAGCCCTTTCTGATATAGCCATCAACATCGAGGCAACATCTGCATGGATCCATATGTACGCACGGGAAGTTGATCGCCCAGACATCTATGGAACAAATCCGTGGGATGACACGCTGGTGCATAAGACACGCGGACTATCCACATTTGCCTGTAAGGCAGTTGAGAAAGTCTGCAGCACAGCCATGGATTACATGGGCTCGTACGGTTACTCGAGAGAATTTGATCTTGAGAAGCACTGGAGGGACGGCAAAATGCTGGGACTTTGGATGGGCGGCCTGGGTTTGAAGCAGATGGAGAATGCCAGGTACTGGTATGAGCTGGAGACGTTGTAGGCAAGGGATACAATAACCAGAATTTATGAAAGAAAAAATCAATTAGGAGGTGAACCAATGGCTCTATATCCATCGCAGGAATGGTGTGATGCATGGAAAAATGCAATGAACAATGATCCGGCATGTGTAGAAAACGGGAAGAATTGGGCCCTGGATTTTCCAGGGGATTTTCTCTTTGAGGTCACCCCGGGATCAGGGCTGGATAAGACACACTACATATATGCCAACATCAAAGGGGGCAAGTGCCTTGAATTGAAAATGCTCGATAGCCCAGGGGAAATAAAGCCTGGGTTCTATGTCACAGGCACCTATGGCGACTTTAAACCGGTGGTTAAGGGTGAAAAAGACTTTATAGAAGGCGTTGTTCGGGCGCTTTTCAAACTGAAGGGGGATATGGGGAAGATCATGCGCAATGCCAAATACATCCGGGCAATGGCAGCTTCCATAAGCTCATTCAAGAACGAGTATCTCGGCGAGTGAGGGCTGGATAAGGAGGCCAAATGGGAGAGATCCGCATCATCGGCGATCTCAACGGCCTGGGTGCCACTCTGCTGCCCATTATGGAACAGAACATCGACAACCCGCAGCGCATGAAGAAGATCAGCAGGATTTCGGGCAGCCTCATGGCGACGGAGAAGAGCACCGGTGTGGCGATCACCATTCTGTTCGATAGAGGGGTGATTTCCATCAAGGATGGGGCCATCCCAAACCCCTCGGCTGCACTGTGGACTGATTTCGACACGTTGGCTGCATACAGCTGCGGTGAGCTGAATCCCATCGTGGGTGTGCTCAAGGGCAGGATAAAGGTAAGGGGAAACCTCCTCAAGCTCCTGAAGATGGTGACCATCGTGCGGGCAGACTAACACGATACGGCAAGGGGATAAGGACATGTCCGGTTTCATGGGAAAGATTCTCAGGGTAGATCTTACACACAGGAAGGTATCGGAAGAGCCCCTTCCCAGAGGAGATGCCGCCCTCCTCCTGGGAGGGTGCGGTCTAGCCACCAAGTACCTGTTCCAGGAGCTCAAACCAGGTGTTGACCCGCTCGGACCCGAGAACAAGCTCATCTTCATGTCGGGGCCTTTAACCGGGACGCTCTCTCCCAGTTCCGGCAAGTACAATGCCGTCACCAAGTCCCCGCTGACAGGCCTCTGGGGCCAATCGGGCTCGGGTGGGAAGTGGGGCAGGGAGCTCAAGAGGAGCGGCTTTGACGGCATCATCATCGAGGGGGCCTCCGAAAAACCAGTCTACCTCATCATTGACAATGGCAAAGTTACGTTCAACGATGCTTCCGGGCTCTGGGGGAAGAACGTCTTTGACACCACGACGATCCTCGAACAGCAGCTCGGCAAGGGCTTCTGTATCGCCTGCATCGGTACTGGCGGTGAAAACCTCGTCAAGTATGCCGCCATCATGAACGAGCGCCACCGGGCGTTGGGCCGGGGCGGATTCGGCGCTGTGATGGGCTCCAAGAAGCTCAAGGCCGTGGCAGTGAAAGGCGAGATGAAGATTCCCATATTCGACCAGGCGGCCTTCGAGGCGGCTGCGAAGGTTGCCTCCGACTTCATCAGCGAAAGCCTCCTCAAGATAACGCTCGAGGTGTACGGCACCGCCATGGTGCTCGACCTCGTCAACGTCAAGGGCGGTCTGCCCACGCGCAACTGGCAGGGCGGTGTCTGCGCATATGCAGACAAGATTAATGCACCGGCCATCAATGATAAGATCCTGGTGGGGAGGAAGGCGTGCTTTGCCTGCCCTATTGCTTGCGGCAGGCACGTGGACATCAAGACCGGAAAATATGCCATTAAGGGCGAGGGACCGGAGTACGAGAGCATCGGCACCTTCGGGTCCATGTGCGATATCAGTGATATTGAGGCCATCACCTATGCCCACATCCTGTGCAACGACCTGGGTCTCGACACGGTCTCGGCGGGCAGTACTATCGCCTTTGCCATGGAGTGCTACGAGAAGGGGATACTCAAGAAGAAGGACACGGGAGGCAAGGAGATCCTGTTCGGCAATGCGGACACCATGGTTGACCTGGTCCGAAGCATTGCTGCCAGGCAGGGTATAGGCGACCTCCTGGCCGAGGGTACCAGGCGCATGGCCGCTCAGCTCGGGCATGGCAGCGAGCGGTTCGCCATGAATGTCAAGGGCATGGAGCTGCCCGCCTATGACTGCAGGGCCACAAAGATCACCGGCCTGGCGTATGTCACGGCAAACAGGGGCGGCGACCATATAACTGCATACATTCAAGGGCCTACATTTCTGGACATCCCCTTCCTCATCGTGGAGGAGAACACCATCGAGGACGCCACAAAGGAAAACCCTCTGGAGGCCAAGGTCGTCAAGGACATGGAAGACGCTCTGACCACCTTCGATGCGCTGGGTGCCTGCAAGTTCATGGGCATGGCCCTCATGGCCGACGATCTCTTGCCCGTGATCAACGCCGCCACGGGCTGGAACCTCGATGTGGCCGGGTTCAGGCGTTCGGGTGAGCGGATCTTCAACCTGGCCCGTATGTTCAACATACGGGAGGGAATGAGGAGGAAAGATGACACCCTGCCGGCCAGGCTGCTCGAAGAACCACTGCCCGACGGCCCTGCAGCAGGGCTTACCGTTGACCTCGATCCGCTGCTTGACGCCTACTACGAATTCAGGGGTTGGGACATGCAGACAGGGATACCCACAAGAGAGAAGCTTCGCGAACTGGAATTGGATTTTGTGATCGACGAGTTGGGAGACTGAAGAATGAGTGAAAACAGCAAGAGACCATGGATCAAGAACTACAAGCTCGGACCGTTCGCCCTGGCGGACACCATGGCACCGTATCCGGTGGTGTCGCTCAGTGCCATCTTCGATGAGACAGCTGCAAAATATGCGAAGAGGGCGGCATGCGAGTATTTGGGCAAGAAATATACCTGGGAGGAGCTGAAGAACCTTGTGGACAGGCTCGCAACCGCCCTGGCAGGCCTCGGCACCGTCAAGGGGGACAGGGTGGCGACCATCCTGCCCACATCACCCCAGTTCATCATCAGCGATTATGCAATCCTCAGGGCAGGTGCGGTCCACGTGCCGTGCAGCCCGCTGCACCGCAGCAAGGAGCTCGCTTACGAGATCGGCCAGTCCGGGGCGAAGATCCTCATCTGTCTCGAGGAGTCTCTCGAACTCGTGAGTTCCATACGGGATAATACGATACTCGATCACATCATTGTCACCAATGTGCAGGATTTCTCTGCAGACGAGCCGGCCGTCAAGGAGATACCCGGAGTGCTCCAACTCAGGAAGGTAATTGCAGCCCATGAGCCCATGCGGGCTGCGGTCAGCGTGAATCCGGAGGAGGACCTCGCAGAGCTCGTATTCACCGGCGGCGCCACAGGTGTACCCAAGGGGGTCATGCTGACGCACTACAACCTGGTCACGAACACGATCCAGGCATTGCCCTGGGTCCTCAAGCCGCTGGAGAAGGGTATCATCGGCAAGGCATCCATGCTCATCGGGATACCCACGTTCCACTCCTACGGTCATTGGACCATCAGGGCGTCCGTGTTCTGGGGGCTCCAGATGCTCCTGCTGCCGGACTCGAGGGACACGGACACCATCGTACACTTTCTAAAGAAGTACCGGCCCTTCATGGCACCCCTGGTCCCCACCCAGTATATGCGGCTCGTGGAGAAGAAGATCGGCCGGACGAACACGACCTTTGCATCAGGGGCAGCGCCTTTGCCCGAGAAGGTGAGGGCCGATTTCAAGAAGGAGACCGGCATGCCCATCACCGAGGCATACGGGCTGACCGAGACTAGCCCGGTTACGCACTTCAATGTGTCCAGCTTCTCGAAGATAACTGGTTTCATGCCCTTCGAGAAGGTCGGCTCCATCGGGGTGCCTGTCGTGGATACCGATGCCAGGGTTGTGGACGAGGCAACGGGGAAGGACCTCGGACCGGGCGAGGTGGGTGAGCTCTACGTGCGCGGACCTCAGGTCATGATGGGGTACTGGCCGGAGCCGGGTTCCGGCCTCATTGAAGGCTGGCTCAGGACCGGCGACCTCTGCAGGATGGACGATGACGGGTACTTCTTCCTAGTGGACCGCGACAAGGACATGGTGAATGTCTCTGGCAACAAGGTCTACACCACACTCGTCGACACAGTGCTCTTTGAGCACGCGTCCGTGGCCAGTGCTGTAGCTATCGGGGTTCCCGATCCGGAGCGGGACGGCAGCGAGCGGATCAAGGCGTTCGTGGTCCTGAAGGACAGCTGCAAGGGAACGGTAACGGAGGCGGACATCATCGAGCACTGTCGGCAGAATCTGGCGCCGTATGCAGTGCCCAGGACTGTGGAGTTTCGGGACAGCCTTCCCATGACCGTGACGGAGAAACTTTTCAAGAAGCAGTTGAGAGATGAAGAAATGCGGAAACAGCAGGAAATGAAAGGATAAATCGATTGATGGAGACACCAGGACTAAAAAATGAGGAGGTCAAAATGACAGCGATAGAAGAGCTGAAGAAATTACCTTCACGCGAAAAGAATCCGTACATAAAGGAATGGAAGGCAGATGGGCGCAAAATCGTCGGTTTCACCTGCCATTATGCGCCGAAGGAGATTATTAACGCAGCAGGCATATTTCCTTACCGGCTTGAAGCCCGGGGGACAAAAGAAACAGGACTTGCCGATGTGTACTACCACCGTTTCAACTGTACGTATTCCCGGTGTATTTTGCAGGAGGGTCTATCCGGCGGATATGATTTCCTTGACGGAGTGTGCTTCTTGAATGGCTGCGAACAGATACGGCGGATGTACGAAGTATGGAAAGAAGCCGTTCCGACAACCGATTATCAATACATGGTCACTGTCCCCCACTCGATCTATGATGAGGGCTTTGAATGGTATAAGGAGGAGATCTTCAGGTTCAAAGAAGATCTAATGAGTAATTTCTCCGTAAGACTTAACAATAGCGACTTACAGTCAAGTATCGGTGTGTACAACGAAAGCAAACACCTATTGAAGGAGCTCTATGAGCTGAGAAAGGCCGATAATCCTCCCATCAGCGGTACAGAGGCAATGAAGCTTGTATTTGCTGCTGATATCATGCCCAGGGAAAAGTACAATACCCTCCTCAAAAAATCCCTGAAGCAGATCCGATCGCGTGATGGAATTAAGGATTATAAGGCAAGGATCATGGTCGGAGGTTCCCCATTAGATGATACTCAGCTTATTGAGATCATCGAGAGCCTCGGTGGGATCGTGGTGACAGATACCCTCTGCGGAGGCTCAAGAAACTTCCAGGAGTTTGTTGAGGTTGAACAGGATGGAGATCCCTTGGCAGCGATTGCCAGGTGCTATTACTATAGTAATCCATGTCCCCGTATGCTTGGTCATTTTGAATCGCGGCTCCAGTATACGGAAAAAATTGCCAAGGAAGCGAATGTGGACGGCATCATCCTCCAGAGGGTCGTGTTCTGCGACAACCATGCTGTTGATAACACCATGTTAGCAGATGAATTGGAACCCAAGGGGATCCCTGTACTCAATCTCGAGAGAGAACATATGCTGACTGATGTGGGGAGAGTGAGAACCAGGATCGAGGCCTTTATCGAGAGAATTTCAAGGAGGTAGACCGTGGCTGAATACAGTGACAGAAAAGACAGAACAATCACCACAAGGTGGCAGATAACCGGTGATTTGGCAAAATTTATTCTAACGCAGGATCTCTCGCACCTGGATGATTGGGGTGGGAAGGAGGCTGTACGCGAGGTCTTGCCCGAGCACTATCAGAAAATTTTCGATCTCGTACAGACCGATTTGATAAACTGCCTCCTGGAAGAGAAGAACAGGAAAACGGCCATGGGATTTGCGGAGTGCATGGGGAGATGGGGCGACTGGTTTCACTCACAACTGGATCAAGGGAAAAAGGTAGTATACCATTATTTTGTCCATACCATCGAGCCTATGCTTGCCCTTGATCTTGCACCCATATGTCTCGAAGTCCTCTCAGGCTTGACCGCTGCCCTCTATACCGACGGGTGCGAAGAGGGTATCGATGCTATGCATGCCGAAGGGTATCCCGATCACCTCTGTTCTTCCAATATGGGAGGAGCCGGCTTTCTCTTAAAAGGATACGTACCTAAACCTGACGCCTTTTTAAAGGGGACCACCCCATGCGATCCCAGCAACAGGGTCTATGAATATCTTGCCCGCAAATTTAATGCCCCTCTTATCGTTGTCGAGACTCCCTATTACATGAACGAGCGTGCTCTCAAGTTTTTGACGACTGAAATGAAGAGGATGATTGGAAAACTGGAGAAGATTGCAGGGAAAAAGCTCGATGAGGACAAGTTGAGGGAGTACATTAAATTAAGTAATGAAACCGGGGAATATATCTTGAAAATTCAGGAATTGAGGAAGCTGGTACCATGCCCAGACACGGGATGGCACCGCCCCGCCGACACCATCTTTACGGCGCAGATGGGAACACCTTTTTCCAGGGATTATTTCAAGGGCCTCTACGAGATTGTAAAAGAACGCGCTGACAAGGGCCAGGGAGTCATACCTGAGGGCAAAAAGGAGGTACGCCTGGCGTGGGGATATACCTGGGAGTGCTTTGATCTGCCGTTTTTCAACTGGCTCGAAAACAAATACGGTGCAATCTACACGGAAGATTGTCTCACGTTATTCCCTGCGGACTATGCGATGATTGATACGACCAACATGGAGACCATGATTGAGGGGCTGGCACAGAGAATGATGCAGGTGCCCATGGCGAGGCAAGCCATGAGCTGGTCAGATACCTGGGTAAATGATTTTGTTGATGTAGCAAGGGCGTATAAGGTTGATGCCTTGGCCATTGGCGGTCATATGGCCTGCAAGCATTTCTGGGCGCTCAACAAACTTCTTACCGACAAGGTAAAGGAAAAAACTGGTGTTCCCGCCTTGCGTTTCGAAATGGATATGATGGACAAGAGGTTCACCAGTCCCTCGGAGTTGAAACGTATTATGGACGACTTTTTTGCAACCTTCTGAACCTTTATCTGAAGACGTGATTCATGAAGGGGGAACATAAAATGTTGATCCTTGGTTGTGATGTCGGTGCCATAACCACAAAGACCGTTATCTTTGGAGACGATGGTATTGTGGCAT
>Ga0187857_10000242_pt1 | contig 68360 bp, 86 predicted proteins | sample June2016WEW_8_10_FD_132984 | JGI IMG/M metagenome (GOLD analysis project Ga0187857, IMG submission 132984) | Peatland microbial communities from SPRUCE experiment site at the Marcell Experimental Forest, Minnesota, USA - June2016WEW_8_100 | ecosystem: Environmental > Terrestrial > Soil >... | reverse complement strand
TCTGCATCCACGAGTTCGCCACTACAATCCAGATCGCGCTGAAATGCGCCCCCAGGCACACCATGCAGGTGGCGAGAAAATGCACTTTAGGGCCGACCCGGTCCCAGCCGAAGAGCAGCACCGCCAGAAAGAGGACGCTGAGCCATTCGATGCCGCGCCAGGCAACCGCTGGGGCGACAGTGCCATTGAGCGCGGGGACGAAGTAGCGATCCAGGGCCCTCCGGAAGAACTGAGGCGGAGCGAGTTCGAGCGGCGTCACGGCGGAAGTGAGCGCGAGGGCCAGGGTGACGCGCCACTTGTACGGCCGCAGGTAGTGCAGCAGCCGCTTCAGCAGCCGCGAATCGTACGCCTTGCCGAGTGCTTCTTCTTCGTGACTCATGCGCGTTCGAGCTCTTCTTCCAACAACTGTTTCTGGTACAGGTCCGCGTAGTAACCGCCGCGCCCGAGAAGCTCGTCGTGAGTGCCGCGCTCGACAATGCGGCCTCCGCGGAGGACGACAATCTGATCGGCATCGCGCACCGTCGAGCAACGGTGCGAAACCAGCACCGTCGTGCGGCCCTTCATCACCCCGCGCAGTCGCGAAAGGATGCGCTCCTCGGTGTCGGTGTCCACGCTCGAAAGGGAATCATCCAGGATGAGAATGCGCGGGTCGCGGATGACGGCCCGGGCCAGCGCGGTGCGCTGCTTCTGTCCGCCGGAAAGCGTGATGCCGCGCTCACCGACGACGGTCTCGTATTCGTGGGGGAACTGCGCTACGTCCGCGTCGAGGCTGGAGATGTGCGAGGCCCGGCGAATGGATTCTTCCTCCGCGGAGGCCACCCCGAAGGCAATGTTTTCGCCGAGGGTATCGCTGAAGAGATAGGTGTCCTGCGGAACGAAGCCGATCGAATGGCGCAATCGTTCCAGGGGCCACTCCGGGAGCGGGTGGCCGTCGAGGAAGAGACTGCCTGGAGGAGCTTCCCAGAGGCGGGCGATGAGCGCGGAGAGCGTGCTCTTGCCGCTTACGGTAGGGCCGACGATGGCCAGGGTCGATCCGGCAGGGACGTGCAGACTGATGTCTTCGAGGACCGGGCGCTGCTCGGTGCCATTGGAGTCGCCGTTGCCATTCTGACCCAAGGCGGTAATCGAGGTGGGATACGTAAAGGTCAAATGGCGGAACTCGATTTCGCCGCGGATTTCGTCATCCCCGGCACGGGCAGCCCGGTCATCGATGCGCGGTTCAGCCTGGAGAATGAAGTTCAGGCGGCCCATCGAAGCAGCGCCGCGCTGGAAAATGTTGGTGACCCAACCAAGGGCGATCATCGGCCAAACGAGCTGCCCGAGAAATGCGTAGAAGGAAATAAGCGCTCCCACGGAGAGCTTTCGTTCGAGGAGCAGGTGGCCGCCCTGCCAGAGAACGATCAGGAACGTCGTGCCGATCAGCGCGGTGAGCGAGGGCATGAACATGCTCCAGGTCCGGATGAGCCGCATGTTGCGAGCGACGTATTCGCGGTTGGGAGCGTCGAACGCGCGGACTTCGGCGTCCTCCTGGGCATACGCGCGGATGACGCGAACCCCCGAGAGGTTCTCCTGCACGCGCGCGGAAAGCGTGGCCAGCGACGCCTGGATCTTCTCGTATAGTTCGTGGATGACCTTGCCGAAATGGCGCACCGCAAGGGCGACGACGGGAACGGGCAAGAGAATCCAGAGAGTGAGCGTGGCGGAAAGACGGAGCATCAGCGCGATGGCCAGAACCATGGTGACAATCGTCGTGGCGCTGTACATGATGCCCGGGCCAAGGACCATGCGCACGGCGTTCAGGTCGTTGGTGCAGCGGGACATCAGCTCGCCGGTGCGGTTGCGAATGTAGAACTCGGGCTCCAGGACGACCAGCCGCGACATCAGGTCGTTGCGGAGATCGAACTCCATGTCGCGCGAGATGCCGATGAGGATCCACCGCGTGTAGAACGAGAAGACTCCTTTGACGGCGATGAGGACGATCAACACGAGGCAGTAGGTGAGGAGGGTTTGGCGGTTGAGCGGCGCGTAATGGGGCGTGTAGCGAGTGAGCCAGGAATGGGCGAGCGGCGCGGGAGCCGCCGCGGCAGTCGCAAAGGGATGAGGACTGCCGGCAAGACAATCGGTAATTACGCCGGTCGCAAGCGGAACCAGGCTCCCCACGATTCCCATGATTGCCAAGGCGAGCATGCCGAGTACAAGCCGCGCGTGATAGGGGCCGAGATACGGGAGCAACGAGAGAAGATGACGGAAATGCGGGACGGCGGAACGATCTTGGGTCGGGGAGGATTGTGGCGTTGCGCTCATCGTAGTGAGGAGGAGGCGTTTTCGACCGGGGCATGCTCGGGGAGGAAGTGCTTGCCGTCGCGATCGAGCTCTTGGTAGCGCTTGGCGGCCGGATTCCAGCGCAGGCTGATGGGCGCAGCGTGAGAGTCCGCCGCGCTCTCGATCGGCGTGAATCGGAGTTGGAGGCCACTCTCGGCGCTTTGTTCGTACTCGAGGCGCCAGCCGAGCAGCGGTGCGGATGGTGAGCGGCCGAGATAGCCGTGGGCGTTCTTTAGGTGCTCGTCACAGCGCAGAATCTCAGCCCATTTGCCATTGGAATTCTCGGCCATGATCGCTCGGGTAAAGAACGTACCAGGGATCGTGACCGACGAAGGTCTTGGCATGCGATTGACGGCCAGGAGTTGTTGCTTGCCGGTCTTCGCCAGATCGCCGAATGCCAAGACCTCAGCGCTTGTGCCGAGGAGGGCTTCTGCGGCCGCCTGAACTTCGTCGGGCGCGTTGACTGCCGCGGGCGCGGCTTCCGTTTGTGCGGCGGGTTCGGGCGCAACGGATTGGCGCCCGCAACCCGCGAAAAGACAAAGCAACGCAAGCGCAGTGGCAAAGCCCCGGCGCGAAACTCGCCGCACTTGGTCGCAACATCGACCTTGCGACGGCCCCGCCACGCCGCTATCGCCGCGCCAGAATTTCATCGAGCCGCGCTTCAAAATTCTCTTCTCCTTCCGACCAGAGACGGATGCTTTCCACCGGCAGAGCTTCCTCGAGACCACGCACCCAGGAAAACAATTGTTGGATGTTTTCGCGCGTTTTTTCGTGATATTCGAGCAAGTGCTCGCCTCGGGCGATCCAGGCGCGGAAGGCCTTTTCCGCGAGGACATGTCCCGAAGCCGCTGGCCCAGTGTTTGCGTTAGATGCGGAACCATCTCGCCCGGCTGCTTCCGCCGAGGCCGCCGCCGCGGGGCGCGAGTTGAGCACCCCGGCGTGGCCGGTGAAGAGATGTTCGAAGCCGAGATCGACGTGAAAATGGCCGAGTTCGACCCAGGCGTTGGAATCGTAATCGGGACCCTGGCAGAGGATCGTCAGGGGAAGGGGAGAGCGGGCCCAGAGCCCCACGGCGGGTTCGAGGACCCAGAGGTCCCACTGCGCGCCAACGAGGTAGGAAATGTCCGCATGAACGTGATCGCGGGCAAGCGGAACGAGATCGGGAACGCCGAAACCCTGTCCACGAAGATCCCATTCGACGAGCGTCGGCTCGGAGGAGTCCACGGCTTGGATGACAAGCTCGGTGAAAGGAGAGGTGGGAGAAAGCGGCGCCGCGGTGAGAAAGCGCTCGAAGTGAGCGAGCATCGTCGCTTCGGAAAAATCGCGGAGCCAGAGCCCGAGATAGGCGCGATTAGCCATCGGGACATTATACCGGGACAGGGAAGTGGCCCTTCACCAAAACCGTTCAGGGTAAGCGACTGGCGAGTGGAAACCGCAGGTACCGGCCTCCTCTCCCTCCGGGAACAATCCGTCAGGGTTTCGGCCAATGGGCGGAACTAGCTGAGGCGTTTGTGCATCAGGATTTCAGAAGCGCCCTCGATGACATAGTCTTTGAATTCGCCGACAACCTTGTAGCCGCATCGTTCATACAGCGACCGCGCCCGGGAATTGAAAGAAGAGACGCAGAGAAAAATGTGTTTCGCCCCGCCCCGAAATAACTCCTCGGCGAATTCCAACAAATAGCTGCCGATGCCCCTTCCCTGAGCCTCTTGGGCCACAGCCAAGGAAGCAATATAGGGTGAGCCCGCCACCCCGCGTCTGTGAACCAAAAGAAACCCGCGGGGCGCGCCTTCCGTATGCGCAATGAAGAGTTGGTACTCGGGGTTGTGCAGGATTGTCCGAGACTGCTCCATGGTGCGGCCGAGCGTGAGCCAGGGCTCCAAGACAGCCATCAGCCTTGCACACCACTCACGCTCTGCCTCAGTGGCCTCGGCGACCTGGATAGAGTCTGCCCCCGTCTTTTGCATGCTTCGTAAGATACATCCTCCGGCGGACCAAGGCTATCAGAGGCCGGTGCGGAGACGCTCAGGCCTCAGTTCAAAGTAATGAGCTGCGGGGTTCGGTCCTTCGGCTGAAGAAATACGGAGCAAGGGGAAGTGGCTAGAGTTCGCGGCGGCCTTCCATGGCCTTGAGCATGGTGACTTCGTCGGCGTATTCGAGGTCGGCGCCGACGGGGATGCCCACGCCGATGCGCGTCACGCGCACGCCGAGCGGCTTTAACAGTTTTGACAGATAGACGGCGGTGGCCTCGCCCTCGGCAGTGGGATTCGTCGCGATGATGATTTCTTCGACGGCGCCGCCCTTGAGGCGCTCGATGAGGGTCTTGATGTGGAGCTGCTCGGGGCCGCGTCCTTGCAGGGGAGAGAGCGAGCCGCCGAGGACGTGGTAGAGGCCGTTGTACTGGCGCGTTCTTTCGATCGCCACGATATTGTGCGGCTCCTCGACAACGCAGATGGTGCGGCGGCTGCGATTGGCGCCCGTGCAGTAGAGGCAAGGTTCTACGTCGGTGATGTTGTGGCAGACGGAGCACTCGCGGATTTTCTGTTTGGCATCGCGGATGGCCTCGGCAAGCGCCAGAGCTTCTTCGGGCGCGGCGCGCAGAAGATGGAACGCGAGGCGCTGGGCGGTCTTCTGCCCGATGCCCGGCAGGTGCTTCAGCTCGTCAATCAGGCGTTCAACCGGCTCGGCGAAATCAGGCATAGGCGTTGTGGCAGACGATCAACGATTGTAGCGGAAATCAGGGGAATCTGCCGAGACCTGAGAGAAGTTGGTAACGGTCAGTTGTCCGGTTACCGCGTTTACCAGGCATGTGGATTACTTCCGGGTGGCCCGTGATCCGCCCGCAATCGGAGGCAAGCCTCAATGCTGCGGTGCAGATGGCGGGGGCCGTTTGGAGTAAAAGGCGCACTGCTGGATTTGTCGAACTTCTACTGCCTGACCCCGCAGAACCGGGGGTCTCCTAGAAGCGAGGAGCTTCATCGGGGGCGTCAGGTTTCCGTTCACTGCCATCCGATTGGATCATTGCTATTCTATTATCTTCACCGAGGACAAAGCGCTCGAGCGCCCTAGCATTCTTGAACTCCATGATGTAGCGATAAGTGCGCTTGCTACCCTCAGTTGTGCGATCAACGAGCGTCAACGACACAAGGTCGCCCTCCCTCTTCAGATCGGCTTGAATGTCCTTCTGGGCAGGAGAAAGCCTCTTCCAAAGCTCAGGGGTGTAGTCGTCGGGATGCATGATGCCGTTCATTGCATCCTGAATAATCGTACGGAAGTGTTCGGTGACTTTGGGTTCCTGGTCGGAAATCGGTTTGAACTCGTCCAAGAAGAAACGTTTCATGTTGTTGAGCAAAGGTACAGGCGCCTGGGTTAGCTGCTGGCGGATCTGGGGGATGTCATAGTAGTGTGCTCCCTTTGCAAGTTCCGCGTTCAGATTGAGCTTTACACTGTCGTCCCGCTCCGGGTATTGGAAGAGAAAGATGTCGTGTGACTTCAAGTCGAACACATTGGAGTATTTGGTCGCGGTTTCACCCTTCTGTAAACAGGCGCGCAGAATCGCGGCACCGTTGGCCACGGTGGGTTCGGGAGGTTTCGTCAGCATCTTCTGGAGCTTTGGGCCGCAATAACCGAACCCCCGACTCTGGTTTGCTCGCTCGACGTTCAATTTGCCGTCCTTTGCCCCGATGATGGCAGAGGCCCCGGTGCTGTCGGCGACCAGAACCCTTGCCCGCGAGAACTCAGGCTCTCGATGAGTTTGAAAGAAGGCGATGGCATCTTCCACGGTGGCAGAGGTCTCGAGCATTCGTTCACTCGGATTCCCGCGGACCCCCTTCATGCCCCGATCGGGGTTCCATTTTTCCATGTATCCCGCCACCCAGTCGAAGGCGAGACCCTTCGTATTCAGCCCGCCCTGGGCGCGGCCATCGTCAAAACCGACATACGCACAGCCATAATGCCCGTCGCCGGCGGGGACGAACCATATCCTCGTGTTGGGATTCAGCCAGTCCTCATTATTGAAGAACAGCGCCTGACTGCCATCGGTGAGCACGAAGATAGTACAGGCAATGACTGGTGCCGAGATAAAGCAACAAAATGTCAAAATAAGCCCGAGTTTTTTCATCAGAATCCTCTTAAAATGCGCCAGAGATAAGACCAAACAGGGAGAACAGACGATGACAAAGCCGAGTGTTAACAGACACGGCCGCCTCCCGGCTTGACTGAACAGGCACAAACCTCCCCTTCTTTCTAAGTGTACGTGTGAGCCACGTGGAAGGTTTCTGAAAACGGGCTCTTCGTACTGATTCGCCTGATAAACAGGGTTTTGGGAAGCGAAAAGCGAAGTTCTGGGCGAGTGGTCAGCTCGGAACTTATCGTCGGACCACGCGGCTACCTCCTGGTAAGTCGGGTAATCGGAAACTGACCCACTTCTAAGAAGTCCTGAAGCTAGCGTGCGAGGCGTATCAGAAGAGCCCGGGGATCTTGAGGCCGGCCATGCCGGGAATGCCGCCGGCGAGGCTTTTCATCTGGTTGGCGAGCTCTTCGTCCACGCGGCGCGAGGCTTCGTTGACCGCCGCGCGAACGAGGTCTTGCAGCATTTCCTGATCTTTGCTGCCGAAAACTTCGGGCTCGATGTGCACCGCGGTGATCTGCTTCTGACCGTTCATTTTCACCACGACCATGCCGCCGCCCGCGGAGGCCTCGACGTGGATCGCGTTGACTTGCTGCTGCAGATCCTCCTGCAGTTGACGGAATCGAGCGAGCATTTGTTGCAGAGCGCTGACTTCCATCGGTCAATCCTCTTGCCGCCGCTTGACCTCGGAGATCTGACCCCCGAAGCGCTGCAGCATTGCGCGCACGATCGGATCCTGCTCGAACTGCGCGCGCAATTCCTGCGTGCCGGGTAAAGAATGCGCGGGCACGCTCGCGGTTGCAGCAGAGTCAAGTTTAACACACACGCGGAGCGACCTGCCCAGCACTTTGCTCGTGATGTTGCGCAACTTCTCCATAGGGTCGCGCGCTTGCAGAAGATCGGCGAACGCGCGGCTCTCGACGGGGAAGTAAAGGCGGACTTCGGCGCCGTCGAGCTCCCAGCGAGTGACGTGTTCGACGAGTTCGCCGAGAAATTTCTGTTGCGCCTGAATCGCGGACTTGATGGATTCGACTTGTGCGGCATCCACGCCGTCGAACCGCGCCGCAGCGCGCGCTACAACGCTCGGCGGCGCGGCGGGGACGGCAGCGCCGGCGCGCGGCGCGCCCGCTGTGATTTCCGTCGAAGCCGGTGAAGCGCCCGAAGCTCGAGGCGCATTCGTTGAGCCGCTCGTGGCAAGGCGCGGAGCGGGTGCCGGGCCGCCCTGCTTCAATTCGGCGATGAGCTCCTCGAGCGGAGCGAGGCGCGACGCGTTGACGAGCTTCAGAATGCCGATCTCGAGATGCAGGCGCGGGTCGGGCCTGCGCCGCAGATCGTCGTCCGTCTCCAGAAGAATCTGGAAGAAGCGCGTGAGATCCTCCTCGGTGAATTTGGCGGCGGCTGCGGCGAGGCGCGGGCGCTGCTCGGCAGTGGCGGCGATCAGATCCGAATCGGCGCCGCAAACGCGGGCGACCAGAAGATTGCGGACGTGGCGGATGGCCTCGCGGCAGAAATGCTGCAGGTTGCGGCCTTCCGTCTGGAAGCGATGGACCAGGGCGAGAGCGCGCTCGGCGGAGCCTGCTTCGATGGCGGCGATGAGCTCGCCGAGCTCCTCCTCGGGAACGATGCCCAGGAGCTCGTGCACTTGCCGGTCGGAGATGTCGTCGCCGCAATAGGCCCGGGCTTGTTCGAGCAGCGAGAGTGCGTCGCGCAGGCTGCCTTCGGCGGCGCGCGCGATGACGCCCAGCGCCCCGGGCTCCGCGCGCAGACCCTCCTTCCCGCAGATCTCATTCAGGCGTCCAATGATCTCGGGGAACGACAGGGCGCGAAAATGGAAGTGCTGGGCGCGAGAGCGGATCGTATCGGCAAGGCTCTCGGGCTCAGTCGTGGCCATCACAAAGATAACCTTGTCGGGCGGCTCCTCGAGCGTCTTCAGCAGAGCGTTGGAAGCCTCCTCGGTGAGCATGTGCGCTTCATCGAGAATGACCACCTTGGAGCGGGCCGCGGCAGGGGCGTAGCGCACCATTTCGCGCAACTCGCGGATCTGGTCGATGCCTCGGTTCGAGGCGGCGTCGATTTCGATGACGTCGAGCGAGGTGCCGGCGGCGATTTCTTTGCAGGAGTCGCATTCGCCGCACGGCTCGGGCGTCGGACCTTTGACGCAATTGAGGGCCTTGGCCAGGATGCGCGCGGCAGTGGTCTTGCCGACGCCGCGGGCGCCGGAAAAGATGTAAGCGTGGGCGACGCGATTGGCGCGGATCGCGTTGGCCAGTGTTTCGGTTACGTGGCCCTGGCCGACGATCTCGGCGAAGCGTTGCGGGCGCCATTTTCGGGCGATGACTTGGTAGCTCATGGGGTGTTCGGTTTCTTTCCCGCGATCCAACCGCCGATTGGCAAAAAGATGAGAGGAACTTCGGGTGATCTGCGGCACCCGAGGCTGATCCCGTTACCGTTGCTCCCTTCCGGGCCTGGCGGGGTTCGCGGGACCTCGTTGCACAGAGCCCGAAGTTCCACGCATCCGGCAGTCACAAAATGCTGGCGACCGCAACGAGGAGTCTAGCACAGCGCTTGCAGACTGGCACGAGAGCGGCGAGGGTCGAGCGGGAGGAGAAGCGCCGCGCAACTCCAGGGACGTGTTGCGCGGCGCGTTGGGAAAGTGAGATGAGGTTACTGGGGCTTGTCCGGCAGACTCCCTGGTGGAAAATGAAGATCCCAAATGGGGCGCTGCTGCAGCTTTTCAGCGCCAACCAGCAGACCGAACCCTTCGGATTGAGTCCAAGCGACTCGGAAAACTTGCGGCTGGTTTCCCTCGAGCGAAAGATCCCGGCGACGCAGAGTGAAAAGGTCGCCGAACTCGAGCCAGGAGCGGCATTCAAGCTGGCAGCCATCCTTGCTGACGTTCCGGGTGTCTGTATGCTCGCTGAAGATGCGGCCCGAGTGATCGAATCCCGCGATTTCCACGTGATACCTTAAGGCGATCCGCGGCCCCTTTCTGCGATCCCGTCTCTGATCGCTTTGTCCAGGTTTCGGTGAAGGACCCGTGGACATCTTCAATTCCCTCACGTAGCGCAAATCGGGAAGGCACGTTGGCTGCCAGTGGCCGTACCGGATAAAGGAAGCGCTTGACGGCACTTAGCGCAGGCAGCGCCGGCGCTGAGTGACGCAGGTTGGGAAATTGTTCCAAGGCGGCACAGACCGCGAAGCCTGAGAAGAGCGGTCCCGCTGACCGCGCGAGCATTCAGGCGGCGGTGCCGCTTGCTTTGGTGGACTCTGCGCCGCGCTTGAGATAGCGGTAGAGGCTGGTTCTGCCGATGCCGAGGATCTGAGCGGCGCGCAGGCGATTGCCATGGCACATCTCCAAGACGCGCTGGATGTGGATCCGGCGCACTTCCTCGAGTGAGAGCGGCTGCCATGTCTCGGAAGGAGGACCCGGAGTGCCCTTGGCGGGACGCTGGAGATGCTCGGGCAGGTCCCCAATGTCAATGAAATCCCCAGCGGTGCGGATGCAGGCGCTGGAGATGACGTTTTCGAGCTCGCGAACGTTTCCTGGCCAGCGATGCTGGAGTAGGACGGCCTGGGTGCGCCGGGTCAGGCCGGAGATGTGCTTGGCATAGGCCTCGTTGTACTTGTGGAGAAAGAAGTGGACCAGAAGGGGAATATCTTCGAGGCGTTCGTTGAGCGAAGGGATGCGGATCTGGATGGAGGTGAGGCGATAGTACAGGTCTTCGCGGAAATGGCCGGCGAGGACTTCGGCGCGGAGGTCGCGGTTTGTGGCGGCAATCAAGCGCACGTTCACTTGGCGGACTTCCGGCGACCCGACGCGCTGGATTTCGCGGTTCTGGATCACGCGAAGGAGCTTGGCCTGCATGGGGAGGGACATCTCGGCGACTTCATCGAGGAACACGGTGCCGCCGTTGGCATATTCGAACAGGCCTTGACGTGTATCGGTGGCCCCGGTGAAGGCGCCGCGAACGTGGCCGAAGAGCTGGCTCTCCAGCAGCGTGTCCACCATCGCCGAGCAGTTGCAAATGGCCAGGCGCTGTTGGCTCACCGGACTCAGATGGTGGATCGCGCGTGCCACAAGCTCTTTGCCGGTGCCGGTGGCCCCGATGAGAAGGACGTTGGTGTAGTGCTTGGCGACCTTCCGCGCGAGGTCGAATACCTCGAGCATGACGGGGCTCTTGCCCACGATGCCGTAAAACTCGAGGTCCTTGAGCAGCTTCTCTTCGAGTTCGCGGACACGGCGGCGCTGGTCGTGCAGTGCCGAGATTTCGTCCAGGGTGTGCTTGAGGTGGGCGTGGTCGATGGGTTTGACCATGTAGTCGTAGGCGCCGCGCTTGATGGTCTCGACGGCGGATTCGAGTGAGTAGTGTCCGGTCATGAGGATGACGACGACGCCGGGATCGAGCTTGAGGGTCCGGTCGAGAAATTCCAGGCCGTCCATCGTGGGCATGCGCAGATCGGCCAGGACGACGCGGCATCGCCCGAGGCGGATCAGCTCGAGGGCGCCGAGCGGGTCCTTGGTGGCGATGGCGTCGTAGCCCATGTCCTGAATGCTGACTTGGAGCATTTCCAGGAGCGCAGGATCGTCATCCAGGATGCAGACGGGGCAGGTGACCGCGGGGGCTGCTAGTTCGAGAACTTTGGCTGGTGCGGTTTCCATGCAGCGTCTCCGGGCAATGCATGTGCCAGAAAGCCCCACTGCGCCAGGCATAAGCCGCGCGCGCATCGAGAGGATCGGACCATCTGCCGGGTTGGCTGTAAGGTCCTGTGGGGGAAAGGGTTCGAGAAAAGCGATGGAACGAGATAGAGTTGCGATCCGGTTATCGAACGCTCCCAGGTAGAAAGAGGAGGCGAATTCTGTGGCGCCAAAAAGGGCTTCTGTTCCAGTTCGGGACGGAGGCCGCGAAAGTGGCTTGCTGCCACTCTGCCCCTCACGCTAGGGATTCGACCGGCGTTGCGGTCTTCGGTTGCAGCGGAACCAGATGGATTTCGTAGGTGCCGCTGCCGTTTCGTTCTTCGTACGGCTCCGCCTGATAGGCGATGGGATACGCGCTAGTGGACGCAAGCGGCTGCAACAGTCGGACGAAGAGAACCGCTCCCTTCCTCATCGGACGGCTCAAATGGAGGCGCTTGCCGTGCACTTCGTCCCATTCGAGATCGGTCTTTTCAACGAAATAGTTTTCTTCGGAGTCCCAGCCGGAGACCTCCACCCGGTAAAGACTCGTCGTGGGGAAACGAGCAGAAAGAGCCAACGTGCACCTCCGCGTCGAAGGGAGCAGGAAGGCTGCCAAACTCGCCGTGCACAAGTTGCGTTGGTGGAGAGACTTATGGGCAGGGCACGGTTTTCGATGTGCGCCTGCGAAACAGGCCGCGGAACTGTGTGCGCATCTGAATCAGCAGGCCTCGAACGGTCGAGACCTTAAGGAGTTATCCGTAGTAGAGCCCCGGGTAGAGAAGATTCAGCGCAAAACGGAAGATATAAGCGAAGAGCTTGCCAAAGAGAAGGATGGCGATGAGCAGGCCAAACATGCCGAAACTGCCGCCGCGCAACCAGTCAAGATAACTCAGCGCACGGCGCTCGGACATGACGAGGGTGATCGCAGTGCTGCCGTCAAGCGGTGGAACCGGAAACAGGTTGAATATGCCGAGAAGCAGATTGAGGGCAAAGAAAATGCTCAGTGTGACCGTCAGGAAATTTCTGCCGCCCGTCTCGGCGAGAGAGGTGACGTGGGAGAAACCGGCGCTGACGGGAGCCACGAAGTAACCGCGGGACACTCCGACGCGGATGGCGGCCGCGGCGAGCAGCATCAAAGTGAAATTGGCGCCCGGTCCGGCGAGGGCCATCCAACCGGCGCGGTGCGGATGGCGGCGCTCCCAATTGGGATCGTAGGGCGCGCTGGCCCAGCCCATCATGCTTTGCGCAACGGCATAGGAGAGAAGCGGAATCACCACCATGCCCACCGGCGAGCGGCGGATGTGTGGAATGGGATTGAGCGAGACTTGACCGCCGTGCGCCGCCGTGGGATCGCCGCCGATCTTCGCGGCCAAGGCGTGTGCCGCCTCGTGGCAGGTCGTGGAGAAAAGGAAAACGACATACCAGATGAAACCGAGCGCGATCAACTCAGGCGTGATCGATGGCATGGTCAAGAGCGCTTAAGCGAATGCTGGCTCCGGGGCCTGGACTCGAACCAGGATTCTCAGATCCAAAGTCTGATGTGCTGCCAATTGCACCACCCCGGAATCCATTTCATTGTACAAGAGTTGCGCATGGTTTTTGCTCCTCGATTTTGGGGTCAAAAGGGTCAGTTTCGAGGGTTTTCGTGAATGAATCGGCGACGCTCGGCAGTCGCCGCATCTCATCTTGCCCGTAATCCGGGCTGAGATGGGTGTAGTGATCTATCATTTGCTGGCTGCCGTGGCCGACCCATTTTCTGATGAGCGCCACGTTCACACCCTGCTCGACAAGCACTGAGACTCTATGGTGGCGGAAGCCGTGCATCCCGCGCATCGGGATTCCCGCTTCCCGCAGAATCGGATGCAGGTGCCTGCCGAGGACAGTCGTGTTCTGGAGTACCGTTCCTCTCTTGGACTCGAACACGAAGCCCTCGGTGCGGCCGAGCAGGTGTGAGCGCAGCATGGTAAGCATGGAGTCTTTCACCGGGACGAAACGGACTGCATTCTTCGTCTTTGGCGATTGGAGCTTGCCGTTCCACGCTGCCTTCGTGACTCGAATTTGCTTATGCGACCACAGGATGTCATGCGGCCTGAGGGCGTAAAGCTCACCCGCTCTCATGCCCGTCTCGGCGGCGAGGACAAACAGCACCCGATACATGCCCGTCGCCTTGGAGACGATGTGCCGAACCTCTTCCGGCGTGAAGCGTTTCTCATCGTCCTCGGGCTCAACGATGCTTGGATAGGAAATCTCACCCTTCCCGAATCGCCGCCTGAGCGCCGTCTGCAAGGTCGAGACGAGCCCTTTAACCGAGATCACCGAGAGACCCCTCACATCGTCCGAGCCGACCCACTGGTTGACCGCGTCCGCCGTGATGCTGTCGGCGGGCATGTGCCCGAATGTCTTGACCAGTCGCTTGAGATGCGAGCGCAAGGTCGCCTGGAACGAGGGCTTCCGCTTGGCGACGTAGGTTAGCTCGAACTCCTTGACCTTCGACGCAAACAGGGCGGAGTCAGGCAGTGCGGTCATTGTGTTGACTCCCGCCTGCTGGATGATTCCCACCAACTTCCGCCTTGCTTGGCTCCTGGTCATATCCTTGGCTGACCCGAGGACGGCGGCCCGGCGGACACGCCCGGTGATCGTGTCCTCCATCCATCGTCCTCTATACTGACCGTTTCTCACTTCGACCGTTCCCATCTGTCCACTGCGGCGGCTCATGCAACGTCCTCTCCGTCGCTGTGGCGCTGCGTCCATAGTGGGCCGTGGGGACATGCATGAAGTCAAGACATCTAATGTGCTCGGCCCTGTTTGGGCCACGGGTACGTTGATGCTATCCCTACCCTGCTCAGAAACGGTCGGGTCGGGGCGCTGGCGGATGCGGAGGCAGCGCCTAACTGTGACCGTCCAATCAAAGCCCGTGCGCCGAATTGGTGCGAGTACGATCATGCTCCGTCATTGGAAGTGAGCAGCAATGCTTCGAGCTTTTCGACAAGTTCGTAGGCGTCATCCAGTTTCAATATCATGTGCTCGCCTTCCTTCTGCATTGAGACTGCCTTCCCACTAGCCGTAAGTTGGACTCTCAACTGCATGGCATCAATGAGCGCCTGCTTCTTGCGCTGCACGCCTTGAATCTGTTCTAGGAGAGATTGCTCTTGCGCTTCCAGGCCTTTGACCGTGCAGCCGTTGCCCGAGGCAGCAGGCTTGTGTCCTCGCAGTTTCATTGCGTGGAAGGCGGCCGTCGGATAGGAGCGTCCGGTTTTCTCGGCAATCTGCCGCAAGCTCATTCCGGCAGCAAGGTACTCGCCGACCTTCTTGCGGAACTGCTCAACCTCTATACGGTTCATTTTGCTGCGCCTTGCGGGCTGGAGCCGGGCGGCTTCGGCAATGGCGTGGGAGCTTGTGTTGACCTTGCTTAGCTCGTAGGCGTCGGGCGGCAGTGCGCTCAGATGGTAGGTGCTCGGGCACTCGGGGCACTTGTATGCGTACTGCCGGGCATTGTTGTGCTTAGCTCGAATCTCTGCCTCGAATGTCAGGGCTTCTCGCTCGGTGGCGAAGGGCTTTTTCGTGCATGTCATAAGCTGCTTCTCCTGTCTCATCGAACTCCGCCGCTGACTGTCGCTAGTATCGGCCTGTTCGGTTGAGTCCATGTTGCCTCAGTCTCTTTTCCCGCGATGCGGGGGCCGAAAAGCAAGTCCTTTTTGCGCTGTAATTCGAGGCTTTTTGGCATCGAATTACGTCTCCCTCTTGCTCACGATTAGTTCCCGTTTTCGACGGCTTCCGCCGTTGCCGCAGCCGCTCAGCATTGGAACGCTCTCTATCGTTGCGGGAAGCCCGGCAACCAAGCGGGGAGTTGCCTTGCAGTCGTTGTAGGTGAGTTGCCAGCGACCCCGCCAAGACGCCAGCACGGACATGAGCCGTGGATGGTCGTCGAACGCCACAACGTATAGCTTGTGACCAGGGCACGTTCGGGTCACCGTATAGGTTGGGTCAATGAACGCATACGAGTTAGGATCGTCAGTCGCCGCAAGCGCCTCGAACGCATCGCCCAGGACTGCGACTTTCCGACGCAAGCTGTAGAGCAAGTCGAGAGATTCGGGCATTGTCCGGGGCCATCGGGCGAGGAGTCCTCCTCGATGCCGGTCGGTCATGTATCCGCCGATTTTGCCTTTGCCGTTAAAGGCGACTCGGGACTGCAACAAAATCCAAAAGCCGGGATCGTCGTCCTTCAGCCGCTCCAGCGTGGACATCACAAACGGCTTTTGCTTTTTGAACGGAAGCGCAAGAACCTGCTCCGTCCACTTGCGAACATGGTAGGAGAAGCTGGAGTCGCCGAGCGCCGAATGCCAAAACGCTAGGTAGTCCTCATCTTTCTCCGCAAGCACGAGACGCTCGCCGTGCCCCTCGTACAGCAAAGTGAGCCCGACGACTGCGCTTCCGGCGAACGGCTCCACGATGGTCTTTGCCGGGCGCTCGGCGAGATAGCGCAACACATAGGGAACACACCAACCCTTCGTCCCCGCGCACTTGGCAACGGACACGGGAAGCCTCATAGCCCAAGCTCCTCTCCGATTGCTTGGAGCACTGAGCGCAGACGCCTGGAGTCAGACGCCAGCGGGCGCAGGACATTGACGCAGGTAGTAATGTAGTGATTGTCAGTCCAGTCGAGAGATTCAGCCGGGGGAGCGTCGGGGAGTCCGAGCGTCGGCTTGGGCAAAGGCGGAGTCTTGGCGCTGTGCTTCTCGGTCGCCGGATTGTCACCCGCTATCAGGCGGCGGACATGCCGGTCGGTGTAGTGCAGGCGCTTTTCGCAAAACTGCGTCCACGTCTTGCAGCCAAGGATGGATTTGCCGGGGCGCAGGACGAAAAACCGGCGACGCAACTCGACGTGCAGAGGACGGAGATTGACAATCCGCTTGCCGATGTCGCCGTATTGTCGGACGAACTCGGAGGCAAGGGCATCGTCGCTCAAGCCGGACAAATTGTCCGGTCGGCGGAGTCCGGCTTGGGCGCGTCCTTTCATGCCCGTATTGCTACCTGCGGACGAGGAATTTCCCCCAACCGCAACTTCTTGGCGAAGAAGGGCTTACGGGCGTGATTTCGAGGTGTTCACATTTTTGAACGGTGTGCTATTTTGACGGAGGAGGGAGAGGTGAAGAGAACCACCAATGCGCTGCTGAAGATGGGTACACCGCGCAGCTTCTCCTATTACAAAGCGCTCAAGGCGGCGAGGGCGGAGATTGACGCGCGGGTCGCGGCCGTCGTGCTCAACGACGACCGGCATCGCGGCTTTAGAGAGTGGGCTCGCAGATTCGGTGTCTCGGCCGGAACGCTGTGCGGAATCCTGAGGCGGGTGCGCCGAGCGCAGCGGACAAGGCAGCCGAAGATTTATCCGGTGCACGGGCGCATTTGGACATAGGGAGCCAGAGGGCGTGAGAGTCACGTTTTTGGGGAAGGGACGGACCATGTTCGGCGGACGGTGCCATTCCCGCCTTCACGGAGCCCGGATGCACCTGAGTTCCCGGCGTCCGTCCCTACTGCTTTGATGCAGGCCGAAAGGGCCGCCACTGCAAAAACTAATTGGCGATCTTTCCAGTCTCAAAAACCCCACAAGAACTGGGGAAACAGCGCACAGGCCGACGCAAAGCAAAAAATCCCGCCGCTATCAATAGCCATAAATAGAGGGGCAAAAGGAGCCCACACTATATGACACACGCAGAAAGACACGCTTTTCACAAGAAGGTCGCCGACTATGTCGGACGGCACCCGGAAATGACATACCAGCAAATGAGCGATGCGCTCGATCTCCCGCTTCCGACGATCAACGCCATCGCCATCAAGTTCGGAATCCGGCGGGGCATCGGAGCCGAACCGTACAAAGCGACCCCGGAACTTCTGGCCAAGCTGGAAGGGTAATGAGCTACAAACTGGTCGATAAGATCAAGCGCATCCCCTGGATGGTCGGCAAGGAGAAGCGCGTGCTCGAAGCCTGGGCCTCGTTCGCGCGCAACGACGGCACCAATGTCATCGCATCGAAAGAGACCGCGGCTGCCCGCTCGGGCTTGAGTCGCTGGACGATCTACAGACATACACCGGAACTCGTCAAGGAAGGGTTCATGCGCCCGGCGGCGTCGCACGAATGCAAGGTCGTTGGATGCTCCAAGGGATCGACGCACTACACAGGGAAGCCGGGGCACTACACGACCGTGTACAGGATCGACATCTGGGACGAAGCCATGTTGCAAAACACCAAAACCTCCCATATAGCAAAACGCCAAAAGGTCAGTGTTGCAAATCGCCGAAACCCCCATGTTGCAAATCGCAACACTAAAGGGGTTAAGGAAGAAAACGCTGCGCTGGGGAGAACAGAAACTTCCGTGGCTGAGCGCCACGGTGAAGTAAGTGAGCAAGCCAGTCAGAAGTCTGTCTTAAACCCCGTAGAAGCAGAAGAACCCCAACTAGGACACGAAGACGGCTTGCATGACTACACGTTGCTTGAGTCCCTGGACTTCCTGGAACTTCCGCATGGCGGAAAGATCGACTCCGAGTCCCTGCACGTAGGCACCGGGTACTACATGGAGTGCTTCCACCTACTGCCGGAGGACATGCTCAAGCCAAGCCACAACGAGGAGTCCATCCTGGCGTTCATAGACTGCGCGCTCGATCTCCAGCGGCGGCTGCATTGGACGCCGTACAAGTGGGAAGCACATTGGGAGGAGCAGCGGAACTGCCCGGTGAAGCGCCACAAGAGGGTCTGGGACGACGATGCCCGGCACCCGATCCGCCAGTTGGTTGAGTGGAACCAATCGCACAAGTCCGGCGGCCTCGTTTGGACGTGCGGGCATGATTTGGCGAAAGCCTACTGGTCGGACTCAAGCCACAGCGCCGTCAGTCAGTGGCAAGCGGATGATCCCAGCACGTGCACCAAGTGCCGGATGGCAGGCAGGCGGGCGAAGGCGGAAGGAGCCGACTGAGACGGCAAAACCGTCCATGTTTGATTGCAGGCGTGAACAACCCTCGCGGCATGGTTCGGGTGCTGCTGGCTGGTGCGAGGGTCAAGAAGGCCTTTTGGGCCGCGCTGGCGGGGCAGCCGTGGGGTTGGCCGAACAGAACAAGAGATCAGGGACTAGGCTCGCAGCCCAATAGGACTCAGCCGTGTTACGGCAATCACAAGGACTACCAAAAGCGCCACAAACAAGACGGCCTGCGGATCAATGGCTATCGTAAAGTAATTGTTCACAACTGCGGGGCCATTGTTTGGTGCTTCTGGCAATTCTTTCTTCTTTGGCGAGTTTGGGGACGGCACGAATCCGTAACCGGGATTCTCGTTCATGATTCACCTGTTCGGGTTGGGAAAGCTCCCTCCCCCCAAATGATGCTAGCACCCGCTCTTCGAAGCGTGTCAAGCCCCATTTCCGGGCTCGCGGGTTGCTCTAACCGACAGCCTTCCTGAGAGGAACGTCCCCGGTGCTGCGCTCTCCAGCTAAGAGTCGAGTCGGGACAACGGCGTATAATCTCGGCGAGGCGACTCTATGCTTAGATGTCTTGTCTGTGGAAGCTCCGAACTGGACCCGGAAGGGTACAAGTGTGCGCGATGTGGTGGGGCAATTGGGTTGCGGAGCGAAGCCTGCTACGTTACGGAAAAGACAAAGAAGAAGCTGTTAGACCACGCAGACGAGTTGTCTGAGTTCGGGATTGAAATCGAACAGCATGAAACTCTTCGAAAGACCGTAGGTGAGACCGTTCTTGTTGTAAGCCTTGTGTTGCGGACCGTCGAGGCTATTCGACCGGGCACGTTACGCGACTTGGTTCTCTTTCTCCGCGAATTTCTACCCGAAGACGAGATTCTGAGACTTCGGTTGGACGAACCTGAGCTAATCCTAACGTATTACCGCATGGATAAAGAGCAAAGCGATGCCCGGCTTTTCCACTAAGAGGGCGTGACGCACCCGAGAAGTCGCATCGATAGTACGCTATGACCCTCACACTGGTCGAACCCGTTACTTCTGAAGTGCCTCGTCGTGTTCATCCTGCCCGAAATCGTTGGCATATACTTCACGTCAGAGGCGGCCGGGATGGCACTCACCTTCGAGCAGACACTCATCGAGGTCTGGCTGCAAGCCCTCATGGAAAACGCCAAGACCGTGGAGCTTGGGTCTGAGCGTTACCCTGTTCGGCGTACTCCCAAGCGTGGCTTGCGGCAGGTCGATTTCACCTTCGAGGGGAACGACATTCGAGGACTTGAGCAGAACCCAGACACGAAATCTCGATGGGCGCAGTTGGCACGGTCCGGCAAGAAAGTGATGCAATTCCTCAGCGAGGGTCGGTACCTGGCAAACGTCGTGGATGGAAAGGTGACTCTGTACCCGGAGTGAGGAAACTGTGGGCGGTATCAACTTCAACAGAGAGAAAACTGCGAGCCGCCTATTAGCATTGGAGCAGTATGCGCGAGCATCTGGAATCAGCCCTTCCGACTTTCGTTGTCACTGGTTGCGAGATTGTGACTCAAGCCTTGGGGCAAACCTCCAGTTGAGAAAAGAGAATTGTGGCGGCCTAGCGCATGTTGGCGAAGAGTATGACGTTTTCATGAATGGGCAGGAATTAAGAGTTCTCTTTGTCGGCAAGGACTATGGGCGGGGAAATTCTGAAGTGAGGCAACGCCAGACAGACATTCAAACCTACTTAGGGGAGCCCAACCCGCACTACAAAGGAATAATCAAGGTTCTGATGGAGGTTTTTCAAGAAAGGTGTGACAAGAATTCTTGGCGTTATCTGCTCAGACGCATGGCCCAAACAAACGCTACCCGCTGCGCCGCGCCTAGAGAAAGTGCAAAGGGCAATTCGTTAAGGAAATCGAACATCACGCGCACTATGCGGATGAATTGCTGGGACCATTTTAAGAAAGAAATCGAAGTGCTTGAACCGACCCTAATCTGGTTCCATGATGCTGACGCTCAATCCTCGTTCATTCAAGCCATTCGCAGAGAGGGACTCTCACCAACGCTGCCATTCGAACAGTTGCAGGAATGTCAGCAGGTGGAGTGGACGATTTTCCTAACACCCTTCACGAGTGTGCTTGCATTTTTTCACCACCCGGCATTTAGACACTTTGGTCGGCAGTGGGGACTCGCTACTGGCGTGATTGCCCGGCTCAGAAGGGAGGGTCACCTGCCCGCGTTTAGCAATGAGTGGAAACCGCTCGGAAAGGAGGAATGGCCAACCCTCTAGGTTTGAATCCGCAACCTTGGTGGGCGCTCGGAAATTCCCGCCGCAGTCCGCATTTTGGGTTATGCTTTCTGAGTCCCCCAGTGTCGGGATTCGCTTGTCTCCCGACCGTGCGTTCAAGCCGTTTCCATTGTCCAAAACGCAGGACTCAGAAAGCATGATTATCGGCGACCGTCTTCGCGCCCTGCGCGAAGACAAGAAGCTTTCCCAAGGGGACATCGAGAAGCGCACCGGGCTGTTGCGCTCCTACGTCTCCCGTGTCGAGAACGGCCATACCGTTCCGGCCATCGAGACCATGGAGAAGTTCGCCCGGGCACTCGAAGTCCCGCTCTACCAACTCTTCTACGACAGAGAAGAGCCGCCCAAGCTGCCCAAATTGCCTGACCGGACAACGGCAGGCGAGATCGCCTGGGGCAGTACCGGCAAGAATGCGCGTTTCCTGGCGAAGTTCCGCCGCCTCCTGAGCCGGATGGATGTGCGCAACCGCCGCTTGCTGCTCTCCATGGCCCAGAAGATGGCTGGTCGGTAGCTCGGCGGAACTGGCGGCCCGAAAATCCAGAAACCGCGTCGAAATGATTGAAGAGTATGGTCGGGGCGAGTGGATTTGAACCACCGACCTCCTGGTCCCGAACCATGGCAGTACAAAATCTAAGCTGTTGAATTGGCTTGGGTTCCCCTGTGCAGCCCTCTCACTAAGTGCGCTACGATTTGCGCTACGACTGGCTCCCCGCTGGCGATGCAGGACATCATCATTCCGAAAGAGCCTGCCACTACTCCCTCGCTGGAGTTGTGAACGGAATTCCCCTATGATTTGAGGTCGAGGCGGAACGAGAGTGGAAAAATGGGAGATTCTGGAGGTCGAGGCAAAAAAATACGAGGAACGTGCTTCCGAACTCGACAAAAAGTGTTCAACCACAGCGTCCTTTAAGAATCGTGCGGCCTGCAAGGCTGAAGTCCGGAACCTACGCAGACAAGCACATCTCCGTCGAAACCTAGCGGAACAAAAAAAGAGAGTCGAGTAACGTCTTCAATGTGGACTTTTGGCTCCTGATTTGGAGGGTGTCGCTTTTTGGCCTTTCTCTTCGAGGGAGCGTAATTGTCATCGCCCCCAGGCCGCCACTCCACAACCTTTGTCCAATCGAGCCGGACATAGCGCCTGAGACGCTAACAGAGAAGACGTTCAGGATTCCCGCAGGCACGCAGGCCATCGTGCATACACACCTGTTCGGCGAGCAAAAGCCGAGCAAGCAGGACATCGAGCAGGCGCACCGAAACAAGGTTCCGAGCTACGTCATCACCCGGCGCGAGTTGTGGTTCGTGACGGGGTTCGCCAAGCCGCGCATCGTCTACGTTGGCATTGACTGGATGTTGCCCGAGAAGTACGGGAATTCAAAATGACCCCTACAAAGTCGCAAAATCTTCGTATCCTTTGAGTGAAGAGAGGACAAGGAAACCATGAAAGCAATTCGCAAAGTTCTGCTGATTGTCTTGATGCTGGCGTTTGCGCCGCCCACGTTCGGCCAGCAGAAACCTGTCACAGTCAAAGGCCACACGATAGGCGAGCCCGGAACGGTGAACTGCTCTGCCGAATATCAGAGACAAATCGGCATTATTTCTTCTGGTTTTCACAGCCCGTATCTCAGACAAATAGAAGCCAAGGAAAGAGCAGCAGCAGACAAAGAATTTGCAGAATGCAATCTCGGAAACTGGACAGCCGGAATCGGAGAAAAAACACCTGGAAGCCTGACATACAAGGCGGGAAAACTTGTGAAAATCAAGATAGACCTTGAGAGCAGGTACGACGAGCCACTGACCGGGGAGGGAGTTCTTCTTGATGTCAGAGAGAAGTTCGGCAAACCCACAGATACATCCTACGAGGATATGATAAACGGATTCGGAGCACGCTGGCGAAACTATTTCTACTCATGGGACTTGCCAGATGCTTACGTTTCTCTCTTTCTTGACGGCAAACCTCAGTCAGAGCCAGAACTTCTAGGATTCTTAGAAGTGATGACTCCTGAGGAGCACGCTGCTGAAAATGCTGAAACTGCCGCAAAGAGAAAGAACGTGCTTGATGCCCCGGCAGAAGCATCTACAGCCCTGAATCACAAACTCTCGATTCAATCCACTCCTGACGGAGCAGACATCGAAGTTGACGGCAGCTTCGTAGGAAGCACACCTTCTGCCCTTGAACTTGCCCCAGGCGAGCACACCGTTGTCGTGAGCAAGAAAGGCTATGAGCCTTGGCAACGAAAGGTCAAGATGGTAGGCAGTGACATCAAGGCGAACGTGGAGTTGAAGAAAGAGACCCCGAAGCAGTAAGGCAACTCGAACGCAGAGAAAGGAAGAACAGGAGTAATGAAAGCAATTTGCAACGTTCTACTGGCTGTCTTGATGCTGACGGTTGCGCCTTTTGCATTCGGCCAGCAGAAGCCGGTAGTTCACATGCAAGGTCATGCGCTTGGCGAACACCGTCGAATCGACTGTGCTGCCCAAGCCCAGGTTGAAGCTAAAAAAGCAGCAACAAACCCAGGAGCCTACACCTTTGACCGCAGTGACTTCAATCGTTTCATGGAGAACTGCCAGCAAGGGGATTTTGAAATCGACGCTGTAGACAACAGATTCAAGCGCGTCAGCCTTGTGTATCAGTCTTGGGTGCTTGTGCGAATGGGAACTATTTATAAGGCCCCCGCACCACCCTCGGCTGTAGACATTCTCCGTGGCGCGATTGCTTTGTACGGCAAGCCAACGCACAAAGGACACCAAACTTCGGAGGTGTCACGCTGGCCGGGTCATTATATTGACGCATATAACTTCGCCTGGGTTTTTCCAGGTGAATACCTTGCACTGAGTTTTGATGTGCCGAGCGATTACACAGGGGTCACTGCTGCTATGATGGTCACAGGTGACAAATGGCGGTTGAAGAGGTAAGCCCGCCGATTCAGTGAGCGTCAATTGCTGACTGGAAGCCAATTGCTGACTAAAATGAATCTCAAGTGCTGTGTTTCAAGGATGTTGGAGCGGGCGATGGGAATCGAACCCACGTCCGAAGCTTGGGAAGCTTGCAATATAGCTCAAAAACACGCTGGATTGGCGGCATTTTCGCAATTGTCGGAACGCCTTAATTGGAAGACAATGGAAAACGAAGAGTTTTAGCTCATGTTCCACGGTTTGGGGAAGCCTATGCTATAAATTCCTCATGCCCAAACCAGTTGAGCGGTGGCTCCTCTTCAAGTACTTCGGCGGGGAGCTTACGCTGCTTTCGAAGCCTCTCAAGAAAAAGGAACAAGCAGAAAGGGAACGGCAGAAGTATCCGGAACGCGAGCGCAAGACGATTGGTATCGGGGTGGTCCGAACCAAGGGTTAGTTCAGCTTTACGTGTAGCGAATGCGCCCCCGTGTGACCACTCGCAGAACATGACGCTTCGAAGCGACCGCCGCATCCTAATCAGCCCTTATTGTTCCCTCGGACTCTTGAGAACGACCGCATTCGGGTAGTGACGTGGCACCAGAGACTCAAGAATTCGCCTCGGTCTCCAAGCTTCTGTTTCAGCGGTGTTCTGGGCCTCCCATGGCAGCTTAAAGTCGGCAACAAACTGTTCATCAAGAAAAGAGAACATGAGCAGCATAACCTCGAAACTACGACTCGCGTCATCGAGACAGATTCTGCCAATCTCACGCGACAGACCCGACACGGGGAATTTCCCGCTGCTAGAAAGTGGTTCCACGTCGTGAACGTAGGAATACTCACTGCCAGACTCTTCTTCCACAAGTGCCCGATACTCCGATGGGTAAGCGTGGACTATCAAGTTGCGCAAGGAGATGAACTCCGAGAAGAGTGCACACAATGTCTGAAGGTCGCTCAATCTAGCTGTCGCGTACTGGTCAACTAAGAGAACGAAGCGGTCGTAGACTGAAAGTCCTCCTCGCCGCCACTTCTGCTTTAGCCACGCCGCCAAGCTGTTAGAACTCCCCCCGTGATGCTCTCTGAAGAACAAATAGTTAATGCACGCCTCAACCGTCAGAAATGAAAAGACGATACATTCAAGGGACGCTTGAGTCTCCGCTTGGCGGTGAACGAAGATGTTCAGCCCGGTCGGTTCCGCAAGAACAACCTGAGTAGACTTGGCGTTTCGTGCGCGTTCGAGGGCATCTCCGGAAGAGGCGAAAAAGCTGCCGATAAGCTCCACAATGAGCGGCATCAACTTGATTTCTCTCATGTGCTAGAGACCCCTAAACGAATCCGCTGCCCAGCCCCTGAAAGTTTTTTCGACGGGTCGAACTCTGAGTCCGGGATACTCCGCCGAGATTCTTTTCGATAGCTCTCCAGCTTGTGGCGACACTAGGAGCAGAGTCCGCTCATGCGATTGCGCCAGTGCCTCAAGGACTGGATTGTAGGATATGTGGTCGTAGGGGTTGAAACTATAGCCAAGGGCGATGAGCCTCCCGGCTCGACGAACCAACGAAAGGGCCTTCGCGTAGCTTTGACGGATGAAGGCCTCTTTGAGACCTTCGGTCTTATCAGGAACCGGAGCGATCACTCGTTCTTCGATACGCATGTGTCCCGTGGGAGACACCACTCGACCATATCGTGGAAAGCAATGGGAAATAGAATTGGGGTCGAAAGCATAAAGCGGTTCTGCACAATGGACGAGTCGAGCTATTCCACCGACAGGATTGCCTACAATCTCGGATTCGATTGTGTAGACACATGCACTCCCATGGAGGTGAATCACAAAGGAAGCAGACTTCGCGTTTGGGGGCAGCTTCACTCCGAAGGCGAGTTCTGTCTTAACAAGTACACCGTAGCCATCTTCTGGATACCACCGACCATTCTGTGCGAGGAAAATTTCCGGCAGGGAGTCATAGTTGATCGTGAGAAATTGTGCATCGCCGAACTTCTCAAAAAATCTTTGATATGAGTTCGACGATTCGGGCAAGGCCAGTTTTTGCGCTATCCGGTAGTCCGCCTCCATCAATCGGTCAACAAGCTTTTCCATCGGCTCGTAATTGCCAGCTTGCGAAGCTTCTGAGAACAGGTCTTCAATGGACTTGCCCGTTGGCGGTTGGTCGAGCCGGAAGCAGAGTTTCAGGACATCTGCAACCAGCGGGTAGCCACAATCAATCCGATAGAGCCCGACATTGATTGAATTGCCGTATACCGGACCCGCTTCGCGTGTCGCGTCGATGTTGAATCCCGCTCCAAGTAGAAACAGCCTCAACGGTCAATTTACCTTTCGTGATCCTAGCGGCGGTATTGCCGAAGCCAAGTTCTTGAGGATTAGTGGTGCGGAGACACCGATGTTCAGCGCGAGTATCGGACTGAGGATGGTTCCGCTGGCTTGATAGGTATATGCCAATCCGCCCCCAAGGAAGGGGAGTGCGAGAAATTGAAGAACGTAAAAGGGGTCCGAGAATGTCCGAGGCCGTTCCGATTGGGGAGTCTGCGCCAACTCCGCTAACCGAAGTAAGTTGATTGCAAATCCCCCAAAAACAGCAAACCAGAAAGGTGCCATGGTTCTCTCTCTGAGTGCTACCTGATGCGGTCCGAAAATGCAGATAAGATGCGATTCGCTATGTTCTGCCTCTGGTTGTAGTGATTTCGCGTTGTGAAAAGGGGGCGACCGCGCTTATCGGGAACCGATGATTGCACTATATCTACGACGTTTGGAAGGAAAGTAAGAATCAGAGCAACTTGATGCGGGTCTATTCCAGTTTCCTCCGAGATGCCGCCGATGGTGCGCCAATCCCACTTGGGGTTCTCCAAGGCTCGAACCACACTCTGCCCTTTTTCGTCGAGAACGTAAGCCACGAATTTAGCCTCTGTTGCTGGTCAGACTAGCACGCGAGATTCCGGTGGGCAAGAGTCCGTCTCATTGAGATTCAAGGCTTGCCCAAAGGCGATTGCAGGCAGGGACTACCTCAGTGGCATGGTTCCGGTGAGGCGGGCTGGTGCGAGGGTCAAGAAGGCTTTTTGGGCCATGCTGGCAGGGCAGCGTGGGCTTGTACCGGACTGTCAGTGCTTGGGGCGCTCTGCTGCCCTATGTACCCGGCATCTGCTGGCCAAAATGCGATAATCTACCAGCAGGATGAGCAACGTCGCGCACACGGTAGACGAATTGATTGGCGCGCTGGGAGCCACATACCGGACAATCGACATCCGCTCCGTCGCCGTTCGCAAGGAAAACTCGTGGGCAAATGTTATGGCCGCGGTTCGCCTTACCTACGAGGACGTGGAGACGGCCAAAGCCCGATTGGCCAAACTCGCGGGACGTTTTCCGCCTGTTCATACAGAATTGCTAAGAATCGATTCCTTCGTGCGCCCTTTCACGGACTGGCCTGAATTTTGTTTGGAAATGAAGCACAAAGGTGTGCTCCAAATGGGCGACGCTCAGTTCCAGCTACGTCAGCCAGTCGATTTGTCACAAGGCAGCGGTTACGTTCAGTGGGGATACTCCCGTTTGCGTTCGGTCGACGGCCGGGCATGGCCCGCGCTAATTCGGGATTTCGATGCGGGCGGCGTCAATCCATTGTTCGAAGGGCGATTTAGTCGGGAAGCGCATCTACTCGGTTACGGCGATGCGCTGGATGCGGCCAATGCGCTGTGCGAACTCAACGTATCGCAGCAGCATGACCATGGCTGCGATCTTTCCATTTCTTTTCCCGTGTTTGCGAACATCTTACAGATTCGCGTAAACACCGCCGAAAAACGGATCGACGTTGAGGTTCAGCGACACCGGAGTTTCTCAGACCTAAGAGCCGTGGCTTGCGTGCGTAAGCAGAGTGCTCTCGCGGACGCTCCATTTCGAGAACAGATTTCTCTTTCGATCAGTCACGCCGATGATGCATGCGCTGAGGTTGTCTCGGCACGAAGTTCCGTGCAAATCCAAGACTTAGACCCTGATAACGATTGGTTCGAAATCCGTCTCGTCCATCCACAGCTTGGAGAGGTCAGGAAGGACGCGAACTATGTTCGGATGTTCATTCCGCCAAGCGAGCGCAACATTCTGCTGGGGGCTATCCAGCAATTTTGCAGAGGCACAACGCTCGATGACTTGCTAGTTCGTGCTTATAACGTGCAGACGGCAAAACTGAAACCAAGCGCAGCGTTTGAGCTTCACGTATCTTGGCTTCTTGGCATGTTTGGTCTTTCGACTGTGATTCTGGGCAATTATGAGCATATCCTTGCGCCGGATACGCCAGTACAGAGGGCTTCTGTCGATATTCTCGCAGCCAGTCAGCGAAGCAAACTGCTGCTCCTTGTCTCCTGTACGATCAATCCACCAAAGCCCGAAGATGCCAGCAATCTGCGGTATGCCTGCGCAATCTTCGCCCGCGAGGTGTTTGCGGAAACCGGGGTTCGTATCATCCCTGTACTGTTTACATCGTCCATGGGCGGTCCCTCCTACTACCAATCCGAGGATCATTTTGACGCGGTCCCTGTTGTGGACGCGGATGGCATGGGAATCTTGCTTGGACTCCTTCGGTCGGGCCAAGAACGCCGCTTCTTCGAATTCTTGGCGAACCCCACGCTTGGACTGACGACTTCCTCTCAACCACGTTAGTCCGGGGACTTGTCCCGTTCTCGGCAGCCGCAACAGCTACGCCTGTGCAAATAGGGCACGACTCTTTTCGTTCGCAATGGCTTGTTCGTTATTTGCAGGCTTCGTGGACTAAGTTGGCAAAGAATTCCACCACGTCAACGAAATTGTAGGTAAACGCGTGCATTATTCCTGTTGCGTATTGAATTTGGTCATAAAAGTACTCAGCCTTAAATCCAAACGGAACGACGGTGGTCCGCGTGATGCCAAACCTTCCAATCAGCTTGCCGGGGTCTGCCAGTGCCATGATTCCGATCTCGCAAACGGCCCATCGTCCATAAACGTCATCTGCGCCATGCTTGAGGAGAACTAGGTTGGCGCTTCGGCCCTGCGTCAAACCGATCCACCCTCCAAGCTTCCCGCATTTATTCGCCCGGCCATTCTTCGGGGAGTCCGAGAATTGTTGATAGTGACTCGCCATCATGAAACTCAAGCTTGTTCTCGTTGACTACGGCGTGACAGAAACGGTCAAGTTCACCTTGGTAGGGTCTCGCCGCCCAAGGATTGTCGTATAGGCACGCTGTAACCCTTGGCGTCATTTCAAGAGAGGTTGGTTCAATGGTACGACCCGAATTGACGCTTATCTCGCCCACCAGAGGAGAAGCATTCCGTTGCTGGAGTGTCTGGCCATCCACCGCTTTCGCCCGACAAAGAACAAGGTGAAAGCAGCGACCGAAAACTGGACGCCCAAGTGTCCGTTGTGTGCCCTCCACAAGACAATCCGGACCGAATTGCGCAAAATTTACGGATTCCGTTGACGTTCAATAATCCTGTTGGATTTCCGCACCAAGGCCGGGCGCTATATGCTTGATTGGGGCGATCTTGCGGGCAGGCGATTCTGGCAATTCGTCGTTTGGGATACATCTGTATCTTCGCGGCCCGCTGCGGCATGTGTTTCAACAGCTTTGAGCCGGGACGAGCGCCCGCGTCGCAGCCAAGCTATCCTGCGTCGGTCGCACCGAATGATAGAATCCGACCATGAGATACCTCGTCGTGTGGTTTATTAAGGACTACGTGCCAAGGGGAATGGTCATCAAAACCCACGCTCTGTATGGGAGCATCTACGCGCAATTCCCGAAGGAATGCGAGAAGCTCGGACTTACAAACAGCGGTCCGATAGAACCGAAGTGGAAGAACCAAATCCGATGGGGCTTGCGAGATGCGAAAGACCAGAAGCTCATAAAGCATGTTGGTTTGCCGAAGTCGGGAGAGTGGCAACGGATTTAGCCACGGGCGCGCCGGATGGGAACGACAAGGGTTCAAATCCAAGGCAATGCAGGAGTGCCGATCCGCTCCTTTGACGACTGGGAGAGCCACGCGCTGCCTCCCGCTCGTAAGGAACTACACTGGGAGACAGACCGAAGCGCGTGCGAACTGGGGCGAATCTGGACGGCCGGCGGCGAACCTGCCGTGCCACGTCAACTGGCTCAACTGCTTGAATCGCACGAAGGTACGAGACGCATGGTAATCCTCAGCGGAATCACGGAACGGGAAACGCCGTTGCCCTTCGGCAACCGGGGGCCACGCTGCCACGACTTGGCTTTGCAGGCTGAGCAGGATGGTCGTGTCGTGACCATCTGCATCGAAGCGAAAGCCGACGAGTCATTCGGCGGAACAATCACCGAAGAACTCAGCGCCGCGAGAAAAAGGGCGGCGAAGCGGGAAGGCGGCCACACGAGATTCCCAGAGCGCCTCGATTGGCTCACCCACTCATTGTTGGGACTCCGTGCCTTCGAGGATGCCCAGCACCAAGTGCTCGACGGGGTTGTCGCCGATCTGCCGTACCAACTGTTGCCTGCAATCGCTGGAACGCTGCTTGAGGCTGAGCACTTGAACGCTTCCAAGGCTGTCTTTGTCGTCCACGAGTTTCGGACGGCGAAGACGGCTGATGCCAACTTGGACGCCAACGCAGACGCGCTCAACCGCTTCCTCCGTGTCTTCCTGTCGGCAAACGGGGCAGGCGCAGGCGAGGACTTTGCGTTGGAAAACGGTCACATCGTTGGGCCAATCCTAGTCGCGAAGCGTCGTGTTACAGGCGCAGACAGAATCCCCTCCGAGATTCCGCTCTTCATCGGGAAAATCAGGACCGACCTCCTTGCGGCCTAGCTCGCGCAGCGCCACCTCCGTCCCGAGATCAGCAACAAGGCCATCAGCTACTTGCAGCAGGTTGGCCGGGCAACCATGCAACTTGAGAGTAGGAAGCACATAGGGCTCTTCTTGCTCACGTTATCAAGCTTGTGAACGATCTCCCGTCCCGAATCAACTCCTCGACATCGTGGCGACTCACCGCTTCCTTCGGATGGGCACAGTTGTTCCCTATCTTGTAAAGCACATCCAGTCTTGCCCGCTGCACTTCCGTGATGACGCCCGTGTTCCTCAGCGAGAGCGTGATGTCGGTGAAGTCGGGATGCGCCTTGCTCGGCGGATTCGTGGCGATGGTCACGCCGCGTTCCTGAGCCACCGTTCGGAAGTGCCGTTCGAGCGCGACTCTGGCAACCACGCCGCTGGCGCGGGTGATCGTTTCCTCGTGCGAAGACTGGAGGAGATTCGAGGCAGTCTCGAACTCGTCGGCCGCCACGACGAAGCTCAAATCGCCCAAGATCGAAAGTTCCCTAGACTTGACCTCGGATACGCACGCGTTCAGCAGCGCCATAGCTTTTCCCATTTTCTGATTAAAGTACGGTAGGTTGGTCTTCACGCTCATTTGGTTGTAGAAGGGCATGTAGATGAAGTAGGAAATGCAGGAGAAATCCTTGCTCATCTTTGTCTTGTCTTGGATGTCCGGATAATAGGCCTCGTAGCACCAGTCGAACGCTTGCAGTCCGGAGAAGTTCTCCCGCTCCAACAGGCCGCGAGCGCCCCTGTACCATTCCTCGGCCTTGCGCTTGAGATCGGCGCTGCCCACGAGGTCTCCGTCCGCGAGAGCTTGGGCACACAGCAAGACCTCGGAGAAGAGCCTGTTCAGTTCCTTGATTCTCGCCTCAAGCTGCCTTAAGTGAGAAGACACCGAATCCGCTCCGCGTACCACCCTCAATTGCTCTTAACGCTTCGGACTGCGGTAATGCAACAACAAAAGTCCTACGACCAGCAGTCATACGCGAGGGATTGCCCTTCGCCTTTCCATGCACGATCCTCCCGTTCCTTCTACAGTACAAGCCAGAGATTCAGCCTCGCATTAAAGGCCGTAGTGCTGCTTCAGCCACGCTGTGAGAAGCTCCGAACCGATTTTGACTCCAACCTTCACGCCCCCGGCCATAACCTTCGAGGCCTTGTCCTTTACCCATTCCCCAACCTTGCCGCCGGGTTTGTTGCCGTCCGCCTCCATCGCTTGGGTGAGGCTGTCCAAGTCCGGCTTGTCCAATCCCGCATTGCTCAGAATACGGTCAAGCGCCTGCCTGTCGCCCACGTTGATAACAGTCTCGCTCTGCGTCGATGAAATGCTCGCTTGCCCGAAAGCAAGGTACGTGTTCCCACCAGTATTCTGGATGATGATGTTCTGGATTTTCTCTGCATCGGAAGGTTCTATCTTGCGAAGGTCACTATAAGATGTGCCCAGTTCGTCCCTAATCTCCAGAGCCATTTTTAGCGTGCGATTTCGGACGGCGTCCAGCACTTCCACAAGGACATTCACGGGTATCTCCTGCCACGCCGAATGGCAGATGAAGCCTCCCTGCATGAGGCGCTGTTGGTAGTACACGACCATGTCGCCGGGCCAAGGAAACACAAACGAGCCTGTGGTGGCGTTTTTGATTAGGTCGGAGTAGGCGCTCACCGATTGAGCTAGAGGAAGCATCGTGGCCCAATGCCGGTGCCTCTCCTCTAAGGCAACAGGAGGGATGATGTGGTTGTTGCGCTGTATGTATCCCGGCCCGACGAAATTGCCCTTTGCCCTTCCATGCACAGTCCTGTAATCAGGAAGGTCTTGCCCGTCTTGGTAGCCGTTGAGTTCTTGGGTCGCCCATGCCTTGAGCCGCTCGTTCTTTAGCTCATGGCCGAGCCGCAGGCATTTTCTAAGAATGTCTGGCAACGGATACTTGCCATCAGTAGCAGCCTCGATAATCTCATCGAGTAGGGACGACATTGGTCACTTCATGGGTATCTCACGCAGCTTGCCATCCGGCAAGATTTCATACCGCTTGTGCCATGGAGCTTCATAGAAATTCCGAACGAAGAGATACTTGAACCCGCTCTTAGCTCGGGATAGAACCTGAGCGTCGGCCTGCTTCTCTGCTTCGTCTGCCGTGAGATAGTGCCGAGGGTCAGTGGGACTCAGCGTGGTAACGTCGATTTTGAATTTCTTCTTTGGATCAGGTTCCCCCCCATCCCAAGCCCCGTAGCGTTCCTTCACAATCCAGCACTTTCCCCGCGTCGTAGCGTCCGGCATCTGTTGGCAATAGATTGTGTAGAGTTCCGAGACGTTCTCTTCCGGCTCGGGGGTTTTGTAGACAGTTTGCGGTACGGAAACGTTCATGGCGAGGATTGTATCTCAACCCGATAGATCGTCATCCCCATTATTCGCCAATACAAAGGCGGCGTGCGGCCGGGCAAAATTCCAGACCAAGTCGAGTCATCGAGATTTGTCGGTCGGCGAACATCATTACCAAGGAGCAGTTCAGTGCCCTAGACCGCCAGATCGGTAGGCGCAACTCCGCCCTACACCTGTCCGCGACCACCATAACCGTGTCGCAGGCGGGAGAGTTCATCCACGATCTTGTCACGACCGTCGTGTTGACGATTCGGCTGTAGAGCCCTCGTTTAGCCCTTATATTGTCCCAAGCTTTACAGCTTGGCCTCCGCCAGCAAAAGCGTGTTATCAGTCGGCGGAGGTACTCTCGGATAGGAATCTGAGAATATGCTGCTCGGTTTTCTCTTCCTTCTTAATGGCACACTCCCAGACGATCAACACCTTCCAGCCTGCCGCACGAAGTCTACGGTTGTTCGCCCGGTCGCGGCGGACGTTACGCATCCTCTTTTCCGACCAGAAAGCAGAGTTGGTGGTTGGCTTCAACTGGCCCCGAGGGCATGAGTGCATGTGCCAGAAGCAGCCGTGAACAAAGATGACCTTCTTTCGTGCCCGGAAGACGAGATCGGGCGTTCCCGGCAGCCCACGGACGTGTAAGCGGTATCGGAACCCCATGCTGTGCACCATTCTCCTGACCACCATCTCAGGGCGGGTGTCAGTGCTGCGTATCGCGGCCATGTTGCGGCTACGCTGCTCGGGAGTCAACTTATCGGGCATGGGTGACGGCCTTCATTATAGTTTTGATCCATGCTAACCTGAACGTCGACGTGCGAACCTCTTCGCCCAAACAGAAAGAAAACAAGCTCGGGCATTACGGACTCGGCACCGACGCGCCGTGGTACCAACCGCAAACGCTTTCTAAAGCCGAGCGCAACGCCTTCAGCGAGATGGCAAGACGCTCCGCCGAGGCGAAGCGTCGCTCGCTGGAGGGCAACTCCGTTCCCAAGCATGAGATAAATACTCCGAAGCTCGATCCGGAAACGCTCATGCCGCAGCTTCAGCGAAACGGGCTGCGGGCTCTCTCGTTGTTCAGCGGCGGGGGCGGCTTAGACTTGGGATTCGACAGGGCGGGCTTCGAGCACGTCGCATCATACGAAGTTGTGACGGATGCCGCCGCCACCTTGTCGGCGAATCGCCCGGAATGGGACGTGAGGTCTGGGGATGAAGGGGACGTGACGCGGGTGGATTGGAGGAAGATCAAGGCTGATGTAATCCACGCGGGGCCTCCTTGCCAGCCGTTCAGTTCGGCTGGGCGGCAACTCGGGCACAAGGACGAGCGCAACCTGTTCCCCGAGTTCATCCGCGCCGTACGGGGAATCAAGCCGCTAGCGTTCGCCGCCGAGAATGTCCGTGCTCTCATGAACGGTAAGTTCAGCCAATTCGTGCAGGAGCAGATCGTGCAGCCACTCTCCCGTGACTATGCGGTGTACGTCTTCGACCTGACCGCTGCCTCGTTCGGCGTCCCGCAGGTGCGGACTAGGGTATTCTTCGTGGGGTTCCGCCTCGGACTGAAGGTCGAGTATCACCAGCCGTCGCCCACCCACTACTTCGAACACCTCAAGGGTGACGAGATTCCCCCGATGGCGCAAATGATGAGGGGGGTTGAGTTCCTGCGATGCATGGGCGCACGTGAGGCGCTCGGCCTGCCGGACATCGGCTTCGACGCGCTCGCGCCCACGCTGCGCAGCGGCCTCACTGGGCCTCGCCACACCACGTCCATCCTTAGCAGCGTGTCTGCCCTGAAGCTCTGGAACAAGCTGCAAATCTGGCCTAACGGGGTGGCTGCCTCACGCGAGGCGGCGCAGCGGTTCGTGCCCGACAACGGCCATTTCCGCCTAAGCGTGCCGGACTGTGCGTTGCTTCAGGGCTTCCCTGATTCTTGGAAATTCAGCGGCGCTGTGTACAAGTCAATCGGGCAGATCGGAAATTCCGTCGCGCCGCCGATGGCGTATCAGGTCGGCTTGTCTATCTTGCGTGCGCTTTCCGCCGCGGTGTGAGCGGCTTTCTCCAAGTCCTTTGCCTCTTCTTCCAAGGCCTTCGCCACAAGCTCCCGCAGGCGCTCCGCATGACGCTTCGTGATACGCTCCCAGCCATTGAAATAGGTTCCGGGGATGTGCGGGTTGTTCAGGGTAGAGCCGCGGGAGATAACGTAGCCGCAACGCTCCCTCAATATGTCCAGCATGCGCTCCGGAGAGTAGCCGTCCTTAAGGTCACGCCGCTCAAGGTACTGCGCGGCGCTGTATTGCCGCTTGTGGAGCAGTCTAGCGTCTTCGACACTGTACTTTTCCCTCTTCCCCAGCAAGTGATACAGCAGGTCGAGGGGGATCAGGGAAGGCACAGTTTTCGCAAGCTCGAAGTCCACCCGGATGTATTCTTCCTTTTCCCTGACCCACGGGGCCATCATTTTCGGTGATCCGTAAACGCAGTACCTCAACGTGGTGCCATCCTTCTCGTAAAACCCAATAAGCCAATGCTTGTGTTTCCATTTAGCGACATGGTCAGGTCCGAAATCCCTGACCGTCGTGACGGAGTCGTCGGTTGAGGACTTAAGCTCAAAAGGGATTTCCACGCCCTTCCCGACCACCAGTTTCGCATCCGTGTCGGCACGCCCCGCGCCTTCGATCCGTTCCAGCTTGAACAATTTGATCAGTTGGCGTTCGCGTGCATCGTCTTGAACTACCATGGCAGCAGAGTCCCCGTCCGCGCCACAGACACACACAGCAACTTTGCAGGCATGGTCGGTATGATATTTTCAGAGGCCTGAAAAGGCCAGAGGAAATCATGACGAGACGGGTACCAAGAAGCGGGGTCAGGTTTGATTGCTCACTGTACGGAAAACTGTGGAAGGGCGATCCAGAGCACGCCCGGCTCGTGGATATCCTTGAGGGCGTAACGAAGTCGTCCGCAAGGACTTTCGTTTATGGAAATCTGAGAGACCCGACAAGTAGTCCCTGTTTCCTAAGGCGTTGCACCACGCCTTCACGGTGGTCCTCTCCAACGACCACGAGCACACTTTCGGCGTCTCCAAGAATCTCCATGATCTTTGCCGCCATAGCCTCGTCCCTTTGCTCGACAAGGGGCATTTCATCAGCGTTTACACGAATGTCAGCATGTCTCAGTTGATCTGAATGTCCGTTCGCGATGTTCTTTGCGATTGTTGAGACGGGAGCATCAACAGTCCTGCCGCCCCCGAAGGCTTCGACATACTCACCGAGAGAGTCTTCTTCCCGTTTCAGCAATTCCCAAACCGCACGGTCGTCACCCGCTTCCTCGGCGACGAGGGTTATACTCCGCTCCCCGATGAGTCGTCGTAGGAGCCCCTCAAATTCGACACGGACCTTTTTCCGGTCTTCCGCCGTATCTTGATGCCGTTGAAGTTCGTGTTGGGTGCCGATTACCAGCACCCGAGCCTGTTTGCTTGTTACGTTCTCTGCCATCAACTTTATCTGGAAATCGATAGATTGTAGTTCAGAACTGCTTGCGACATCTCAGGTCAAGTTGAATACCGACGAGTATTTCTCGTAAAGCTTGGTCATCGCTGTGCAATGAGGGTTCAAATGGCCAGCGTTGCGCCCTCCCATGACCACGATAATCGAGCAGCGCCTTTCACTGTGACTTCATATGGCCTAGTCAAGGTTTAGCGTCAGAATTGGGCTCCATTGGTGTCCGGTCCTTAGACGCGTTCCTCTAGCTTATCTTCGAACCGCTGAATTCTTTTCTTGAAGGTTCTATTGAATTCTCGTCCACTCGCACGAAGATATGCTTCGAAGTCTGGTCCTAACCCTTTGCGCTTGAAAAATGTGGATACGTCAATTGCCTTCTCGCCCTTTCCCTTCTTGTGCCTGTAAAACGATAAAGCGGCACGGAATATCGTGTCGATGGCATCGCTCAGGTAGCCGACAGGGGAACTATGCCTTTCAGAAGCCTCACGAAAAGCATCCGCAAGTGCCCTCGACCTTATGAGCGGTGCAACACGTGACCACATAAACTGGAGCACCAGCCATGTTGCATAGGCTCGCTCCGGGTATCCCTTGGAGCGGTGACGAACTTCGTATTTGAGCCTGAAGCGATTGAGATAAAAATACGGGTCGCTTGTCGGGAATACTTTTGGATACAGGTGTTCTTCGAACAGGCCCTCTTTCCCCTCACGCACTATGGCGGGGTCGAGTTCGCAACCCGCTATGGCTTGAGCTATCTCCTCCTTGGTGACGACCCGCTGGTGCGCCCCAACAAAACGTCGTGCCTCGCTCTTGGACTGGCGCTTGCGGAGGTAGTAGTAGTTGAACTTTCGAAGCTCTCGCTCAATTTCAATCTGGCGGCGGTCATTCGCCATCAGGTCTGAGGGACGAATGGCGTTCTGGAGGTTTGTGGCTGCGACGATACGCGAAACGAGCATGTCGAATTTTTCTGATCCTGACTTCAGGTCTCGCGGCACCATAATAGCCTTTACCAGTACGGAAGCTGCTGAGCCGTGGGAATCGGCATCGTGTAAGGTTCGAGTGGTTTGTTGACCGTTGATGATCTGTGGATTCGACACACGCATCACATCCCGGCCGCCGATACTTATACGCTCGGCGTGATCGCATATCATTGTTATGCCATTGTTGTAATACCAGAAATTCCAAGGTTCCGTTCTCAAGGTGTCCTGCATCCCTCGATTGACTTGCGTGGATTTTCCAAGAAAACCACGGACGTTCCTCGCAAATAGCCTAATACCTGCTGTTTCGTACATTTCAGCAACAGCGAAAGTGTTCATGGAAAAAATCCAAGCAGTGATGTTCTCGCGGGCGTCATGTCTTCGATGGCACTCGCTGGTTACGCCCTTTCCTATTTCTAAAGGGAGATCAAGGGAAGGAACGGGAGGTGCAACACCGTCCAGGAAATCACTGAGTCTGAGGAGGACCGACTTCCCGTCAAATATCTCTATATCCGCAGGACCATCGGCTCGACGGCACCTCTGCTCAGCCTCTTGGACGAGAGACCCACTGCATTTAGCGGTCGTTACAAAATACAACTTGAGTCTATAACTTCGCTTTCGCAGGCACTCTCTTGCGTAACGGAATTTCTCGTGTACTCGCGGGTCTATTTCCTTTAGAAACGCTTTGAAGTCCTGATCGCTACCGTGGAGATCGCACGCCAACTGGGCAAACGAGATTACATCCGGTCTGGATTCGTTCCCGTTGTTGATCTTTTTGTGGTACTTCCCTTGTACCACGCATACAACTTTAGAGTGATCGTCGGTGAGAACAGCGTCTGTTCCCTTATCACGTGAGTGGCCCGTGAGTGCGGCGGCAGCATCCTTCTCATCACCCGTGACTGTCGCATTCAGGAACCACAGAAGAAACAGTTCATCGTCTTTCAGACGAGGGAAGCGATTGCGAACGTCTTCAAGTTGATTGTGTAAGTCCTTTTCAGTAAGAAGAACTCGCATCGAGCCTCCAGTGAGATTGGGGCGAGATTTTGGTTTTGCACTCAGCAATCCTCGGAGCTTCAGGCAATCCCGGCAACGGGGCATCACTACCTTTACGGCAATATACTCCCTATGTGTGTCAAATGTTGCCCACGCAGACGCTTTGATTCTGTCCTTCGTTCTTTTTCTTTGTTGTGACGCCCGTCACCCTAGGGGGCAAACCCCAGCAAACGAGATTGCCATAGATGGGTACGCGTGGAAGGAGACCTCTCGTAAGAGCATTGTTGTGTTTCGAAGAAAATAAAAGCATTGCGAATGCGAAAATCATTCTGAGACATGCTGAAGCATTTCTACGAGCCCTACCATTGCCAGTGTGTCCTGCCCGCAGTAATCGAGCAGCGCCTTCCTTTTCCTCTGGCGCTCGGCCTCGCCGCCATTACCGTCGATAAGCGACTCCCAAGCAAGTCCGGCAGCCTGCCCGTCCGACACTTCCAATCCATCGTACGACATCTCTGGCACTAGTGCCGGGAGCACCGATTTCAGCGAATAGGAGCCACCAAACGCCGGATGGTAGACATGATTGCGGATAACTGGCAGCAAATCACAGAGCCGCTGCTGAATCTTCTTTATCCGCGGCGAGAACCTCGGCAGCCACGACGCAAGTTCGTCGAGCCGCTGCGACTCAAACTGCTGGTAGTACACAACGATGCTGCCGCGATCCCCAAGGGCATCGCACAGGGCCGACATGAACGCAGGGCGAGGGTCACTCTTGTCGCTTGCCAAGAATTCGAGATGCTCGGCCGCTGCGCCCGGTTGTCGCTGCAAGTGCACACTCCACTGAAAAGGTAGGTGGTCGTACGGTCGCATGCCAGCGAACCGTGGAATCGCGGGGTTCACTGTCTCGAAGTCCATGAAGCACAGCGGGTATTCAAGGCGTTCGAACTCCTGCTTAACCTTGGGATCGAACCACGGCCTCCCCATCTGCACGGCGGAACACGCACGACGGAGCCGGCAGGAGAGCGGGTAGTTTTCCGGAATGTCGTGGATGGATTCGATGCCGAGTTCGGTCAGCTTTGCGACCGTCTTAGCGTGAATCCTGGGGAGCCGCAAGATGTGATCTTCAGGAAGCGCAGGATTGCAGTGATCGAAGAACTCACAAGTAACAGGTTCGCTGCACTGGGGTCCGGCGGGGATTCGTGGAGCCTCGGGCATGGTAAGGACACGAAATTCAGAGCGGAGTTGCAAAGTTACGTCGGGCTGTAACTCCTCCACCTGCTTGGTCAGGTTCTTGATTTTGAAGAAACGCCACACATCGATTGGGCCACCCTCGTAGACATACGCTCTATTCACATGGGCGAGACATGACGCCGCCAGATCGACTCCGGAGCGAGTCAGCACCCGGTGCTGGACCGCAATGTCGTCAAGATGGTGGTCTTTGACATCCGTTGTCGATTTGACCTCGATCAGCCGCCAGCGTTGGTCCGAGCGGCGGCGGAGAATATCAACCCTCACAAAAACGTCCCCGTGCTCGAATGCGCCCTCGAAGATCGCCGTGCGTTCCGAATTTTGCATAAGCTCACGAGTGGCTCGGATCGCCTGTTCTCGGTCTTTGGGCTCGACGGTTACGCCTCCCGGAAACATCTCCCGCGCCAGACGACCGACCTCTTGCCCCTGATCGATGATCGCTTGCCCCGACTCGCTCGGCTGCGCCGCGAGTTCAGGCTCGTGGACAAGGAGATACAAACGCTTTAGGCATTGTGTCCCCGCGACGAACTTGGACTTCGTAATGAGCATCGGCGATCTGCTCTCGAAATCTTCGCCCTGCTCCAGGTTGGTCAGCGTCGATTCCATGGCGTTTGGAGCCCAAATAGGTACTACACGAGAGCCGGGTCGAACGTCAGCGGATGCCCCCGGTGCTCCAGAGGATTCCGATAAGCTCACGCGGAGTCGTCCGGTTCCAGCCCTTGTCCGTGGAGGCTCGTTTCATCTCCGTGGGCAGCAGTGCCCAGGCGGTCTCGTCCCGGTACTCCAAAATCCAGTCTTGTCTGTCGTCGATCACGAACCAGCCGAGGTCTTCGTCCCGGACGGCGATCTCCAGGCCGCCGTCCGGCGCTCTTTGGACACGGATGTTCGGCACGTAGACGCCGTTGAGCCGAATGCGAAACTCGGGTCTCGACAACATTGAAGTTCGGGCGTCCGCACTCACTTCTTGCGGTTGAACAATAGGCCGGGGTCGGCGGTATTCAGTGAGACCAGCTTGCCCCGCCCATCGCGAGTCGTGCCGAACTGTTGACTCGTCCTGCCGATCACGTTGTCGTGTTCGTCCCTGACCAGCGTTTCGAACGACCCCTCGAAGCCAGTGGTGAGCGATCCGATGACCCTGTTCTTGCCGTCTCGCACGTAGGTTTTCTTGAGCATTCGTTGTCCTCCGCCTGAATTATACGTACTGTGCGCTGGAATCGTCTGTTTCCGCATAAGTAGTTCAATCTGAACGGCTTATGTCCAGACATTTCCGGAGGTTGCTCTGTATAATTCACCAGGAGAACAGAGTGGAGCAGTTGCCAACAGAAGAGCTTTCCGCGAGGGAACTGTTTGAGTACCAGCGCAGACTGGCTGGGTCGCCTTATCTGATTGACCGACTCGGAACGCTCTGGGTCGGGGCGCAACTGGCGGAGCGTTTGGATTTGTGCCCCGATCACGAAATCGGCGACCTGCTGTCCTTGGTGCAGGACGGGCTGTGGCTTTTCAGCCCCGACTATGCCGTGTGCGAGCACGCTCGCCGCAGGTTTCTCAGGTCTAGGGCAGGTATTCCCAAGGGGAACTGGCGGTTGATACGGGATGCAGGAATCGAACTGCTGAATGCCGAATCTGCCCTGTTCTGGTCGAGCATTCCGCACATGCTGCTGCCCTTTCAGAGGGACAGATTCTCCAGCAACGTGTTCTTGGTGCCGCAAGTGATCGAAGCAAGGGCATGCCTGCTGCGTTCCGGATTTCGGAGTTCTCCGAGCGCTGGGACGGTCTTAGTGGACGGTCGAACGGATCGGCCAATCCGCCTCATTGAGGCAAGAGAGGAGAAATGATGAAGAAGGTTGCGATCTACGCCAGGGTCTCGACGCCCGACCAGCATCTTGAAAATCAGATTCTCGACCTCAGGAAGCTCGCGGAGCAGAAGGGCATGGAGGTCGTCCGCGAATTCTGCGACAGGGGAATCTCCGGCAGCAAGGCGAAGCGCCCCGGTCTCGACGCCATGATGGCTGACGCCCGCCGTGGCGAGTTCTCAGTCGTGCTGGTCGCAGCGTTCGACCGGATTGCCCGCTCGACGAAGGATTTCTTGGGAATTGTCGATGAACTCCACGAACTCGATATTGAATTCATTAGTGCGAGGGAGGCCATCGACACCAGCGGTCCGATGGGGCGCATGTTCATCACGATGGTCGGCTCGATTGCGGAGCTAGAGCGGGCATTGATCGTCGAGAGAATTCGGGCAGGGATGCGCCGCGCTAAGCTTGAAGGCCAACGACTTGGGCGTGCGCCGCTCGATGTTGATCGGGAGGCGATTGTCCGAGACCGCCTGTCGGGCATGAGCCTGACCCAAACAGCAAAGCGCCACCGGGTTTCCCGCGCTACCGTGGTACGGCTGGTAAAAGCGGCAAGCCGGCGTGAGATGACCATCGCCGCGTAGGCGAACAGGGACTCGAAGAACGACTACGCAATTCTTCTGAAAGGCATGGTTGCTAGGAGAAAAGATGCATCGTCACTACTGTCCCGTTGAGGGCCACGATTGGCAATGCGGAGGCCAAGAGTGCGAATGTGTTTGCGGCTTCCTAATGGAAGGGCATGACCACACCGAATGCCCCGTCGAGCTTAGGGCTTGCCCAGACCATGCAGTCGAGGAGCAGAAAGCTATTGATGAAGCGATGTCACATGAGCCCGACCCTGAATCGATCCAGAAATGGCATGAGCGGCTGTCTGCACGCCCTCATTGCGAATGCGGGTGCGCCGAGACCCAAACCATGAAGATCACGGGATTCTGCCTGTGGTGCGATCACACCTATGCGGAGTTCACTCCAAAAATCCAAGACCTGCACCTCGCAAAGCAATGCCCCGGCGCTTCCGAGCAACTGAGGCAGTCTGCGCGGGCGAGGTTCGTGAAGCACTAAGCGAGCAAGCAAGTGACCAGCATGCAGAGCGGAGGCAAAACTCAAGACATGGACGTGGCAACAGAACGAAAGCAGTGGGACATCTGCGGTCGTTGCGGAAAGCAGTGCGTGCTGGACTCTGTCGCCATCGCCAAGTACGGCCTAGGGCACGTCGAGAAGCGCCTCCGATTCAAACGTTGCCCCGACGACATTGCCGGGAATCATCCCGAGATGCCCGTTCTGAGGATGCCATTTGTCGATGGCGCGTACTACCGTGGGGTCTGCCGGAATGCGCGGATCGCCCGCTACGTGGCTGCGGCGAACCGATTCGTCTACATGCGGGAAAAGCTTGGCACCGTCTATCCAGAGTCTATCGGGCACGCAGAGAACGACGACGGCTTTGACTTGTTCCGACCCTACGGGATTATCGAGAATCCCCCATTCGAGATTCCCCGGCGGACGGACAGATGAGGGTATCCCATTGCCGTCCGGGTATGCCCCGCGCGGGCATTTTCTGCTTGCCGACGGTTGCATACTGCGGCGGAAGACCGCCGTCCGGGCGATCCTGCGGCAGATGCACCTTCGCCCGAAGAGCGCCGAAATCGGAACGGATTCCCATTACCGCTGCTTCGAGTGCTTTGCGCGGGAAGCTGAAAGCGCCGGAGTCCAAAAGTCGTAGCCAACGAAAGGAGGGCATTTGAGGAAGATCGTGCACGGAAAGCAGTACCCCGGTCTTCGCGGCAAGGTCGTGGACTGGGTTTGGCACAGATTTGACGAGGGCAGTCTCTACATCCACATCCGGTTTCAGGACCAGACCGAACTGACGTACACCTTTGGTTCCCGACTCGTCATGGAGGAAGCTGTCCTCGGCGACATCTCGACAGGGAACTACAAGACCTTGAGAAAGTTCGCCTCGGACAGGCAAAGGTGACCGAGCAGCTTGCTTCGAGAATCGGCGGGCAAGAAGGGGGATGCGACTTACTTCCCGTAGATTCCCTTGTCCAGCCCTTGAATGAGCCGGTCGGCGCGCACCTTGAACACGCCGCAGATTCTGAGCAGCGTGGTCATGGTGATCGGGCGACCAGCCTCGATCTGCTGCCAGTGCCGAGCCGAAAAGCCGAGGGAAATCATATCTTCCTGCGTATAGCCACTATCTTCCCTAAGCTTCTTCACTCGCTGGCCGAGGGCGCGAAAGAACTTGGCGTGGTTGACCACGCCCCCTTATCTACCGGCACACGAGCAGAAAGACCACGAGCAGATTAGCTGTACGATTCGACACATCCAAACCGTTGGGCTGTTGTGGACTATCTGGACGGGCACCACACTGTCTGAGTAGAACGTCGGCCCTCCACGGTGCTTTCGATAACCCCGCAGGTGACGGAGATAATCATGAACCTGAGAGCGATTCGTGTGGTGCCCATCGCAGCGCTGCTTGCGCTCGCGGGATGCAAGAACCAAAACAGCGGGCGGCCACAACCCAGCCAAACCGCCAAATCCGAGCCACAAACGCTGTCTCTCCAACAAGACGACGACCCAATTCTTCACGGTCTGAGGCTAGGTGTTGCGCTTGATTCTCAGTTGCCAACGTGCACGACCCAAATGGAAGGCGGCGATGAGGTGGTTGTGGGGCCCGGACTCTGCTATGTGGAAGACACATTTGTAGAGGGGGATGACAAAGGCACTTGGGCAAGGATGCCAATCATGCGTGTTGGCCAAAGCGTTGCGGCACAGAAGGACTTGCCTGACCTTAGCGTTACCTTGGTGCCCGCCAAGATGAAGGAGCGCGGCACCGTCGAACAGGTATTCTCCGCCTACGGCCCCGAACGCCTCGGCGAAATCCGCAGCAAGCTGACCGCGCAGTACGGTTCCCCTATCGACCCCAAGGGGTGGCCACATTGGACGACGCCGTGGGGGCGCATAGATTTGGAAGACTGGTCTAAAGACCCCGTACATCCCTCTGTGCAGTTTACGGCAGAAACGTCTCACTTCCGTGCCATGGAGAAGAATGAAGATAAACAAACAACTCCAGACTGGGTTGGAATGGAACCAAAGATAGTCATCAAGCGCTGCGGTGTCCCCCTTGATGACCATAGACGGGAATTTCAAGACCAAGGCCAGACCTACTACATCCGCGTGATGGTGTACGAGGGCCCACTTGGTCTGGTTGGTGTCAACTTCTCTTCTCCGGTTGCACCGGGCCGAGTGACATTGGCGGGAGTGAAGGAAGCGAACGGTCCACTGCAATCTGTCTACAAGCAGGAGGGCCGCGACAACATAAAGACGATTCTTCCGTGCTTGAGCAATGGAACATGGTGACCCCAAAGCTCTAGCTGGGATGCAACCGAAGTGGAGGTATGGATCGCCGCAAGAGGGCTCGGCCCTTCCAACTTCGGCCAACGCTCCTGCAAGCCTGACGGTGGCCACGCTCGCAAACATGACGTATCGATTTGGCGAAGGAAAGTCAGCGACCACTGTTAAGCTCGTAGACTCGAAGGGACGGGATGAAGGAGAACAGTTTTTGTTAGACAGGGACCATGTCGCTTTTGGGGATTTGGACGGGGATGGCGTCGATGATGCCGTGGTTGTCCTTGTGTCTTCGGGCGGCGGAAGCGGCGTCTTCTACAGTCTGGTCGCGGTCATGCAGCGCAACGGCAGATTGGAGACCCCGGCTGTCAGGAGCTTGGGGGACAGAATCAAGATCAACGAAATAAACATTAGGAATGATATCGTCACGGTGGACATGATCACGCAGGGACCAAATGACCCGCTGTGCTGCCCGACGGAGCGGCAGGTGCTCAAGTTGGCAGTGCGAGGGAACAAATTTGTGCCCGTGGAGTGAGACGCCCTACGGAATGCCGCTCTTCACGCTCACCCGGGCTCCTGTAAGAATGAAAACACGATCATCCGGCGCAATGGCGAGCGTCATGAGAATTCTACGCTGAGAATCAATGCGGCCGGTCCTGTCGCGGGCTGCTTGACTGGCGCACCTTTTGGGCGTTGAAAGCCACCCTGCTCGCTAGCAAGGGCAATTCGACTACGTGCACCTGATGACCTTCGAAGCATATGGGCGGGCTAGGGGAAGGACGAAGCCCTGTTGCAAGGGCTGTGTTCGAGCTTGTTCTAGGTAGGTTTGCGCCACACGGCCTCATATTTGTTGAATGAGCGTGCGAGGTACACAGTGGCCAAATGACTCTCCTGCGCGAATCGGTCTAGGTCTTCAGCGGTGAGATAGCCCAGGCTCCTGGAAATCTTCTTGCCGAGGAACGCCACCCATTTGGGAAGAGCGAAATCCTTATAGATAAGACAGCCGTTCGGCTTCAAAACCCTCAGCATTTGGCGGAGCGCATCCTGCCAATCGGGGATGTGGTGCGTCACCATATGGGTGGCGACGAAATCGAATTCGTTGTCGTCAAACGGCAACTTGGTTCCGTTGGCAGTGAGAAATCGGACGTGTGTCGTCTGATCGCTCTTCGCCCGTGCCGCCTCAATTTGCCCAGGATCGACATCTATTCCCGTCACCTGGAGACCCAGCTTTGACGCCAGAAAGTTTGCCGCTGCTCCGTTCCCGCACCCAAAATCCAAATAGCTCTGTCCGGGTGCAAACCCTGCCAGTCTCAGCATCTTTTCGGCGTACTCGGCAACTCGCCGACTACGCCTCGGGCTGTTGACGAAGAACTTCTCGAACTTGGTCATCTTCATGCGCTTGGCCTCCTCCTGAGAACGCCCGCCCAAAGACCATTGCTAACGATACCCACGGAATCACCCTAGCACATGTGGTAGCGACGACTGGCGAGTCCGGGCCGCAAGCTCTATGGTTTGTACTCCGTCCGCAATTCCAGCAGGATGGGCCTGAGCATGACGTAGTGCAGACTGTCCGCCATCATGGCAGCCTCGACAATCAGCTTGACAAAGCGGCTGCCGTTGGCCTCGGCCCACCGCAGCCAATCCTTCAGTTCCTCGTCAGCGTGGGGACTACCAATCATTCCTGACCTCCGTTCTCCACCTCGTTGCCTGAATAGTCTAAGCGGGCAGGCGGCGAGGCGGCAACCGCGAGGTGTGCCCCAATATGGCTGGGAGGACGCGAACGCTAAGTCGCTGAAAACTCGTGCCGGTCCACAAGGGTTGTTGCGGCCGTGGTCGTATGTTCTTGAGTTTGCTGGTTCGATTTTCGGCACCAGGGACGGTCACGAGACTAAAGATTATGGACCATCGTGGGTTAGCTAGAGCGCCCGAGTGGACCTCTCTTGCGGCACGACAGACGAAGCGGGAGGCCAAGCCCCTATCTGTGTCGCCAGTAAAACGTGCCCCAAAACTGCCGTGGGCATGCATCCGTCCCAGCTTCCGGATTCTTAGACATGTACCAACGCTCGCCGCGTTCACGGACACGGTTGACGATTACCCGTCGCACCAAGGAGCCCAGCGTCTTCCCGGCCTGCTCAGCATCTCCTATGGTTTCGTAAAGCGGTTGGAACGGTGTTCCCTGCCAGTTGCTACCCGGCATCCAACTTGAGGCGAAAAAGTCGCTTGGGTCTTCGGTGATCGCATCAGCCCACGCGTTGATGGCATCTACCATCTGGCTAACATGTTGATGGGGGATTCTTGCAAGGACTGCATTCAGGTCCTGCTCGAATGGAATGCTGGAGTTTGCCTTGATTTCCTGCATCGATGAGTTTCCTTCCCAGAGCGACTGGTCATGAACGGATTCGCCTCCGGAGTCTAGCGGGACTGTTCAGGCGACCTGATGTCACCTGCCAGTTTGACGCGCGACATGCCCACGCTAACGTTCGATCCCGACGCCACCGCAGTGCTGATGACAGAAATCGTGCCGCCAGTTGGAATCTCGTAATGGATGTGCCACGGTTCCGCAAGCGCCTCGCATGCGCCATCGTGCGCGGAACAAGTGGGAGCGAAGCTTTGAGCCAGGAGCGTTCCGCTGATGATCACAACACCGGCTTTTACGACCATGACACCTCCTCAATCGAGAGAGGTTCAGCTTGACACCGGGATGTGGCTCCGGTCTTTGCTGAGTTGCAGGAACGTTGTCCAAGCAAGTTCAGCGTATCTCTCCGCGATGCGTTTAGTCGCCTTGGGAAGCACACGCCAGCCAACGTAACCAGCGCAAGCGAGCGAAAGACAACTGACCATGACGGCAGGGTTGAAGAACCCGGAGTGGGTCGTTGCACTGCGCCAAACAGCAACCACTATTGAGCCAACCGCTACGAAGGCCCACAGCATTCTTCCACCCAAAAGATTTCGGCAGAACCCGTATTCGATGTTGTTCTTTTGCCAAACCCCAGTGGGGTCAAAGCTGCGCAAGAAGCCGCGAACGCGCTCGAAGGCATCGGCGATGGCCTTGTCGGCACGGGCCGTGTCCTTCTTTTCCTCAGCGGGGGTAGGCAGCGATACAGCAAACTCCTGTCTCACCGCAGAGCGGATCGAATTCTTCAAATCCGCCCCGAAAAACGTGTCGCTGGAACGCATCAGTCTGGTCGACGGCGGTCCACCCCACTGTCTCCACAAAGCAGGTTCAACCTGCTGCCCTTCCGCTCGAATGACGTAACCCAGTCCATAGATCAGCGCAAGCGTGATGATCCCGCTGGCCGCGAATATCGGTAAACTGCTCAACGCCGGCATCACGTAAATCACATCGACCAAGGCTGGCAACGCGACAATCAGTCCCGGCGCAATCCGTGCCTTCAATTCGTACTCATCCAGAAATTTGTCCATCATAGTCTTCCGGGTACCCCTCCAAACCATTCCGCGAACGGAGGTGGATCAGCGTTGCCTTTGAGCGGAATTGCTTCTCCGTAGTTAGAGCGGTACGGAACACCTCCGATCCAATACCACAAGTGACCTTGCGTGTGCGTGCTGAAGACCTTTGTCCCAACCTTTATCAAGCCATTCACGATTGCGCGATCTGGGTGGCTCGAATCTCCAACAGCAGACACGAAAGCAACTCTCGGGCAGAAACGTTCAATGTTCGCTTGTGAGAGATTTCCATCGCTGCCATGGTGTGGAACTTGCATCCACAACAGGTTCTTCCACAAGGAAGGCACCGCGTCCAGCGCCTCGGAACCTGCGTCCGCAGTGAATAAGAATTTGTTGCCGTTAAATTCCATGCCCAGAATGGCGCTCGTGTTGTTGAACGGTTGGGTTTTCGGATTTTCGTCCACGCTAGATTTGCTGAGTACACCCAAAAGCGTCGCCGATAGATCGAAGGCTGACGGGGTCTTCGGAGGTGGCGTTAACGGGCCAGCGAGGAACGAAAGAGGCAATGCTGGAGGAAAACTCGGTGGTGGAGACAGCATGCTCCTCAAGTAGCTCGTTGGCAGATGCGGCATCACTGGTGGGTACGACGGGGCCGGTCTTTGGGCAGCAGCAAGAGCCGACAGAAACGATCCATATGCAGGAACTGGCTCACCGATAGATTCCTCCAGCGCCTGTTTGTAAAAGTGTTGCGTCGGGCCCAGAACGGACAAACCGGGTAGGTGAGAAATAGTCTGCCCCGCGAATGGTTCCGGAGGCGTGATGTCGCGGCTGGCGAATGCGCTTGCCAACTCTCTCGTCGTTTCGAGCGCCTCTTTGACGCCTTCGGCTTGTGATGAGTTCCCGGACGATGCACGGCGCAATGTATCTGCGCTCGCGTGCCTCTGCATATCGTGCATCCAGCCAAAGGTAATGGAGAGGGTTTTATCCTTGACCAGTTCAATTAATCCCCGTGCGTGATCGTTGTGCAAGTGAGTGCAGACCACGGCGTACAGCGATGTGACATTTTGGCTTCGCAAAAAATCGCGAACGGTCTTGGCGTCTTTTGCGCTGCCGCCATCAATCAGCACTCTCCAGACGCTTGTTCCGTACCGTCCGGTGACAAGGATGGAATCGGCATCCCCCAGTGAGAGCATGTCGATCTCTATTCCATTGAAGGTGGGGTTGAAGTTGTACATCGGACCTCCGAACTAGAGTGTTATTTCCTTCTGGTTCTGGAGGTTACGGCGCGGTTACCACGGCCATCAGTAAGGGCGGAGCGAACAGCCAAAAACCAGCCCAGTTAATTATACCAGATTGGTCCAAGCACATTGGGAAAAAGCACACTGCGTTGGGGCCACGGGTGGATAAGCCCCTGCTATTGGGCCACCGTTGCTGGGCTGAAATCGTCCCGTAATCGGAAAGCCCGAACGAATCGGTGTCGGCACGAGAAACCAGCGACACGTCTGACGTGTGTTAAGGCTCCCTCCTCTGCCGGAAGGACCGACTCTTCAGCCACGGGCAAGTAAACGATAAGATAGGCCATGGAAGAACAGTGCTAAGTTTGTGGCGCTCTCGCCACCAGTGAAGAGCACGCGCCGCCGGAAAGCTTCTTCCCTGAACGCGCACAGAACTCTGGGCGCAACGAATGAGACTTCGTCGGAGGCCGCCGCATGAAACACGACGACAAGAACGGCAAGATGACTGCGTCGATGGAAGAGGTCGCCTACTACAACATGTTCCTCACCGAAGCTATGTTTGAACTGCTGGCTGAGAAGGGCATTCTGACGGGAGCCGAGGTCTTGGAACGGGTCAAGAAGCTCAAAAAGGAGACGCACCCCCAATTCAAGTGGTTACAATGAGCCTCAGAAGACGGAGGGTCGAGCCGTGACGAAGCAAACGAAAAGACTTCTGCTATGGGCGGTCGTTATCTCCGCGATTGTAGTGGTCGTCATCCACCTCGGGCAACCGCTGCCCAAGAAACCTCCGCTCAACTATTCCAAGCCGGTCTACACAACCAGTTACGCGATTGTCTGTCCCATCGGATTGCTTTTTGATGTGCGGGCAGACCACGGGCCTGAGGCGGTCAACGATCTGTTTACCTCGGTGATGGACCTAAAGAGCAAAGAGCAAAAACTTGGATGCGAGGAGTGGCAGGGAGGAATCCAGGTGAACGCAGTGCACATGAAGCCGCCATTTGACCGCTACATCCAAGTGAATGGTGCGGCGTTTACGATGGAGAGCCACCTGACCAACAATTCGGCTGGTAACTAGGATCGTGCGAGTGAGCATCCCCGGATGAGTTAGAATCTATTCGCCTCTTTCCTGCTTTCCCCCTTCCTCTACCAGGAGCCTCCATGTACACAGTCACGACCTGTCCGCTTTGCGGTCGCCACTATCGGGTACAGCCTTGGCCGCGAACCAAGGCCCCGAGGTTTGCACGGGTGGTGTTCGACCTCCCTTGCTGCCACAAGAAATTCAGCATCCTCTCGGTCGAGCTTGACGTGTTCCAGCACGGGCCGGAGTTTTTCCCAGAGACAACGGAGCCGGTCGAGATTCGACCGCCCGACCCCAAGCTCGTTCCGAGCGAGTACAGACGCCCCGCGAAACCCACAGTGCGCTTTGAGCCATAGGCGAGAAAACCAAGCAGCTTTGTTCGTCAAGGCACCACAACTGCGCAGCCCTGGCGCGCAGTTTTTCAGCAGGTTAGTCGGGCAAGCGACCCGCCAGTTCATGTGACCAGGGCATGGGCGAAAGGTGGGAAGATGTCCGGCTGGCGTCCGAAGGCTTCCAAACACATTCGGGATATTGAGACACTTCTCACCGATGTTCAGGGTCTCCTGGGGCAAGTGCTGCTGACCCTCGCGGCAATCTGGGGCTTTGTCCGCGCGCTTCGTCTGGTACTGCGAAGAGGTCTGATAGAATGTGAGCACGGCTGCGGAGAGGTCTGAATTATGAATAATGCAATTTTGGCTGAAGCCTTCGCGCGTCTAAACGCGGTGAGGGGGAATCTGCCCGACTCACTAGTGATACACGAGAAGTACGTCAACGAATTTCACGACATCCTCGACCTGCTGACAAAGGAGACGGGGACGGACCTAAGCAGATTTCGGGTGCCTGCGTCAGAGTTGAAACGAACGCCGACTTCATTCACTCCTGGGCGTGGCACGAGGTATTCCGAGGCGAAATACTGCGACCGCCAGTTTCTCCTGATAAAGATTGATTCTGTCCTCGGGTTCTTCAAGTTGCAGACAGCGAAATCTGAGATTGGTTTCCACGCCCCATAAATCAAGGGCCGCAGTCAGCCAAGGAACCTGGAAAACTGACCGCTGGACTTTTGGCTCACACAGTCGCAACTCGTCTGACAGGTTCTCCGAAGAGTCACTTCTTCGGCACGAGTTTTGTCCATCCGCTCAGGTATTGTGCTTTCGCCTCCTTGAGAGTCATCGTCTTGTCCACGCAAACCTTCCGGTAGAGCAGGTCTTCGACTTTATCCTTGGCGAAGGAGCCAAACTTTCCTGCGTGTGGTTCAAACCAAATGTTCTTAATACCGTCTGACCCACCCATCCAGTGTGGGAACCAGTGGTCAAATTCACCGGTAGATTTATCTGTATCCGGTGGGTATCCATAATTGGCGAGAACCTGGTTCTTCTCGGCTACAGTCACTCTCCGAGGCCGCTCTTGGTTTGAGACACAGGCGAGCTTTGCGTCCATCTCGCCGGGTGTTAACTTGGGATCGGGAACAGTACAAGAGCCGCTGGACTTGTCTATGTCAACCTTGCGACAGTGCTGCTGCTGTGCTACGGCTAAGCTGGCTAGAGAAACGAACGCGAGTAGTATCAGGATACGGAATCGCATGGTGCCTCCTCTCCACTTTGTTCTGCACACCTGACACGACCTCTAGAAACCCTTGTTTGAGCATGTCAATCAGAACACCTGCCCCTCAAATAGTGATTTGTAGACTGATGTCGTTTCACGGTGACGAACGCCGCGAGGAGTTTTGCAGCCAGTTTCCATGTTTCCGGTTGGATGTACATGCACTCCATCAAGTTGTTATCACGAACTACGGGGAGGATAGTCCCACTGGATTGAGAAAGTCAAGTCGGCTTGGATCAACGCAAAAAGCCCCGAGAGTTCGTCGCTCTCGGGGCTTTTCGCTTCTTGACGTTTATGGGACCAGCCTCAGCACCTTGTCCCGATAGGCGAGAGTCATGGTCTTGAATCCGACGAAGAAGTCGGAGCCAAGCAGCCCGTCGGCGTTGCGAGTACGAAACTCGGACACGACAAGAGCTTGCTGGAAAAAGTCCTTATCGCCAACTCGAAGTACGACTCCGCATGACTCGGCGTAGGAACTGCCGTTCGGGCTGTCCACCTTCTTGCGATCAGTGCAGTTGCCGAGCCCCTTGCGCTTAGCAAGCAGGGGCACTTGAGCCCCCGTGTCTATCAGCATCCGGGCAGGGTTGCCTTCGACATTGACCGTGACGTAGGCGAGCCCGTCCCGTATGTCCACGGGAAGCACGATGGCATCTTGCTCGATTCTCGGCTTCGGAGCATCGGTCTGTGCCTTCATCGGCGATGCCAAGAAGAGGGAAAGCAGCCCGAAAAGCAGGGTCAATATGAGGGTCAATCTAGGGGCGTTCAGATTTTGGACAAGTGCAGCGCCGTCAGCGGCTTGTGAGTTTTGTTCTTTTGTCCAAAGTCTGATGTGCTGCCAATTGCACCACCCCGGAGCGGCGCTAAAAGTGTAGCAGAGCATTCCGTCTGCGCACAGGCGGAACGATCGGCCGCTCCACGACTGGCCGCAAGAGGCCGCCTTCTGCTAATCTGTTCAGGATCTCCACCGCGGAGAGGTGTCCGAGTGGTTTAAGGAGCACGCTTGGAAAGCGTGTGTAGGGGAAACTCTACCGTGGGTTCGAATCCCACCCTCTCCGCCATCCCGGATCGGGGACGCATGCCCCAAGGAGCCAATCAACCATGAAGGGTAAACCCGAGGTACTCAATGTTCTGGCCGAAACGCTTACGGAGGAATTAGGCGCTGTGATTCAATACATCCTCCACGCGGAGATGTGCGACAACTGGGGCTACAAATCGCTCGGGGGTCTCACGAAGAAGCGCGCCATCGAGGAAATGATTCATGCCGAGAAGTTGATCGAGCGCATTCTCTTCCTGGAAGGTAGTCCCGACGTGCAGTCGTTACCGAAAATCGAAGCCGGCAAGGATGTCCCGGACCAATTGACCATTGATCTGAAAGGCGAGCGCGTGGCCATCGCCAGCTATAACCAGGGAATCGCCATCTGTTCCCAGGCCGGCGACCGGGGCACCGCCGACCTCCTCCTTGCCAACCTGCATCAGGAAGAGCGCCACGCTGATTTTCTTGAGACGCAGCTCAGCCTCATCAAGCAACTCGGTTTGGCAAATTACTTGGCCGAAGGATTGAGGGGGCCAACCCCGTAGCAGCGGTCTTCCGGCGGCTCTGGGGTTGAGCGCTGGTTGTTGGCACCTTTATGCCATGTCTTTTCACGGACACAATCCCGGCTAATGCCTTCAACTTGTACTCGAGGACAAACCCTGGGAGCAGCGGGTAGTAATCCTTCTCAGTTCAGGCAATCTTGAAAAACGTCCGGGCTGCGGCTGTGCCTCTTGTCGGCTGCTGTCGCCCCTGTTCCCCGATACTGGTTTGCAGAGAACTTGATTCAGACTGGTCCACACAATCGCAGGGAGGAGTATCAGACTGGTCCACACAATCACAGGGCGGCGTGTCAGACTGGTCAACACACTCAGGTGAGCACGGGACAAAAGACGGGCAGGGAAGCTGGTAGATGTCGCAAGGGGGCTCCGTTTCACAGGGTTTGGGACCCTCGTCGCAGTCGCAGGGGGGGTCTGTGTCGCAGCCACGCTCGGTTTTATCGCTGCCAGCATTCGGCTTGGCGGCGGAAGAGAAAGACTGTTCACTGAGTGAAACAATCCGAATTTCCGGACGTTCGTTTTCAATCACGGCAATACTCCTTTCTTACCCGCGGATATGGTTGAAGGAAACGACCTTCGTCTTGCTGGCATCCCGGGGTTCGATCACGCCGTCGGCCAACCACGCGATGAGTTGTTTGTTGACCCGGTCGGCGATCTCACAGCGATACGGGTCCGGAGTGTAAAGTTCTCGATTGGAATGTCTAAAACTCTTGAGCGGGCAGTCCCCGGCACACTGATATCTGAGAAAACAATTTTTGCAGGCTTCCATGTTTTCGGCAACCCGCTGCTCCAATTGTTCTATGTGGGCATGGTCCAACACCACGCGGCTTTGGATCGGATCGACCTTGCCGATAAAAAACGTACTCGCAGCCGGGTCCTTGCAATCGAGCACCTCATAACACGTCGTGACGTTGCCGTCGAGCGTGACGCAGAAATTCTTGCCACAGGCTGCGCAAAATTGCTGGTGGCGAGGATCAAAGCAGCGCAGACCCGAATAACGGACGGCAACGTCCAGCGTGAGGCCTCGCAGAAAACACCTTAAAAAGTTATCTGCGAATCGTTGGGGGTCCGGTCTCGCAACTCCCGAAGCAGCGCACCGTCCGGTCAAGGAAACGGGTTCGAAATGGACCTTGGCGATGCCGAGATGCTTTGCCAATTCGATAGTCTCTTCCATGAAGTCCACGGTCTCGCTCGTAACCGTCGCCCGAACATAAACGTGCCTGCCCGCTCTTACCAGGGCTTTCAAGTTGCGCACCACTGCGTCATAGCTCGGCTGTCCGGAACGGAAAGGCCGCAAGCGATTCTGAATGTCACGTGGCCCGTCCAGACTGATATTCACCTGAATGTTGTTCTCCATGATCCACTGGTGCACCGAATCATTGTACGTGCCGTTCGTGCCCATGCGCACAGACGGTTTCAGCCCCACGGCTCGGGCTCGCGCGAGGAATTCGGCAACGATTTCCTTCAGCACGGCAAACTCCACCGTGGGCTCACCACCGCCGTGGATTGCCAGGTTCACGCTTTCCCGGTCGGTCTGTTCCTGAGCTCTACCGGGATCGAGAGTCGAAAAGAAATGGTCCATTGCAAGGCGCCAGATTTCCCTGCTGATGGTCTTTCCCTCGTCTCCGCCCTTAGCGTAGCAGTACGCGCATTGGAGATTGCATTTTGAGGTGATAAAGATTGCAAAATGGGTTATTGAACGCAAACTCCGGGGAGCAGTGCGCTTGTAGCTTTTGTTGTCGGTTTCCGGTCCTATCAGGATGCCGAGCTTGCGCAGCTGCTCGACGACATCTGTCAATTCCTTGAGGTCCGTTTCCGAAAGCGTAGCGAACGTGCTAACGCTGTCCGGTTGCCTGATGTATGCCAGCATGGCTTCATTCATCGAAGCACATGTGCGAGTGGCCGAGTCGAACAAGTAAACGCCACCGTTATGCCCGAACAACGACACCTGCGGATTCAATGTGAGCCGACCTTCAAGTCCCATAGAGCTTGCTCCCTATCTATAACATCCTCCCCGACAGTCCCCCCGTTCTTTCGGATCACTTGTCCCCAGGTAGTTTGCAGATATTGCTACTCCCAGAATGTCTTGTCAAACATATAAACTCGATAATGGCCGCTGGCCCAAGCGTTAGGTGCAAGGCGTCCCACGAGTCAGTTTTGCCTGTGGAGTTTAGTCTTGCGGGTCGCAGGCGGGTGGGCCAACCTTTGATTTGAGGGCTGGGTTTTGTTCCGAGCGTGCCGTACCCTTGTGGGTGTTCAAGGATGCGGGTTTAGAGTCAGCTTCACCACAGACGCATGCCGGATTGAGGAAGCTACCACTGCAATCTCCCGCCGATCCCGAAAACCTGCGGATAACTCACCATTTCTATTGCATATCGGTAACTGCCGTGCTATAATAGCTCGTGAAAAGTCGCCCCAGCCCCGCTAACCCCTTTAGAATGCGCAGTTCCATAAAACGCACCTGTAACCCCTTTATGATGCGCAGTTCCAAAACATTGGACTTAAAGTCCTTTAGAATCCGCAGTTACGAGAAAAGACGGGGGGTGGGGGTAGTACTACCTCGCTTCAAACGCCAAGTCTGTTGTCTTGCGCCTTTCAACGCTCCAACCTTCCAACGTTCAACGTGCCGACATTCCTGGCTAACTCCTTTAGAACGCACTCTTACGAAAAATGCGCGTGTAAGTCTTGTAGATCGCACTCTTACAAAATCATTGGACTTAAACTCCCCTCGAATCACACTCTTACGAGAAAAGGCCAGTGTCCCCCCTCTTTTCCACGCCTCAACTGACCACTGTCGACCGATGACTGACAACTGTCGACTTCCTAACCCGGAAAGTGGCGGCGCAAGCCCGCTTCTTGGTAAGTTACGCTTGAGGACTCGCTAGGAGGAGATCGACATGGACATCGGATTCATCGGCTTGGGCCGTATGGGACAAGGGATGGCGCAAAGCCTTCTGCGCGCGGGGCATCGCGTCACCGTCTACAACCGCACACGGGAACGCGCCGAAGCGCTGCGCAGTGCCGGCGCGTTGGTCGCGGAGTCTGTCGCCGGCGCCTGCCGCGCCGGGATCGTCCAGACCATGGTCGCTGACGATGCCGCCCTCGAATCCTTTGTGTTCGGCCCGAACGCAATCCTCGCCTCACTGCCGCAAGGTGGCGTGCACATTTCCTCCAGCACGATTAGCGTGGCCCTTTCCCAGCGGCTCGCGGCCGAGCACGCCAAGGCGGGACAAGTCTTTCTCTCCGCTCCCGTGTTCGGGCGTCCCGAAGTGGCCGAGGCCGGGCGCCTCCTCGTTGTCGCTGCCGGTCCCGCTGGAGCAATCGAGAAATGCAAGCCGCTATTGGACGCCGTCGGCACTCGCACGGCCGTCGTTGGTACGCGGCCGGAGTTGGCCAACGTTGTGAAGCTGACTGGAAACTTCCTGATCGCCAACGTGCTTGAATCGCTTGCCGAAGCGCTGGCTTTTGCGCGCAAATCGGGCGTGGATGCGGCGCAGCTCGTGGAGATCCTCACCAGCACGCTCTTCGATGCGCCGGTGTACAAGAACTACGGAAACCTCATCTTGAAAGGGAATGACGATACCGTCGGATTCAGCTTGCCGCTGGGGTTCAAAGACATTCGCTTGGTCCTGGCGGCCGCGGAGGCGCGAAACGTGCCGATGCCGATCGCGAGTCTTGTCCACGACCGTATGCTCGCGGCGATGGCGCGTGGCTACGGGGATCGCGATTGGTCTGTGTTGGGCCGTGTCGCGGCGGAGGATGCGGGCTTGCCATCCAGTTAGCATTGGCAGGAGACGGAGGAGTTCGGAGAACGCGGGAAAGCGAAAACGGGGCAGTTTGGAAAACGCAAGAAAGACAAAACGGGTCTGTCGTAGTGGCGGAAGATGGAGGATCGATGAACGACTGGCGAGGACGATGGGCGCTTGTGACCGGCGCGAGCTCGGGAATCGGCAGGGAGCTCGCGAGGCAGTTGGCGGCAGGCGGAGCGAACTTGGTGCTCACGGCGCGGCGGGTGGACCGGCTGGAGGAACTCGCGGCGGCGCTGCGGACGCGGCACGGAATCCGCGCGGAGGTGTTCGGAGCCGATCTGGCGAAGCCGGGTGGGCCGCAGGAGATTTTCGATTTTTGCCGGGGGAAGGGCATCGCCGTCGATATTCTCATCAACAATGCGGGCTTTGGAGCGTACGGCGAAATCCCCACCGTGGACTCTGGCCGTCTGCTGGACATGGTGCAGGTGAATTGCAGCGCGGTGGTGGCTTTGACTCGGTTGTTTGTTCCTGGAATGGTGGAACGGCGGCGGGGCTATGTCCTGATCGTGGCTTCGACGGCGGCATTTCAAGCGGTGCCGTACATCACCACGTATGCGGCCACGAAAGCATTCGATTTGTTCTTTGGGGAAGGACTGGCGGAAGAGATGAGGCCGTACGGCGTGCGGGTGTCCTGCCTGTGCCCTGGGTCAACCGAGTCGGAATTTCATGCGGTTGCCGGGCAACCGGACCACACGAAGAGTGCGCGCGAAGCTACGGATAAAGTCGCGCGGACGGGGTTGAAAGCGCTTGCGGCGGGGAAGAGCTACGTAATCTCCGGCTTCGCAAACTACCTGGGAGCCCACGTGCAGCGAATCCTGCCTCGCCGCCTGGTCACGAGAATAGCAGGGGGGCTATTTCGGCCAAAACAAACAGGATGAATTCGGCCTGTCGCGGCGCTTCTCACCGGTCATTCGTCGGTTTGGCCTCGCTGGTGAGCGAGGCGTTCAAGCGCGGCAAAATCTTCCAGAGTCGTCGTGTCGCCGGTGACGCTCCCTTTTTGCGCCAGCTCGCGCAGAAGTCGGCGCATGATCTTGCCGCTGCGCGTTTTTGGCAGCAGGTCGGTGAACCGCACGTCGTTGGGCGCGGGACGCGCAATCGTGCCGATGACGTGCGCGACGTGTTCGCAGATCTGCGCCTTCAGATCGAAGGTCGGGCGCTGGCCGGAGCGCAGCGTGATGAACGCCACGATGGCTTCGCCGCGGATTTCGTCGGGTCGCGAGACAACCGCGGCTTCCGCCACGGCGCCGTGGCTCACGAGAGCGCTCTCAATCTCCATGGTGCTAAGGCGGTGGCCGGCGACCTTGATGACATCGTCCACACGCCCCAGCACCCAGATGTAGCCGTCGGCATCGCGCTGGGCGGCGTCGCCGGTGAAGTATTTTCCGGGGATGCGGTTCCAGTAATCGCGGCGGAAGCGCTCGTCGTCGCCGTAAATGGTGCGGAGCATGGAGGGCCAGGGGCTCTCGATGATGAGGTAACCGGTTTCGTTGGGCGGAACCTCGGAGCCGTCCATGCGCACGACGCGAGCAGCGACGCCGGGGAGGGGCAGCGTCGCGGAACCGGGCTTCGCCGGCGTAGCGCCGGGGAGCGGCGTGATCATGATCGAACCGGTTTCGGTTTGCCACCAAGTGTCCACGATGGGACACCGTTTCTTCCCGATGACGTCGAAATACCATTTCCACGCGGTGGGATTGATCGGTTCGCCGACCGTGCCGAGCAGGCGGAGGCTCGAGAGATCGTGTTTCTCGATCCATTCAGCGCCCCAGGACATGAAGGCGCGCACGGCGGTGGCGGAACTGTAGAAGATGCTGACCTTGTATCGCTCGACGATCTACCAGAAGCGATCGCGCGTGGGAAAGTCGGGCGCACCTTCGTACATGACCACGGTGGCGGCGTTGGAGAAAGGCCCGTAAACGATGTAACTGTGACCGGTGACCCAGCCAATATCGGCGGTGCACCAGTAGATATCGTTGTCGCGCAGGTCGAAGACGAGGCGAGTGGACCAGGTGGTCTGGAGGAGATAACCGGCGGAAGTGTGCAGGACGCCCTTGGGTTTGCCGGTGGTGCCGCTGGTGTAGAGGATGTAGAGGGGCTGCTCGGCGTCAAAGGGCAGAGCAGGGCATTCGGACGAGGCCGCGTCAACCCAATCGTGCCACCAGACGTCGCGGCCTTCTTTCCACTGGATGGATTCGCCGGTGCGGCGAACGACGAGGACTCTTTCCACGCCGGGGCAGGATTCAAGAGCAGCATCCGAGGTTTCCTTGAGCGGAATGATTTTGCCGCGGCGGTAGCCGCCGTCGGCGGTGATGAGCAGCTTCGAGCTGGCGTCGGCAATGCGGCCGGAAAGCGCCGGAGCACTGAAGCCGCCGAAAACAACCGAATGCACGGCCCCGATGCGCGCGCAGGCCAGCATTGCGATGGGCAATTCGGGGATCATCGGGAGATAGATGGTGACGCAGTCGCCCGTCTTGACACCGAGCTGGCGCAGGGCGTTGGCGGCCCGGCAGACGCGCTCGTGCAGATCGGCGTAGGTGAATTGAAGGCGCTTGCCGTCCTCGGACTCCCAGAGCAGGGCGAGCTTGCCGGCGTTCTTGTCCAGGTGGCGGTCCAGGCAGTTGTAGCTGACGTTGAGCTTGCCGCCGACGAACCATTTCGCGTGCGGCATTTTCCATTCGAGGGTTTTTTCGGGAGGCTCGAACCAGGTGAGCAGATCGTTCTGTTCCGCCCAGTAAGCCTCGGGATCCTCGGCGGCGCGGCGGTACAGGGCGCGGTATTCGTCGAGAGAACGGATGCGCGCGCGCTTCTGGAATTCAGCAGGAGGCGGGACGGCCGGCTCAGCGAGTACCTTGGGATCGAATTCGCTCATGAAATCTCCAAGAAGTGGCGCACGGTAAGAAATCCCCCGGCTATACGTTACGCAGGGAGCCTGGAGCAGGTCAAGAGCAGACGGTTTGGCGGACAGTAGGTGAGTGGGTCCGTCTGGAACGGCAGAGCCACGGTGGGAAGGAATTATACCGAGCAGGCGAATCGACGAGCCACTCGTCGTCTCTATACATTACGGAACTACATCCAGTCCATAAGACGGGTGGCTGAAGGTTCCGCCGATCTTGATGGGCACGATCTCTCCGGCATTCTTCTTTTTTAAAAATGGCTCCACAAACCTAAGCAGAAATAATCTCATCCCCTTCGATCCCTTGGAAAGCTTGTTATCGACCTGCAAGGTTCCGTGAAGGTTGATCTGCTCGGTCAAGAGGCCGTACATGCCATGCACGTGAGCAAGCGCGCCCGGAACGCTGAAGGAGAGGTCGGGGAACGTCGCGATCGCGTCCTTGAGCAGGACATGTCCCTTCAGGTTGCCAACGACGCTCGCCGGATTGTCGTTCTCTTTTTCGCCTTGAGCCACCTGACTGAGGCTGTCCACCTTCTCCTGCGACGAGCCCGCGAAACTCATCGCGTCGATTCCAAAGTCTCCCTGCAGGTTCACCCTTTCAATGAAGTGTCGTCTCCCAGGGGGAACCAGGACTTGCGCTCTGAATTTGATCGCACCGGTCAGAGCAGGACGCTCTGCTTTGGAGAAAAGGCGTAACCAGTCCTGGATGCGGCCCTGCAGTTCCGTCGCTTCCAGCGAAACCGTCTTAGCGTCTGCGCCCGCCTTCCTTCCCACTTCGCCATGCGATACGAGTGACGTGCCCTCAAATTGTGCGTGCACCGACTGTAGAGCGACGTCTCCATCCATCCCGTTCACCATCGCATGGAATTGCGTTTTCAGGTGTACGGCATGATCGCTCCTCTTTACTCGGAAATCGGGCGTGTCCGTATCGCCTTCGACCTCGATGTGTTCGAGCACACCATTGAATTTGCCGGTGGAGGCCAGCGTTCCCCCGATGCCGGGGAATACGCCCAGGTCCGCGTGTTGAAACATATAGGCGCCGGAAAGAAAGGTGTGGCCGACGTCCTCCGGCCGCAAGGGGCCGAATTGTCCGTCCGTGCGAATTTCTCCGGGAGGCTCCGGATTCTGCAGCGTGGCGTGGAACGACATGGGCCGGTCGTCGGCCACAGAGTTCAGCGTCAATTTGTGAATTTCGAATTTGAGGGGTTCTGTTCCGGGTTCGCCGGAAATAAACTCCACCACAGCACCGTCCGCGATGATCTCGCCGATAATCACCGCGAACTGCTCCAGGCTGCCGGCAGGCCGCGCTTCGCCGCCGTTGCGTTCACTGCTCGGCGATACGAATATGCGCAAACCTTCGATCCTAACGCGCCGAACACGCTTAGGACTAGTGAAAAACCCCCAATAACTGCCCTGGATCGTGAGCTTCTCGATCGTGGCGATCGGCGGAGCGGTTCGATCGTTGTTGCGGCGGAACGTCGCTCCTTCGAGGACACACCCCGGCGTGAAATACGTCTCGCGAAACGTTTTCAATTCGATGGCGCTGGAAAACTTTTCTTGCAGCGCCGCGACGACGGAGTCCCGCGCGAAGGGCCAGCGGGTCGCCACCAACGCAGCGACGGCACCGATCGCCACGAGAGCCAATAATCCGCCAATCTTGATCCAACGGGCCAACACCCTAGACTTCATTTATCATCCATCGAATGGATAGAGATCCTTCAATTAGGAACTCTCAATGGGCTACGCAAATCACCTCGGCTTCCCAGTTTGAAGTCCCGCGTACCAAAAGAGACTAACTGGTTGGACCTGAAGAAGCTGTTCAAAAGAGAACGCTTTAGTCAGGGGCTCCCTCGACTCGGCAAGCGACGAAGGAGCGGCTGGAAATGGCGGAAGCCCATTCTCAGGTCCAAGCATTGTCATTGGACGTTCGCGCCACACGATTCCGGATGAATCGTCGGCAAGTTGGGAGTGATCCGAGATGGCCTTCCAAACGGACCCAGTGCCGGGCGGTTTGGTGGATGGTTTCGCGCGATGCTAGAGTTGGGATTGCAGACTCCACGCTTGGAATCCGGATTTTGACGGAGGGATGCTCCTGTGAGGCAAGGACGTTTGCTTGCGCTTTTGGCCCTGGCAGTTATCGGAGCGGGCGCGGCTCTGTATTTCACCGCTGAACGGCAGCGTCAAACGGCACCGGCAGCGCCTACAACGGCGACGAATCCGGTGCCGGCGCTGCCGATCGGCCAACCGATAGAAATCAGAGCGCCGCTCGGCCTGCCCCCGGTGCCGATCCCGGCCGACAACCCCCCAACCGCGGAAACCATCGCACTCGGCCGGAGGCTCTACTACGATCCGCAGCTCTCGGTGGACGGCAGCGTGTCTTGCGCCACCTGTCACGATCCGAACCGCGGTTTCACCGACCACGAGCGCGTCTCGAGCGGCGTGCAGGGCAAGAAGGGCACGCGCAACGCGTCCACCGTGATCGACTCGGCTTACAGCACGACGCAGTTCTGGGACGGTCGCGCGCCCAGCCTGGAAAGGCAGGCCGAAGGTCCGGTGCAGAATCCGGTGGAGATGGGGCACTCGCTTGCCGGCGTGGAGAAGCGACTGCGGGCTGACGCAAGCTACCGCGAAGCGTTCCGGAAGGCTTGGGGCACCGACGCGATTACATTTGAAATGGCAGAGAAGTCCATCGCATCGTTTGAGCGCACGGTGCTCAGCGGCGATTCGCCCTTTGACCGCTACTACTACGGCGGCGAGAAGAAGGCGCTCACCGTTTCGGCGCAGCGCGGCTTGAAATTGTTCATGGACCCGAAGAAGGGCAACTGCGTCGTGTGTCACACCATCGGCGAGAAATACGCGCTCTTCACCGACAACCAGTTCCACAACCTCGGCGTTGGCGCGGACCTCGAAGGCAAGTTCACGGACACAGGCCGCTACGCCGAAACGCACAACGACGCGGACATGGGTGCATTCAAGACGCCGACTCTTCGCAACATCGCGCAGACCGCTCCCTACATGCACGATGGAACCCTGAAGACGCTCGGGGAAGTCATGGACCACTACATTGGCGGGGGCAACTCGAATCCGCACCTCGACAAGGAGATCCACGCGCTGGGTTTCCTCACAGGGCAAGAGCGGCGCGATTTGCTGGAATTCCTCAGTTCGCTCACGGGCAAGCTTCCGCCGAACGTAGGCCCGCCGGCCTTAGGCCCGCCGGCCGGTGTCCAGCCGCTAGCGGAGAAGACCGAGCATCCAAAGTAGGCGGCGTTTTCGTTCTCCAGAAGCGCAGGCGGGGTGGCCGCTCGCAGTCTAGCCGTCCTTTCCTCTCCCGATGACCATGGGCGTGCTCCGTCGCTGCCTTTGATTGAAAAAGACCTGGAACTTTCCAGGGCTGTCCGGGTAAGTATTAGGTGGGGCCGGACAGACCGTCTATCCCCAGCGATCAGGCGCCACTGATGAGACGCCGCGAAGACTTGTCAGAAGACGATCTGCTGCGACTAGCCGCGAAAGGTGATGAAGAGGCGTTTGTGTGCCTCTACCGACGGCACCAAGGCGGGATCTATCGCTACTCCCTGCGGATGACGGGCAGATCGAGCGCGGCCGAGGAAATTACCCAGGAAGTGTTCCTGGCGCTGGCGCGCCAGCCGAAGCGCTACGACGTGACCCGCGGCGAGTTGGGTGCGTTTCTTTTCGGGATCACTCGCAATCTGGTGCGGAAGCACCTGGACCGGACGCGAGAAGAGGTTTCGATCGATGCCGATCCGCCGAGGGGAGGGGAGCCGGCGGCGGCGCGGCTCGCCGGCCCTGATGGCGCCGATCCAGGGTTCCTTTTCGCGCAGAACCAAACGGTCGCCCAGGTGCGCGGCGCCGTGCTGAGTTTGTCACAGGAACATCGTGAGGTAGTCGTTCTGTGCGACCTCGAAGAGAAGAGCTACGAGGAGGCGGCGAAACTCCTGGATTGTCCGGTGGGCACGGTGCGCTCGCGTCTGCACCGGGCACGGGCGTTGCTTCTGGCGAAGCTCGAAATCCTGCGGGGACGCCCGCGGCGGGCGGTCGCGCGGTGAGCGAAGAGGAGCAGTGCAATGCGATGCGATGAATTCGAAACCTTCGTGGACGATCTGGGAAAGTTCGCGGCGCTCGATCGCCGGACGCGCGAGGAGGCGCTGGCGCATACGGGGCTGTGCGGCCGGTGCGCGGCGCTGAAGGAAGCAGTGGACACCCTCGAGGCCAGCCTTGCGTCGCTGGCGATGGAAGACGCGGAAGCGGGAGCACCGGAGGCGGTGGAGGCAGCGTTGCGCGAGGCATTTCGCGCGAGCCGCCCGCGCATACGGCAGGCGCACCGAATGAGAGCTTGGGCATGGGGAGTGGCGACCGCGGCGGTGTTGGCGCTGGCTGCGGTGGGCTGGCATGAATGGAGAGTCTCGCAAAAGACCAATCCCGGGACGCCGGTACCGCAGACGGTGACGAGCAGCGCGCCGCCGGTGAGCGGGCAATCCAACGGGCAGGAGACGGCTGCACAAACGGGCGGGATGGGATCGCCGGAATCGCTGAGCAGCGCGGTGGTCGACGAAAGCGGGTTCGTCTCGCTGCCGTACAGCGCGCCGCTTGGCGGAGACGAAGAGGCTGACATCGTGCGCGTGAGGATGGCTCGCGGCGCCTTGGCGGCGTTCGGGCTGCCCGTGAATGCAGAACGCGCCGACGACCTGATCAGCGTGGATTTCCTCGTGGGCGATGATGGGATGCCGCGAGCCGTGCGTTTGTCGGAATGAAGCGAGTTTCGCGTACAGGAGAGATCTAGGAATAAGGAGACCGCCGATGAAGAAGACAGGACTTTTGATTGTGGCAGTACTCGCAGCGGCCGCGTCAGCGGCTTACGCGCAGGGTCCACCACCACCGCCGGGCCCTGGAGGGCCGGGATTCGGCGGTGCAGAGCTGCTCGGACTCGAAGGCATGCGCGGCGGAAAGGTCGTGAAGGGCGCGCCGTTCTCAGCCGTAGGCAGCTCGCAGATGACCCAAACGTTGGCGGACGGCACTCACATCAGCCATACCACGACCGTGACCGTATATCGCGATTCGCAGGGGCGGGTGCGGCACGAATTGACCTTGTCGGGAATAGGACCGCTGCAGGCGTCAGGGCAGCCGACGAAACTGGTCACCATTTCCGACCCAGTGGCCGGCGCGCGCTATCTGCTGAACCCAGACAAGAAAGTGGCTCACAAGATGGGCATGGGCGGGGGCGGGAAGGGCCAGGGCCGCGGTGGACCGGGCGGACCGAGGAACTTCGAGAGGGGGCAGAACGGACCGGGAGCGGCCAACGCGCAGACCGAATCGCTCGGAACGCAGACGATCAGCGGCGTGAAAGCAGAAGGCACGCGCGTCACCCGGACGATTCCGGCGGGCCAGATCGGGAACGACAAGCCCCTCGTGATCGTCTTCGAGAGATGGTATTCACCGGACTTGCAGATGTTGGTCATGAGCAAGCGCAGCGACCCACGGTTCGGTGAGACCACTTTCACGCTGTCAAACGTCCAGACGAAGGAGCCGGACGCGGCGCTTTTCCAAGTGCCGTCGGACTACACGGTAAAGGCAGGCGGCCTTGGCCAGGGCGCGCGCAGGCATATGCGCCGGGGGATGGCGGGAGCTCCGCCGGCTAATCCGGGCGCGCCACCGCCGCCCCCGCCACCGGACGCTCCTCAGCCGAACGAATAGTTTCGTCGCAGCCGCCCGCTATCCATTTGGCGAGCGAGCGGACTAAAAGATCTCTCCTGACGAGAGCGCGTCCCTTTCGCAGAGCGTTCACTGCGGAGGGGACGCGTTTTTCTTGTCGATTCCTACAGCCGCGCTCTTCCGGGGGCGGGATTCACAACGCGCGGGCGACGAGTTCGACGACGTGTAAAACTTCCTGGCCGGTGCGATGGAGCACGGCGCCGGCGCGAAGCTGCAAGAGGCAGCCGGGATTGGCGGTGACGATAACCTGTGCACGCGTGCTGGCGGCGCAGCGCATTTTCTCCGCGAGCAATTCGAGCGAGGCTTGCGTCTGCGTCACATTATAGACGCCCGCCGAACCGCAGCAGTGATCCGCAAGAGGCATCTCGACGAACTGGACGCCGGGGATGGCGCGGATGAGTGCGCGGGGCGCTTCAGCGATCTTCTGGCCATGCACTAAATGGCAGGAATCCTGATAGGTCACGCGCAAGGGCAACGGCTTGAGCGGGGCGGAGAGGCCGAGCGCTGCGAGAAACTCAGTGACGTCGGCGACCTTCTTCTGAAATACGCGTGCTTCCGCATGGGCACTCTCATCGGGCGAAAATAACCTCGTACATTCCTTGAGCGTCGAGCCGCAGCCGGCGGCGTTCGTCACGATGGCGTCGACATCCTCCAACGAAAAGGCGGCCATATTCTTGCGCGCGAGGTCGCGAGCCGCGTCGCGGAGGCCGGCATGCGCCGCGAGCGCCCCGCAGCAAACCTGGCCGGGCGGGACAACCACCTCACAGCCATTGGCGGTGAGAACTTGGATGGTCGCTTCGTCGAGCGCGGTGAAAGTGACCTGGGCGACGCACCCGGCGAAAAATGCCACGCGCGCGCGGCGCGACCCTTGGGCGGGAAAGGTCTTGCCGAGATGAGAGAAGAAGAATCGATCGTCAACGCGAGGCAGGAGCCGCTCGCGCTGCGCAAGGCCGAGCAGATGCAGGACGCCCATGGCGCGGGCGAGGCGCTGCACGCCGGAACGCTGATAGAAGCGGACGAGGCGCGCGGCTAGAGCAATGCGCTCGGGATAAGGCAGGAGACGGCGATAGACGAAGTCGCGCGCGAGGCGGGCGAGAAGCGGGCGGCGGTAAGTCAGCTCGATTCGCGCGCGCGCGTATTCAACCAGCGAGCCGTATTCGACGCCGGAGGGGCAAGCGGTTTCGCAGGCGCGGCAATCGAGGCAAAGGTCAATGTGACGCACAAAGCCGCCGCCCGGCGCAAGATGGCCTTCTTCCACCAGCAGCATCTGACGGATGCGTCCGCGAGGCGAATCGGCTTCCAGTCCCCAGAGGCGATAAGTGGGGCAATGGTTCAGGCAAAGACCGCAGTGAATGCAGCGGGCAAGGTCTTCGTAGGAAGGATGGTGGCCGGGGATCTTGGCTTCCGGGCCCTGCGCGGAGGTTGAGGAGTGCGCCGGGCCCATGGCTTAGAGGTTCCCCACGAAACGCCCCGGGCTAAGGATGCCGGCGGGGTCAAAGGCCGTTTTTACGCGTTGCATCAACGCGAAATCGGGGCGCGGCAGCCCCCAAATGTTGACGCTGCGTTTCAGTTCGGTTGGGCACCAGGGGATCATGGCGTGGCCGCCCTCGCACGCAGCGAGCTCGAAAACGGCAGTGGCAGCCCGCGCGAGCCGTGAAAATGTTTGGACATCTTTGGTGACAGGAAGAAGCGCGAAATACACGGTGCCGCTGCCGCGGGCGAAAAGCGCCGATGGAAGCGATGCCCGGTCGGTGATTTCCCGCAGTTCGGCGAAGGCGGAATCGAAGTGGGACGGCAGAAGGCTCATCTTGAAGATGACGGTTGCTGGCGATGCGTTGAGGAGCAAGGGGACGGCTTCACCGATCGAGTGTCCGAGAGTGGAATGCTCGGCCTCGTCAAGAAGGTGGGCGCTCACGGCCTGGGTTTCTTCCGCGAGCCGCGAAAGATCTCTAGCGTAGCGATCGCAGACTTCAGGATGGCCTTCGAAGCCGGCGCAAAGGTGCCATGCGCTGCCGGCCAACCACGCGCCAAGCGGGGCCAGCGGCGGCTTGGCCAGGCTGTGGTTGATGGGCGCAAACAGTCGCGCCATTTGCGGGCTCAAGATTTCGAGAGTGGAAAGCGCCAGCGGCGATGCAGCGATGCGCCGGCGAAGCTCGATGACGCCCTGCTCGCTCGAAAAAGAAGCAACCAAGCCGCGTCGTGTCGGCAGGAGAGGAAACGTCCGAAAGTTGACGCGCGTGATGACAGCGAGGGTGCCAAGCGAGCCGATCAGAAGCTTGTGAAGGTCGTAGCCGGTCACGTTCTTCACCACGCGCCCGCCGCTCTTGGTGAGCGCGCCCGACCCGTTGATGAATTCCGCGCCAATGACGAAATCGCGCGCACTGCCGTAGAGCTGGCGCAGCGGCGAATCGACACCGGAAGCGATGGTGCCGCCGATCGTCGTTTGCGCGAAGAAGGGAACGGCGAGCGGCAGAAACTGCTTTTGCGCCGCGAGGACGGAACTTAACTGTGTGAGCGGGAGACCAGCGTCCACGCTCAAAGTCAGGTCGGCAGGATCGTAGTGCGCGATTTGATTGAGGCGAGTGACATCGAGCGCGAGATCGTAACGGGATGGCGGTATGCCCATGCCGAGTTTCGTGCGCGCGCCGCAGGGGATCACCGCAAGTTTCTCCGCGGCGGCAAAACGGACGACTTCGGCGGCCTCGGC
>Ga0187857_10000240_pt1 | contig 68843 bp, 63 predicted proteins | sample June2016WEW_8_10_FD_132984 | JGI IMG/M metagenome (GOLD analysis project Ga0187857, IMG submission 132984) | Peatland microbial communities from SPRUCE experiment site at the Marcell Experimental Forest, Minnesota, USA - June2016WEW_8_100 | ecosystem: Environmental > Terrestrial > Soil >... | reverse complement strand
TCTATCTCGACTTGGGTCCGGCATAGCTCCTCGCTCCAAGCATCCCCTTTGACTATCCTACCCTCTCCCGCGCGCAGAACGCTGTATTCTCGGTTGTATCTAGCTATCGTGACCCTCTCCCCTTCTTTCAGAGCGCCCGATATGGCTACGCCCAGCCCGGACTCGAAGTGAGTACGGTACCGGTACCCCGTGGTGAGTTTGGGTGCTATGGTGCAGTGGGCGAGCACGAGCTTGTGGCCCTTGATATATGTCGGGTTAGCCAAGAATGTGGGACGACCGGTGACCTCAGAGAGAGTGATCATGGCCACGGTGGCGGGTATGTCGCCTTCACATCCCGCGACCACTCCACGGTCGTTCAGGAAGGAGACGGCATAACATCCGGTCGACCTGTATTTGTTAATGAAGTCGAAGCAGCGAACGCTGAGCGATGTCAACTCATGCCTCTCCATGAGCTCCTTCAATGCGACGCATATCCTAGCCGACTTGTTGAAATCCTCGTAATCAATCTCGGCGGTCGATGGAGCCCTAGAGCGTGCTTCCTTGGCGAGCTTGGCGACCAAGGGCTCACGTGCTCTCTCGTATTCGCGATCGAACTCCTCCATCGGTATGGTCAAAATCTTCATACCAAAACGCCCCTCCAGGCTCTTCTCGTCGGGCAGACTATACGTCAGCCAGGAGCTCGGCCCGCCCACAAGACCTATCCTATGGCCCCCCATCCTGTTAAGCGCCTTAGCCGCTGCTACAAACCGTTTGACCTTAGCGAGTTCGACGCTGTTCTGACCAAACGCCACCGCCGTCCCGTGAGACTGGTCGAGGGAGGGTAGGGCTTCGAGCGCCGCCGGCAGACTGTTCATGGACTCGTGCGCAAGGATCATGAGAGGGCGGCCAAAGTTGGCCATGGACTGAATCAGCCTCTCGGTGCCTCCAGTGACCACCAAGGCCAAGATGCCCGCGACATGTCCCAAGTCAAGCGAGTATAGCGCTCCTGCTTCTGAAACCGGATGCAGCTTCATGTCGTAAGAACCCTTCAGCCACGCGGTGTAGTGATTCAAGACACCCTTGACGGACTCAGGATCATGGAGCGCTGAGATGAGGGGGACGAGAACGACGTTGTTCTTCAAGGTCGCTCAAGTTGTTCGACCGAGGAGCTTATAGAGTTTGGCGGGTCGCGTCGCATGACGCCTCAAGTCTGGAGGCGACTTTTTGTAAGACGAAATTAGAGAACAGATTATATCGACGCCTTTCGACTTCAAGATAGGTCTATTCTGAATTGGAGGTAAGGGCTCCCATGGTAGACGAGAGATTCCTCAAGGAGGATGGATATGAGGTCTTCAACGGCAGCGAGCTCATAGTGAAGGGTTCTTTGGAGGCGGGAATCCCCATAGCTTCTGGCTATATGGGTTCGCCTGTTGCCGAGTTCTTCACCTTCTCTGAGAACTTCAAGGGATGGTTGAGCTTCAACGGGTTCTACTGGGAGGCCGCCAAGAACGAAGCGGAAGGAGCTGCTCGCCTGAACGGGGCCCGCGTCATGGGGAAGGATGCGATGGCCGTAATGAAGAGTGTCGGATTGAACGTGGCGGCCGATCCGCTCGAAATCTCCAATTACCAAGCGGCTGCCACCGTTGGTTGGGGAGGAATCGTAGTGGTGGGGGACGACCCTCATGCGTCCAGCACGCAGGTCGCCTCAAGCTCACGTTACCTCCTGCGCAAGCTGAGGATGCCCATCATTGAGCCCAGCACCCCGCAGGAGGTCAAGGATTTCATCGGAGCGTCGCTGGAGCTCTCGCGTTCGTCTCAGCTAATCGTTGGATACCTTATACAGACCTTCCAGGCGGACGGGATCGGTTCGGTAGAGCTTTACAAGAACAAGTACCCGACGAAAGAGAAGGTCAAAGTGGATATCAGCCGCATCGACGTCATGAAAGGGACCAGCCTCCCGCCGGTTTCCGGCGAGCATGAGAAGGACATCGTCATACGGAGGCTGCCCCTAGCTATCAGGCATGCGAGGGAGAAGAACCTCAACCGAATACTCTACGGTGATATGGATAGTTCGCATAGGCCGATCGGGTTCATCGCTTCGGGCCTCGCGTACAACTACCTAGAGCAGGCCTTCCATGCGCTCGGCATGGACGAACGATTTCCTGTATTAAAGCTGGGAATGATTTATCCTCTGGACGAAGAGATAGTGAAATCGTTCGCTAAGGGCGTCGACACCATATATGTAGTAGAAGAGAAGGAGCCGTTCATCGAATCAGACGTTTCATACATCCTGAATGGGGCGTATCAAAACAGGGAGGTTGACCACGTAGATATTTGGGGGAAGAAGTTTCCTGACGGGAAGGATGGATTCCCAGAGTTCGGCGGATTGGACCCGAGCATCATGATAGGGAAGGTTGGAGGTGCTATACTGCGTCTTCAGACGCTATAACAGTAGAAGATAGGCAGAGAATAGAGCGTGAGCTTGCTCGTATCAAAAAGGCCAGCGACTTCTCGTTGGTGCTGCCGAAGAGGACGCCAGGGTACTGTGCTGGCTGCCCGCATCGTGGGACGAACAGCGTAATTAAGTATATGAGAGCCGAGACGGAGAACAAGGACTTCCTGACGATACCTGACATAGGCTGCTATTCCATGTCTATGTACGGCCCCTGGAGGGAGGCTCACGCCTTCAACGCCATGGGCCACGCTGGCGCATCGGCGGACGCCATGAAGGATGTGATCAACAAGAAGCTGGTATTGATAGGCGATGGAACTTTCGAACATGGTGGAAAGAATTCCGTGCAGGAAGCCATCGACGGCGAGCGTGACCGAGTCACCATAATCATGGACAACAAGTGCGTCGCCATGACGGGCCATCAAGAGTCGATCACGACGGAGTTCCGCGGGAAGGAGAAGATTCAATCCCGCAAGTTCGAGCCCATAATCAAAGGGATGGCCGGGAGCAAAGAGGTCTACATCAAGACGATAAACCCCGATGACAGGCGCGGCTACGTCGACGAGCTAAAGAAAGCCTTCAGACGTCAGACACCCACCGTATTCGTGTCGGAGAAGGAATGTGGCATAACGAAAGAAAGGAGGAGGAAGATGCTACGGAAGGGCCCCAAGACGGAGTTCGTCAATGTGACCCCCGAAGTCTGCGAGAACTGCAGAGAATGCACGATGAATACCGGATGCCCCGGCTTGGCGCTCACCGACACTATTTACGGGCAAAAGGTAGCCATCGATATGTCGATATGCACCGAGGATGTCTATTGCGCTAAGATTGAGGCATGCCCATCCTTCGAACGTGTCAAAGTGAGCTATGCTAATGGGGTTCCAAGAGAGAGGCTAACCGACGCAGAGCTGGGAGAGATCCCTGAGCCGGTTAAGAAGGTAGACTTCGATGACATGTATTCCATTTACACCGGCTCCTTCGGCGGCATGGGAGGAGGGCTCAACACGGTGGTTCTTGCGAGGGCCGCGGCCAAGCAGGGTTACAACAAGGGTCAATGGATTGGACATGATAAGAAGGGGTTGGCGGTACGCAACGGTGGGGTTTACAGCCATGTCATATTCCAGAGGAGTGGGGTCAACATATCTCCGGTGATATCGGCCGGCCACGCCGACCTCATAAACGGTCTAGATAAGCTGGAAGGGACGAGAGGAATGAAATACGCGAACGAGTCCACTATCTTCGTCTCTAATGAAACGGCCTTGCCCACGATACCGATGCTGACCGGCGAAGAGGACTATCCCGACGACATAGATGACAGGATTAGGGGGAAGGTGGGGAAGGTGGGGAAGGACGACTACTTTGGACTCCCTGTTTCCGAGTTGACGGAATTCTACCTCGGCAGCAAAATCTACTCAAACATGGTCATGCTAGGAATGACCTACCAGCTGGGGCTTCTTCCGCTGGAGCTTCGAAACCTTGAGGACTCCATCGTGCAGTCCGCAAAGGCCGGCAAGAGCACCAACATCAAGGCCTTCAGGCTAGGGAGGAAACTGGTTGCCGACAAGGGCTTTTCTGACCGTCTTGTCAATAATCCTGACTTCCTTCTTGTCTACAATGAGAAAGAGTGGTTCTCAAGAATCACGCTCGAAGGCGTCATCAAAGAGAAGAGGGAATACCTCCGCGACTACTATTTCCTGAAATCGAGGGGGGAGAAGGCCGCCGAGCAGTACCAAGCTCTCGTCGAATCCGTCGCCAAGTCAGGGTTTGACGCCCCTGACGTCAAGGAGTTAGCCGTAAGGGTCTATGATTTGGCCAGGTGGGGGAACTTCGCCTATGCCAAGGGTTACGTAGACAAGGTGCTGAAGGTTTATGCAAGCGATGACAGAGACGAAGGTTTCAAGGCGACGAAGGCTGTCCTGTACAACCTCTACAAAGTCATGGCTATCAAAGACGAGCTCTGGGTGGCAGAGTTGCTGTTGGCCAAAGAGAAGCTGAACAGAGACAGGGTGAGGTACAACATCAATCCCTCGAGGGGAGATTCGGTCAAATACGTCCACCTGAACCGTCCCCAACTGGATATCTACGTCGGAGGAGTCATCGTCAAGATCGTGAAGGCGTTGAAGAAACGCGTTCCGAACCCGACCCGCAAGAGGATCGAGATTGACGTGTCTAAGAGCGAACTGAAGGTGAGGTTTGATATGAATACGTCAACGTTTTCGCTCAGGAGCATAAGACGTTTGAAGTTCCTCAGGGGGGCCATCTTCAGGCACAAGAAGGAGGAAGGCTTCAGAGACTGGTACGCCGAAGAGGTGGTGGGCCAGTTCCTGACGGGGGCTTACAAGGATTACGATTCTGCAGTGAAGGCTCTGAGCATCCCGTTAGAGTTGAGCGTCCCCAATCACGTCAAGGGAGTGACCGGGTTCAGAGACATAATCTATCCGAAGATGGAGCTGGCGAAATATGTGTATGCGGCGAGCCTGAAGCCGACCAAGGACGTCCCCCAGATACTCGACCGTTAGATGACATGTTCCTGTCATAAGGGCGTTCAGCTACTCTGAGGCGAAAGAAGTCTCTTGATTACATGTCTGATTATGGCGTAGACCACCACCGAAGCCTCGAAGACAACTATGATAATGATGATGGCAATCAGCGTGGAGTTCAGGGACACGGTAGACGAATGAACAAGTCTGTCATTTAAAAGCTCGACGGCTAGCCGAGCGCATGAGTGGCTGCTTCGTCCGCGCCAGAGAGACTCGAGCGTTTATTGTGTTGGTGCGGGGGGTGGGATTTGAACCCACGAACTCCTACGAGATGAGGTCCTGAGCCTCACGCCTTTGACCAGGCTGGGCGACCCCCGCTTCGGACTGGACGTCAAGGATGCCAGTTGTAAAAGCTTTTCGCGATGGCGACTGGAAAGAAATCTTTACATCAGCGACTACAAAGGCGTAACCTGATTAGTTGTCAAGCTTAGCCAAGTACTTGGTGAGCGGTTGTTGACCATAAAGGGTATAACAAAGAAAGCTCCCAATTCACTATGAAGCTCATATGAACCTTGAGCTGATTGCCGTCTTGGTGGCCGTGGCTGCGATTATAATCATAGTGATACTAGCGCTAGGATTGAGGAGCGCGTCGCGGGCAGCGCCCGTAACGACGAGTGTTGCGCCTGCTTCGACCCCAGTGCAAGTGGCGACTGTGGCTATGCAACCGGTCCCCGAGCCTATCAAAGAAGAGGTTATGCCTCCACCGCTTGAACCCGCTCCGGAACCGATCCAGTCAGTTGAAGCTCCTGCCGCTCCCATGCCGACCGCAGAGGCGGTTATCGAGAAGCCTGAAACTACGGCGGCCGCAGCCGTTCCTGAACCAATCGTCGAAACCGCTCCGATGGTGGTCGCTCCTGAACCAGTCATGGAGACGGCGCCAGTGATGCCCGCAATGGAGACGCCGATCACGGAGAAACCCGATGTAGGTTTGGCAAAACCCAAGTTTGAATTGTACAAAGACAAGTCTGAGAAGTTCAGATTCCGGCTAAAGGCACGCAACGGCGAAATCATAGCTACAGGCGAAGCTTACAACTCGAAGGAAGGGTGCCTAAACGGAATCGAGTCGATGAAGAGGAACGCGCCCACCGCAGCTATCGTGGAAGTCGAGCCTGTCGTCACAAGGGTAAGGAGCACCAAGCCTCGCACGCCAAGGACCACTAGGACGAAGAAGAAAACAGGAATGCAATAGAAACGGACCGAAGAGATGCCTTAATACGGATGGCTATGATATGTGATAGTCGTCGGACCTTGAAGAAGAGGAAGATCGATCCGGAGGCCGTCTACTCTCTTGTAAAGCAGATCCCAAGAGGAAAGGTGACCAGCTATGGAGAGCTGGCGGTCGCTGTCGGCCATCCTAAGGCAGCCCGTGCCATAGGGAGCATCATGCATGTGAATCCTTACGCGCCGGTCGTCCCGTGCCACAGGGTCGTGCATAAAGACGGCCGCATCGGAGGCTTCGGGGACAAGCACGGCGTGCCTAGGAAGATTGAACTGCTGGCGGCCGAAGGAGTATTTGTGAAAAAGGGCAAGGTGAAAGACTTCGACAGGGTCTACTTTGTCGGGTTCAGGACGAAGCAGTCCTGAATCCTGTCCATAATGTCAGCAAGGCCGTTTCTGCATCGGCGGTTTGATTAGTATCCTCGCATCTAGAGCCTTGCAGCCCTTGCCATCCTCGAGTACCACGAGCGGATTAATGTCCAGCTCGCTGATCTCCTGAAGCTCGCAGGCCATCTGCGATAGCCTCTCTAGGTTCTCTTCGAGTTTAGTTATATCACCTTTCTTGGAACCCCTATAGCCAGCGAGGAGCTGACTGGCTCTGGTCGAGCTGATCATGTTATACGCACCCAATTCCCTGATGGGTGCCAGCCTGAATGATACATCCTTGTAAAGTTCTACCGCTGTGCCTCCCGTGCCGAAGACAATGATGGGGCCGAACTGGGGGTCTCTCTTGACACCGAGGATGGTCTCTATTCCACCTTTCACCATTTCGTAGATTCCAACGCCCCAGACTTTCGCGTTGGGCGCGGCCGCGTTCACCGCCTTTATCATCTCTTCATACGATTGACGTAGCGCGCTAGCGTCCTGAATGCCGACCTTGACTCCTCCTACGTCCATCTTGTGGATGATGTCGGGTGACACTATCTTCATGACCACAGGATAGCCTACCTCTTGGGCCGCTTTGATGGCCTCTTCCACGTTCTTCGCGAGATAGTGTCTTGGCACGTCGAACCTGTATGCTTCTAGGACATCGTAGGCTTCGGGTTCGGTCAGTACCTCTCTTTTCTCCTTCGTCACCGCGTCGATGATACTCTGGGCCTTCGCTCTGTCTACATCTTTGAACGTCTTCACCTCTGTCCTGCGCCTGAGGACCCAGCTTTCATACTTCTGCATCATGGCAAGGGCCCTTACGGCGGACTCGGAGAATTGGTACACAGGAACGTTGTTCTCCTCTAGGTAGACCACCCCTTCATCGTCGGGGGGGGCCCCTGGGAATGAAACCATGATTGTCTTGTCGGTCTGGCTGGCCGCTCTAGCGATGGCTTCGGCGATGGCCTTGGTGTCGGTCATGAATTGCCTAGTGGCGATCACAATCAGGGAGTCGATGGAGGGGTCCTTTATCATGACCCCAAGTGTCTTCTCATACCTGTTCTCGTCGGCGTCCCCAATTATGTCGATGGGATTGTTCAGGGCGGCGGCGGCCGGAAGGAATGATTTCAAAGCAGTGATCGTTTCGGGCATGAGCGTTGGGATGGACATTTCATACCTGATGCAAGCGTCAGTCGTCAGTATGCCTGGTCCCCCGGCGTTCGTGATGATGCCAATCCTGTTGCTCTTGGGAAGGCGCTGCCTAGCAAAGGCGATAGCGTAGTCAAAGAGCTCTGCCGTGAATTCGACGCGAAGGACGCCGCTCTGGAGGAAGATGGCATCATACACTTCGTCGGAGCCGGCGAGAGACCCAGTGTGTGAAGAAGCCGCTTTGGCTCCTGCCGCCGTGCGACCGGCCTTTAGAGCCAAGATGGGCTTCCCAATTGTATCTGTCACCGTCCTGACCGTCTCTATGAATCCTCTGCCATCGACTAGATCTTCAAGGTAAAGCAAGATGACCTTGGTCAGGGGATCGCTGGCTAGGGCCTTCAGCAGGTCGAGCTCGTTGAGAACGGCCTTGTTTCCCAAGCTTACCACTTTGGATATCCCAATGTTCCGTGAAGAAGCGTAATCCATCAGCGACACGCCTAGCGCGCCACTCTGGGAAACGATGGCAATGTTCCCAGCCCTAGGAACACGCTTAGCGAAGGTCGCGTTCAGTTGGACGTTGGGATCCATATTACCCAACCCGAGACAGTTGGGGCCAACCAGCGGCAGGTTGTAAGAATTGGCAGCTTCTTTTAGAGCCTCTTCCAACTTGGCTCCTTCGGCCCCCGTCTCTTTGAACCCGGCGCTGATGACGACCACGCCCTTGACGTCTTTCTTGCCGCAGTCGATTATACATTGAGGCACGAACTTACTGGGGATGCATATGACAGCTAAGTCTACAGGATCTGGAATCTCTAAGACGGAAGAGTAACAACGCACTCCGAGAATGGAGCGTGTCGATGGGTTCACAGGATATACTATGCCTTTGAACCCCGTCTTCAGGATGTTGGCGAAGACGGCGTAACCTACGCTGTCCTCCCTAGCGGAGGCCCCTATCACGGCTACGGACGATGGTTTCATGAAGGCGATGAGACGGGTGAAGGTGTTATCGAGGTCTGACATGCACCATTCATGTTCCCCACGTCGGTGGTAGTTTTAACCATGACCATCAGTCGTCAGCTTACATGTCTCCGAAAAGGGTAGGGCGTGATTCAATCTCTTTGCATCAAACGGTAGCTTGTGTATTGAGAGCTGAACATGGTCACTGGGTGGATCAAGACGGCGATGAGACTGTAAGGCCAAAGCCGGAAGAGATGATGGGGTTATTTCGTTCATTGAAGCTCAATGAATCGAGAGCAAGTATAAGGTAAATATACTGTCAGCAAGTAGGGATGCCTGCCGGGAGGCCGGGATTCAAACTTCAAGCCCGACAGCTCAGCCTGGTTAGAGCGCCAGCCTCCTTCGAAGGGCGATACTCATAATCTGGAGGTGGACGCGAGCCACCAGAAGTCGAGGGTTCGAAACCCTCTCCCGGCACCTTTTTCTTTCTTGGGGCCGTTTGACGTTGTAAGCTTTAATAATTGAATGGATGGAGGGTGATGCTGTATACTGTATGACCCCCAGTCAATTCTTCTCATTCGCGGGTACGCTTACCTTCGTAATCCTCGTAGCGGCCGTCATATCCCTGTTCATATACGAGCACTACGCAGCGAAGAAAAAGTAAGATAGAACGACCCGTATTGACAATGGCCGCGGACGTCGCGTTACGTGTCCTCCTGTCTAAGGCTGGCATAGAAAGTCCGACCTCCATTCAGACCAAGACCTGGCCTATCATAATAAGGCGCAAGAACTCCCTTGTGTGCGCTCCCACCGGGTCAGGGAAGACGGAAGCCGTCATGATTCCGGTGCTAGTGTCGATGGCAGCCTCTCGGAAGGTGCCGGGCATCAGGGCGCTCTACGTTACGCCCTTACGGGCTCTCAATCGTGACCTTCTGGTGCGGCTGACGGAGTATGCAGAAGCGGTCGGGTTGAAGGCGGCAGTCAGACATGGCGACTCGCCAGAATCGGCCCGAAGGAAGACCTTGACGAATCCTCCTGATCTCCTCATAACCACGCCTGAAACGTTGGGGATCCTTTTGTCCTCTAAGAAGTTCAAAGAGAACCTGAGGACGGTCGAATGGGTTGTAATAGATGAAGTCCATGAGTTGGTGAACAGTAAGAGGGGAGCTCACCTAGCTATCAGCCTCGAGCGCCTCGCATACATCGCTAGCAAACCTCCGGTCAGGGTCGGGGTCTCCGCCACTATAGGGAACCTTGATTTGGCCGCCAAGTTCATCCTCGGCGCAGAGGGGGATTACGCGATAATCGTAGACCCCGTACCGAGGGAGTATGAAATAGAACCAATCCTGCTTGACGGTGACTTCCGGGCTGTGGCGAGTTACGTTCTCAAGGATATGGTAGGCAAGAACTATGGTACTTCTCTGGTATTTGCTAACACTAGAGATGAGGTGGAGATCATAACTGCTCTGATGAAAGAGAAGAACGAACTGAGCGTGGGAGTCCATCACGGCTCCCTGTCCAAGGAGATACGAGAAGATGTAGAGCGTGCGTTGAAGGGAGGGAAGCTTAGGGTCGTGGTGTCTACTTCCTCCCTTGAATTGGGTCTTGATATTGGGGACATCGACCATGTGTACCAAATCAATTCTCCGCGCCAGGTCACCAAGCTCGCTCAGAGAATAGGTCGCAGCTTCCATGAAGTTGGACATAGGGCTGGCGGAACGGTATTGTGTACCGATATGGACAACTACGTGGAAAGCCTTGCGCTCATCAGACGCCTGAAGGAAGGCAGTATTGAGAAGATTGGTCCGTTGGACCACCCGCTAGATGTCTTGGCTCACCACATAGTCGGCACGACCATTGAGAGGGGGAGGTATTCTGGGACAGATTTCTTGACCATGGTGAGAGAAGCGTACCAGTATAGTGACCTAGACAGTCCTACATTTGACGATGTTGTGACAATCCTCGCAGGAAACTATCTCGTTTGGCATGACGGACCAACTATCAGCGGGCGAGGGAAGAAGACTTACGAATTCTACTTTTCGAACGTCTCTATGATACCGGAAGTCGAGAACTATGAAGTGGTTGAGCTGATGAGCAGGAAGAAGATTGGTTTCTTGGACGAGAGGTTCGTCGCAGAAAACATGGAACAGAACCAATCGGTTATACTGCACGGCGAACCCTGGCGCGTCGTGTCGATTGATGATCAAGAAGCCAAAGTGTTCGTCGAAAGGACGAAAACGCTCGCCGGGGCCATTCCCATATGGACGGGCGAAATGATGCCTGTCGAATGCGAGACCGCGCGGATGGTCGGACGGATCAGGAATGGTTCGTCAGGGGAAGGCGGTGAGCTTGCAAAATATCATGATCGGATTCTGGAAGAGCTGGGGGTGATTCCCGACGAGGACGATGTAATTATTGAGGTCGGAAGGGGTGGGGCTGTGATTCATTCCTGTTTCGGGACGAAGATTAACAGCACGCTAGAGAAGATGGTTTCTGCTATTATACGGGGACTCCAGGGAGGCGTCCCTCAATCAATCAGTGACGCATATAGGATACTTGTTCTTTCACAACCGCTTTTGAGTGGAGAAAGGCTCAGAGATTTGATTATGCAAGTGAAGGACCTAGAAGCTGTCACTGTCTCTGAAATCATTTCGTATAGAGTATTCCAGTATGCAATATGGCAGGTCGCCAAGCGATTCGGTGTGATAGACAGGACGGCGAAGTACGATCGCAGGGCAGCCAAGGTGATTATGGAGAGGTATCGACAGACACCTGTCTATGTTGAAGCCCTAAACGAAGTGTTGCAAAGGAAGTACGACATTGCAGGCGCGAAGAATGTGTTAGAAAAAATGCAGGACGGCCGCATCAGGATTGGGATTGTGAACACAGAGAGGTATTCAGTGCTTTCATCTAGAATCGTTGATGATGCGATTGATAGGGGGGTCGAGGGACCTGAGAAAGCGGTCGAAAAGCTAAAGGAGCGTCTGAGCGTCCGTCACGTCAAATTGGTTTGCCTGACCTGCGGGAAATGGAGTAGTGTGATTAAGGCTTTTGAAGCCCAAGACAAGTTCCGATGCAAACTCTGTGGTTCCAGGATGATAGCGATTACTTCGCCGTATGACATCATGACTGAGAAGGTTGCGGAGAAGAGGGTGAAGAAGAAGCGGTTGGCCGAAGATGAGGACAAACGATTCAGGAAGGCTTGGAAGTCGGCGTCGTTGGGCATGTCCTTTGGACGCAAGGCGGCTATAGCTATGTCCTGCTACGGCGTAGGTGAAGACACTGCTGGCAGGATTCTCAGACAGTCTGTGACAGAGGAAGACATGTTCCTTCAGCTCTATTATGCGGAAAGGAACTTCCTCCTTTATCGCCAGTATTGGGACAACTAGCTCCGTATATGTTGGACCGATGAGTAGTCTCTGAGCTCTATCGAATGGCTTCCCCGGCTGTCGGTCCGAGGCAATGCACCGTACACGAGCAGCCTTGTCCCGGGCAACAGACCGTTCAACATGTCCGATAGATTTCGCCACGCCACAAGCCTGCTTTCACCCGTTTCATCACCCACCAAGACCTCTCCCAAGGTGGTCGTCTTTCCATCTCTTAGAATGATATCCCTGGTGACGGGCTTGGCTAGGACTACCAATTCGATTATCCCCGCCGTGCGCACGGTAGGCAAATCTTGGATCCTAAATTTGAACTGGGCGAGCCCCTGTTGTGAGTTCCCAAGGAGCTGTAGGTCGTCTTCCGACAGGTTAGAAACGAAGATTTCATCCCCCTTGACGGAGAAGTTCTTCAGCCTGACTTGGTCCCCGGAATCCATGCTGTCGAACAGCCGCGCAGAAGCGTCGCTGGCAGCCAGCAGGAAAGTGCGTTTCTCCTTCCCCAACAGCACCGACCTTCGCTGTCTGCCGGCGAAGTCGCCTATCGGGCCTACGGATATGATTACGAATGGTTCTTCTTCGTGGGTTGGTTGTTGGTTATTGCTCACCGGAGCCAGCAACTCAATCACGGTATTTTCATTGCCATGAAGCTCTAAGGAACCGTCGGGCTGACGTTTTGAATCCATGTTGATCAGCCGGATTTCCATGCCGCGTTTCACCTGCGTCTCGTATTCCGAGCGAATTGACCAGAGGACAACCCGTAACGGAGACTCGAAAGAATTCTGACTTGACAGAGTGAGCTGGAGCGCATTGCTGGATGAGCCATCTTGCCGCTTGAATGACATGGGTTTGGGGTCGCTGGTGACGAAGCCCCTGACGACCAGACCTCGTCTCGCAAAGTTGATGTCAGAAGTCTTCAAAGTGATGGAATCTAGCTTCTTCGATCCATGGACGTGTGAATCCAACACCTCAATCTTGGTCTGGGCGCTCGAGTGAGTCTCTAGGAGATTGTCTTTCCCGATTCGTGCGGTTACGTTTGATATTCTTACAGGTTCGCCGATGGAAACGTTCGCGAACGAACCGTTCTTGGCCAAAGCGTCCCACAGCATGAGCCTCACGGTGATGCCATCGTCGAAGAGGAGAACAGATTGATATGTTCCCTCCGATCCGTCTCTCCGGCTGAAGTTGCGGGGAGTGGAGGCAGCCAAGAAATACGACTTGATGTTGACTGACGCCATCCCAGGCCCCAAGTCTTTGAGAGAGTAATCGTTTAGGCCTGCGTTAGTGAGATCGATGTTGAGTTCGCTAGCGACCAAGTAACTGGCCCCTGTGTCTGTCAGGAACCCGGAGCCGACCTTTCTTTTCTTCTCAGCGATCAGGTCAAGCAGCTTGTCCTTCGTCAGGTCACTCCGCTGTCGAGTCATCTCGCTAAGAATCTTCTCTAGTCTGTCGTCTGGCAAAGTGAGGGCAGCCGGAGAGAAGGCCATTTGTTTGTTATATTAACCTATACGTTTTCATGCGATTACCGAATTCAGAAGACGAGCAAGGCAATCAATTCTGCGATAAGAAGGCAGAAGATGAGTAAAAGGCCTTTCTTGGTGGCGTTTACGGCGTTGGTGAGCGTGGCTTCCATTTGATCAAGTAGATCGGCCTTCGGGAGCTGAATATGTGACACCCATTCAAAGAATCCGAGAGAAGCACCCTTCGTATTAAGGAGAGATTGATCGGCCAGGTTTGACACGGCGGTCGTGATATTGGTGGAGGGCGTGGTTTCGCCTAGTGCCAAGTACCCCCTCTTGTTCCTGATTCTGGCGGCGTTGAAATGTGAATCGGACGTGCAGAATTCCAGCAGTTTAATCGATTTCGCAGCCAAGGCTGCGTCTATGTCATGTCTAAGCCCCACTAACGAGTTATTGGAATCCACAGATACTATGGTGTAGTTGACGCCATTGATTGTGATGGTCATGCAACCCAGACCACCGGCTCCGATGTCGGCGCCGCTGATGGAAGGGAAGGCGTATGCCTTGTTGGCGCAGCCCAAGCTGAATTCGTATTGAGGGGCAGAGAAGAGTTCAGAAGCCACCTGTTTGATTCCTTCTAGGGCGTCGGACTGCAACGCGGCGGAAGGGTTGTCTCCTATGGAATTGTGGGCGTCGATTAGGACCACCCTCCGATAGCCTATCTTTGCGCAGAGATTCTTTGCCGATTCTCTGAAACTGGAAGGGTAGTCTTCTGATCCTTTCGGCACCGATACGAAGATGCAGAGTGAGTCTCCAAATCGAATCCCTGTGACGATGGCATCTCCTGATTCTTTGACAAGGGGGGACGAGATTCTGTTACTGAAGGTGCCGTCTACGGGGGGGACGGTCAGCTGCGCTAGATATCGCTCTACTTCCCGTGAACTTGTGATGTTCAATGAATGATCGACGGCCCCATGGAGGACGAAAACATCATCGTATCCCTTTCCTCTCAAATACCAATGTATCCTTCCAGGAAGGTCGAAAGCTCCTACTGGCGCAAATGGGCCCGGATGAACTTCTGGTACTACCAAAGCTGTCTTCTTCCGGTCGTCAGTTGTGAATTCAAGTAGGTATGTGGAGACGGACCCAGCCTGACAAAACGTCGAGAGAGACGACTCCAGCGCGGCGCCATCGAAGTTGGTCCATGCGTCGAGGAACGCTTTGAGCAGCTTGAATGAAGGCGTATGAAAGTGCTTCTTGGCAGCCCCGTTGATCCAGCTCAACGTAATCAACGTCGCGAAGAAGAAACCAGCTCCAAGAGCAAAGGGAAGGCTCAAGGCCGAAGAGACTCCGTACGACGAGATGTACAAGAAGAATCTGAGCGCAAGAGGGAGGGCGTTGAGAGCCGAGATTGCGATGGCGAGCCATACAGTCTCCGTGAACACGGGCCAGAAGATCAGCACATCGAAGGCCGCTGATACGAACGAAGTGAATGCGAATGAATATAGGGCAGCCGGGGGATTGAATCCCTTCGCGAGAAGGATCAAAAGCGTGACGACGAGCCAGACGCCGTTGACGATTGTTAAACTCGCAGTTACTCTTCTGGTGGTGGCTATGGGAGAAAGATGGGAAGAGATCGTCGTAACCATCTGCAACACAAGAGCTTGAAGTATTAAGATGATGAGAATCATGAAGGCCGCGAGTGGTGGCTGCAGGCCATAGCAATATTCATAGACGGCAGCCAAGAAGAAGAAGACTACGAAGTATGTAGCTACGATTGAGTAGAGGGACCGGGGAAGCACGAAAAGCAGTTGAAACCTCTTCGCCATGCTGGCTGAAGCGCTTTCCATGAATCAATCGTGCACCTAGTGTACGTTGGGATGTTAGCGCATTCATTGTAACTATTAATCTTTCGTTTGTTTGAAGAAGGCTAGGACCAGCAGAGAGCCCACTTGTAAAGTAGCTCTCGCGCCTAATGATGATGTCCACGTTCGTGCGGAAACTTGGCGTGTCGTCTTCGAAGAACCGTAGAAGACCCGCATTCAAAGCCGGCAACGGAGCCTTGTTCTTCCGTTTCCTCGTGCTCATGTTCGCTTCTAGCTAGCTCGCATCATGTTGACTTGGAAGGCGCTTTCATGGGTTTGGCGACCCTATCGTTCGCGGGACAAATTAAAATGATGGATGATTCTATATCTCAGCCATGAGAACGGATGCCGCCCGTGACGATTACGACAAAGTTTTCGAGCTAATGAAGTCGCATCATAAGTGGTTCTCCGAAAGCTTGCCCTTGATTGCATCGGAGAATGTCGTTAGTGCCGCTGTTAAGGAGGCAATGGTTTCGGATTTTGGAAACAGGTATGCCGAAGGATGGCCGGGAGAGAGAGTCTACGCCGGCTGTACCTATATAGATGAAGTTGAAAGGATTGCGATACGCCTGGCTAAACAACTGTTCAACGCCGAGTTCGTGGATGTGAGACCAGTTTCCGGCGTCAACTCTAACTTAATTGCGTACACAATCTTTACGAACCCAGGAGACACGATCATGGCCTTGTCGATACCTAACGGAGGACATATTTCATATGGCCGAAACGAGCTTGGCGGCACCGCCGGCAGTGTGAGAGGCCTGAAGGTGGAGTACCTCGTTTTCGACCAAGAATCCATGAATGTCGATGTTGATGGTACGATTGCCAAGGTGAAGAAGTTAGAGGCGGAAGGGGTTCGACCCAAGATGGTCATATTCGGGGCGTCTGTCTTCCTCTTTCCCCATCCGGTCAAGGAACTTGAATCATTTTTCCATTCGATTGGAGCGACGGTGCTTTATGATGGTGCACACGTCCTTGGATTGATTGCTGGCAAGCAGTTCCAGGATCCTCTTCGAGAGGGTGCTGACTTAGTGACGGGAAGTACTCATAAGACTCTGCCAGGGCCTCAAGGGGGCATAGTCCTGTCTTGGAACAAGTACGCTGATGCAATCAAGAAAGCGACCTTCCCCGGCAATGTCTCTAATCATCACCTCCACCATGTCGCGGGAAAGGCTTTGGCGTTCGCAGAGATGCTCACATTCGGCGAATCCTATGCACAGGAGGTTGTGAAGAACGCTAGGGCGTTAGCTGAATCACTTAGCTCGAGAGGAATTACGGTCTTCGGAGAGAAGTTAGGCTTTACCCGTTCTCATCAAGTCTTGGTTGATGTGACGAAGTATGGTGATGGCGGGACGCTTGAGAAGAAGCTCGAGTCAGCAAATATCATAGTAAACAGGAACATGATTCCGACGGACATCAAAGCCGGTAGACACTTCGATCACCCAGGAGGCCTTCGCTTCGGCGTTCAGGAATTGACGCGTCTCGGTATGGGTACGGATCAGATGGACCGGGTCGCCGAATTGGCAGCTAAAATCATAGTTGGCGGTGATGATTCGAGCCTGGTAGCGAGTGAAGTGAAAGACTTCCGGCGAGGATACCAGAAGATTCGTTACGCCTTTGACACGGCGAATGATGCCTATGGATATATCTCATTGAGGTAATCAAACATAGTCCGCAATGGAAGTTTGCTTCTTTGATTCGGAGAGAAGTTGCAGGTTCTCTAGTGTCAGAGCGACCTTGTCTTTAATCGGTTGGGGGATTTTATGCGACCTTGTGAGTTCGTTAGCTAACAGCGCGTACTTCTCAACCGCGGCCATTGTAACGGTCGGAAGGAGCTCCCTTCCACAGGTCAGACAGTTTCCTTTGAGTGGTGGACGGCGGTATGCCTCTCCACATCCCTTGCAACGGAACTTCTGAGTAGAGTACGCTTCCAGATTCTTGATTATTTCTTTGACAAGGTAGTTGTTCAGCAGGGATGAGACGAGGGCATCAACGTCGACTGCCTGGATTCTGTTTGCAACGGCTATCTGTTTGTTCACTTTGTCGGGCATCGGTCCTGGAGCGGCGTATTGGGACCATGGCTGACGTGGAACTATGTTTGATGACCAGTGTGTGTACTCGTAGATTAGCTCTGGAGCCTCTGAATTATCGCTTCGCGAAGCGGATGAGAACATGCGTTCGAATAATTGGGAGGAAACCTTCTCACTAGCCTTGATGAAGAACTCTTGAGGATATGAGCTCAAAGTGTCTAGAAGTGTGGGAGTCCTAGTCGTCGTTGACTGTAAGATGATTGGTTCTATCATTGTGGGTGTGTCCAGCAGCCCTTCCAGCTGGTCCGGGCAAAGCCTTGGGGAGTAATTCAGTAGGACATCCAAAAGCAGCGTCAGCGAGTCAGCGTCGCCTCCACAGTCTCGATGCTTGGCAGCATGCCACATGGGATGGGCAAAACAAACTCGTGCGTTTGCAAAGCCTATGATGCGACCCACTACTCCGATAGAGGCTTTGGGAGATATCCCGACCACAAGAGCGCCCAGAAGGTCGTCCTGTTTGTGGATGTCGTAAAACGCTTCGGTCTTAAAGAATCGTGTCAAGAGATCGTCCAAATAGGCGGCAAGTCTCTTGAGGTGATCGCCACATTCTTCGGGCAGGATTATGTCCTGAGGCTTGAGCTCCAAGGTTTGCTCTTCGGATTCCAAAGGTCTGCCGTATCGATCTACGACGTAACCGAGATTTTGAAGCGTTTTGATGTCCGTGTGGAGCTGGGAGGGTTTGAAGTGTGTCAGAGGAGCGTTGATAGTATCGTACCTTATTGTTCCATCCTTGAAGCTCGTCAGGCTATGGCGTTGTCTCATGATGCCTTTTTCAAGTCGCTCTGGTGTCAATGAGCGGTTCGCGAGTCTGACTACGCCCTTCAGAGGTGGATAGGGCTGAAGGCCTGTGCTAGCTGAAGCGGCACGAAGGATATCCAGTACCCTTGGGACCGCAGTAGTATAAGGCAACGTGACGCTTCCGCAGTCCGGACATTTCTCGGCGCGGCTCTCCTTTCGGCATGAAGTACAGAAATATAGTCTAGACGTAGGGGATTCACAGAAGGGACAAGAGTTGTATGGGGAAGGAGAACCACAAGATGGGCATATCTGCATGAGAAGGTCAACTGTTGAAGGAGAGTGTGAAAACTGGAGGAGATCCCGAGACGGTCCAACTTTCGACCCCACCGGAAACAATACATGGATTGGAGGTCTCATCTTGCGCTCGTTTGCCAACTCTATCCTGCGCAGTGCCACCCCAACATATGTTGAGGACTTCTTCCTGATCTCGAGGCCAGAAAGGAACTTGAGCAGAGTCAACGTATCCGAATAGTTGGTTCCGAGAGGGATGGTCTTCTCCGGGGCTAGTGTTAGATAGGCTGATTCCGCGTCGTCCCCGGAGACGACGAGGAGGGAACCCGAGACTTTATGTGGGATGCCGATTGTCTCTAGGATTCGCTTGATTTGTGAAGAATTCAAGAAGGCGAGCGTCTTAGGGCGATATTCATCGTTTTGATAGTCGACAATGTTATCCCTGAGCGAAAATATGTCTTTTATGGCGAGCAAGTCCCAGAAGAACGTATAATGTGGATGGAGCGGGATTGCGAGCGCGTTGCAGAGTTGTAAGGACTCGAGAAGGGTGGGTGTGGTAGAAATGGGATTAGCTAATATCGTTTGAAGCCTATTGATGTCGATGGTGGCTAGGGCCGACAGCTGTTCGAGGGTAAGGTGTCTCTGTTCTCCTCCGCTTTGGACATCTGTGATCCACCATTCTTCGACGTAGCCGGAAGGATCTAGTTTTAAGCCAGAAGATAGAAACTCGCTCGGCGAGGTTAGGATGTCTCCGAGATGAAGAATGCAGTCCAGGCTATCCTTGAGGGCTCGTGCCTCATCGGCGCTTTCAATCCTGCGCGTGTCACCGTTGTGAAGGCGAACTATAGGAGGTTCGATTGAATCGACCATAGCTACCGAACCCGTCCGCCCCAAGATGCTGATCTTGATCTGTGTCCCAGTGGTTATTGGGAAGTCTAGGAGCTCGAGGACGGCGGGGTGGAAGCCAAAGCAACCAAATCCGGTATCTTGGGCTCTACCGTACCGCAGCCTGAAGCTCCCTTGCTTGTCCGGCAACGACAAGACCGGCCTGCCTGGCTTGGCGTCCAGAATGTATGATTGTGGGTCTTCTGGTTTACGTATCTTGGTACCGCCCTCTAGACTCGAGAGCCAATCCCATTCTTGGATTTGCAACTCCCTAGCAAGATCGAGTAGACGGGAAGATCTGCCAATAACTCCATCGACTAGAACATGCAGGGCCCCTCCTCTCACTCGATCCTCCTTGATTCTGCTTAGACCTCGGTTGACGAGGACTTCGGTGCCTGAGGTTCCGTAGCCGTCCACTTCGACTGGGATGTTATGGAGAACGGATTGCAAGTCGGCTTCGCTAACTTTGAATTGAAATGGACCGATTTCTCTCTGGCATAGGCGCAACTCCTCCAAGAATCGTGCGGTTTCATTCTCACCCGTTGAGTCGATGTGATATTTATCGAGACCGATGATGAGTCGAACCCTGTCAACAACTAGGAGCATAAACGCGGCTTGAAGAGGCGAGATAATGCCGGAAATCTGGCCGAACACTACTGCAGGATAGGATGTGCCATCGCCGTTCTTCTTAATGACGACCTTTGTGATGTTCTCAACAGGAATGGCCAAAGCACATGATGTCACAAGAGCCAACGCCGCTTTCAGGACAGAATTAAGCGTTTCTTCCTTTTCGAAGAAGCCGAAATGGCCTAACGCTATGTCTTCAGCTATCTTGAGAGCCGTTTTGGCCACTGGGTCCTTGGAATCATAGGAAGTGAGCCTTTCTGAGATGCCACTAATGCCAGTAATCATCTCTAGCCGGTCGGCTATATCACATACCGCATGTGATTGTGGTTCCCTATCCAAGTCGATTCCCTTTGACATTGCAGTAGTTGCGCACTCGAAGGCTTTGACGTAGGAGTCTCCAATGTTCCGAAGGTAAGTGATTTGAGACGGTTCGACTACGCGCTCAAGGATTCTCTTGATGGTGTTTCTGGGATCGGTCCTGTCCTTGTCTAGGCTCAAGCTCCTTAACTCTTCGGCCCTTTGAGGTGGGCGGTTTCTACTATTTGACGTAAAACAACGTCGAAGTCCCGTGTCTCAAGCAGGTTCCCAATTACAAGGATGTCCGCTCCGGCCTCCACAGCGGCTCGAGCTGTTTCACCGTCTCTTATGCCACCCCCCACTATGAGCATTCCTTTGTAGAGACCTCGGACCGTCTTCACGGTCCCGGCAGGTATGTTAGAAGTCGCACCGGACCCGGCCTCTAGGTAGACATATTTCATACCTAGGTATTGAGCAGCTAGGGCGTAGAGAGCTACCAATTCAGGTTTGTTTTGAGGGAACGGACGTGCCCTCCCGACGAACCCAGCGGTTCCCCCCTCTCCGGCGATGATATATCCCGTCGGAAGTGCTTCAATGTTGTACTTTCTCACCAAGGACGAACCAAGTGCCTGCGCTCCTGTGATGAAATATGGGTCTTCGGAATTAAGGAGTGATGCAAATAGTATGGCATCGGCGCCCGGCGACACTCCTGTCACATTTCCGGGAAAAAGAATCACAGGTATAGTCACATGTTTCTTGACTTGTGTAACTACTGCGTCAAGGGTTAATTGATCAATGGCAGTCGATCCTCCAACTAATATGGCGTCGACCCCGGCTTCTGCCACCCTCCTAGCCAATGGCGGCGCCGCTTCAGCAGTTATGTTATCAGAATCCAGGAGTGCGAATACTAGAGCTTTCTTCTTTCCAAGTTCTCGTAGTATGTATGAATCAACCTTGGAGTCCAAAGGTTAACCCCCAATCTTGCCTTTGTAAAATGCATCCACAAAATCGTTGAAGATGTCGATGACTTCACGAGGTCTAGGGGGGACGGTATCGTAGACCAGGTTACAAGATCCACATATTACATGAAACCCTTCGGTTTCTTTTAATACTTTTACTGATGGTGCTCCGCACCTAGGGCAATTGAATATTTTTGGAAGCGTTTTCCTAACCGGTTTATATACCTTCCTTCGACGTCTTCCCATTATCTCACCGAGTGGCTTCGTTCTTGAGTAAGGATTCGGATGAGTTATAAAGGTATCACACGCGTCTGTCTGTTCCCTGTTAACCCTAGCAAGCAGTAGACAACCATAAATATACAAAAATGTATAACAGGGCCATGCTTAAGGCGGCGCTCGAACCAGAGGCCCTCCAACTATTATTCAAAAGGTCTCACTTCAAGGAGGCGCAACTTGATGCTCTTCTCGTAAAGAGATCTTGCGATAAGAATGGTGTGAAGCTGAAAGAGGGTTTGCGAATGAGAGATAAGGAAGCTTCATTGGGTTCGACTTTGAGGTCTGCGTCGCAAGCCGAGGGCGTCATCTCTAAGTCAATAGCATCTTTGGTTCTTGCCATAAGCATGGGACTAGTGAGTTCATCCACCCTAGACGCGGCTTCCAAGGTGGCAAGTGCTGTCGAACAGTCAATGCTGCATAGATTGGATGAAGAGCAATTCATTCAGCTGACGAGGATAGTGGACGCGTTTTTGCAACAAGCATCACATCAATGACCAACGCCGGCAACGCTTATATCACACCTTGAGAATCACATTATGTCACTCAATGACCGACCTGACATCCTATTTGGCATTGGGGATTTCCCTAGTGAGCCTTGTCGTCGTAGTCATTGTCAGCCGGTATCTCCCTGTCCTAAGGAAGGCCTCCGCGGCCTATGTTGACGGTTCCGATGTTGTCTCAAAGATTATGAGTGAATTGAATGCTAGGGCCTCAATCCAGGACAGACGCCTAGCTGATACACAAGTCAAATTAGATGTGTTGGAGGACCGGTGGATTAGAAGTGGTTGGATGCCTACCCAGGGTCCTTCATCTTATCCGTCTTCGAGGACCCGGTCTGGCATCAGCCCCAGAGAGTCAGCAGTCGAGACTACCATAAACCGGACGGAAGCCAGATTTGATACTGGCTTTGGTCTGGGCTTGAGCGCCCCGCTCAAGCAGAGGTTTGCAAGGCCTTCTAGAGTGGAGACCTCTGTGCTAGAGAGTCTCCTCAGCAAGGAGATGACCTCTCCCGAAGTGAGAGGGCTGCTGGGAAGCAGTAGAGAGCACGCAGCGAGGGTCATGAAATCGTTGACAGACAACGGTTTGGTGATGAGGGAGACTTCGAAGAAGCCTTACGTCTACCAGATTAGTGATGCAGGGCGTGACATGGTCACAAACGGCACTGCATCAGGTTCATAAAATGTTCGGTTATGAAATTAGCGGACACATGTAAGCTAACGGTCTATTATCTGGCTGAATCGCGTTCCTTGTTGTCTCATCGCTGAAGGTGTTTGAATGGTAGTCGAGGGAGCTAAAGTGTAAACCCATTTCCTTCCACGTTTGGACCTAGAGATAAGATTTTGATCATTCATTCTGAGAAGGTATGTACTTATTGCGGCCAGTTTCATCGGTTGGTTATATGTGTCTTCGAACGCGTCACGAATCTGGTCTGATGTAAATCGTTTGAACATGAACTTCTCAGAAATCAGATTTTGGACTTTACCATAAAGTGTGTCGTCTGTTTGGGTGGTCTTGGAGCTCTCCTCCTTAGCCAAGAGTTCATACATATCCATGACACGCATCACCTTATCTTTCGACAGACTTCCCTCTAGTTTGATGGTATATCGTTCCCCACCAGATCCTTCGAACTGAATCCGGACAGCATGTCTGCCCAAGGAGTAGGGTAAGGTCTTTGTCTGACGGATATAACCGTTCACAGTGATAATGTGTGAACTAGGTTGTTAATCTTAATGAACTAACGTTGAGAGGAATTGTGAAGGTCCAGCCTAGTTTACTGGAGTTAGCAGGCACTATTCGCCCTTGTTGGGAGTAAGCGGCTGCACGGGTTCCAGTGGACGCACTGGGGTGGCGGTGGTCGGTTAACAAACTTAAAGGTGTAGATTGGGTCCACTGGAAACAATGGGGTTCAAAGCTGGCTCCTTTTGGTTGCGATACAAGTGTATGTTAACAAATAGGCTACTATCTATGATTGTCGTTCAGGTTGATGAGGGGCACCCGTAGATCGCCAGTGGAGACCCCTTATAGAATCTGGGATATTGACTATTGGCGTCGTAGTCTAGACTAGATTTAACTGTCTTATCAGTCAACTAGTGTTAACATGATTGTACATATGCTTCTTGGGGCATCAAATAGCGGTATATTTTCCATCTTCCCGTTTATCATCTTTAACTTATATATTTTCCAGTGGAAGTAATGGGGGGAGGGGCTCTTGTCAAACCCATCAAGCGATCCATTAAATGACATATTCGATAGGGCGATTAACGGGGAAAGTCTCTTCCTAAACAGAAATGCCCTCAGGAACGAATTCATCCCTAACCAAATCCACTTCAGAGACGAACAGATCAAGAATGTGGGCCAAATATTATCCCCCGCTCTCACTGGTCACAAACCTTCTAGTCTGTTAATTTACGGCAAAACCGGCACAGGGAAGACCGTAGTCGTAAGATATGTAATCAACCGCCTAGTCGAGAGAAGCAAAACAATGGACACAAACATCCGAACGGCCTATGTGAATACACGCGTAGCTTCAACCGAGTATCGAATTCTGTCTGAAGTTGCGATTGAGCTGGGAGTAGCTTTACCATTTACCGGACTGTCTCTCAGTGAAGCATTCAATAGAATAACTAGCAACATGAGAGAACACTCGCTCAAAACCATCTTCGTTCTTGACGAGATCGATTTTCTGGTCAAATCGTCAGGCGACAACCTCCTTTACGAATTCAGTAGAGCCAACGAAAATTTGACCAACAACGCTTTCATCGCGTTAGTGGGGATATCCAACGACCTCAAATTCAAAGAGACACTCGATCCGAGGGTCCTTAGCAGCCTAAACGAAGAAGAAATAGTGTTCTCTCCCTACTCAGTAGACGAACTAAGGGCCATCTTGCGCGAACGGATTGAGGTAGCTTTTGTCCCAGGGAAAGTAAGCGAAGCCGCAGTCAACCTGTGCGCAGGCATGGGGGCCGCAGAGCATGGAGACGCGAGACGCGCCGTCGACCTCCTTCGAGTAGCTGGAGAGCTTGCTGAAAGAGAAGGCGCGCAAACGGTTGAGGACTCCCATGTAAGAGAAGCCTCGAAGAGCATCGAAAGAGACCGAGTGCTTGAAGCAATCCAGTCATTACCCATTCATGGCAAATTGACACTCCTAGCCGTCTCATCCTTCAAAGAAGCCGAGAACACAGGCCATATATACGCCAAATACATTGAGGTCACCAAACAACTTGGGCTCGAACCCTTGACGCAGAGAAGAGTAAGCGGCCTCCTAAGTGAACTTGATCTCTTGGGACTTGTTTCGGCTCCAGTCGTTAGCAAGGGCAGGATGGGCCGATCCAAGAAGGTCAGGCTGGAAATACCACAACAGGTCGTCGAAGCCTCTCTCAAGGACGATGAAACCGTCAAAACGCTTCTCTAGGCTCAAGCGCGCCACAAGACATCAAAAGTTGATAGGTCTACTAGCGCCGCTTTTCCTTGGCTTCGCACAGCAGATTTCGTACCGGCAATCCAAGACGGAGTAGAGAGCAACAGCGTACCTCTGTAAACTTCTTCATCAGGTATACCAACATGGCCACAATGCATTATGTCAGGTATAGGATCTATAATCAGCAGGTCATCCTTCTCTGGAGCCAACAGCGTCAAGCCACCATACGTTGGAGCCACATGCCTAGCTCTGAGCAAAGCGCGCATTCCCGTAGAGGGTCGGCTCACGGAGACAGACTGTAGCTGCCTGAACACTTCATCTAGACTCTGCCCATGATAGAGGAGTACATTCACGCCATCAAGTCTTACCATGGAGGGGTTACCCAACATGACGACATTTTTCATTTCATAAAGTCTCTTGGCGTACTTCCTTATGATTGCAGGCTGGGGCAAAGCAATTCTAGTAGCATCCGTGTCTCCTGGTGTGAGGAAAATCTTCATCGGCCTCCTTATGTTTTCAAGATATCCTGCGAGCACATCATAGGAAGACCTAACGTCATGCTCACTCAGGCGTCCATCGCCTGCCAACGGATTTTCGATAAGATCACCATTCAAGACCAGATATCCGATCCTAGACACCACTTCAAGTTCACCTAGGTCTCCATTAATCCAGTCAATCATCTTCTGAAACGAAGTCTCGTCAAAGTCTGGCGACCCCACATGAAGGTCTGACAAGAACATAGCATAGATTTTTTTATCGGCCGTCCTCTTGGCCCTCTCGGGCACATCTAGATGGTAGATATTCTTAGCATAATACCCTCTAGGTTGCGACTCAACTTCCACCAAAACGAACTCATCAATGAGAACTTCGTCCATCTTACGTATCGCGTCGCCTGTACACATCAGTCGAAGGTACCCGCTATCGTCCTCCAGCGTTAAAGACACATAATCACTTGAAATCTTTTTAGACGCTACAAGTCCAACCACTTTCGCTAGGACTTTTCTACCTGAGAGCGGGGTCTTAATGGCATTCAGCTTCTCAATCTGGAAGAAATCTGGCCGACCCCTGATTAGCGAAGACATCCTCTCGAGCCTGTTCCTAAACATTAGAACATATCCCGATGTATCAGTAGTCGGGCTGATGGCGCTCGTTGGATCAGAAAGCACTTCGAAATCTAGAACGAGCTCCCTTTCCGCGTCCTCCAGGTCATTTCTAGAATGCAAAAACGGTTTGATATCCTTGGAGCCTATGACGAAGTGTTTTCCACGCTGTTTGGCCTTCGTTTTCATAACGGCCTCAAGAACGCGAAGTACCGAATCCGGCTCTCCTTCCTGATCGAGGAGCTCCCGTACCGCATCCAATTCCACTTGGTAGCCCTGTTCTAACATCCTCCTTACTATCATGACTTCGTCGTCCTTTCGGCTTGCCATCGGATTCGCGTTACTACTGTTCTGGAGGCGCCCTATTTTACGATTATATTCATGCATCTGCTAGGGTGGACTCGGTTGCCATCAAAACCAGACGCCGTTGCCGCTCTCATACTTGCGGGCGGTCTTTCTTCCCGTATGGGTCAGGAGAAAGCCACGCTAATGATCAAATCTAGACCATTGATTAGTTGGGCTTACGACGCCGCAAATAGATTCACCAATCATATCTACATATCATCTCACGATGAAAGCATGACTAACCGTTTCCGACCACTGTTACCAGCCGATGTGGTTTTCATAGCCGATCTATATGACGGCCCACGCTCGGTGCTTCTGGCCTTGCTCTCATCCTTTCAGTCTATCAAGGAAGAATACATAATTGTATTTCCTGTAGACTCACCCCTCATAAGGCCCAATCTGATGGCCGAAATGGTTTCCAAATCAAAGGAGTTTGACCTCGTAATACCCGTCTGGCCAGACGGCAAGCTCGAAGCGATACATGCGGTCTATGACAGGGAAGCCACCTTACCGGTCATTAGAGACCTGTGGCACAGCAGGACGTTGGAGCTCTGGCAGATAGCTAAGCATGCCAAGAAAACACTATTCATATCCACAGAACGCCTTGCTGAACTGGATCCAGGCCTCGTCTCGCTTCTTGATGCTGACACACCCGATGAATTCGAAACTCTCAAATCAGTTGCAGCCAACTACATGTAAACATAGACAGTGCTCTGTCCAGTGTTCATTGACACCCGTTTCAGGCCCCTGGGTCCAACATACTCTGCTTCAGACCCGATCATCTTACTCTCTTTCAAATGCAAACAATCCTCCTTTTCGGAAGGAGCCTTCAGGGATGAGATAGGCTGTCTCTTCGAAGCTAACATGCTTTACCATGCCTACGATGTTATAAACTCGACAGGCTAAGAAACCGTCCGACGTGCTCTTCACGATTTCCATTCGACTAACAACCACACTATACAGTCCCTTTAGCAGACAATTCAATCCGGGCGCCTGACGCCCTAAAGCGCTTCTTCTGCTGTTCTAGCGCGATTTCAAAAACCTAGCGGCAGCTCCGGCCGACCTGGAGTCGAAGCTTTCATACGAGTAGTAGTCAATTAGATTATAGATGTCCTCCCTGGTCATCATCCTGTCTAACATTCCTTCTTGTGAGCCCGAACGCTTCAACTCGACATAAGTCTCCTCCATTGTTTTGAGAGAGGCCCTGAAAGCCGCCATGGGGAATATTACGACCTTATACCCCATTCGCCAAAACTCATTCACCTTGATGTAAGGAGACTTGCCGAACTCCGTCATGTTTGCAAGCAAAGGAACATGAACCTTCTTGGCGAACTCCTTGAATTCGTCGACGCTCTCTAAAGCCTCTGGGAATATCATATCGGCTCCTGCCCTAGCGTAGGCCTTGGCCCTTTCGATTGCGGCATCCATTCCTTCAACCTCTCTGGCATCAGTCCTGGCTATCACCACGATACCCTTTCTACTGCTGTCTTTGGCTGCAACAATCTTCTTCACCATTTCACCCATACCTACGACTTGCTTCCCCGACAACTGCCCGCACTTCTTAGGCATCAATTGATCTTCGATGTGCAAACCCGCAACGTCTAGTCTTTCCAACCCACGTACGGTTCTCATCACATTAACGGCTTCACCAAACCCCGTGTCGACGTCTACAATCAAAGGCAATTTCACCCTGTCCACGATATAGCTAACAGCTTGAATACACTCACTCATCGTAGTCATCCCCAAATCGGGTAATCCTAACGAGTTCGCAAAACCCCCACCCGAGAAGTAAAGGGCTTTGAAACCAACTTGGGCCGCTATCAAAGCCGATATCGGATCTAATACACCTGGCGCCACTATGATGTCATCTCCTTTGAGAGCATCCCTCAGATTATCGACCGCACTTCTTCCATGTTCCATGATCATATCAATCTCCTCTCGGCAGCGTCCTGATGATATCACCGATGTCGTCTCCTTCGATGTTCCAGAACTTCGTTAAAGCGTCCTTCGGGGCTCTCAATTTGATGAATCTCGATTCCATTTCCCCAGCTAGCGTCATGCCCTAGGTCTCACAATGGGAGAACTATAAACAGTGATACGACAAACCAACATCTAGCGGCGACCATCGGCACTCCGTCTCGGTTTCTTAGTCTGAATGCGGGGGGTGGGATTCGGACCCACGAAGGCCTACGCCAGCAGATCTTGAGTTTGGGCTTTGCAGACGCCGTCACTGCCCCCTTTTGTCGCCCAATTCGAAAGGCTTTGACCTGGCTCGGGGACCCCCGCAGTCCTCAACTTGGGTTCATGGTTATTTTATGCTTTGCATCCAGCTAGATCAGGCCTTGGAGAGCAATTGCAGAAAGACAAACAAGATGGCTATGCCGAACATGGCCACCAAGACGAACCTAGTTACGAAATCTCCATTTTTCCTCCGCCTTTCCTCCCTAAGGCCAATCTTCTCACACTCACCAGAACAGTAATTCTTACCGGGTGAAATGGCCTTGCCGCAGGTCCTACAGTGCGCATGGGCCGGTAACTGCGAAAGGTCCTTCATGAAGTTACACGACGACTAGCGTACCCACTGGTTCTCCCTTTATAGCTTTGTTAATGGCGGACGGCTCACACTTGAGAATGACCGTCTTTATCTTCGACCGTTCGATGATGTTAACTGCCAAGAGGTCCAACAACTCATATGTACCCGCTTTCATCTGCCCCTCCCCGAACATCTTCCGTAACTGTGGCGGCGTAACTCGATTCAGTTTCCTGGCGTTACCGTCCTTGTCTGGGTCAGCCGTGTAAACGCCGTCTACGTCTGTTGCGTTTACAAACAGGTTTGCATGCACCCTTTCAGCAGTCAACGCGGCCACGGCATTGGTGCTATGACCTGGGTGGAAACCACCTACGACGACGATTTTCCCCGTGGCATACGCCTCCGCCGCCCGATCCATGTTCTCAGGGATAGTTGGGTAAGCCAAGTCCCCCAATCCACCTGCCAACAACTCAGCGTTGAGTCGTGCTGCCCTCAACCCCAAATCGTCCAACATGGATTCGTCGATACCAAGCTTCCTCCCAGCCATAATATATCGTCGAGCAGTCTCACCACCTCCAGCCACCAAAACTAGCCTCTCTCCTTCCTCGGCAAGATTTTTGAAAAGCGTCAGCAACGGAGGGAGATTCTTATCTACACTGTCCCAATAGAATGTGGAACCGCTAATCTTAATTACTGTCCCTTTCAAGGCTTTCCCATAAGTTCATCTAACCCCTCAATAAAAAGTTGAGGGTGAGGATGGCGATGCTATTTGCCAGAGTACGACTCAGTAGCAATGTACAGGGTGAGGAAACTACTAACGGAGCTCGGCAGCAAACAGGGTCGTGGAACGGAACTAATCTCACTCTACGTTCCCCCCAAGAGGCCCATCTATGACGTCATAGCCAACCTGAGAGACGAATATGGCACCGCATCCAACATAAAGAGCGATACAACTCGCAACCACGTACAGGACGCGCTTACCCGCGTCCAGCAACGCTTGAAACTATACAAGAACGCACCACCCCATGGCCTCGTAATCTTTTGCGGGGCATTACCTGTCAGTGGCCCGAACACCGAAGTGATCCAGCTGTTCGAAATCGAGCCGCCGAAGCCCATCAGCGTATACCTGTATCGGTGCGACGATCACTTCCATCTAGATCTTCTCAGGGACACGATCAGAGAGCAAGAGGCTATTGGAATCCTCACCATCGACACAGCGGAAGCCGCGCTGGGCCTTCTTGTAGGAGACAAAGTATCCGTAATCGAGGAGATGACTTCGGGCGTGGCCGGCAAGCACCGCCAAGGCGGTCAATCAGCACGCAGGTTCGAGAGGCTTCGGGCTAATGAAATCAATGATTTCTTCAATCGAATTGCAGTACATTCATACAAAGCCTTCATAGAGGCCACGCCCGTCAAGAAGATGATCCTCGGTGGCCCTGGGCCTACCAAAGATTCCTTCTACAAAGGGGAGTACCTAGATTATAGGCTCCAAAACGCCGTCATCGGGCTCGTCGACATCTCCTACTCAGGCGAGGCTGGCATCCGCGAAACGGTCGAGAAGGCAGGCCCACTTCTACAGGATATCAGGTTCGTCCAAGAAAAGAACATCATCAACAAATTCATCGGAGAGGCGTCCAAAGACTACGGCCTGGCCGTCTACGGTCTGGATAACGTCTTGAACTGTCTCAAGAACAACTCGGCGGATACCATCATAATCTCCGATGAATTAGACTCAAACCATCTTGCATTCAAATGCAGGAAGTGCGGCGAAACGATTGAGAAGTTCCTAAAACAGAGCGAAATCTTTGGAGAGAAGGTGGAGGTCATGGGCAAGAACTGCCCCTCATGTAATGCCAATGAATGGGACTATTCGCAACAAGACCTAGTGGATTACCTCTTTGATCAGGCGTCCACCACAGGCGCCAAGGTCGAAGTCGTCAGCACCAAGACAGAGCATGGGCAGATGTTCAGAAGCTTCGGCGGAATAGGTGCCTTGCTCAGATACAGGACCAAGTAGCCAGGTAACAGACCAAACTTTTAAGGGACCATCCATGGACGTCATTCCCATTAATGCAAGCCGTACCTTTCAAGCCCACGATTGAGGAAAAGGCCTGGAGCCATGAACTTGAGGAGAAGATGTTCGAGTTGTGGTCCAGAGAGCAACTCTACCACTTCGACAAGAATTCGGAGAAACCAGTCTACAGTATAGACACTCCTCCCCCTTACATCAACACGCCTGTCCACATAGGCCAAGCCTACACGTATACATGGATGGACGCCATCGCCAGATACAAGCGGATGTCCGGCTTCAACGTGCTTTTCCCAATAGGTCTGGACAGGAACGGCCTCCCCATCGAAGTGCAAGCCGAGAAGGAATTCAAGATTAGCATCAGGAACACCCCGAGAGAGGAGTTCATTCAGAAAGCAAGAAGCCTCTTGGATCGCTACGAAGGCATTTCAGTTTCTACCTTCAAGAAGCTCGGCCTCAGCGTCAGCCAATGGGAGAAGGGCAATTCGATAGGCTCAGTTTATGAGACCGACGATACCGAATACAGGAAGCTCACACAGGAGACCTTCATTAAACTGTTCAAGGAAGGTCTGGTCTATGAAGGCGTGAAGACGGCCAACTACTGCCCAGTATGCCGTACGACCATCTCCGATGCGGAAGTGGAGTACAAAGAGTATCCTGCTAGCCTCAACTATGTCAATTTTGCACTTGTCGACGGCGGCGCGATAGCGGTGGCTACTACAAGACCGGAGTTGCTTTCAGCATGCAAAATCGTCCTCTACAATCCTGACGACGATCGATATAAAGGCCTCCAAGGGAGAGAAGCCATCGTCCCTATATTCGGGAAGACCGTGAAGGTCATCCCTCACCCCTACGCGAAACCGGAGTACGGATCCGGTATGGTCATGGTTTGTAGCTACGGCGACTATAACGACGTCAGAATCCTTAGGGAGCTTTCCATAGCTCCTACGTACGTCATAGACCAAGACGGTCGTATGATCGGCGAGGCTGGCCCCTACGCGGGGCTTACCGTGAAGGAGGCCCGAAAGAAGATAATCGAAGACCTCCAGGCCAAAGGCTTTCTGATTAAGGCAGAACAAGCTATTCATAGGGAGCCCATTTGCTGGCGGACCAAGAATCCCATAGAATTCATACCGACAAAGGAAATCTACCTCAAACAGGTCGAATTCAAGGAGGACCTGCTCAGAATGACTGATCTGATGTCCTTCCATGCTCCACAGAGCAAGAACCTCTTGACAGACTGGGTGAACAGCATTTCCGTGGACTGGGTCCTTTCACGTAGGCGATTCTACGGCACTGAGATTCCCCTTTGGTACTGCCTCAAGTGCGGAGAAACCATCTTGCCTCCCGCCGGCAGGTACTACCATCCCTGGAGAGAGAACCCTCCCATCGAAAGGTGCCCAAAGTGCGGAGGAACGGAATTCAGAGGAGAAGAAAGGATCTTCGACACTTGGTTCGATTCAAGTAGCAGCCAGCAATACATTCTTGGCTATCTCTGGGACAAGGAGTTCTTCGAGAAGAATTACCCATGCTCGCTAAGGCCCCAGGGTAAAGAGATCGTCCGAAGCTGGCTCTACTTTACGGTGCTCAAATCCTATCTTCAATTCAAGGAGCCGCCGTTCAAAGACGTCTGGATTAATCATCATGTCGTGGACGAATCAGGCGAGAAGATGAGCAAGAGCTTGGGCAACGTAATCGATCCCCAAGAAGTCATCAAGCGGTTCGGAGCCGAAGCCTTCCGAGCTTGGGTCTTCCTAGAGGGGGACATCACGGAAGGCGACGTGAAGTATTCCTATGCCAGAACAGAAGGATCAGGGAAGTTCCTGACCAAACTTTGGAATATCTCCAGACTGATTTCGTCCTTCCCAGAGGGCCCCAGCATGGCTCTCACCCTGAGCGAGGATTGGTTGCTGGCCGAATTATCTTCCGTTGTAACTAGAGTGAAATCTGACTATGAGAATTACTCCTTCAACAGAGCCGCCCTAGACGTCAGATTTTTCATCTGGAACGTTTTTGCTGACCACTACGTTGAAATGGTCAAAGCTAGGGCTTACGGCGGGCCTGGCGTAACAAAGGAGGAACAGGAAGCCGCTTGGAATGGGTTACACACCGGTTTGAAGAACATCCTGCTGCTGATGGCACCGTTGACGCCATTTATCACGGACTATTTATGGAGGAAGCTGTACGGGTCGTCCAGCGTGCATTTACAAAGCTTCCCCACATTCAAGCATGAATCGGAAAGTATCAGCCTGACTCCGTCGCTCATTGACTTTGACTCGACGGTATGGAACACCAAGAAATCCCAAGGGCTATCCCTGAAGGACCCCATCACGATTGTCATACCAGATCAGCTCAAGCCATTCGAGTCCGACCTTCGCCGCATGCATCACATCGAGTGATGCCCCCCAGCTCCGGTCGAAATTCTTAAAAACTCCCACTGGGTCGTGGCTTCAAGAGCCCCGGAAGGCCCCGGTACCTCGTCAGTGCCCGAGGCTGGAAAGCATAGTGGTCGAATGTGCTTCCTTGGTAGACTCGATACAAAGAGGAAGAGACCGCGGGTTCAAATCCCGCCCGGGGCTCCTTTTCAGAGGCGTCTAGAGTATGGTCTGACGCATGTCGCCAATTCAGAATCGAACGCATCTATCCCCTCGTGTGAGATGATCCGAACGCTCGAAATCCTATTCGAGTCCTCTAGGGATAAGCCTGTGCTGATGTCGGCACACATCGGAGAAAGGCTGTCCACAGCACCTCTCTTGAAGGCCCACCCCATCATCTTTGAAGACACGTCCCCAGATGATGCCAGCCCAATGATTGCGCTCATACGAGAATTCCTAGTGGCAGTGGGTCAACGCAGTTTCAAGAAGACAGTAAAGGGACATAAAAAAGCGGTGCAAGCTCTAGCAGACGAAGCCGTCTCTTGAGCCAATCGCTAGAGTCCACCTGTCAGTCTTCCCCTCAAGGTATACCTGTGCCTCCACTGTGAGAAGGTCTTCACAAGCGAAGAAAGATATAGGGTCCACATCATCATTCATTACGTCTAACCCCGCTACAAACACTTATCTTGCTCGTGCATGTGAGCAGCCGCAAGAGAGCGTTCACTCGAATGGGGCCGTGGGCTAGCCTGGTCCACGCTACCAGCCTTGGGCGCTGGTGATCGGCGGTTCAAATCCGCCCGGCCCCACCTATTCCTTTCCCGATGCGATAATCTCAGAAGCCTTTCCAGAAGCAACCTTCTTCAGCTGAAGGTCCCGGACTTCGTAGCCGTACCTGCCGATGCGAAGCCTCTTCAAGAATGGGGCTACCGTCGACGGAGGGCCTGGCCTGTAGCCTGCCCGCGACGCATACCTGCTAAAATGGGGCAACATGATGACCTTGGCAGGCTTGACCCCATGACCTTTCAAGGTAAGCCACACAGGACTCCATTCTCCGTTGACAATCCACTGCGGATGCACATGACCGCATACCATCATGTCATATGACTCCGGGCTCTCAGCCAGCCTAGGCAGGGAATGCCCATGCATGAAAACTGTCTTCTCGATTTCTAGCCCACCTTTTCCGACGATTCTTACTCGCTCGTCCAAACATTCCTCGATTCCATAGTCATGGTTGCCTTTCATGACCCACACTTCGAAGTCTTCCGCTAGGCCCTCCGTCAGGCTTCTCAGCGCTTTCCTCTCATGCATGGTAGGCTCAAATATTCTATGCTTGAGGTCCCCCAGCACGATGATGTTATGTGCGTCCGCTTGATGGCAAGCCAAGACGACCCTTTCAAGGACATCCTTGGCTTCCTCTTCCGGAGAAGGTCTTCGCAGCCCCATCCAAGCAGTCATCCCGATATGAAGGTCGCTTATGACTAGGAAGAGTCTGCCATCCCTTGTTCGCGCGACCAAAGCGGGGAATCCCTTTAACGGCGTTACCTTCAAACACACCATCCATCTTTGCTTAAACAGATAAATCATCCTCTTCTTGTAAGAACGAATGATGTCGAGACCTGCCGACGACGACGATTCGTACCATGCCAAGGCGTCGAAAATCGTCGATTCTGGCGGTGTCAAGCGACATATCTTCGAACCCAGCGGAACCGAAATCTGGACCGTCGTCGGAGCGGAAGGAGAGTATCTTGTATCCGATGACCCCCCATTGTGCACGTGTCCAGCCTTCTACTTCTCTCTGACGCGTGGCAAAAAGAGGAACTGCCATCACCTCATAGCCGTGGAACTGGCCAAGCAGGAGGACCATGTGGCGACGACGGTGGGACGAGACGAGGAGATCCGCATATTCCTGAAGTTACTCTGCGAAGAGGCCAGCGAGGACGACAGCAGTCAGCTTAATGAATAAGTTCTTTCACTCAATGACTGAGGCTGTGAGATGCATGTACCTCAAGGATTCTAGGTTCCAGAAGATGACCGACTTGGGTTTCGAGCCTCGCCTGGGTCACCATCTTGCTGAAGTGACCTCGGCCTGAGCCAGCCGTCGAAACGGTCACCGTTCAGGTCGCAATAAAGGACTGCTGGCTCTGGTTCCAAAACCATTATCGGTGAAGCTATCCTTCCTGCTTATCTAGACCATGTCTTCAGCCATTATAACGTCAGATGCCTCGAAGGCGTCAAAATCGCGCTTGGCGACCTACTTAACAGGAAGACCCTAGCCCTATTCACAGGACACGACTGGTTATACGACAGGTTCTCGCAGGAATAGGCCCCCTCAACCACTAGCTCCTACTTTTCGGGAACCTCCCAAGTCGTAGTAGGTTGTTTACGTCAGGTAGGTTTCGACGGCCCCGAAATACGCCAACGAAGTTATGCCGCATCCCCCGAAAAGGGTTAGCTCATGTTAGCTCATTTCCTGTCGTCGGCCCGTCGGCGGTAGGTCGGTGACGACAATTCTCCTTTCCGACCTAAGCCTGTTTCCTCTTCGTCAGTGTTAGGCCCACAGGCTCTATATTGGTCAACACGAACCAAAAACACTAAACGGAACTAACCCCGCCACCGAGGGAACTAACCCTCCAACGGACCGCAAGAGCCACCAGAAGTCGAGGAAGGCTCGGGGGAGGGAGAGGAGGGAGGTCGGGAAGGCGCAAACCAATAAGGGAAGCAACGTAGACCACCGATGGGCAAAGTGCAGGTGCAATGGATTTACAACGGTTTCGAGGCGGAGATGACAGTACCGCAGTTGACAGAACCCCTCGGCCCTAGTCGGCTCCCCACCGTCGCCTTCTTGCCCTGCACCTTCCTTCTTCCCTCGCCTCCTACCGTCGCGGGTGGGAGGTTGTGAGAGGTTGTCTCCGTCGGCTGGGAGGTTGGTGGGAGGTTGGTGGGAGGTTCGCCTAGGGTTGGTGGGAGGTTCGCCTAGGGTTGGTGGGAGGTTCACTACCTCCTACTTCTGCGTCGGTGGGAGGTTTGTCAAGAGATTCGGGTCTGATGTTCGTCGGCTAACGAGATAACGGGTAGAACAAACGATACCCATTGCTGGGAGGTTGGTGGGAGGTTGCGGGAGGTTAATGGGAGGCATGAACCCCCCCGTTAAGGCTATCACTATAGAAGACCCAAGCAGAAAACAGGCTCAAGTCGGAGAGGAGAATTCTATCCTCGGCCACCTCTCCGGCCCAGACCCTTCTCCGGAGACCTCCCACTACCTCCCACCCCTCTTGACGGATGCGGTATAACACCAAAGACCACTTTCACGCGGTCTCCGGGGCTCGCACGACATGAGCATCCCAGACTTCTTCAACGAGTGCGTCGACTTCTACCAGATGAACCACGGCATGATTTCGGAGCTACGCTTCAAGAACGTGGCCATGGTCGACTACATTGACCTGCTGAAGGCGAAGATAACCTTGCTGGAGCAACGAATCGACACGCAGGACATGGCTACCCAAACGGTTTACGAGATGATGACGAATAGGTGAACACGTTAGCACCTCCTAGACCTTGCCTCAGGCTGACCGCCCACTCCCAAGGCATCCAGAACGGAGATCCTGAATCAGAATGGTGATATATTTTATGCTTAGAGTTAGGAGCCTCGGAGGGGCTTCGCTCCCCTGACCCACAGCTTACAAGGCTGTTGCTCTAACTAGGCTGAGCTACCGAGGCCCTCGAACAACTCTCCCCAAGAGGCAATTATATACTTCGCTTCTTCGACGCGGCGGACGACATTCGCTTCAGGTCGGCAACACATTTTTAACTCTTGCCCCTTGAGCCGAATTCATGTTTCTGGTACCGGGGTCTGGCAACAGGCCCCTAGGGCTCAAGATTGCCGAGAATCTGCCTTGCGAAGTGATAGATTACGAGACAAGGCGCTTCCCTGATGGTGAAAGGTACATCCGGTTCACAAGAGACGTGCCTCGAGATACTGCCCTGGTCACCCAGTCGCTGTATAAAGATCCAGATGACCTGTTGATAGAATACACATTCCTGGCGAAGACCCTCCTAAGCCTCGGCGCGAAGAACATCGTCGGCGTGTTCCCATATATGGCGTATTTAAGGCAAGACAATCGTTTCAAACCTGGAGAAGCTATCAGTGCTAACATAATCAGCCAGATAATTGAATCTGCACCGACATCCGCCGTTGTGACCATGGACAGCCACCTCCATAGGATTCACGACCTGAGCGGGCTATTCCAAGTACCAGCCGTCAACCTTTCTGCCATTCCCTCTTTGGCAGAATGCCTAAAATCAGAATGCAATCTTCAAAATCCCGTCGTCGTCGCGCCTGACGAAGAAGCAAAGCAATGGGCGAACCTAGCGGCGCCGGTCCTTGAAGCGGAGTCTGTCATCATGCAGAAAGTCAGGCGTGGAGATACATCAGTAGATATAGACTTGGGCCACGTGAAACCCCATGGTCGGGACATCGTGCTTGTGGATGACATCATCAGCACAGGCGGGACCATAGCTCAGGCGGCTCAACAGCTTAAAAGCAAAGGGGCAAACCACGTTCATGCGTTAGTAACGCATGGCCTGTTCGTAGAGGGCGCATTTGATAGGGTCTCCAAGGCTGGCGTCGAGCACCTCATAACATCCGATACCGTGCCAAACCAGTTCAGCAAAGTGACCGTGGCCCCTGTGTTCGCCAAAGCCCTCAATGAAGGTCCGGTCACATAGTCTTCATCATGCGTTACTCGTCACAGAGACTTCGAACTCTTCCGGATTCAACTTGACGCCGCACTTCTTGCATTGTCCTTTATACAGGCGTAATATCTGTCTAGGCGATTTCACTTCGTCTCCGGCGTAGATTTTGGCACCGCACTTCGAGCAGACGATCTCGAACATCCTTCCAATGCTTGCGGTCAGCTATGATTTAAATATAAAAGGGCCAACTTCCAACAGGCGGTTCAGTTCATCATATGTCAGTGTTGCCGAAGGACTACACTCTGGTGGTGACCGAGAAGCCAGACGTTGCCAGGCGAATCGCAGCCGCCTTGGGGGAAGACTCCTCACAAGTCGAAGGCAACTACGAATACATCCTATGTCCAGGCAAGACGAATTACATAATCGTCTCAGCCGTCGGTCACCTCTTCTCGCTTATGCCTACTTACCCCAGGCGAGACATATATCCTGTGCTCGATACAAGGTGGGTACCGCTTTCTGCCGTCGACAAGAAGCGAAAGGACGTCGACCGAAGGATAAAGACCATCAAATCCCTCTCGAAGGGAGCCTCGAAGTTGGTCATAGCCTGCGACTACGATTTAGAGGGAGACACAATCGGCTACAACATCCTGAAATACGCGTGCGGGGCGAAGAAGGTTAAAGCCTTTCGAGCGAAGTTCTCGACTCTCGCGCTAGACGAACTATCGAAATCCTTCTCCGATTTGACATGGCACGAGGAGTGGCCCAGGGCCGAAGCAGGTCGCGCCAGACATCTCCTAGATTTCGTCTGGGGCGTAAACCTGTCCAGGGTCCTCCTGGACAGCCTCCTCGAGGCTGGTGGCAGGTACACAACTTTGAGCATCGGGCGCGTCCAAGGTCCTGCGCTCAACTACATCCACGACAGAGAGCTAGAGATCATGGCCCATGTGCCCGTGCCGTATTGGAGAGCCAAAGCCCTAGTCGACGCCGATGGAAAACGCTTCACGGCAGAATACACGGTCGACAGGATCGGGACTGAAGCCGGAGCTAGACTCGTGAAGGGACAGGTCGAAGGGAATAGGGGAACAGTGGTTGAGGCCAGCAGACGACCGTTCGCAATCCCACCTCCGCCTTCTTTCAACCTTGGAGACCTTCAGCATGAAGCATTTCAGATTCTCGGCTTCTCACCATCCCAGACCCTTTCCATTGCGGAAAAACTCTATCTCCAAGCGGCTATATCCTACCCTAGGACTTCGTCGCAACGGATTCCTCCTTCCATCGATTGTGAACGCATTCTAAGCTCGCTCGCAAGGCAGGAAGCCTTCAAGCCTTACGTAACGCTGGTGATGAAAGAGAGCCTATCTCCGGCGCAGGGCCAGAAGACCGACCCGGCGCATCCAGCCATATTCCCGACCGGGGAACCCCCCAGCGGGACAGACGCCAAAGAATGGCAGCTCTACAACCTCATCGTACGCAGGTTCATTTCTGCTTTCGCCGAGCGGGCTGTTAAAGAAAGACATTCTCTCAGGATTGCCTGCGGAAGGCATGAGTTTCGAGCTTCGGCAACGAGCATCATATCGCCGGGTTGGTCGGCGATCTATGATTTCGGCAGCGAGAAGGAGATGCGGGGACTACCTTCACTGAATGTGGTCGACATCGTCTCATTCGTCACGGTGGATGTCGTCGAGTGCTTCGATCACCCTCCGTCAAGGTATAACCAAAGTTCGCTTCTGGAACAGATGGAAAGCGACGAGATAGGGACCAAAGCCACCAGGGCGGAGATAATCTCAACCTTGGTCGACCGAGGCTACGTTTCGGGAGGCAGCATCGAACTGTCTGAGCTCGGGTTTGCCATCGTTGACGCTGCGTCGAAATACTCTCCCTCGATTCTATCGCCACAGATGACTAGGTCAATCGAAGAGAAGCTCGATGGTGTGGAAGCCGCTTCTCTTGACCCTGGCACCGTAACCTTCGACGGCGTAGATCAGCTTCTCTCATGCCTCCGTCTCTTTGAGGAGAACATGGCCGAAGTGGGCGCCATGATTCGCCTTGCTAACCTGCAGACGGCCAAGGGTAGGGAGACGCTGGGGAGCTGCCCGGTCTGCCACGATGGCCAGCTCATAATAATCCGTTCTCACAAGAGCGGCAAGAGGTTCGTCGGTTGCAGCAGGTACTCCAATGGCTGTAGAGCCTCTGCGCCTCTTCCCCAGAATGGCATCATAAGGGCCACTAAAGGTCCTTGCAAGACCTGCGGCTGGCCTGTGATTCTCGTGTTTACGAGCCGCGGCCGCCGACCTTGGCGGCTGTGCGTCAACCCGGATTGCCCCATGAAAGGGTCAGCGCTAAATCGCAAGGCCGTCTCTGGAGGTTCTCGAAGTTGATTTGTCCCATATGCGGCAGAGAGTCCGCACGACCTTCGGAGTTGTGCGGACGCCACAACCTCGCGAAGAAGAATCTCACCGCCTCTTATGAGAAATGGCGCCTGGCGTACGGGAGCATGGACTGGAGAGAATACCTGAGCAAGATTGAGAAACTGGAGGACTCAGGCGAGTGGGTCAAGGAGGTAGCGAGATACCTCGCTACCAAGCAAGGCTAGGAATACTGTCTCCAAGTATAGCCGCATTTAGTGCATCGGTAGAACTGAGTCGGTGGTTCATCGCCGCTTCTGGTCTGCACAAACCACCATTCAGCTTCATTGTTATGACAGCGAGGGCACTCCACGGTGGTCGTCGGCATCGTCCTGATTTGGCTGGCCTCATCACCCACCACTTTTATCGGCGCAGAACTCTCCGACTCCTCCTCTATCGTCACGTTCTCCTCCTTGACGCTCTTCGAGAAGTAGCCACACTTATCGCAGGTCAGCGCCATGAAGCTATCCTTGTCCGTCTTCACGAGCTTCACCTTCAGCCACATGCCACAGTTCGGACAAAACTGCATCATACAACCCTCCGCTTGGGAATCAGGCCCTCTCCATGACCTTACCGAGCAAGGTGAGAGTCTTCTTAGTCTTTTCGACCGCCTTCTCACAGCTTTCACTGAAGACCTCTTTCGGATTACCTTGATTGACGGCGACACGCATGGTCTGGCTCTTCAAGAGCGGATGCGGTCTGTTATAAGCGGCGAAGGTCACCCGCTTGTCACTGAGCAGTTGCTCTTGTATTATCTGAAGTAACGACTGGTCAGCTCCAGTGACATCGATTTCCAGACTTCTGGAATCTTCTTTGATGATCTTTATCTGCATGCCTACATTTAGGAGTCTTAGACGATGTGTGTTTAAGTGTTTCCTTTTTACCGGTCTTCAAAGCGTCAGCGGGGGCGCCTGTAGCTCCTTCTGTGGGGGCCGCCGTAGCGGCCTTCTCCATGGCCTTGGCGGCGCCTGTCGCTGTACCGTCTCGGTCTATCGCTAAACTGCGGTTCTTCCTCGAATCCGGCCATCTTGCGGTATTCGATGTTACCGCAGACGGTACACTTGGCCTTTCCTCCGCTGATACCTTCCATCAGACCGCCGCAGAGTGAACACCAGGTCTTCACCACGCCCAGGCCCATATCTCTGAATCCTAGGAATATCATGCTGTTTGCATTACTCGTAACTGCCGCACGCACGATGTCTCCCGGTTTGCTCGGGCTCGAAGCCCTAGTTCTCGTGAGCAGCATCCCCATCAGATTATTGTTCACCTCCATATCGTTCACCGCATAGATCCTAATTTGGAGGCCGGCACCTTGCTGAACCTCGACGACACCCATGACGATGTCGCCTCTAGTCGGGATGGGGCTCTTCATCCCCTTACCTACAACGCTCACTTCACGCCTAGCGCGGTCATATTCGACTTTCCCCGAGACAAGCGACCTGATTTCGCCTTCCTTTTCATAGGCACCCTTGGATGCGGCGAACTCCTCTATGACGGACAGCCTGTCTCCAGGGGCGGCTTTGTCCGGTCGGACCTTCTTTATGGTTGCCAAGTCACATTACACCCAAAACCCTGAACTGAACATATCCCCCAGCTCTTTCCCTTCTAATAACCTTATCAAACCTAGTGCCTGTTCGTATGAGAGCATTAGCCGGTCGAAGTCCTCGTTATCCAGAGCCACCCTTGGGCACGCCGTTTCCACGAAAGCATCTATGTCGCGAATAGCAGCTATCCTTTGCGGAGTGATTTCACGCAGGTGAAAGAGGTAAGCCTTCTTCCCCAGCCCGGTTAGCCTCTCCTTGATTTCATCAGCCTGTTTTCTGAAGAGCTGCCCCTCTTTCATGCTCACCACGATTCCAATCTTTCGAGCATCTTTGGCCTTGAGAACCGACAATATGGCCTTCCTTTCGACGTGGTCAGCCTCTTTGGACATGTCCTCGACGAGGTTGAAGAATGGATCCAACATAAAGGTAGGCTTGCGTGCGTTCAGGCAGACCCCTATGGCGTGGAACCTGCTCTGTCCTAAGAAGAAGAAAGCATCAACGTCTTCTTTGATGCTCCTGACGCTGTAGTAATTGCAGCCGAAGACCTGGCCGTCGAAGAGCATGCCTTCGCTCCTTCCTTTCACTGCAGCCAGCCCTCTCTCATTCAGATAGCTGACAGCGGCATCTAGCTGCGACTTGTGATTGCTGATCGTCACGACGCCGACCCGTGCGAACTTCCCTTTGAGCTGTTTCAAGGCTAGGTCCAAAACAGGCCCAAAATCGACATCATACTCGACATCGATAAGGTAGGTGTACTTGCCCATCTTGTCGACGCCCACAGTGTGGCCCAAATTCAGGATTATGTCCAGACCCAGGCGTTCGGCATCGAAGTTCAGCGTGTCGCACGTACCGTAGCTCGGGTCTAAGAGTATCATCGTTTCCACACCATGCTTCTGTTCTAACCTTTCGGCGAGCTCGAGCACAGAATTCAGGAGTCCGTCCGGCGCCTGAATCCCAACCTTCCTAGGTCTTTGCTCGACCAATATTCTTGATATCTGGTCCTCACGTATCGATATGCCCACGTCAAGCACCAGACGCGGCGGCTGGCGATTCAATAATCTCCAGCCGGGTCTTGACAGGCAGTTTACTGGAAGCCACCTTGAGGGCATCCTTTGCCTGCTGGACATTCTTCCCCCTTATGCCCAGCTCTAGCAAGACGGTGCCATCTTCCACCCTCGCGGCGAGACCTACGGGCTTGCCGAAGGCACGTCTCATTCCCTCAGACAACCTATCTGCACCAGCCGTGGCCACTACTTTATTCTCACGCAAGATGATGTGTGGAAAGGCCTTGACTGAGAGGTAGTAGTTCCCCTCTCCGAGGGGCGTAGCGAGCTTGTTCACGGACACTCTGGCCGCTTCAAGGGCATTATGCCTTATCTGAGCCTTCTCGCATGATATGAGCTTGAACACATAATCATATCTTTCACTCGGATTGCCTATCGTAAACTTGGCAATCTTAGGCTGAGGGTGGCCCTTGATATACTCGGTTCTCGTGTAGGGTTGTCCCTTCACCTCTCGATAGTTACGTCCTTTCAACTTAGTCAACACCGTAGGTTTGAGGCGGCTTTAAAAGTATATTGGTCGTTAGAATCGTCTCTCCAGCGCCAGGTTCACCTTACGAAACACCCCCATCAGCGCTATAATCTCATCCTGCTGCGCCCCCGACTGAATCATGGCGTTGCCAAGTATCTTTATGGCCATCCGTCTCCTGTGCTCGGGGTATCTGCTTACGCCCAACATCTCTGAGAAGTACTTCAGCATTCTATCCATGTAAACTCGATCTACTCGGCGAGCCTCCGCAGATTCGGTCGAGCTCAGTTTGTAAAGCATTATGGCCAACGCATGCGAGATGTTCAACGTCGGGTAGGAAGTCCCCGTATGCACATGCACCACAATGTCGCATGCGTTCAGCTCGGTAGCGGTCAGCCCCGTCGTGTCTCTCCCGAGGACAATCACCATATCGGCCGGGTCGACCCTCAGTGTAGCCAGAGCGTCGAGCGAAACGGTCTTCCTCACCGGGTTCCTTCCTCTGCTTCCCGTGATGGCCGTGGTACCCACAACGACGTCGAACTTCTTCCTCAATTCGCGCAGGCTCACATACTCTGCACCCTTCACTATGTCTGCGCCATGCGATGCAAAACGTATGGCTGAGCGAGGCACGTCGTCTTTCCCTACAATGAAGAGATGGCTCACGCCGAAGTTCTTCATCGTCCTGGCAACATAACCGATGTTCAGGCCGAACCTCGGTTCAACCATGGCCACGCTAAGCCGCTCTAGATGCATGCCCGTTCCGGGAGGAACATTAAAAACAGGCATTTAACGATTGGTCCAACCAAGTCGACAGTTGCCCACCAACATCACAGCGGAGGCCAGAGCCCGCTGGGCCAAGGCTCGCGCCACAAAAGATCCCAAGGAGAAAGCGAAGCTGCTTCGGGAGTTCTATTCTCTGATGCCTCATCATAAATCGACGGAGAGGTTGGAGGTGTCCATCAAGAAGCAGATTTCAAACCTCGAGGACGAGATCGAGTCGGCAAAGTCGAGAAAGACTGGCAGCACGCGCGTCGAATGGCAGGTGGAGAAGGGCATCTTTCCACAGCTAGCCCTCAGTGGACCCTTCGAACGTGCCGCGCATCTCTTCAAAGAGCTCACCGGGCTGACGGCTTCGCTATTCGAAGTCCATAAAGGTCCCGTGGTGGGCGTATATCGTCTAGGTGGGCTCACACTGCAAGTCATGCTAACTCCCTACGATCAAGCTATTGGAAGGCAGGTGCGAGAGAGGATGCTCTATCTGATCAGGACCTCTGACCTTCTCCTAATCGACCTCCCTCCGAAATCATGGGAAGAGTATTGGGCTGAATTCAGCCAATGGACTCTGGAACACAACCTCGAAGTTTCTCCGAAACAGGCGGCTGTGGAGCTCAGGAACATGCCCACCGGCGGCATCCGGCTCGTCGGCAGGTCCGGCTCGTTCAGCGAGGCCGAAATAATCTCGTTCCTTCAAAGCTATAACATCCTGAACTGTATCGTCAAGATATCGCAAGATGCCACCTTGGACGACGTGGAGGCAGTGATCTTCGGCAGGGCCTTCAAGAAGTGCGCTTTTCTGACCCCGGCGGGGGTTCCAGCCGTCGGGGGGGTGTTGTCAGGATCTTTCAGCCTTGATGGCGTATTCACTTCACCTCAGAAGTTCGTAGATATGTTGCTGGCCAACATGGAGCTGATCCGAATCAATACGCGGTCGGCGAGCGGAACCATAGCCCAGAGGCCCCTTCTGGTCAGGCGTAACTGCAAGGTCATAGAAGTGGCTAGAGACATCCACAAGGACCTCTGGCGAAACTTCAAATACGCCAAAGTCTGGCATGGTGCAGGCAGACCACCCATCAGGGTCGGCAAGGACTTCAAAATCGCTAACGGTGACATCATAGAGATTTTTGACTGACCAACTCTTTAGTCACCTTGAACGCGTAAAGCTCCTCGAAAAACAACTTCAACGAAACCAGTTGCACCGCATTCTTCCCTTCCCGGCGTAGCTTCTGCAAGAGAGATTCAAGATTGGATAGGTTGGAAGCAAGGAACACCATGCAACCGTGATCGACCAAAGCCTCATAGGAGCTGCAAGCCATCTCGTAGGTTCTTTCGAAGCCTTCCCTTCCACCCGACGTTGCCAAATCTTCAGCGTCCTCGTCTCTAAGATAAGGTGGGTTGAAGAAGACCATCTGGAAGGAGCCCTCCCTGAATGGGTCACAGGAGAGGCAAAGCACATGGTCGATTATCTCACGGCCGTTCCTGTCACGAGCTATCTTCAGGGCTTCTATGTCCAGGTCGGTGCCTACGGCAATGTCAGGCGAGTTGGCCTTGACATATTCATGAATTACGAAGCCGGATCCGATTCCGACTTCAGCCACCTTTGCCGCACGGATTCGTTCCACCACCTTTAAGAGGAAAAAGCTGTCTTCGCTTGGCTGGTAGACCCGGCTCAACACTGCTTCATCCTCTGGATTACGCTCATGGCTTCTGCAGGCGCAAGTTCCTCTACTCTCTTGCGTAGCAACGATCCTTCTGTTTGACCGCAGTCTCCCCAGAGTCCTCTCTTCTTCATATCTCGCACAAATGAAGCCGCCAATCTTCCTCTGTAGCTGAATAACGCCTTTAGCTTCACAGCAGTCGACTTGGCTTCCGGGACGCTTCTCAGCCTCTCCATTCGCAAGGCAGAAGAGAAGACCCGTGGTCTGGGTTCGAAATCATGGGGCGGGATGATGAACATCTCTTCCATGGCGAAGCAACATGAAGCCAAGACAGAATAGGCACCATACTTGCGGCTTCCGACATCAGAGACAAGCTTGTCGGCGAAGTCCTTCTGCAGCACTACTATGCCTAACGGCGTTGACGACGAAGAGAACCATTCCACGAACCTCCTCGAAGCATAATAGGGGAGACTCGAAACGAGTGCATCATACGTTTCCTCATCTTCGAATCCATCGCCCATCATCAACCGGAGGTTCTCTGCGTCGCCCAGCCTCCTCTTCGTAATGTCATAGAGCCCACTGTCCAGCTCGTAGCTGGTTACAAGATGTCCGGCTTCTACCAGTAGTCTCGTCAGCCTTCCGTCTCCGGCTCCTATTTCGATGATTCTCTTCGGCGGGAGATGTACTTGCTCAACCAGCCTTCGTAGGGTTTCATCATTCTTCAGAAAGTGCTGACCAAGCCTGGCCGACTTCATGACCTATTTCCTGATGAATATGTTGATGCGTGTCTCGCCTGTGAGTTCTTCGTAGACCCTCTTGGCCATCTGTCTTGCAGGCTCCTTCAGTCCAACTCTGGCCTGGATGTCCGCAAACGAGTCGAACGGTTTTCGCTCTCGGGCATCAAGTATCTCCACGGTCAAAGTCTTTCCGATCCCTGGGATGAGCTCCAGAGCGTGCAGCCTAGGTGTAATCGGCTGTAAGTTGTTGAAGTAGCTGACATACTTCTGCTCTCCATTCTTGATGAGTGTCTCTATGACCGTGGGCAGCTCGCTCTTAGCACTTTGAGTCAGATCTTCATAATTGAGCTTACCTAAAACACTGATGACCTTGTCACGATGGTCCTTCCCTATGTATACCCTTTCCTCTTGAGCGAACTGGGCGTTGTTAAAGGCCAGTAGCTCGAGAATGGTAAGGTATTCTTCGCCAAGCGCCTGGACTATGAAGCCCTCTCTGTTGTGGACGATCTTGGACCGGGCCCTGGGCATGAAGTCGAGGACATAAGAAAACTCCTCGTACTTCTTGATTTGAGGTTGAAAGGTCATCTTAGCGACTCACACATCTCTCGTTCTAAAACACGATACGGAGGCCTATCCAAGAACTCGGGTTTTCAACCTTAGGAGCCCTCATTGGATCCACTTCGCGAGGCATTAAGAAAACATCTGAACTAAGATTTAAAGATTAAGACGAGGTCTTGGGCCTTTTGGAATTCAAAATACTCAAGATCTTGTCCAACACATCAGTAGCTACCAACTTCCTCCATCCCACAGTGAACGTACGGAGCTCTTCTCGTGTCTTGGGCATGATGTTCACGACTTCAACGGCTTCTTGCTCCGTCAAGCCAGTTTCTTTCATCAGCTCCTTAACCATCGCTCTGGAGTCATCACCGTCTATATTCGAGAACTTGGTGACGTAATCTAGAGTCCTCTTCTGAATCTGGTCTGCCTTCTCCGCATCCACCTTCTCCAGAAGCTTCTTGGCTTCATGAATCGTGAGAGGCTTCCGCTCTAGCTCTTCGACCAAACCCAATCACCCAATCGGTTTGATGTGCTCGAAACGAGCTATAATCCTTTTGGTCTTGTTTCCCACGGGCACGTCGATTACGAGCGCTCGTAGCCTGACTTCCTTAACGATGCCCACCAAACCTTGAAACCTACGATGTGGCATCCCCTTTTCCTGGCTCGGCTCGATGTCTATGGCGACCTTCTGGCCTACGTCATATTCAGTCATGAGTCTTGAAAGCCCCGGTTTGGATCTCGAGGTCAGAACACTTCTGGTCTTTCGTCTGAACCCTCTGTGATGAGGCATTATATTCTCACGATCGCTTGCTTACAGCAAGCCTTCATTCCCCCATAATTAATGTTTTTCCTCAGTAGCCGCCTTATGAAAGCCTAGCACGCAGCTTTCAATGGCTAGGACCCTTTTGCCCGGCAGCAGGTCGGCGAAGCTCGGCTGAATCCTGTCCTGATCACGTTGCGAATCCGCTTTGAGAGCCAAGAGCTCTCTCAGGCTCACTCCGTTATCCAACACGAACCGCATCTCCGCCTTCCTCCCTGAAACGGCAGCTTCTAGTGTGTACACTTTTCTCCTCCTCCCCTTCCTGTCGCCCAAGAACAGCAAATCCCTATCCTTGTATGCTTGCTGCAGCAACTCGACGTCGGCAGCCATCAATTCGCTTTCAAAATCCACCGTAACCGAGACTTCTTTCACTAGATTCTCTATCTTCTCCCTGTCGAGGGGTTCAATCTCTGCTCTAGTCAGTTGCACACCTCTAGTTGGGGCCATGTCGAGATTCATCAATCCTGAAATCCTCTTGGCCGGCGCCACCACTTCGACATACGTCGGCCTTCCACTCCCCACCAACAAAGAAGATTCGTCCTCTATCCCCGACCAGCTGACTCTGACCTTCCTCCCCATGAATGCGGTCAGGAGAGCCCTAGTCAATTCCGCTTCCACGCTTTCGTCCCCTTTTTCGATCCCCATTCCACCACAGGCCTTGCAACCTTCTCCTCTACAATCAGGGCAAGAGATGGCTCTTGTGGAGATGCCTCTGGCCAGCTTCAGGTATTCGACGTAGACGGTGACCGGTTTGCTTTCAAGCTGAATCGTCTGTTCGGGGAGGCCGATTCTGATTGTCATGTCTGGGCTACGCAAGGCCGGCTTCTTGTGCAGCCGCTTGGCGAGCTCAAGCCTGAACATGGTCGTGAGGCCTTTCTTCAGGCTTATCCCACTGCTCAGTTTCAGCCTTGATCGCATTTCGTCCTCCTTCTCAATCGAATCGTCGGATAGGGTTACACCCACTTGGAAGGTCCCGAACTCGAACCCATGCAGCTCGCGGAGGACCCGATCTACTATGTCGATTCTATTTTCGAACGCGTTTCCACAAAGCTCGCAATTTCGTGATAACCTTAGGCCCAATTTCTCGGCTGTCCGTTTCCCCGTACTTTCAATCGCTTCGGGTGAGGAAGTGTACTGCCTCCCGAGGCACCAAGCACAAATTCCTGTTTCGCGCAGAACTCTGCGGCCCTTTCCGGCGACCTTTGCATTCATCTAGGCTAGGCCGCTCCCCTTGAGTTGCCTCATGAGCTGCTTGTTCATCCGCATGCTCTTGGCGCTCTTCATGAGCTTCTTACCTTGTTCAAAAGCCGTCATCATCTCTTTGACGTCCTTCTCCGATACGCCCGATCCTCGGGCTATCCTCCTAATCCTAGACGAGTTGATGAGGCTGGGATCCTTACGCTCCTGTGGCGTCATTCCCCTGATGACGGCCTTCCATTTCTTGAACCTCTGTTCCATCTGTTCAGCAGCGCCCTCCTCTAACTTGGGCAGGCCAGGCAACATCTCCATAATCTTCTGGAGGGGGCCCAGCTTGTTCAACTGCTCCATCTGGGCATAGAAGTCCTCTAAGGTCATCTTCCCCGAAGTAATCCTCTTCGCCGTCAATTCGTCTACTTCGGTGCCAGCCATCTTCACCTTTTCGAGGAGGCCGTGTAGGTCTCCCATGCCGAGCATCCTGCCGGCGAACCGGCTAGGAGAAAACTCCTCTAAATCGTCCACCCTTTCTCCGGCAGAAACGAAGACTATCTTTGCCCCGGTGGCAGCCGCCGCAGCCAGTGCACCTCCTCCTTTCGCAGTGCCGTCGAGCTTGGTTACTATGATTCCGCCCACCTTCGTGGTGGAGTTGAATGCCGCTGCTTGAGCGTAGGCTTGCTGACCAATGGTTCCATCGATCACCAGCAGAGCGATGTTGGGCCTCAGGCTGTTTTCGATCCTCTTCATCTCATCCAAAAGCGACTTCTCTTCCTTATGTCTGCCCGCTGTGTCAACGATTATGAGTTGGTGGCCTTCGGCCATGAAATGTTTCTTTCCATCAATGGCAATATCCTCCGGCTCCCCCTTTTCCTCCCAGAACACTTCGGTCTGCGTCCTTTCGCCTAGCGTCTTCAGTTGGTCATATGCCCCTGCGCGGAACGTGTCAGCGCAGACGAGCCCCACCTTGAAACCTCTTCGAGTGAAATATCTAGCAAGCTTCCCTGCGGCCGTCGTCTTCCCTGATCCTTGGATTCCCACCAAGAGTATTGTATAGGCCTCGGTCGGAAGGGGGTTGAGCTTCGTTTCTGTCCCCATGATTTTCGTTAGCTCGTCGAACAGGATGGAAAGCGCTTGCTCCTTCAATGAAATACCTGGTTTGGTCTTCTCGGCCAGAAGACGGTCCTCGACCCTCTTACTCAGGTCGAAGACGACTTTAACGTTGACGTCTGCCTGTATCAAAGCCCTCTGGATGTCCTTGATGAACTCTTTGATGGCCGCCTCGTCTACCACGTCGGCGTCAAATAGCCGCTTTATTGCCGACTGTAGGCTTTCCCTAATCTTCTCAAACATCGGCGATTTTATTCCTAAGCATAGCCTTTTTAATATTTAGCGTCCCTTCGCCCTTCTCCCAGCTCTTCTCCGATTCCTGGATCACAATCTCCTTCGTAAACAGGGGCATGTCTAGTACGAAGGTTTCCCCTTCACCTCCTTCGAGAGAGGGATTGAAATGATTCTTGCGCGCCAGCATAATCAGATCCTCAATCCTTCTAGCGTCAAGCTCAGCACCTAACCAGTCGGGGCCCAACCCCAGGGCAGCCACGCGAGTCATGATCGCTCTGAAGCCCTCCGGCACTAGCTTCCTGAGGTACGCTTCCTCGTCCACCCCCCAAAGGGGGTTTAGGCCTTTCACACCGTTGTTCCCGAAGACCTTGCTGAAGCTGTCCATCTGATACTTGCTCTTCACGGCTCCTGTGACGACTCCAGCCATTTCGAACCTATCCTTGGCTTCAGCTACCAGATCAGACAGCAACCCCAGCTCGTCCTCGCCCGGGCGGATGTCCCTCACCAGAAGAGGGATGCCGAGGGATTCGGCCTGCAACCCAGTGAGGCTAGCATTCGGGTAATGGAAGAGCATGCTCTCCACGTCGTGAGGTCTGAGAGAGAGCAGGCAGACCACTTCGAACCCACCCTTCACTGTTTGGAACAAAGCGTAGTTGCTGTCCTTCCCTCCCGAGTAGAGGACGGCCAGCCTAGCTTGTTTAAGGGGCCTCTCATCACTCATAATCCACATCACGAAATGTCAGCCGGCTCTTCCGTGCAATCATTGAGGCCAAACTGGTTTCAGTTGCTCTATTCATTAACTTAACTGCGTGCCCATGTCATGACAGATTTATTAAATGCCTGCTTCACCTATCAATTCAATGGTGTCGGCGGCCAAGGCTGTGAAGACCGTAGCCGTGACCTCGAAGGAGAGCCTTGTAGGCATACCGGTCTTCAACGACATCATAGACGTCCTTTCCGCCCATTTTGACGTCTCTACCATACCACCTGCCAGACACCCCAAAGCCAAGAGTCTTCCCTCCTTGGGGGCCGTGTCAGCGAGCAAATATGATCTAGTCCTGAGCCTTGGCGGTGACGGCACGCTGCTTACGGTCGTTCGAGGGCTGAAGAAACAGATGCCAGTCCTAGGCCTCAATCTAGGAGGGCGGGGAATAATCAACGAGCTCGAACTCAGGGATCTCCCAATCGCCGTGGAGAGATTGAAATCGGGCGACTATCACATAGAGCAACGCACCAGGCTTAGAACCAAGACGGACGACAAGACCTTCCCTGACGCTCTGAACGAGGTCTATCTCGCCAGGCCACGTCACAACGTTACTCCATCATTCTTATTACGGTTCCTTGACAGGACCATGTCATCAAAGATGGATGGCTTGATCATTTCGACTCCGACCGGCTCCACAGGTTATTCCTATTCGGCAGGAGGTCCGGTCGTCCTCGAATCCCTTGAGGTCTTGGTTATGACCCCGGTTCTGCCGATAAACAGAATTCCCCCTATGGTTCTTCCTATTCGAGAAATCGCCGTTTCTTCGAGTTCGGCGTTCGACGTTACGATTGACGGACAGCAGGTGTTCGATGCCAAAGAAGGGGACGAGATATATGTCTCGCTTGCGCCTGAACCTGCTCGTTTCGTGAGGTTCAGCCCTCAACCCTTCAAACAGCTTTCAAAGTTACTGAGTGAAAATGTCATACAACAACAGTAAGGGACGCACGCTGGTTCTAGATACGTCAGCCCTCATTGCAGGCCTCCTCCAGTCAGGCATGGATCTCAAGATGTACACGACGCCGGCGGTGATAGACGAAGCTAGGGGGCGAGGGTACTCCTCATTCCTTCGAAAAGAGGCGCAGAACGCACGGGATCTTGCCGTGATGGAGGCCACCCAAGACACAGTTAGTTCGGTCAAGGCTAAGATTAGGCAGCTCGGCGAGAGCGCCAGGCTGTCTGATACGGACATCTCTGTCATAAGCTTGGCACTCTACCTGAAGAACGAAGGAAACTCCGACGTCACCATAATGTCAGACGACTACTCGCTACAGAACGTGGCTTCCTCCTTAGGCTTGGTCACGAAATCATCCAACACACAAGGCATCGCCAAACAGTTCGAATGGTCATACTATTGTCCGGCCTGCTTCAAGAGCTATGAAAGGCCGCCGAAGGACATGCTTTGTGCGCTCTGTGGCACCAAGCTGAAGAGAAAGCCCATCAAGACCTAGAGCAAGTCGGAGGGAACCTATTATGGCGGCAGGAATCCAGCAATGATTACGGCCTTCTGCCAACTTAGTGTGCCCAACGGTATTAAGCTAACCATAGGCGGGAGCGAAATCAAGCAAGGCGATGGTGGTGGACTGGGGGGGACTCGAACCCCCGACCTCTCCCATGCCAAGGGAGCATTCTACCTCTGAACTACCAGCCCTTAGTGAGAGCTTCTCTGGGCATCAGTATTTATTTTCTTCGTTCGTAGCTGCGCTCCTCACAAGAGGCCGCATGTGCCCATTTCTCGTAGATGCAACGCGGCGGAACAAGAGAGCCGTGCTATCTATGTGCAACACTTACGGTCATCCAATCCAGCTTCGACCTGTTCGCCCAACCGAACTTCTTTTGCATCGTCTTGGGGTACAGCGTTTGCCAATCGAACCCCAGATGGCCGGCCCAGGCCTTATACACCCTTGGATCGATGTAATTCTTCAGAGACGTATTCAGGTTGTAGTCTCTGGTCATCTTGGCGATCTCCAAAGAGAGCTCGGCTTTGCGAAGGCGCTTCCTGTAAGCATCCGCTTGTTTGGCCGACTTGGGCTGGATGGCCTTGAGCGCCTTGAACCTCTCCTCCTTCCTCTTCAGGCTGTCATCCCAGGTCTTTGGCGGGGTCCTCTTATGGTTGCACAATATGGCCGCCTTGAGGTTAGCCATTCGTGCGAAGTACAAGCCCAGCTCGGTCTCCTCCTTGCTCACTTCATCCTCCACCGACGACAGGTAATCCCGCACGACGCTGGTCGCATGATAGGTTCTGAAGACTTTCGCCGTGAGCCCAGGCACGATGCTGCCCAGATACGAGTTGACTTTGGACGACGTAACTCCATCGAAGATGAGTTGGTCGGGTCCCTTCCCTCTCATGAATTCTCTGAAGTTGTTCATGACCCTCGGTTCGACGTTCTCCAAGACCTTCAGCCACCTGACGCTGTCCTTGCCCAAAAAGTCGAAGCAAATCTCCTTCTCTTTCAGGACGACGTGCTCCACACGCAGAGTCGTTGCACCGACCGTATCCGCTTCATCTTCATCCTTTTCATCTCCGACTCTCATGCAGAGCCGGTCTATCAGGTAGCACACCGTCGCCGTCTTCCTAGCTTGTTGGTCGCCTTTGGCCATCCCCAGCTCAATCTTCTTTCGGATGCGGCCCAAGCTTTGGTCAAGCTTTAACGCCTTGTCATATTTCGACTTGTTCTTCTCTTGGGCTAGGAAGCTGCTCTCATGAGGCCAAACATATTTCAACTTGCCCGACAGGCCATCCGCCCATGACGCCAACCACATACTGGATGTATCATGAACTATTCTGCCCCATCTACCAAGTGGCACCGGGGCATCTACATCGAGGTTTAGCGTTACATCTTGTTCCTCTACCCTTGGTTTCCATCTCCCACGCATGGGATGATTGCCACGCCCTTGGAATATCCCCGGAGGCTCGACCACCCAATTCTGAATCTCCACTTTAGCTCCGTCAATCCAAGCATAGCCATGTCTCTCCTTCAACACTTCTTTGGCCTTCTTCCTTTGAGCGGCCAACGCCTTCTTCGCTTCCTTGGTGAGCTGTTCTTTTTCCCTCTTCTCCGAATCAACCAGGTCGTTGAATTCCCTAAAGTCGAAATCCTTCACGGATGCGCCTTTGAGTTCCATCGGAAGTTGCTTGAGGAGGTCCTTGCAGAAGTTCTCGGCATACGTCGAGTCGTTGACGTAAGGGGTGTCTTTCTTCTTGGCCCACGAGTAAGCCATTTCCTCGGCTAGAGGACTGAGGCCGTACTTCTCGCCTCTGAACCCCAACCGCAGCCCCTTGGGCTGATAGGGTGGCGTGAAGGCGACGCCGTTATGTCGCAGGGTTGTCCAGTAACCGACCTTGGGCATACGCCTAACACCCAAAGTCGGGGCTTTTTAGAATTATTCCTTTCCGCCGACCGTGTCTCCAGAAGGAAAGACATTCATCGTAATCACTTCATGCCCAGATCGAACTTCGGCCCCTGACTAGACTTTAAATACTGTCGGAGAAGGCTAAAGGCTGAAAACTCTCTTGCCTTCCGACAGAAGGCTGGCCCTGGCACTGCTCATGGTCTCGCTCGCGTTGCCTCTGGCGGCCGCCACCGCGTCGAACCCGTTGATACTTGAAGCCGGATGGAACGAAGGGAAGGGGAGTCTCGTATTGGTATTGGTGTTCATAGTCATCGAAGGCCTTGACCCCAGCTACCACGTCAGCAGAATCAGAATTGCCTTCGCCCTTCTCTGCTCAGCCTTCCTATCAATCGCCTTCTATTTCGATCCGATGTCATTCCAGGTCATAACGCAGGCTGGAACCTATTTCGGCGTGGCCCCCAGCCTTCTGATTTACAGCTGGCATGAGTTCTGGGTCACCGTTGCCTACCTCTCCCTCGTCTTGGCGCTGATATTCGATCTAGCCGGCTTCAAACAGCTAAGAGCCTTTCTGTTCACCTTGACCTACACCACATTGACCGCGTTGGTCCTCTTACTGGACGCCATCTTCCCCTACAATGAGTTGGGCCCCCTTCAGTCAATCGTGCCTGTGCTGGTGTCGACCGCCACGGGGCTCATGAAGGCCATCAATCTTGTCAACGTAACATCGTATGGCAACACCATGCTCATCAACGCGGGGGGATCGGTGAAGGCGTTGGTGGTTTATTGGCCCTCGGCCGGGGTCGACAGTCTACTGATATTCACAGGAATCGACATAGCTTTCCTTCTCAAGCAGAGAATAAGGGGCATCAGGTTCGTAATCTATACGGTTCTCGGCGCTCTCGGAACAGTTTCAGTGAACGTTGTAAGAATCATGTTGTTAGCATACTACACGGCATACTACCCAGCGCAGTACTTCCAAAGCTTCCATGACGTAATCGGGGAAATACTGTTCCTGCCGTGGCTCATCGGCTTCATGCTCATTGTCCACTACGCTGAGAAGCACTTCAGAGTGAAAAAGTCCACAGCCCCATCAAGTGGCATCATCGCGCCTTCCTTAGGTTCACCCGGGAAAGTGCCATCCATCTGATCTAGATACTCTTCATGTGGGGGCTCCCTCTAGGACCGATGCCCGACAAGCCGCGTCGGCGTATGCCGCTCGGGCAGCCCTTTCATCAAGAATCGCTACTTGAGATGCAGGTCGAACCACCTGAGGTAGTTCTCCAGCCTCAAAATCCTGTGCTTAGGCTTCCCTCCTCTTGAAAGCTCATGATTCTCACCTGGGAATAGGACGAGCTCTGCTTCTTTTCCATAATACTTCAAAGCGGTAAACATCTGCAAGGCTTCGACCATCCAGCACCTGTAGTCCTCCATCGAATGCACAAAAAGTATCGGCGTCTTCACATTCTTCACGTATCGAATGGGCGACTTCGCCAGAGTCGTCTCTTCATCCTCCCAAGGATTACAGCCTATTTGATCTTTCGTGAAGTATGGACCGATGTCGCTGGTACCCCAGAAGGTCCACCAGTTGGATATGGATCTGTCTGAGACCGCCGCCTTGAAACGATCTGTCTGCGTCACCATCCAGTTCGTCATGTAGCCGCCGTACGAACCTCCAGCCACGCCGATCCTCTTCCTATCTACAAAGCCGAAATGCGATATAGCATAATCCACAGCCTCCATCAGATCTAGATAGTCGCGCTCTGCGTAGTGACTCCTGATGTCCGCGAACTTCTCCGAATAGCCATCGCTTCCTCTCGGATTCACATAGAGCACAGCATAGCCTTTGCCGGCGAACACCTGGAATTCATGGAGATACGCGTATCCGAAGGCCGTCTTGGGGCCGCCGTGGATGTACAAGATGGTAGGGACCTTCCCCTCCGTTACAGGCCTTACAATCCACCCATCGATGGTTTCGCCGTCGCTCGCCTTGAAGTGGAACCCCTTCGGTTCAAGAATGTTGAGCGTCGTGCCGACGCCTTCGTTGAAGTGAGTAATTCTCTTGACTTCTCCATCATAGAAGTACAGGTCAGCCGGCTTGGTGGACTCCATGGAGGTGAAGAACAACCCTTTACTGCCGACTTCGAACGCCTCTACGCTTCGGTCTCCCCCGACGATTTGCCTGACCTTCCCGCTCACCAGATCGAAACTGTGGATGTGAACCGCCCCATGATCATTCACCAGAAAGTAGATGTTGTTCCCGACCCATTTCGGCTCCCCATTCAACTCGCCCTTCCTGACGTCGCTGTTCAAGGTATTCGTCTTGCTTCTATCGATATGATCTAGCTGCGTCGGCTTGCCACCCGTGACGCCGATCGTCCAGAGATGCTCATGAGTCACAGATCCTAGCTCTCTCCGGTGACCCAGGAAAACCAGCTGACGGTCATCTTGGCTCCAGCCCACCGAACATATCTCCATGTCATGCTGGGTCAACTTGGTGGAGGAACCCCGGTGCAAGTCCAACACGAAGATGTCCGTAAGATACGGCCTCAGGTCGTCACTCGAAACTGTGTACGCGATTTTCGTTCCGGAATGTGAAACGGCGGCCTTGTCGACATCGATTTCGCCGTCGGTAACCTGCGTGGCCTTCCCAGTCTCGACGTCCAGCACGAACGCATGGCGCCTAACGTTGAAGATGAAACCTTTGTCGTTGAACCACAAGTTGATTCGTCTTACCGTCTTTACGTCATCCTGAGCCTCGCCTACCGCCGATATGAACAGGATTCTCTTGCCGTCAGGGAACCAAACGGGTGCCTCGATGGCCCTGTCCCGCCGGATGAGAAGCTTCACTTTCCCATCAGCGGCCTTCACCAAGTACAACCCGTTTCTCTTGCTCCCCTTCTTCATTCCGCGCTTTGAAGTCAGAGCTACGTAGCTCCCGTCGGGCGAGAACCTAGGAGCACCATCCCTTCCCGAGGTCGTCAGCTTTCTAGGTTCCCCACCCTTAGAGGGGATTAGCCAGACGTTCCCTTCATATTCGTTCTTCTTGAGGTTGGCCCTGTAGACAGTGATAGCCACCGTGTCGTCTAGGGGGGACACGGAAGGCTCGGATAGCAGGGAATATCGCACAAGGTCCTCCGGTCTCACCGAACCCATCATTATAGCCAAAGCCTACGTCAACTAGTCCTTAAAACTAACGGCTGAAGGATCACGGCGTTCAGGAGGACAACTCTCTGTCAAGGTCCTCAAGAAGCCTCCTCTGCCTGGAGTTTAGGTTACGTGGAGTCTCGACGTTGACCTTGACGAACTGATCGCCCTTTCCCCACCCGCTCATCTTCGGCAGGCCCTTCCCTTTCAATTTGAACACGGTGCCGTTCTGCGTGCCCGAAGGGATTTTGAGCTCGGCCCTCCCGTCAATCGTGGTCAGGCCCACGGTCACGCCGAGGGCGGCCTTGGGGAAGCTCACCCTGATCTCAGAGAGGAGGTCGGCCCCGGTCCTCTTGAACAAGGGATGAGGCCGGATGCGCACCATCACGTATAGGTCTCCTGAACCGCCTCGCTTGCCGTTGCCTTCCCCGCTCAACCTCAAACTGTATCCATCTTCTATGCCGGCAGGTATCCGAACGTCGATGGTCCTGTGCTTCTGCAGCAGGCCGCTCCCCCTACAGTTTCGACATGGGGTCTCGACGATCCTTCCTGATCCAGAGCATCTCGAACAAGTCTCTATACGGACCAGTCTAGCGAAACCTGCGGATTGCACCCTTTGCACTTGGCCTGCCCCGTTGCACTGGGGGCAGGTCCTCACGCTCGTGCCGGGCTGGGCCCCTGAACCGCGGCACACGTCACACTCCTCCATCCGGTCAAGCTCTATCTGTTTTACGGCCCCCCTGAACACATCCTCAAGCGACACGTCCACTGTCACCTGAATGTCTCTACCCTTGGACGGTTCCCTCTGTCCCCCCATCCCGAATAGGTTGTCGAATATGCTGAAGCCACCGAAACCGAAGCCGCGAAGTATCTCATCGAAGTCGACCCCTCTGAAGATGTCTTCCTGAGAGTACCTACTGTCAATCCCCGCGTGGCCGAACTGGTCATATTGAGCGCGTTTCTCGTCGTCTGAAAGCACCGCATAGGCTTCAGAGATTTCCTTGAACCGTTCTTCGGCTCCGGGAGACTTGTTCCTGTCGGGGTGATACTGCAGCGCGAGCTTCCTGTACGAGTTCTTGATTTCGTCCTTTGAGGCATTCTTAGGAACAGCTAGCACATCATAATAATCGCGCTTATCGCTCACGCCCGGTTACGCCCCTGTGGAACAACCTCTACTTCTTTGTTCATCTACTACTTCTTTTCTTCATCTACTACTTTGTAATCGGCGTCGACGACCTTGGGCTCCTGTTCCGGCTGCGAAGTTTCGCCCTGTTGGCTTCCCTGCTGGGGGCCGGCCTGCGAGGCCTGCTGCTTCGCCTGCGCCTCCGCTGCCTTCTGGTATACGCTTGTTCCAACTTCTTGAAGCACCTTCGACAGCGCTTCGCTAGCGGCTTTGATCTCAGCCAGGTCCTTGCCGGCCAAGGCTGTTCGCAGGTCGCCGGCGGCCTTGTCAATGCTGGCTACCTGTTCCTGTGTTATCTTGTCTTTAAGGTCGCCCTTCGTCTTCTCCGCGGTGTACAGCATGGCGTCAGCGGAGTTCCGCGTCTCCGCTTCTTCCACCTTCTGCTTATCAGCCTCGGCGAACTCCTCAGCTTGCCTGATCATGCGGTCCTTTTCCTCTTTCGAGAGTTTCGTCGATGCGGTAATAGTGATCTTGGCCTCCTTCCCGGTGCCTAGGTCCTTAGCGGATACGTTGATTATTCCGTTGGCGTCGATGTTGAACGCCACCTCTATCTGTGGAACTCCTCGAGGCGCCGGAGGTATTCCTGACAGGTTGAACATACCTAGGGAGACATTGTCGGCCGCCATCGGCCTCTCACCCTGCAACACGTGGATAGTGACAGTCGTCTGGAAGTCTGCTGCCGTGGAGAATATCTGGCTCTTCTTGGTCGGGATGGTCGTGTTCCTTTCAATGGTCTTGGTGAAGACGCCGCCCATGGTCTCGACGCCCAACGAAAGAGGGGTCACGTCGAGCAGCAATAGGTCCTTGACATCACCAGCCAGAACCGCTCCTTGGATGGCCGCCCCCACCGCAACGCATTCCATCGGGTCTACGCCCCGCTCGGCGGCCTTGCCTACAATCTCCTCGACGAACTTCCTCACTAGAGGCATCCTCGTCTGCCCGCCAATCAAGATGATCTTGTCAACCTGCTGCGGCTGTAGTTTCGCATCCTCTAGGACGTGCAAGATTGGAGCCCTAACTCTCTCAACGATGGGTCTAGCAAGTTCTTCAAGTTTGGCTCTGGTCAACGTGATATGAAAGTTCTTTGGAGTCGTCCCCACCATGGCTAGGAACGGAAGGTCGATATCCGTATTCACGAGGTTCGAAAGCTCAATCTTGGCCTTCTCAGCCGCCTCCTTCACCCTTGTCATAGCGGCTTTGTCATTAGTCAAATCGATGCCGTACTGTCTCCTGAATTCTTCCACGAGAAAAGCCGATACAGCGTTGTCAATGTCGGCCCCACCCGTCTTTGTATCGCCACTGGTGGCGAGCACTTGGAACACTCCACCTCCGAAATCCATGAGGGTGACATCGTGCGTGCCGCCTCCGAAGCTGAATACCATAATCTTCATCTCCTTATCCAGCTTGTCCAATCCGTAGGCAAGACAAGCCGCGGTGGGCTCGTTAATGAGGCGCATGACCTCGAAACCCGCGATCGCGCCTGCGTCCTTGGTGGCCTGTCGCTGGTTGTCGTCGAAATGCGCAGGGACCGTGATGACGGCCTTCTTCAACGGCACTCCTAGATAGGTTTCAGCATCTCGCTTGATCTTCTGAAGGATGAAGGCAGAGATCTGTTGGGGCGTGTATTCCTTCCCGAATATCCGCACCTTGTAGTCCGTGCCCATCTTTCTCTTGATCTCCGAGACGGTCCCTTCGGGGTTGCTGGACATCTGTCTCTTCGCTGACTCGCCCACCAGCAGTGTCCCGTCTGGCGTGAAAGAAACTACCGATGGAAACATCTTCCCTGACATGGTAGGTCCTTCGGCGCTGGGGATAACCACTGGTCTGCCAGCCTCTAAGATGGCCGCCGCTGAATTGGTGGTGCCAAGGTCGATTCCCAGTATCTTCTCCTTCTGCACGGGTTTAGATTCGCTCAATTCTCACAACACCTCACTATTCTTCCTCTACTTCCTTCTGCGCCACACCAACCTTCACTAGACTGCTTCTTATCACTTTTCCTCTTAACATGAATCCCTTTCTCACTTCTTCGACGATTCTCCCTTCATCTTTGTTGCCCGGTTCCACCGGTTCGATCGCTTCATGAAGATTAGGATCAAACTCTTTGCCGACGGCTTCTATGGGCACCAGCCCCTCGCTCGCGAACAGGGAAGTGAGTTTCTTCAACACCATCTCTAACCCAGCGACCACGACCTCCCTGTCCTCGGCCTTCTTCGCAACTTCGATGGCGATTTGGAGCTCATCGAAGATGCTCAACAGGTTGACCAGCAGCTTGTCCGCGGCCGCTCTGTTCATTTCATTCCTCTCCCTCTCTACACGCTTCCTGTAGTTGTCAAATTCCGCTTGAAGGTATTGCAGGCGTCGCAGATAGTCTTCTGTCCTAGTGCGCTCCCGTCGTAGTTCATCCTCTAGCTCGATTCTTTCATTATGCTTCTCGGTTGTCTTGCTCCCGTCGGCAGGAGGGGTCTCCCCTTCATCATTGTCAGCCTTATGAAGCTCTTCCATTCAAACTCTCTCCAAGTTACGCTGGGTAGCGTCAAAACAAATCAAAGTACACTTCCTATAAATCTTGCGCAGAGAGGCGGACGCCGTGGGGGCTATATCCCCTTTAGCAACATCACTTGGAGGAGCCGGATGCCGCTGAAGAAATATCAGAAGAGCCCTATCGAAATGACGTAAAGCAGAGACGCCACATAGCTGGGACTGACTCATTTACGTCCATCCAAGGAGAACGCCTCTCTGAGCGTTCGCATAGTGTCAGCGACCTCCGCCTCTTCGTTTGTCAGTTTCAAGAAGACTTCTTCCAAGGTCGCACCCTTCCCGCCGGCTAAGCCGCGGAGCTGCTCAAGGGTCCCTTCGGCTAGGATTTTCCCTTGATATATGATTCCAATCTTCGTGCAGATGCGCTCCGCCACCTCCATTATATGAGTTGAGAAGAGCACGGCTCCCTCGCCCTGAGTGTGAAAGGAAATCATGTCTTTCAGGATGCGACTGCTCTTCGCATCCAGGCCGTTCATGGGCTCGTCGAGGAGGAGAAGAGGTGGCTTGTGTAGCAGAGAGGCGATGATTGCTACCTTTTGTTTGGTGCCCATGGACAACGTAGCAATGGGAGAGTCGAAATACTGGGCCAAGTCAAAGGCCTCGGCCAACTGTGTCACCATCCTGTTAGCTGCTACTTGATTTATCTTACGGACAGAAGCGACAAACTCGAAAAAATCCCTTGGAGAGAGGGATTCATACATAGTTGGATTCTCTGCAACATATCCGATCCTCGACTTACTTCGACAGGGCTACTGACAGGATCAAAGCCCGCGACCCGGACGGCTCCAGAGGTGGGTTCGAGAAGGCCGCTGACTATCTTCATGGTGGTGCTCTTACCCGCTCCGTTGGGGCCCAAGAGGCCGTATATCTCGCCGGGAAGGATCTTCAGATTCAGCCCGTCGAGCGCTCTAACTGTCCCGAACACTTTTGTTAGGTTCGACGCCTCTAGAAGCGGGGCGGCCACAAGACGGCTATCCGAAGTTGGGGATTTAACGTTTTAACCCATCGCAGGAACAGCTGATAAACAGAGCTCTTCAACGACGAGCCCCGTCTCAGCGGCACAAGCAGTTAAGAGCGCGTTCGCAGTCTACACCTAGCACTCGATGGATCCCTTCGCGCTCATCACATGGGACACCCTAGTCAGAGGACACTTTATCGCCAAGGTCAACAGGTTCGCCGCCCGGGTCGAAGTCTTCGGCTCAGAATGCTACACATACGTCCAGAACCCCACTCCCGCCGCCGAACTGCTCAAGCCTGGCGCGGACGTGCTCCTAGTCGAGATGTCTCCAAACCACAAGACCGGGTTCAGGCTGATCGCAGCCAGAGCCGGTGAGCTCTGGGCCACACTTGATACGTCCATCCCCAACATTGTGTTCAGGGAGGGCATCAGGCGTTCTCTCTTCGAGGCGTTCGCCGGAATGACAGTGAAGGATGAGAACGTCCGCCTCGGGAGGAGCATAATCGACTTCCAACTCTCAGGCGAGAAGACCACCTATGTAGAGGTCAAGAGCTGCTCGCTCGTCAGAAAAGGGACGGCCCTCTTCCCTGACGCCGTAACCGAACGTGGCCGCCGGCACCTGAAGGAACTGGAGGAAGCCGTTGCCGGTGGCGCGGAGGCCTTCATGGTATGGATCATCCAACGGCCTGATGCCAGAGAACTGGAACCATATCGACAAAAGGATCCGAGATTCGCTTCCGAGTTAGTCAGGGCGCGTAGGGCAGGGGTCCAACTCCTCGCCTACCGATGTTCTTTCGACGGCCGAACGCTTCGACTGGTAGGACAGGTCCCCGTCAAAATCGAATGACTGCGACTTCCCCTGGGCATCATTCGTCACAACAGACTGGTGAAGAATAGTAAACCTCTGGACTATTATAACATCGACGCAGACTTCTGGATGCTAATTGCCTACTGAACGGGAAGAAGCGGTCCTACTATTCTTTCGCGACGGCGGCGAGTTGCAGGTCGGCGAAAACGAAGAATACGCACGAGTCTACTTGGAGATGCGTGGGCCTGACAGATGGTTCGCGTCGACGCCTTCAAGACGGCTAGAGGGCATCAAACGGGGATTGTATCCCATGTATCTGGTTCCTGTCCCCAACAGGAACGGGTACTGGATGGTGGACGCCACTAGACCTGTTTCAATTACTTCCTTCGACGATTACAACCCTGCGGTGCTCTCGGCGCAGCTGAGTTACCTAGTCAGCCAGGAGAGGACGGCCTTGGATTTCACCGAGGAATCAGGTCAGGCTGTCTTCGATCACATTTCTGGCGCGCTGCTGGACTACGCCAGGCTACAAGACGATTACAATCAGGACCTCGCCTCCGCCATCAGCAAGGAGTTCCTGACCAAGGACTACTTGAGCTTCGTCAGCGCCGTTAAACCCATTATTGGAGGGAACAGCTTCAGGCCCTCTCCTTACAAAATCGCGGTCTCGGAAAGAATCAATCCGGCGTATTCATGGGATGAAGCCTTCAAGCTTATCGAAGCCATAGAGAAACGCACCAGCTTCATGATCGAATATTTTCACAGGTGCAACGGTTCGATGGGGGAGCTGGACGGGCGCGTCCAGGAATTCGGGAATCATGTCACAGTCGCCAAAGGCAAGCTGTCGAAGGAGTTCGATGACTTCAAGGCCCTCAAGGGCCGGGAAGAGGTGGACATAGTGGAGCAGTGCGATTCAGACAAGCAAGATGTAGAGAAGACGTACAAGCCACAACTGAGCAAGGCGGAAAAACAGCTCAAGGGCGCCAGGGAGAGCAGCGAGGCAGCCCAGATTGAGCTTATGCCAGTGCAGAGCGTCTACGACGAAATGCTCTCAACCGCGAAGAAGCTCCAAGAGTCCATCGACCAATCTGTCGCCGCCCGCAACGAAGCATCTGGCAAGGCCGAGGAGTTCAGGGCCAAATACAACAAGCTACAGGAGGACCAGTCTAATATCCAAGCTCGCTCCACCAAGGCTTCTGAAGAGGAATCCGTTCCAGAAGATACTCCTCTCGATGCAGAGATGGCTTACCTTGAGAGGCAGGCCCTAGGCTACGAGAGCAAGAAACAGCAGCTTGACGAGGAGCTGAAGAAGCTCAACGACGATCAGGCCAAGGGGAAGGCCGAGCTGGAGAAGTTTGAGAAGAGTTACCGTCCAATCAAGGAGAAGGCTGACGAGGCGAAACATTTCTTCGAGAATAAGGAGGCGGAGCTGGAGGAGCTAAGGCGGAGAAAGAGCGACGAGATTGACGCAATCGAGAAGAAGCGCCAAGGCGGCATGGATCGCATACGGTCTGAGGTCGCAGGTGCGGAGGCCGTCCTTGGCCACAGGCTTCCTTCGGTAGACAAGTCCTTCGAAGTGTTGAAGTCGTCGACGGAGAAACTGAAGGTCACCATGGCTTCGGCTCTGAAATATGCTGACGAGAACATCCAGCAGGGTATTGAAGCAATTACGCTGTCGGGGGGCGATCTACCTCGTGTGGTTCACTACGCCGTCTATGTGGGAGAGGGACCCGGCGTGCTCGCGTCCGCGTTCGTCACAGGACGGGTCGTCGCCTCTCAGAACGAATCGGCCTCTCCAAATTCACAGACCATGGGCCACACTTACTCACCGGGCGCCATAGACCTGTACGTTCAGAGCAGGCTGCCTTCGGTACGGTGGGACCCTGCGGCCGGCGATTTCAACCTGTTCAATGACATGGAGTTCAAGGGACGCCTCTTCGTCGGGTTCAAAGAGATGGCCATTAATGGGTCCATCACCCAGAGCAAGATGCTCAAGCTGGCCAAAGAAGTGGCCGGCGTCGGCCTGACCTTCACCTAGTCGGCACCAGCGACGCGTCAAGATTGGCCCTTGTGCTCTGACAGCCCAACTTCACCACGCAAGGGCATCCTCACGGCTCCACGTCTGGCTTCATCGCCTACACGCCAGGGAAACGGTGAAATGAGCAAAATGTTTTAGCACCACCTTATACAAGCTCAAAGTCGTGAGCGAAGAGCAATTCCGGAGCTGGGCCAGCGGTCGTGGTCCCCACATGCCCTTGGCGGTGAGGGGCCATACATTCATGCTCGAAAAAGAGAACATCATCAAGGTGGATGGAGGCACTTTCGTCTATGAAGAAGCCTTGGAGCTGGTTAAGATGCTCAATTCACGCAACCCAATGGACTCGATTAACGCCAACGTCGTAATCTGGGAAAGGAACGGAGTCCTTAGACTTATGGTATTGGCCCTGGTGGCTATCCTGGTGGTGGCCGTCATAGCTTTGGCCCGTCATTGAAACTGTCTTCTACGGCGTGATTGTTAAATAGAGCAGCTGAGCCACTCCAAGGCCTCCGGATCTGAACACGCCTATGTAGTAGTTCTGGGAACTATCTTCCCATATGTAAACGGCTATCCCAATGCTACCAGGACCGTAGGTGGTGAGGAAGTTGCTCACCTGGCTGAGAGTTGCGTTCAGGCCCAGTCCGGAGAATGAGAGGACTCCCTGATTTATCCAGACAGTTGGGTTCACCGTGGTTGCATTCACAAATGAGTATCCCTCAGACGTCGCTAAGGAGACGACGTCGGACAGAAGCACATGTATATCGCTGACCGGCGGAGCCGTAACGATTCCTGCCAAGTTGTAATATGCGGTGCCGGCATTAGAGCCAAGGCTGACGTTGCCAGTGGTGGGATTGATGGCTGTGATGAATGGAAGCTGTGTCACTACGCCGCTGGTCCCGGGGTTGGTGTACACGGCCACGAAATAGGTCAGCTGCCCTCCGATCGAATAAAGGAGGTAGGACCCGATCCTATAGTTGGGCAGGAGGGTGAGCTGAGTTCTCACTAGCCCGTTGGTCTGCAGGGCCTGCTCAGCCGCAGTGGGACCTATGAAAGTTGTCGATGGTGACGGGTTCACGTAGACCTCGATTTGGCCTAACCTTGTACCGCCGTAGGCGATATACATGGCCGCCAAATTCTGGCTCTCAGAGTTCTCGAAGTTGACCAACTGCATTCCTACGAAGTAGGTCGCGTCCCCGACGGCCCACGGAATGTACTGGACAGATGTACCCGGCCTCTCATAAAACTGCGTCCCGGACCGCCACACGAACGGGTCGGTCACATGAAAGTTGAAGTTGTAGTCGAGCTGACCAGCGCTGGTCGGAGAACCCAGGAGCTGCTCCGGGTACCTGAGCTGAGGGACGAGCCAGGACGGGGGCGCCCCCCACGTGGGGTAATACTTCTGGTAGAACTGGGTAAGGAAATCCGTGCTGTTGGTGCCGATGAGGTTGGATACGGTGTACCCCTGCATGGACCCATCTGCAACGTTGACGAGAACCACTCCGAAGAACCTGAGGTATGGACTTGCAGCGAAACCGGATTGCATGGGATAGTCGATGTAGAGCTGTACCGTGTAGTAAATATTTGTGCCATCGGTGGATAGATACGCCGCGGGGTCCTCCACAAGGCCCGGAATCAAGATGCTCTGGACCCGGTTGAAAACGTCTCTGTTGAAGAGCATGTCGATCGATTGGTACTGGCTTGAGAAGGCGAAGCCCAGCTGGCCCTCCCCGAAGGTCATCCAGAGGGCCTTCTGCCATCCGGTCAGGACATAGTCGGGCTGGCCCTGATAAGAGGAATTCTGCACTTCATCGTACCCAGGGATGTGGACGTACACATTCTGCGCAAACCCTCCAGCCACCCCGTTGAGCGGCTCTTCCCCATAGTAGATGGGGGGCTCCGTCGACACGTTGAAGGCGTTCTCGGTGGAGACCTGCTGGCCGGTGTAGGTGTTTATCACCATTACCTGCGAGGTATGCGTGTAGATCAGGTGCTCGCTGATCCAGTCGGTCGAAGGATAGAGCGTCGAGGTCGGGGCCACCCAATACTCCTCATGGTTCAGGAACACTATCTCGGAACTAGCTAGGGTCATCCAGTTGTACGCCCCAATCTCCTTGGTCATAGTCGTTGCAGCAGCGACCTGATCCCACTGCCGGATCAAGCCCAGCGTCGTGGTGGCGTTGCTGCCCGGCAGATTGAGAAGAGATTCTTGCTGTATGTTCCCCGTCCCTGATGCCCAATCAGTTACGGTTATCTCCTTCTGCGTCTGCGGATTCCACTCGTAACCGACGTAGTTGTTGTTCCAATTCAGGTATAGGAAGGCCACTGCACCAACATTGATTACGAGGCCTATGGCCACCACCACAGTCAGCCCCTTGAAGATGGTTCTCCTTGAGCTGGGCCCCTCGAATACTCTCTTGCCGGTGGCTTTGAGATACCCCCAGCCGACGGCCGAACCTGCCACCATGGTCCACAGCGCGCCATAGATGTAGGGTGTAGCGGCGTTCATCAGCCAGTAGGGAGCGCCCAAGATGAAGGATAGGATGATGGCAGCGGCGAACACGAAGAAATTGCGCAGCCATACATCGCTGGTTCTGGTCCCCAGGTTGCCGAGGAGTCGCAGGATCATGCGAACGGCGACGATCGAAAGGACCGCCCAGGCAACGATATACAGAACCCGATACTGAATCTCCAGCGCAGGCATCAATGAGACTAGCTCAGTCCCAGAAGCAGGGAAGAGGGGCAAGATGAGGATGCGCGGCACCTTCGACCAATCTCCCATCCCCATGGACAACATCATAAGGGGGTTCATCACGTTCCCTAGGTACATGAGTCCGCTCGTGAGCACGAAATAAGCGAAGCCCGCGGACCACTTGATGACCTGCCATAGGAACCAGAGCCATTTTCCAGGCTTGGGGAGCCTTATGGGCTCATAGGCGGGGGCCTCTCCTTCTAATTCTCTCGGCCTTCGGACCATCAGAGAGCCTCTCAGGAATGTGCTCACTAATCTCCAAAGGTCGCTCTCTCCCACCTTTGGGTTGATCAATAGAAGCGAAAACAGGGCAGCAGCGATGAAGGTATAGTTATGATAGAATACGATCTGGAACCAGTTCAGTCCGGCCTTCAACGAATACATGTAGTTATAGATAGTCCATTCCAGATATGTCCAAGCAGCAAACAGCGCCACCACTACAGCGATGACGCCTATGATCAGCCAAGCAAGCCAAGGGCCTCGGCCAAACCTGCTAGGTCTTGGCATCTCATCTTGCATTAAACCGGGACCGGTGCTTGGTGATATAAATACCCTCTCTCCGTCTACTCCCTGTCCCGTAACGAATCGAGACGACATCACGGCAGTGCTTTGGAGGAACTCGCAGCTGACCTCTAGCTCTCCCTTGCAACGCGTCCAAACTTTTTATCGGTGTCACAACGGAGAGCCTACAGCGATGCAAATAGCACAGAATATCGCCGACATCCC
>Ga0187857_10000231_pt1 | contig 70265 bp, 62 predicted proteins | sample June2016WEW_8_10_FD_132984 | JGI IMG/M metagenome (GOLD analysis project Ga0187857, IMG submission 132984) | Peatland microbial communities from SPRUCE experiment site at the Marcell Experimental Forest, Minnesota, USA - June2016WEW_8_100 | ecosystem: Environmental > Terrestrial > Soil >... | reverse complement strand
TCGTGGCGGCAGGCGCGTCGATACTTGGGTTCTCGTTGAGTCTTGTACTACCTGAGCCTGCCCGCCGGACACTCGAGGATGTCTCTGGCGAGGATGACAATGCACGGCTGAGAGCGAGCACCATCACCGCCACGTTGGCTGCGTCGCACGGTCCGTCCATCTTTACCGAGCGTCCTATTGGAGGCTGATACCGACCGGCGCCGTCCACGTCGAAACGTGCGTCGTCCGCTTGTCCCGCCGGACGTCGGATGCCGACGTTCTTGAGCATCCTGGGCCTCGGCGATTTCGGATTTCTTAAGCACTGGTGATTACTGGGTTCGGCCGCTTTCGGCGACGTACATAACGCCAAGGCTGGCGGCGCGCCAGCGCGCGGGAATCGGCAGGGTTCGGTGATGTCGAGGCAACGCGAGATCGCGATGGTGACCCTGCGCGGCGACCTTCTCTTCGCGTTCGTTCTCGGCATCGTCAAGGTCGTCCAAGTGGCGATCGGGGATTGGGGGAAATGGACCCGGCATTCCGCCAACGTGCTTGCGGGTCCGACTCTTGCGCCGGGTGATGCGGCGGAGGGCACGCACCGCCCAGATGAATGCGTACTCGCTATTGGAAGTGGCAACTGTCACTTTCCGGACCCGCGAACCGTTCCAGTCAAGGTCTAGATAGCATCATCTTGCTTACAACCAGGAGGAATGATGGCGACTCGTCCTATTGCTAAGCCGCAGAGTTCGGCCGGAAACGGGGGCTCCGCCGGTGATTATGTCGTTCCCGTTGTCCATATTCACGTGCCTGAGCCCGTCGTGAAGGCTGGCTTCTATGGTGGGCTGGCTACGGCGGTGGTGGTGGGCGCCCTCGACTGGCCCCTTGTTTTGCTCGCCGGGGTCGGCGTGGCGATAGCCCGCCACCGGCGCGCTTGACAGACCGCCTTTTCTAATCACTCGGCCATGGCGTTGCCCATAGGTTGCCGTAAGAGCAGCCTTCACCCAGAATTCGCCCCAGTGTCGGCTGGGTGCCGCCTGGCGTTCACCTCACTTCCTTACCATCAACCTCACCAGTCACCCAGGGTCGGGACAGGAGGGGTCGGGTGGAAGTCATTCTGGAGCGGTTGCTCGTGGAAGTCCTGGCTATCGCCGTGCAGCTTGCGCTTTGGCGTCTGCTGGAGTGGGTTGCCTCCGGCACTCGTGCCAAGTTCGTCACGCCCTCGACGACAGTCTGACCACCTCTACAGGGCGGCCGGCCCGGCGCACACTGGCCGGTGAACCCAATCAGGCTGCTGCGCGAGGGCGCGGCTGTGCCCGGCGCGGTCATCGGCGGCGCGCTGGACCGCTTGAGCCCGGGTCGGCGAAGACGCCGGTCATGGATCGGTGACGGCAAAGCTCACATTGAGGTACGCGGAGTCAACGACCCGAAGCGCAAGAGTTTGGCCCGCGACGTAGAGCGAGCGTTGCATGCCGTCGAAGGGGTGCAGTGGGCGCAGGTGAACGCCGTCGCCGGACGCGTCGTCGTGGCCTTCGACACCGATGGCCCGTCGCCCGAGGACCTGATCGAGGTCATCGAGGGCGTGGAGGAGGTGCACGAGGTCCACAAGGAGCGCTTCTCCCACGAACAACCCGAACATCCCGGCGATATCGAGCCGATACGTCGCCAGGCCATAGCGATCGGCGCCGACGTTGTTGCCCTTAGTGGCGGCCTGTTCGGCCAGCTGCTGCGGGTGACACCGATCCCGGCCGAGCTCGGTTCACTCTTGGCCCTCGCGGAGAACGAGCCTCGCTTCCGGCACTTCCTCGAGCAGCACCTTGGGGTGGCTCTCACCGATCTCGGGCTCGGGATTACGAGTGCCTTTGTTCAGTCGCTGTCGCAGGGACCGCTTGCCTTGGCGACCGACATCACCCACCGCGCCAACCGCTTAGGCGAGCTACAGGCCGTCCGTCGCGCGTGGGAGCGCCGCGAGACAGACCTCTGCAACGCACCACACGACGAGTCCATCGACGCAGTGAGCTTGCCGATGCGCGAAGCGCCACTCGGCAGAGGTCCCGTGGAGGGGTTCGCGGACATCTCGAGCGCGCTCAGTGTTGTCGGAGCCGCGACCACTCTCGCCCTGACGGGTAGCCCAAGACGCGCCGGTGGTATTGTGACAGCCGCCGTGCCGAAAGCGGCGCGTCACGGGCGCGATGCGTTTGCCGCGCGGCTCGGGCGCGAGCTCGCCGCACGCGACGTCATCGTGCTTGACAGTGAGGTCCTGCGCCGCCTCGACCGCGTCGACGTGGTCGTGCTCGACGCTGCAGTGCTGACCACGGGGCGGGTCGCGCTAGGCGCGGTGGAGCCGGTGGGCGATCTCGAGGTAGCTGCAATCGGCCTCAAGGCGCTCGAGCTCTTCGACCCGGCGTGGCCTTCCCGATCGGCGCGGCGTGGTACCTGGAGGGTGGCGCCGATGGCGTCGATCGACGCGGAGTTGCCGGTCGGGACCGCCGCGCAGGTGCGGACCCTCGGGCGCGGCCGGCCCGGCGTGCTCGGCGTCACGCGAGCCGGCACTCTCGTCGGTCTCATAGCCCTCGAAGTGGAGCTGGATCCATTGGCCGATCCCCTGGCCCACTCCGTGCGCCGGGGGGGCCGAAAGCTTCTCGTCGCGGGGTTGCGCAGTGGACTGCGAGAGCGGCTCGCCGCCGACGGCTTAGTTGCCGGCGGTACTCGTCTTGCGGCCACGGTGCGCTCGTTGCAAAGAGCTGGCCACGGCGTGCTGCTCGTGTCAGGCGGCCCGGCACACGCAGCGTTGCGCGCGGCCGACGTCGGAGTTGGCGTCGACGGTCACGGTCGCCATCCGCCCTGGGGTGCCGCGTTGCTGACACGTCCCGGTCTCGCCGACGCACACCTCGTCGTCGAATCTTTGCCCGTTGCGCGCTCGGTCAGCACCCGCAGCGTCGCCCTCTCCGCAACGGGCTCAGCCGTAGGCGCAGCATGGTCTTTTTTAGGCCCTGCTTCGAGCGCGTCCCGGCGAGCGGCCGTGCCGGTGAACCTGGCCGCGCTCGCCGCCCAAGCGGCGGGGACCCTGGCCGGATCATCGCTGGGTCGGCGCCCCGCGCCCGCGCCGCTCAAGGAGATCGGCTGGCACGCCATGACACCTGACGCCGCGCTCCATGCACTCGGCTCGTCGCGTCGAGGGCTCTCGGTCGCCGAAGCGGCGCGTCGCCACGCGGAGCTGCCTGCCGAAGGATCAGCCCGCATCTCGTTCGCCCGGGCGGTAGCGGGCGAACTGGCGAACCCGCTCACACCGGTGCTGGCCGTTGGTGCGGGACTGGCGGCTGCGGTCGGTTCGGTCACAGACGCCGGGCTTGTCGCCGGGGTAACTGCTGCGAATGCCCTCATGGGCGGGGTGCAACGAGTCCGCGCCGAGGCGTCGATCGACAAGTTGATGTACGCCATGACGACACACGTCGCCGTACGTCGAGGAGGTCGCGTTAAGGAAATGGAACGGATCCGGCTGGTGCGCGGTGATGTGCTCGAACTGAAGGCGGGCGACATGGTTCCCGCCGACTGTCGCATACTCGACACCCTCGGGTGCGAGGTCGACGAGTCCGCCCTCACTGGTGAGTCCTTCCCGGTTCTAAAGCACACTCTGCCCGTCACCGGAGCGACACTGGCTGAGCGCACCTGCATGCTGTACGAGGGTTCGGTGATCGCTACCGGCACGGTTCTTGCCGCCGTGGTTGCCGTTCGAGACCAGACCGAGGTCGGTCGTAGCCTTGCCGACGCGCCCGAGCCCCCAGCGAGCGGGGTAGAGGCCAGGCTGTCCGCGCTCACGAAGCTGACCGTGCCCGCGACCGTGGCGAGCGGAGTCGCAGTCACCGGCATGAGCCTTCTGCGGGGCCGTTCTCCACGTGCCGCAGTGAGTTCCGGTGTCAGCCTGATGGTCGCCGCCGTGCCCGAGGGGCTGCCCTTGCTGGCCACTGTCGCTCAGCTCGCGGCGGCGCACCGGCTCGCAGAGCGCGGTGCACTGGTCCGCAACCCGCGGACAATCGAGGCGCTCGGACGCGTCGACGTTTTGTGCTTCGACAAGACCGGCACGCTAACGGCCGGGCATATCGCTTTGCAGCGGGTGTCCGATGGCTCCACCGAAGATCCGATAGGCGATCTGTCGCCCCGGTCCGTGGCGGTACTGGCAGCAGCGCTGCGGGCCAGCCCCGCCGACGATGGCGACGATCTGCCGCATGCGACCGATCGCGCGGTGCTCGAGGGCGGCAACGCTGCGGGGGTTGAGGCGAGCGACGGGCTCGGAGGTTGGAAGCTTCTGGGCGAACTCGCCTTCGAACCAGCACGTGGCTACCACGCCGTCGTGGGCGACAGCCCGAGTGGCTCACGGGTGTCAGTCAAAGGTGCGCCCGAGATCGTATTGCCGCGCTGTACCACATGGCGCGCGCCTGAGGGCATCACCGTCATAGACCGGCAAATACGGCTACGGCTCGACGCCGAGGTGGAGCGCCTCGCGAGCCGGGGACTACGGGTGCTCGCCGTGGCCGAGCGCCAGGCATCGGCGCACGCAGAGCTTGCCGATGAGCGAGTGAGCGACATGGAGCTGTTCGGTTTCCTCGGCCTGGCCGACGGGGTGCGCCCGACAGCCGCCGCGGCCGTAGCCAACTTGCGCTCGGCCGGTGTGTCGGTCGTCATGATCACCGGCGACCACCCCTCGACGGCGGCCGCAATCGCCGAGGAGCTTCATATCTTGAATGGCGCGCCGGTGCTCACCGGAGCAGATCTCGACGCGAGGGACGACGACGAGCTTGACGCCTTGCTGGGCGAGGCAACGGTGTTCGCCCGTGTCACCCCGGCGCACAAGATGCGCATCATTCGCGCCTACCAACGCAGTGGCCGCACCGTCGCCATGACGGGCGACGGCGCCAACGACGCTCCTGCGATCCGCCTCGCTCATACCGGAATAGCCCTTGGCGGCCGCGGTTCGCCCGCTGCACGCGAAGCGGCGGACCTGGTCGTGCTCGACGACCGGATAGAGACGGTCATTGACGCCATCGTGGAGGGCCGTGCGATGTGGGCCTCTGTGCGTGACGCGCTAGCCATCCTTATCGGGGGCAACCTGGGAGAGGTCGCGTTCGTCCTCGCATCCACCGCAATCGCTGGGGCTTCGCCACTGGGGGCGCGCCAGATGCTGCTGGTGAACCTGCTCACCGACATGCTGCCAGCGATGACGATCGCCTTGCGTTCTCCAAAGCGGCGCTCACCGGAGGAGTTGCTCCATGAAGGACCCGAGGCGTCGCTCGGTGGTGCTCTCGCGGGCCAGATCGCCCTGCGCGCCGCGACTACGGCTGCCGGGGCAACGAGCGCCTGGTTGCTTGCCCGGCCGACGGGAACCTCGCGGCGTTCGAGCACTGTCGCGCTGGCGGCCTTGGTGGGCACCCAGCTCGGGCAGACAGCCGTCATCGGAGGCACGAGCCCGGTTGTACTGACATCGACTCTGGTGTCAGCTGGCGTGCTCGTGGGGATCGTCCAGACGCCTGGACTGAGCCACTTCTTCGGGTGCACACCGATGGGGCCGGTTGGGTGGGGAATCGCCGTCGGTAGCGCGACCGTCGCGACGGGGTCTTCTGTAGTGGTGCCGTGGGCGGTGAGGCGCCTTTCCCAAATGCCGTCGCAGCGGCGCGGGGAGGCTTTCGTCTTGAATTAAGACGCGCATAACCCCGGTGAAATGGAACGCCGTTGTGTAGAACCGATGACGTTGGACGGCGTCGAGCTTCAGCCTCTCGTCCTCGCGAATTAGTCCAAGAGCCGCTCGTCTATCGAGTCAAGGTAGGTGACGAGGAAGTCGTTCATTGAGTCCATCACGGCCGATCACGACAAAGCGACAGGTACCACGGGCAACTCGGCTTCGGCCAGGGGCCGAACGACCCTACCGAGATTGACAAAAGGTGCACGACCCCGGTCGCCTTGCGAGGGAAGCCTAAGGGCCGTGCACCCCGTCATCCTGGTCGCGATTCACCAGGAGACGCTTGTCGATGGAACCCAGGGAGATGCCGTCCGCCTTGGTTCCATCAAGGCCGGTTACTACAGGACGAGAAGTCCTCCGAGCAGACCGGCTCTTTGTACCGCCTGGACCTCAAGAGCTGGGGAAGCCTCCTGTCTGAGGCCCTGTCACGGTGCCTGCCGTCGGGGTCGTGCCTGACGCCAGACAGTCGCTTGCGCCAACGCCGGCGTCGCGGGCGTAGTAGGTGCCCATGGTGGAGAGGCCCCAGACAGGTGAGCTTGGGACGCCCTTCAAGTCGATGACGGTCCAGCAGTCGTGTGTGGCCGGTGAGTAGGCCGACAGCACGAGCGAGGTGGACTTGTCGGTCCAAAGCGACACCACGTTCAGTCCCGTCGAGTTCGCACCGCTGACGTAGTTCACGCCCGTGTCAATCTGAGAGATGTTCGAGACGTCCGTGTTCCCGGCCACGTCGATGCCCGCGTAGGTCTGGCCCTCCTCGGTCCAGTAGGCGTTGGCACCGGTGAGGGCCGTTTGCAGGTTGGACTGTGCCGTCGTCGAGTTGGCGGTCTTGGTGGTCGAGAGGAACGTGGGGATGGCGACAGCCAACAGGATGCCGATGATGAGCAGCACCACCAACAGCTCGATGAGAGTGAAGCCTTCCTCGGGCTGGTCCTTCAGGTCATGGAACCTTTTTTGAATGGTTGACATGGGTATTCCTCCTCGCAATCGATGTACAGCTTCTAGGTGTTGGGGATGGAAGAACTGTCGCTTTGCTTGCTTCGGTGTAGCTCATGTGACCGGAGGCGCATCCGGCCCGCTCCGAAAAGGGGGAGCGTGAGCGAGGCGAGACGGTGCCTGGCTCTGGCCCCGGTCACCCGGCCTTGGGGCGGGCGTCACCGCCTGTTGGCGCATTGTGGGTGTGTAGAGGACGTGACGCTCCTTGCCCTGGCGCTTGGCCTCGTACAAGGCGGCGTCGGCGTCCTGGATGATTGTGGTCCAGCCCTTGCCGGTGCCCTCCAGGACCACGACCCCGATACTGGCGTGCTGTTGCACCAGCGTCCCAGCGAGGGAGAAAGGCTCTGCGAGGACGCCCAAAAGGCGCACGGCCACCTCTTCGGCCTGAGCCGGGGAGGCCAGTTCCTCGGCCAGGTAGATGAACTCGTCGCCCCCGAAGCGACACAGCGTGTCAGACGAGCGAGTCACCTCGGTAAAGCGCCGTGCGAGCGCCCTTAACAGCTCGTCTCCGACAACGTGGCCGAATGTGTCGTTCACCTCCTTGAAGTCGTCGAGGTCCAACAACATCACTGCGCTCCATCCTCCGCGGCGAATAGTCCTCGTGTGCGCCTGGGAGAGGCGGTTGTCAAACAGCACCCGGTTGGCGAGTCCGGTGAGCGAGTCGTGCAGTGCCTGGTGAGAGAGCTGGGCGTTGAGGACGCGTTCTTCGGTTACGTCCCGGACCGAGGCGACGAAGCAAAGCATCGACCCCGTGTCGTCGCGTACGGGCGAGGTCGACACCTCGACATCGACCACCCGCCCATCTTTTCGCAGGTAGCGCTTCTCGTAGCTCACCTGGTCCACCTCGCCGGAGGTCAGACGGCGGTGGGACTCGTCTGAGATGTCGCGGTCGTCGGGATGGGTGAACACATCAGAGCGCTTTCCCACCACCTCGTCCCTGTTGCGTCCGAGCATCTGGCAAAAGGCGTCGTTGGCTTCCAGCACCGTGCGGTCGAGACCGACGAGGACTGTGCCAGCCATGGCCTGCTCGAAGGCGAGGCGGAAACGCTCCTCACCAATGACGGGGGCATCGACGACTGCGGCCTCGGCCTCGGCGGGGGCGGTCTCCACCGCTCTCCAAATGCGGTAGGGGTTTATCACCGGTGTCCCATCACGAAGCCGGGTTAGCCCGCCGGGCATGTCGGCGGCTTCGGCTTGGGCGTGTTTCGAGGATGGTGACGATGGCTATCAGTATGAGGACGATGCCAGCGCCCAACAGGTAGTCGCCCTTGTGGTTCTGGTAGTTGTTGGCGACGTAGCCGAGGAGGGGGACCGACCAGCGCACCTTGTAGATGTAGTCCCCCTTTATCGTGAGCGTCCACGGGTCACGGACGCTGTTGGCGTCGCCCTGGGTGTTGAACAGGAGCTGGCCCGAGCTGTTCTTGGTGATTTTGACGATGCGGTGGACTATCTGCTCGGAGGGCTTGAACGGGTCGGAGAAGATGATCACGTCCCGGACGCGCAGGCTGTCGACGGGGACACGCTGGCTGATGACCGCGCCGCCGACCGAGAAGCCGGGTCTCATGCTGCCCGAGAGGACCGGTGTCACCTGCCAGGTGCCCTGTACCAGGGCGAAGGCGCAGATTCCCGCCACCCCGAGCACAGCCAGCAGGAGCACGAAGGCGACGAAGGTACGAACCCACCTGCCCGCGGTTGCGAGCTTGGAGCCTGAGCGCGCCGCCTTCCTATGGGTGTTGTCCTTGGCGGCGACGAAGATGTCGCTCCCAACGACCGGCGGTGTGCCGTCCTCAGCGGCGGGCGTGTTCTCCTCAACGACAGGCGTGCCTTCCTCTACCACCGCAGCATTGTCGGTCCCGGCGACCAGAGCCACGTCCTCATCAGGGACGGGTGTGTTCTCCTGAACTACCGGTGTGCCCTCCTCGGCCACAGCAGGAGTCTCGGTCCAGGTGACGAGAGACATGGCGTCGTCGGGGACGGCGGCACTGTCCTCGGCGGGCCGTGGAGCGCTGTCCTCAACGGGGCCTTCAGTCGTCATGATTCCTCCCGCCATTGCGGCATCACCACCGAAGCGCGCCATACCCGGCGCGTCGGTCTCCGCAAGACGCAGGGGTGCCTTTACCAGCTTGGCCGCGAGATGGGAGCAGAGGGGGGATCATGAGTCGTAGGTCACCGTGATCGTCGTGGTGACCGAGCCATCTTCCGCACCGGGGGTCAGGCTCGGGATTGCTGCGCCCCCGCACTTGGACGAGGCTTGCCCGGCGTAGAAGTCGACGAAGTACGTGTCGCTGCCGCCGACCGCGAGACTGCCGGGCAAGGTCGCGGGCGTGCCCTCAAGCGACGTGAGCAGACCGTTGAGCTGAGCTGCGCCGCTGTTGTAGAGGCAGAGGCCAAGCTCTTGTTCCATGGTCGTGTTGGTGTTCGTGTCGCTTACGGCGACTTGCATCCCCGTGACCGGGACGCCGCCCGTGTTGGTGATGGTGACCGGGATGGGGGTCGAGTCGAAGGTCGAGCCGACCGGGCCGACCGTGGGCAAGGTGATCGAGGTGCAGCCAATGGAGGCGCTCGTACAGGGACCCTGGTAGCCGCCGACGGCATCGGAGTAAGGCGTGGACACGGCCACGCTGAGCGCCCCGATGCTGGCCGAACCCGTGCCCGAGCCGCGGGTCGTGAAGTAGCCGTAAGCGGAACTGGCTACGAGGGCGAGCGCCACGACGATGATCGCCCCGAAGACGAGCGCAGCGCGGTGCCAGTGCCAAGGCAGCATGGCTCGAAGGACGCGCCTTGCCATCACGACCCCGTCCCCGAGCTGTCGGAGAAGTTGCCGTCGGTGTTGGTGTAGACGGCGGTGATCGTGCTCCCAGCCGTGATCGGCCCGCAGGTGGCCTTCGAGGTGGTCGTCCCGGTACTTATGAGCAAGACGCTGCAGATGATCGTGGTGCCCTTATAGAAGGTCACCGTGCCCGTCGGGCTGCTCGGCACCGGGTCCTGACCGGAGCTGGCACTGGCTGTGACCGTGGCCGTGTAGCTGACACCGGAGGACGTGACCGCCGTCGTGGTGGCGTAGACCTCTGTGTAGGTCGCAGCTCCTGCGTAGACGAAGTTGAAGGTCGTGTTCTCGCACGAGTCCTGGTTCTTCGGGGTGTTCTTCAAGGAGATGGGCACTGACACGGAGTTGCTGCCCGATGCCGGGACGACGAGCGAGCCGAAGAAGGTGGTGTTGCTGTAATCGAGGTTGGAGATCGGGCAGCCTGCCGGGGACATCACCGCGGCGATGCTCATGGAGGTAACCGTGATGGGGACCTTCATCGGGTTGTGAGCCGTGTACCACAGGTAGCGCTGCGCTCCGGGGTAAAGGAGGGCGGCTCTCTGGCTTGTTGACGAGCTGGAGATGGTGCTCGTGATCTCGAAGCCCGTGCCCGAGGAGAGGAGGAACTTCGGTGTTTTTGAGGGAACGGTGGCGATGGAGACGAGGATGAAGACGAGCGCGGCAACGACCAGCGCCACTGCGCTGGGCACCACTGCCTTCGTTCGCCTGAACTTCTTCAACTTCACCGACTCCTAGGTCCTAAGTGGTGTGGGGTAAGGACACCGATCACTTTCTGCTGGCCGGGTGGCCGGGCCGCGGGAACAATGCCCGCGACCCGGTCCTCCGACTCAGTTGAGCTGGTGGCAATGAGCTACAGCCACCGGCTCGTGCTGTTATGGCGACGTGAATGACAGGCCGATGGTGTGACCCTCGCACGCGTTCTGGGACGTGTTGGGGTTCGACATCGTGATCGACGCCACGTTCTGGAACAGAGTGACCCCAGGAGCCACGTTCCCGGCTATCGACACGGGAGAACCGTTGACGGTGAACCAGGTCGCAAGGCACCCGGTGATGTCGTCCGAGTACTGGTCCTCGACGTCACCGCTCACGTTCGTCTTCGGAGCGATGGTCACCGTGGTGATCCACACATCACCGGTGTTCGGGTTGGTGATCGCAAAGCCGAGGGGCTGGGTCTCACCGGGCCACAGAGACGCGGTGGTACCGCCCACGACGTTGACCTCCACCGCCGGGATGTCCGCGTTCCCTGCTGCAACCTGGGCTGGGGTGCCGTAGGCGTCGGTTTCGACGGCTGGGCCGCAGTCAGTTTGCACCGACTGGAAGATGCCTGTCGTCAGGGTGCCGCAGTTGGGGGCGTCACCATGCCACCCGCTGCCGTTATCGGTCGGGTCAACGTACAAATATCCCGTGTTCGTGTCGGTCCCAATCGAGAGATCAGTCGCTGAACTCGACAGGGCGACGTTCAGGCCGCTTGCATCACCCCAGCTGCCGCTGGTGGCAGAGAACGAGATGTCGTAGACGAACTCCTGCGCAACAAAAGCCCCTTGCGAGCTGAAGTCGAACGTAACGTTCGTCAGCGACGGTTCGACGCCAGCAATGATGGCTGGCGGGAAGCTGAAGGACTGGGTATCGGTGATGGGACCAGCTACGCCTTTGTTAATACTCAGTGTCATGGGCAGATCCGTGATCGCACCGGCGCCCCAGTTACGCATTGCCACTACCACATTCACGAGTTGCTGATATCCCGTATTGGCCAGGGTGATGTCGTTGCCGAGATCGGTGATGCTGACGCACGCTAAACACTGGTCCTGGATATAGGGATCGCCGCTACCCGTGATTAGGCTGTCGTATCCAGCACCGATCTGGCTGATCGTGACATCACTGGCAGTACCGACCTTTGCCGTACCGGAACCGGACCCGCCCACTCCGAAGAAGGCAAACGCCGCCCCTCCAACACCGAGGAGGACGGCGACGACCACTCCGACGACCAACAACTTCTTGTTCATAAAGCGCTTCATTTACTGCTCCTATTCAGTCAATGGATGGATGGACTGCTTGTTAGGCGGAATCCAGGGGGGTTCCTCCGTACTGCCAGGAACCCGAAGGCTCCTGTTTGCTGCCAGGGGCACTCCTGTGGGGGAGTCCCCTTGGTGCTATCCAGACAGGCCAGATTCAGTGCCCCGCCTGGCAGAACTTCATGATCGATTCGGATGCCAGACCCGTCAGTAGCGGGGGACCGCTGCTGATAAGGCAAAGGCTGATTAGCGAGTTGACCTAGCCCGTGAAGCTGAAGGTGAAAGTCGGCTGCATGGTCTCGCCCTCGGCCGCGTTGTCAAGAGACGCAGCCGCGGGGTTCATGGTCGAGGAGTCGGTTCCGAACGGGCCATTGTCTCCGCAAGGCTCGACTGAGGTCGGGCCTGCGTAGAAGGTCACGTAGGTGAGGATGTAGTTACCCGCACCAGCAGACGTTGGGATGGAGTCGTGTTCGGGGAAAGTCGATGCCGAGCTGAACGGGCCGTTGTACAGCACGTTGTGGTTGGAGTCCTGCAAGCACAGGTAGGACTCAGAAGCCAGGGCGCTGTCACCTGTGCCTTGGTCGGTCATTCCGATTCCCGTCCAGAAGGCGGGAAGCGTGCCGTTGTTGGTGACGTAAATCGGCTCGGGACCAATCACGAACGATGATCCAACGGCTGGCGGGGTCGCCAGCGTTGTCGCCTGGCAGTCCGCGGCTGCGTTCGGGCAATTCGCGTCAAGTGTGTCCCATATCGCCACATGCAACGTGCCTGACGTGACTTGCTGGGTGGCGGTTACGTTGGTGTCAAAAACGGCGTGAGCGCCAGCCCCGACCAGGCCGAGACCTGCGAGGCTCAGTACTCCTGTCATTGCAATAGTGCGGAGTTTCATGGCTTGCTGCTCCTATTCAATAAATGGACCACTGGCTAGGGCACACGCCACCTTTGCCAAGGAACCCATGGCTCCTGTAACGGACCAGGAACCCCACGGGGTCCCTGCTTGCTGCCAGGGCGCTCCGATGAAGGAGGGTCCTGTGGTGCGGTCCAGACTGGCGGGACACGAGGTCCCGCTTGCCGGAGCCGCAACACCTTGTTGAGGAGTTCTTTGCGCTCTAGCCATGTGAACCACCGAGCGCGTGAGATGTGCTCTTGGTGCTGTAGGTGAAGGTCACCGTCGAGCTGGTGCCGACGTTCCCGAGGGCGTCTGTTGCCTCGCCGGTCACGGTGTAGGTGGCACCCGAGGTGAGGTACTTAGCCGCCAGGCCGAGCGACCAGCTCGTAGTGCCGCTCGCCACGACGAAGGTCAGGCCCGAGGCGCTAAAGCCGGTGCCGTTCCACCACTTGCCAGTGGACGCGTCCTTGATGGCCACCTTTGTGCTCGACAGGCTGGACCCGGAGTTCGACGAGGCCGTTCCGGCGATTGTCCCGGTCCAGTTGGTCCCGTATGTGGTGTTGTTCACCGGGTAGGTGACCACGACCGTCGGCGGGGCCGTGTCGTAGGTGAAGCTCACCGTCGAGCTTGTGCCCGTGTTCCCTACGCTGTCGGTGGCCTGGGCGACGGCGGTGTAGCTGACGCCCGAGGTGAGGGCCTGTGCCGCCATCGCAAGCATCCAGGTCGTCTTGCCGGTGGCCGTAACAAAGGTCTGGGTGCCAGCGCCGAACGCGCTTCCGTTCCACCACTTGCCTGTCTTGGTGTCCTTGAATGCCACAGACACGCTCGTGATGGTCGCCCCGGCTTCCGCTGAGGCCGTGCCCGTGACCTCTCCTGTCCAGTTGGTGCCGTAGGTGGCGTTGTTGACCGGGTACGTAATGGCGACGGTCGGCGGGGTTGTCCGGTTGCAGTAGGTGAAGCTCACCGTCGGGCTTGTGCCCACGTTCCCGTCGCTGTCTGTGGCTTCGGCCACGACGGCGTACTTGTGACCCGAGGTGAGGTTCCCGGCTGCAAAGGGCAAGTACCAGGTCGCCGTGCCGTTGGCTGCAAAGAACGTCTCGGTGGTGGCGCTGAACGAGGTGCCGTTCCACCACAGCTTGGTGGTCGTGTCCTCAATGGCCACAGACACGCTCTTGAGGGTCGTTGCAGCGCCCGGCGTCGCAGTGCCGGTGATCTCGCCTGTCCAGGTGGTGGCGTCGTAGGTCTTGCAGTTGGCAGGGAAGGTGATGGTGACCGTCGGGAGGGGCGCGTAGGTGAACGTGACCGTGGAGCTGGTCCCGGTTTCCCCGGTCGAGTCGGTGGCCTGGGCGACGACGCTGTAACTGTTACCCGAGGTGAGGCTTGTCGCCCCGAGGGGCAGGTACCAGGTGGTCTTGCCGGTGGCCGTCACGAATGTCTGGCTGGAGTTGGTGAACGAGGTGCCGTTCCACCACTGCTTCGTCGTGGTGTCCTCGATGGCCACAGCGGTGCTCTTGATGGTCGTGCCCACCCCCGCGTTCGACGAGGCGATGCCTGTGATCTCGCCCGTCCAGTTGGACCCGTAAGTCGTGCCGTTGACCGGGAAGGTAATGGTGACCGTCGGGGGAACCCTGCTGGTCTGGTTGCAGTAGCTGAAGGTCACCATCGGGCTGGTGCCCACGTTCCCTGCCGAATCTGGGGCCTGGGCTACGACGCTGTAGCTGTTACCCGAGGTGAGGTTGCTGGCGGCAAAGGTGAGGAACCAAGTAGTGGTGCCGCTCGTGACCGGCACAAAGGTCTGAGTTGTGGCGCTGAACGAAGTGCCGTTCCACCAAGTGCCCGTAGTGGTGTCCTCGATGGCCACCGACACGCTGGCAATGGTCGTGCTGCCACCGGAGTTCGACGAGGCCGTTCCTGTGATGGTCCCGGTCCAACTGGTGGCGTCGTAGTGGGTGCCGTTCACCGGGTAGGTGACGACGACCGTCGGGATGGTCGTGTTGTAGGCGAAGGTGACAAGAGAGCTGGTACCGAGGTTCCCGAGGCTGTCTGTGGCCTGGGCTGTGACGCTGTAGAAGTCGCCCGACGTGAGGTCAGTGGGCGGGAACGTCAGAGACCAGCTCGTGGTGTCGCTTGTGACCGGCACGGGGTTCGGGCAACTCGCCGTGTAGGTGTTGCCACTGCCGGTCCAGCAGTCACCTGTTCCCTGCTGGATGGAGACAGCCACGGTCGAGATGGACGCCCCGGCGGCGTTCGCAGCCGCAGTGCCGGTGATGGCCCCGGTCCAATCAGCCCCGTAGGTGGCGCCGTTCACGGGATAGGAGATGGCGACCGTCGGCAGGGCCGGAGCGGCGGTGTTGTAGGTGAAGGCGACCGTCGAGCTTGCAAAGGTGTTCCCGACGCTGTCTTGGGCCTGGGCGGTGGCGTTATAGCTGTCGCCCGAGGTGAGGTCAATCGCCGGGAGGGTGAGCGACCAGCTCGTCGTGCCGGTAGTGACCGGTACCCAGTTCGGGCAGGTGGCGGTGAAGGTGGCGTCGCTGCCCGTCCAGCAGCCACCACTTCCTTGCTGGAGCGAGACCCCGAGTTCGGTGATGCTGCCCAGAGCGTCACTCACCGTGCCCGTGATGGCACCGGTCCAGTCGGCGCCGTAGGTGGTGTTGTTGACCGGGTAGGCGATAGTGACCGTCGGCGTAGTTGGGATAGTCGGGGGAGGAATGGTCCCCCAGGTGCCAGCCGTGATGGCCTGGCCGCTCGTGGTCGAGGTCGTGAACACGGCGTGAGCGCCGACGCCGACCAGGCCCAAGGCGGCCAGGCAGACAACCACGACGCGTGCAACCGAGCGGAGCTTCATGTCAGCATCGTCCAGTCATCCAGGCGAACCTGGGGCGAGAAAACCGCACGGCCCCTGGTTGATGCCAAGGGCCGTGCGTCCCCCTGCCCATAGCTGGGCACTCCCAAGGAGGGAGTCCTTTGGTGCGGTCCAAACGGGTGGGTAAGAACACCCGGCCTCGCAGAACCGCAACACCTTGTGGATAAGGCGTGCCCGGTCGTGGAGAAACGGTTTTGTACGGAACTGCTCGGACGCGGCCGAGGCGCACTCCGACCTGGGAGTGCTTCCCTCTGCGGTTAAAGGCTCACACCTCGCGACCTTGTTCAGGGCAACCGAAGGTTGAGACGTGCATCCCCCCGCATCCCCGCGACTGCTGACCTCGCTCATGCGGTGCCTCGCGGGCCGAACTCTGCACCATCGGCTCGGTCGGCGAATAGAGGCGAAGGTCCCGATTGTGCCAGTTGTTGTGTAACTACACGGGAGTAGTACGAGACGGGGGACGCCAGGCGAACCGCCAGAATCCATGAAGAGCCGCTTCGTGGCGGAAATGGCGCTTGTAAGCGATGAGCTGCTTGAGGTGCTAAGGCAGCACAGAACGCTATGGCCGGCGAGCACATCAGTTACGCCGACGTGCAGGGTCTTGGTATAAGCAGCCATTGACCATTCCGCAATGGCTGTCGCTTCATGAGACCTAAGAAGACACTCCGTTCCCGCTCACTTTGCTCGTAGGTGTGAACCACCGCGACTGTCGAGCGGGGACGGGTTCGCTACTCGCTCCAACCAGTCCAAGCGACCAGATAAGGACTGGGAATCAAAGCTTCCCTCGCTGCGCGAACCATCGCGCCATTGACTATTGATGTCAAGAGGCTTTGTCAGGCTTTGTGTCATATGCAGACATACTTCGCGCGAATGACAAGCGTGGGATTTGCCTCCTTTCAGTCCGACCTGTCAGGACAGGTGGGTCTGGCTTCAGGGCGTGCCGAAGCAGGCTGACTTGTCCGTACAGAACCTCAGGTGCGGGAGCGCATTGAGGTCGTTACCCTTAGAGGTCAGCAGAAACAACGGTTTCCAGCTTCTTGGCAGGGGGCACCGTTGTGAGTCCTAGGCAGCTATTAGCTATCGCCCCTGGCGTCGCGGACGCCGACCGGATTCGTGGATGGTTCCTCCGCAGTCAGGGTCGGTCTTAGGGACCGCCTTTCTTGCAGGAGAAGCGGCCTCCGAAATTGGCTTCACCGAAGTCACTTATTGCGTTCATCTGTTCACCCTTCGTGTTGAGTCTCCGTCCTCGGGACACCTGGGTGAGGACGTGCGCTGAACCGGTTCTTGAGATGAGGACAAGGTCGGGCGGCGGGAGAACCGAGGCTGGTTGCTGACGGAGTTCCGATCATGGCTTGTGCGTCGCCATTCGCGGTTAAGGGTCCGTCTCCTGTCGCGGAGCGCTCGATCCTGAATAGTTTGTATCCCCGGGGATCCGGCGGAGCTGCCGGGCGCAGGAGTTGTGGGAAGGGAGACCGGCGAATGTGTGAGGGCGGTGGGCTCGAGCGCCAGGTGCGGGAGTACTGGGATCGCGACGCGGCCACCTACGACCGTTCGGCGGGGCATGATCCGCGAACACAAGCAGAACTGGCAGTGTGGGCAGCAGCTCTGCGCAGGCTGCTTCCGCCTCCGCCGGCGCGCGTTCTCGACGCGGGAGCGGGAACGGGCTTCCTGAGTCTGTTGTTGGCTCGACAGGGTTACCGCGTCACGGCGCTGGACCTGGCGCCTGCGATGTTGGCACAGCTGAGCGCGAAGGCGCAGTGGCGCGGCCTCAGCGTGGAGATCGTCGAAGGCAATGCAGCCGCACCTCCCGGCGAGGGCTACGACGCTGTCGTGGAGCGCCACCTCGTGTGGACCCTGCCGGACCCCCGAGCGGCGCTCGAGGCTTGGCGCCGCGCCGCGCCGACAGGAACGCTCGTGCTCCTCGAGAGCATCTGGGGCCCGAACGCGGGTCCTTTGGATCAGCTGCGCTCTCGTGCCCGGATACTTCTCCGGCAACTGAGGAACCAACCGTCGGACCATCATGCGGAGTACGGGGCCGATCTGCGCTCCGAGCTCCCGTTCGGGTCGGGTACGACCCCTGAACTGCTGGTTGACCTCGTCGAGTCAACCGACTGGGGGCCGGCTCGAGTCGAGCGCCTCCGTGACGTTGAATGGGCGACCCGCGAGGCAATGGTGTCGCCGGTAGACCGGTTGTTGGGCGTTACGCCTCGCTTTGCCGTGACCGCTGGCTGACGGATTCGGCCAACGTGCGTCCTCGTGCGCGACCGGGATTCGGGAGTAGCCGGCATGCGGGAACATCGCGGCCGCTGCGACATGGGATGCAACACTGTCTACCACTCAGAGTGGTCAGATCAACCGCGCTAGGGTGTCAAGCATGAGGCGTGCGAAGTGCCTCGCCGTGGGCGCCATCGCGACGATCATGGTTTTGAGCCTTCCCGCGGTCGCGGCGATGGCCCGGCCGCGGACCGGTGGACCGAGCGCGCCCAGGACGATTACCGCGGCACCGGGCAAGTCCCTCGCCTCTACTACGACCACATTACCGCGCGTCCCGGCTAAAGCGGACCGGGTGCTGAAGCGTCTGCTGTCGGCGGTGGCTCTCATCACCGAGGACAACCAGAAGGCGGCGGCGTTGTCGGAGTTCTACGACCTCGAGAAGTGCAAGCTGGCCGCGGCGCAACGCGAGATCGCCGTCTTGGACCGCCGGATCCACGCCGCCGAACTCCGCGTGTCGGCGGCTGGTGCACGCCTGCGCCGTACCGCGATTCGCGCTTACGTCTCCGGTGAGCTCAACGAGGTCGGTACAGGGCTCGTTTCCGGCAGCGCGTCCGAGCGCGAGATGGCCGGGGTCTACACGGGTGTCGCGTTGAACCAACTGCGCCAAGCCGTCGGGAGCTACAAGGCGACGTCGAGCGCCGCCCGCGTTACCCGTGCCGCCGCCCTTCAGACCTTCCGGCAGATGGCCCGAACCTTGGCGAGCCTGACTTCCGTGCGCGCCAAGGCCCTGGCCCTCGTGCGCAAGGCGTCGGGCGAGTACACCTCGATCAGCCGACGACTGCTACGGCTTGTCGGGAGGAAGGAGTTCGCCCGGCTGTTCTCGCCAGCGCCCACCGGAAGCCCTTACAGAGGGCCGAACCGAGCCGGCACCGACGTGTCACACGTCGCCACACAGGCCGAGGGCCTGAGGGCCGCGAAGGTGGCGCGGGAGTTCCTCGGCGTTCCGTACGTGTTCGGAGGTGTCGGCAGGGCGGGCATCGACTGCTCGGGCCTGACGATGCGCGCCTGGGCGGCGGCGGGCTACCAGCTCGCACACTCGGCGACGCTGCAGTGGGAGGAGTCCCGTCCCGTGTCCCTGGGGCACCTTGAGCCCGGAGACCTGCTCTTCTACCACTTCGCCCACGACGGCACGAATGCCATATCCCACGTCGTCATGTACCTCGGGTCGGGCCCGTTCGGTGCCGAGACGGTGATCCAGGCGGCGGAGCCCGGGACGAACGTCGCCCTCGGCCCGATCTTCTTCAACGGCCTGGTCAGCGCCGGGCAGCCCTGAGCGGCGCGTCGGGGCCGCCTGGGTGTTACCAGTGCCCCCGGTGGACCACGTCACCCATCGCTCGCCGGCCACGACGTCTCGGTGACCCGGTCGGGACGGAGGTCCCGGTCGATTCGGCGTCGCCCTCGTAGCCGAGCGCGACGGCACCGATGACCCGCTTTCCTCCGGGCACGCCGAGTGCTTCGAGCAGCGGGCCGGGGTCTCGGTGCAGCTGGAAGAAGAGCGCCCCCAGTCCCTGGTCGGTGGCAGCGAGGAGCAGCAGCATGACCACGAAAGAGGCGTCCACGAGCCAGTACGGAACTGGCCAGCGCTCGGCCGGGAGTCCCGCGAGGCTCGAGCGGGCCTTGTCCGGCTCGGCGTAGCGGGCTACATAGGCGCCTGGGTCGCAGACCGGAAGGACGATCACCGGTGCCCGGAGTATGCCGGGCAGCATCCCGGGCCCGGCGAGGAACTCAGGGTCGCTGGTCATCTCGAAGAACTGCCTGGTGCGTGTGGGGCCCTCGAGCACGACGAGGTCGACCCCTTGGCTGAAGCCAGCCGATGGCCCGTGCGCGGCAACTCCCAGCACCCGGTCCAGGACCTCGGCTGGCACCGGCTCGTCCGAGAAGCTCCTCGCCATGCGTCGCCTGCGGACGACGTCATCGAGTTCCACTCGGCGGACGCTAACTGAGTACGGGGTCCTGACGCGGACCTTCGGCCGAAGCGGGACTGGGGGCTGAACGCGGACCGTCTCGGAAAGCTGATCGCACTGGTAGCGTTTGGTGACTCGGGAGCACCGAGGAAGAGGTGGGCTGGTGCCGAGCTTCAGGGACATGCTGAACCAGGTGAGACGCGACATCGTCGAGGTCGACCCCGCAAGCGCGGACGCCGTCTTCGACCGGGCGATCTTCCTCGATGTCCGCGAGGCGGACGAGTACGCCCAAGGGGCGGTGCCGGGAGCGCTCCACCTGCCCCGGGGCCTACTCGAGCTCCAGGTGGAAGGCCGGATACCCGACAAGACCAGCAAGATCATCGTCTACTGCGCAGGCGGCACACGGTCCGCTCTGGCCGCGCAGGCGCTCGGCCAGCTGGGCTACTCCGACGTCGCCTCGATGGCCGGTGGGTTCAACAGGTGGAAGGACGAGGGGCGCCAGTGGGTGGCCCCGAGGACGCTCGACACCGCACAACGCAACCGGTACCAGCGGCACCTGCTTCTTCCCGAGATCGGCGAGGCGGGCCAGCAGCGTCTCTTGGAGTCGAAGGTGCTCCTGTTGGGCGCAGGCGGACTCGGCTCGCCCGCAGCCCTGTACCTGGCCGCTGCCGGTGTGGGGACGATCGGGATCGTCGACATGGACGTCGTCGACTCGTCGAACCTGCAGCGCCAGATCCTGCACAATCTCGACCGGGTCGGCGAGCGCAAGGTCGACTCCGCGAAGAAGACGCTCACGGCCATGAACCCCGACGTGGAAGTGGTCACCTACGACGTCCGTCTCGGGGCGGACAACGTGCTCGAGATCATCGACTCCTACGAGGTGATCGTCGACGGGACGGACAACTTCCCGACCCGCTACCTCTTGAACGACGCATCGCTGGTGAAGAGAACCCCCGTCGTACACGGGTCGATATTCCGCTTCGAGGGCCAGGCGACGGTCTTCTACCCCTACCGGGGTCCCTGCTACCGCTGCGTCGTGCCCGAGCCACCGCCCGCGGAACTGGCGCCCTCGTGCGCGGAGGCCGGTGTGCTGGGAGTGCTGCCGGGGATCATCGGTTCCATCCAGGCCGTCGAGGCCATCAAGCTCCTGCTCGATCTGGGGGAACCCCTCGTCGGCCGTCTCCTCGCCTACGACGCCCTGGAGCAGACGTTCAGGACATTCAAGATCCGGCGGGACCCCGCCTGCCCCGCCTGTGGCGAGCACGCCGGCCAGATCGTCATCGCCGATTACGACGACCTGTGCATGCCGCACCCCACACAGGCGCCCCCGAGGCAGGTGCCCCGCCTCGGCATCGCCGGCTGAGGCTCGCAACCCCGGGCGGAGCTCTGGACCCGAGGTGACAACCTCGGCAGGCGAAACTTACGCTTGGCCTGTGGCGAGAGGAGAGACCGAGCGTCGGACCGACTCCGGCATCGAGATCCGTCGCCGCTACGCAGCCGACGACCTGGAGAGCTTCGACCCGTCGCGCGAGCTGGGAGAGCCGGGCGCCTACCCCTACACGCGAGGGGTGCAGCGCGACATGTACCGCGGCCGACTCTGGACGATGCGCCAGTACGCCGGCTACGGCACCGCCGAGGCGACCAACGAGCGCTTCAAGTTCCTGCTCGACGCTGGCCAGACCGGGCTGTCGTGCGCGTTCGACCTTCCCACCCAGATGGGCTACGACTCCGACCACCCGCGGGCCGAAGGCGAGGTCGGCAAGGTCGGCGTCGCCATCGACTCGATCGAGGACATGCGCGCCCTTCTGTCCGGGCTGCCCCTCGACAAGGTGTCGACCTCCATGACGATCAACGCCACAGGCGCGATACTGCTGCTGCTCTACGAGCTGGTGGCCTCCGAGCAAGGCGTGGCGCCGTCGTCCATCAGCGGCACGATCCAGAACGACATCTTGAAGGAGTACGTCGCCCGCGGCACCTACATCTACCCGCCGCGGCCCTCCATGCGCCTAGTGACGGACACCTTCGCCTACTGCGCCGAGCGGATCCCGGGCTGGAACACGATATCGATCTCCGGCTACCACATCCGCGAGGCGGGCTCGACAGCCGTCCAGGAGCTGGCTTTCACGCTCGCCAACGGGATCGCCTACGTCGAGGCAGCGCTCGATGCGGGCCTGGACGTAGACGCCTTCGGGCCGCGCCTCTCGTTCTTCTTCAACGCCCACAACGACCTGTTCCAGGAGGTCGCCAAGTACAGGGCGGCGCGCAGGATCTGGGCCCGGATCATGACCGAGCGCTTCGGCGCCCGTGAAGAAAGGTCCAAGCGCCTCCGCTTCCACACCCAGACCGGTGGTTCGACGCTCACGGCCCAGCAGAGCGACAACAACATCGTCCGCGTCGCGCTGCAGGCCCTTTCCGCGGTGCTGGGGGGCACCCAGAGCCTCCACACGAACAGCTTCGACGAGGCGATCGGGCTTCCTACAGAGCACGCCGCGAAGCTCGCCCTGCGCACCCAGCAGGTCATCGCCTTCGAGTCCGGCGTGACCGACACCGTCGACCCGCTGGCCGGTTCCTACTTCGTGGAGAGCCTCACCAACGAGGTTGAAAGCGCGGCGCTCGCCTACATCGCGCGCGTCGACGAGCTCGGCGGCGCGGTCGCCGCCATCGAGGCCGGCTTCATGCAGGACGAGATCGAGCAAGCCGCCTACGAGTACGCCAAGGCCGTCGAGTCGGGGGACGAGGTGGTCGTGGGCGTCAACAAGTTCGTCGAGGAGGACGCCCGCGAGCCAGAGGCGTTTCCCCTCGACCCGTCCTTGCAGGAGGCCCAGATCGAGCGGCTGCGGGCGCTTAGGGCATCGCGGGACCAGGCCGGTGTGGACGCCGCGATCGACGACGTGCGGGCGGCCGCGCGTGGCACACAGAACCTGCTCGTCCCGATGCGCGAGGCGTTGCAGCGACGCGCGACTCTCGGAGAGGTGTCAGACGCGCTGCGCGAGGTGTTCGGCGAGTACCGCCCGAACCGCTGACCCGGCCCCGAGGGCGCTCAGGCGTGCCGGTAGGCGGTCGCGCTCAGGCGCCGGCGCACCGCCTCGTCGCTCGCAAGGTCGATCGTGGTCCACGCCATGGCCACGGCTCCGTCGAGCACGGCACGGTCGGCCGCCGGGCTCGCGGCAGCCGCGGCGAACTCGGCCTGATGGTTGACCGCCGGGAACGAGTCGATCGAGATGAGCGGGTGGATCGAGGGGATCTCGAGCGACACGTTGCCCATGTCGGTCGAGGCTCTCATGGCTCCTGCGGCGTTCTCGGCGAAGACGCGGCCGATCGCCTCGGCGTTCCTGCGGTAGAGCGCAGCCATCTCCTCGTCGGTGACGAACTCCGAGTACCGCGGGCCCTGGGGCACTATCTCGAGGGAGGCGCCCGTCGCGAGCGCACCGGCCTCGAAACATCTCACGATCTTGTCCTCCCACTCCTTCAGGGCTTCCAGCGTCTCGGCCCGCACGTAGAACTTCGCCACGGCGAGAGCCGGCACGATGTTCGGGGCGGCGCCGCCGTAGGTGACGATCCCGTGGACCTGATCGCCGTGGCCCGCGTGCTGGCGGAGCAACCCGATCGCGACCTGGGCGATCGTGATCGCGTCCGCGGCGTTGACGCCCCGCTCGGGGAACGCCGACGCGTGCGCCTCCTTGCCGGTGTAGCGGACGTCGAAGTGGCTGACGGCGAGGCACGGCATGTGGTCGAGCTCGGTAGGCGCCGGGTGCACCATGAGGGCGGCGTTGACGCCGTCGAACCCGCCGCGCTGCATCATGAGGATCTTTCCCCCGCCGCCTTCTTCCGACGGCGTGCCGAGGACGCGGACGGTGATGCCGAGGTCGTCCGCAAGCGGTGCAAGCCCCAGAGCCGCACCGATCGCCGCCGACGCGATCACGTTGTGACCGCAGGCATGGCCGATCTCGGGCAGGGCGTCGTACTCGGCGCATATCGCGACCGTGAGCGGCCCGGTGCCGGCGCTCGCAGACAAGGCCGTCGGCAACCCGCAGACTCCTCGTTCGACGCTGAAGCCGCCCTCGCTCAGTGCCTCGGCGCACCAGGTCGACGCCCGCTCCTCCTCGAAGCCGAGCTCCGGGTGGTCGTGGATCATCCGCGAGAGCGCGATCAGCCGCTCGCCGGCGTCGACGATCTTGGTGCGGGCTTGTTGCTTGGCTGCTTCGGTCACCCCCGTCAACTTATGACCGCCACGACATCGCCCGCGCCGAGCGAGTCACCGACCGAGACGCGCAGCTCTCTCACGGTCCCCGCCCGGTCAGCCGTGATCGGGTTCTCCATCTTCATGGCCTCCAGCACGCATATGGTCTGGTCGGCCTCCACGACCTGTCCCTCGGTCACGAGCAACTTGATGATCGTCCCCTGCATCGGGACCGTGACCGTCCCGTCGTCCACGCTCAGCGGCATGGCCGCCGCACGCGAACGGGGAGCAGCAGGGGCTCGGGCGTGGCGCGGCACCGGCTGGCTGGTGGAGGTGTCGGGCACCCAGAGCCTCACCCGGTAGCGGCGCCCGTCGACCTCGGCGTCGACCTCCCGCACCACCATGTTCTCGCCGCCGTTCGGGCCGCCGTCGCCTTGAAGGGACGGCCCGTCCCAGGCCGGCGCCATCTCGATGCCGGAGAAGTCGAGGCGCTCCTCGAGCCATCGGGTCGAGTGGCGCGCTTCGACGAAGTCCTCGTGCGCGAGGACCGCCCGGATCGCCGGGCTCGTGGTCGCGACGCCCTCGACCTCCATCTCCGACAGCGCGCGCAACAACCTGCGGCGGGCGGTGTCCCGGTCCTGGCCCCAGGCGATGACCTTCGCGACGAGATTGTCGTAGTACTGGCTGACCGTGTCGCCGGACTCGAAGCCGGAGTCGGACCTCACGCCGAAACCCTCCGGAAGGCGGAGCCTCGTGATCTTCCCGGGGCTGGGCAGGAACCTGCCGTCGGACGGGTCCTCGGCGTTTATCCGCGCCTCGATGGCGTGCCCGCGGCTCAGAGAGTCGATCGCCTCCTGCGAGAGCGGGAGCGGCTCGCCCGCCGCGACGCGCAACTGCCACTCCACGAGGTCGAGCCCGGTCAACAGCTCCGTGACGGGGTGCTCCACCTGCAGTCGCGTGTTCATCTCGAGGAAGTAGAAGCTCCCGTCCTCGTACAAGAACTCGACGGTGCCGGCGCCCTGGTAACCGCACGCCCGGCAGATCTCGACCGAGGCGTCGCCCATGGCCCGGCGGAGCTCGTCGGAAAAGCCGGGGGCGGGGCTCTCCTCGACGAGCTTTTGGTGACGGCGTTGGCACGAACAGTCCCGCTCGCCCAGCCACACCGCGTTGCCGTGGCTGTCCGCGAACACCTGCATCTCGATGTGACGGGGCCAGGAGAGATAGCGCTCGAGGTAGACCTGCGCGTTCCCGAAGGCGGACTGCGCCTCACGCTGGGCGGCCTCCATGGCCGTGGCGGCGTCCGCGGCTTGGCTCACGACCCTCATCCCGCGGCCCCCGCCGCCGAACGCCGCCTTGATCGCGACCGGCCAGCCGTTCGCCTCGCCGAAGGCGATCACCTCGGCCGGGTCCGTGATCGGCTCGCTCAGGCCGGGAACGCTGGGCACGCCCGCGCGCTCCGCGGCGAGCCGGGCGCTGATCTTGTCGCCCATGGTCTCGATCGCGCCTGCAGGAGGGCCGACGAAGGTGGCGCCGGCGGCCGCCACCGCCCGGGCGAACGCGGCGTTCTCGGCGAGGAACCCGTATCCGGGATGCACCGCGTCGGCACCGCTGCGCTCGAGCGCACCCAGGATGGACTCGGTCACGAGGTAGCTCTCGGCCGCCGTCTGGCCACCGAGGGCGTAGGCCTCGTCGGCGAGACGGACGTGAAGGGAGTTGCTGTCGAGCTCGGAGTAGACGGCGACCGTCGCGATCCCGAGCTCGCGGCAGGTCCGGATGACCCTGACGGCGATCTCGCCCCGGTTCGCGATGAGCACCTTGTCGAACACCGGCCCTCCTTCCTAGCCTCGTGTCCCAATGGAGCAGGTGCCGCGAGCCGACGGACCACCCGTAGGGGAGTGCTCAGTCGAGCAGGCTACCCGCGAGCATCGTGGCGGCGATCCCCTCGTCGGGCAGGACGCCACCGGCGGGAGGCCCGTTCCTTTCGCCGTGCCGGAGCGCCTGCAGGTGGTCGATTCGACGAACCGGTACCTGGTCAGCCTCGTGGCTGCCGGACTGCCCGATGGCGCGGAGGTCCCCGAGGGCTATGCGGTGGTGGCCGATCACCAGAGCGAGGGGCGGGGGCGTCTCGGGAGGAGATGGGTGGCCCCTCCCGGCACCTCGGTGCTGTGCTCGATGCTGCTCAAGCCCGAGCTCCGGACCGAACAGCTTCATCTCGCCGCGTGGGCCGTGGCGCTCGCAGCCGTCCGGGCCTGCCGGACGTCGGCCGGGGTCGAGCTCTCATTGAAATGGCCCAACGACCTGGTCGCGGGGGCCGGGGTCGCCTGGGCCGCGCCGGAGCCCCGCCCGGTGGGCGCCGAGACGGGACGGAAGGTCGCCGGCGTCCTTTCCGAGGTGCTCGCGCCCCGCGCCGAGCACGACCCCGGCCGGAGCGGAGCCCGCAGGCCCCGGGGGATCGTCGTCGGCATCGGGATCAACGTGAACTGGCCCGCGGACTGGCCACCCGAGGACTCCACGGACCCGGACCTGGTCGCGATCGCGACCCGTGCCACGTCGTTGAACCGCATCGCAGGACGCCAGATCGACCGGGGCGCGCTCGTGGGGGAGCTGCTCGCCGCCACGGCCACCCTGAACGCGATGCTCGCCAGCCAGGAGGGACGTCACCGCCTCGCGTCCGAGTACCGCCTCGCCTGCGCGACGATCGGGCGGGAGGTCCGCGTCGAGCTCGTGGACGAGACCGTGAGCGGGAGGGCTCTCGACGTCGACGACGCCGGGTGCCTCCTCGTCTCCACGGGTGCCTGCATACGGACGATCTCCGCGGGTGACGTCGTCCACGTCCGCTGAGAGCCGGTCTCTCGCCGGTGCCCCCCTGCGGGCCAGCCGTCGTCCCGGCCTCGCGGCCGAGGCCGATTAACCTGAGCCGATCATGAAAATGCTCATCACAGGCGGCGCGGGCTTCATCGGCTCCAACTTCGTGCGGTACTGGGCCCAAGGCCACCCCGAGGACCAGCTGGTCGTGCTCGACGCCCTCACCTACGCCGGGGACCGACGCAGCATCGCCGAGCTCGAGGGCGAGGGCCGCGTGGTCTTCGTCCACGGTGACATCTGCGACCAGGCCCTCGTCTCGTCGACTCTCGAGCGCCACGGGATCGAGACGATCGTGCACTTCGCGGCCGAGTCGCACAACAGCCTGGCCATCTTGGACCCGGCCCGTTTCTTCAGGACCAACGTGCTCGGGACCCAGGCCCTCTGCGAGGCGGCCCGCCGAGGCGGGGTCGCGAGGTTCCACCACATCTCCACCTGCGAGGTCTACGGGGACCTCGCGCTCGACAGCGACGAGTCCTTCAGCGAGGAGTCCCCGTACCGGCCGCGCACCCCCTACAACGCCTCCAAGGCCGGTGCCGACCATGTCGTCAGGTCGTACATCGAGACCTTCGGCCTGCACGCGACCATCACGAACTGCTGCAACAACTACGGCCCTTACCAGTTCCCGGAGAAGGTCATCCCGCTGTTCGCCACGCGGGCACTCGAGGGCGAGACGCTGCCGCTGTACGCCTCGACGAAGAACCGGCGCGAGTGGCTGCACGTCGAGGACCACTGCCGCGCCGTCGACCTCGTCCTCACCCACGGCGTAGTCGGGGAGACCTACAACGTCGGCTCCGGCGAGGAGGCGAGCATCGAGCAGATCGCCGACGGCGTGCTTCAGGCGACGGGCCGTCCCGAGTCGCTGAAGACGATCGTCCCCGACCGCCCCGGGCACGACCGGCGCTACCTGCTCGATTCGACGAGGATCCGCACCCAGCTCGGCTGGCGGCCCCTGGTGGACTTCGAGTCGGGCCTCGAGGCGACCGTCGCCTGGTACCGCGACAACCGGTGGTGGTGGGAGCCCCTGATCGGACGTTCGCCGGTCGTCGAGTCGTCCTGGGCGGGCGCTCAGCCCGCCGAGCAGTCCTGAGGCCGGGCACCAGTGCGTGTCTTCGTGACCGGTGTGACCGGCCAGGTCGGCAGCGAGATCGTCGCCGAGCTGCACCGCCGCGCGGGACTACGCCGCCGCGGCCCGGTGCTCGACGTCATCGCCCCCGAGGAGAGCGTCCTCGACATCTGCGACCGCGACGCCGTGCTGGCCGCCATAGGCACCGTCGAGCCCGATGTCGTCATCCACCCGGCGGCATGGACGGCCGTCGACGCCTGCGAGTCCGATCCCGACCGCGCCTACCTGGTGAACTGCCTCGGCACCCGTTTTGTGGCCGAGGCGGCCCGCATCGTCGGGGCGCACCTTTGCTACTTGTCGACCGACTACGTCTTCGACGGCACCTCGCCCCGGCCGTACGTGGAGTGGGACGAGCCGAACCCGCTGTCGGTGTACGGGCGCTCCAAGCTCGGCGGCGAGCGTGAGCTGGACCCGGGCCACACCATCGTGCGAACCGCGTGGGTGAACGGCAGGACGGGCTACAACATGGTCAAGACGGTGCTGCGCCTGGCCGAACAAGGCGACACGCTGCGCTTCGTGGACGACCAGCGGGGGAGCCCGACCTCGGCGGCCGACCTTGCCAAGAGAGTGGTCGACCTCTCGCTCGGCAGGCATGCCGGAATCTTCCACGTGACCAACCAGGGCTCGACGACCTGGTACGGGTTCGCCCGCCTCGTCGTCGGCGTTGCCGGCTTCGACCCTGCAAGGGTCGAGCCGATCTCGACCGGCGAGCTCAGCCCGCCGCGTCCCGCACCCCGGCCCGCCAACTCCGTGCTCGACAACGCCGCCATGCGGCTTTCGGGCTGGGACCTGCTCCCCAGTTGGGAACAGGCGATCACGGGACTTGTCGCCGAGCTGACGGCCTGAGTTGGCGAAATCCGACATCTCCCAAAGAGTCGGGGCGGTCGTCGTCAACTACAACGCAGGCGAGGTGCTGGCCCGCTGCGTGGCGAGCCTCGAGCGCAACGGGGTCGCCGACATCGTCGTGGTGGACAACGGCTCGACCGACGGTTCGGACGCCCTGGCGCAAAGCCCGGAGCGCCCGTGCCGCCTGGTCCGCTCGCCACGCAACATCGGGTACGGCGCCGGTGCGAACCTGGGCGCGCGGTCGTGCCCACGCGAGCTCCTGTTCATCTGCAATCCCGACCTCGTAGCCGAGCCGGACGCCGTCGAACGCCTCACCGAGGCCCTCGACGCCCGTCCCGACGCAGCCGTGGCGGGCCCGATGCTGCTCGAGACCGACGGCTCGGTCTACCCCTCGGGCCGGACCTTCCCGAACCTCGGCGACGCGCTGGGGCACGGCTTCGTCGGGCTGTTCTGGCCCGACAACCCCTGGACGCGTCGTTACCGGCTCCTGGGCGACGAGCAGCACAGGGCGCGCGACGCCGACTGGGTCTCAGGTGCAGGCTTCCTCGTGCGGCGCGATGCCTTCGAGGCCGTCGGCGGCTTCGACGAGGCCTACTTCATGTACGTCGAGGACGTGGACCTCTGCTGGCGCCTGCACCGCGCCGGCTGGGGTGTCCTCTACGAGCCGTCGGCTCGGGTGGTCCACGAACAGGGGCGCTCGACGTCGCGCGATCCCTACAGGATGCTCGCCGCCCATCACCGGTCGATCCTGCGGTTCGCGGTCCGCTCGACCAAGGGACGCCGGCGGCTCCTGCTGCCGCTCGTCGCGGTCGCCCTCGGTGCCCGGCTCGTGCTCGCGTGCGGGGAGCGCTATGTCGGCACCCTCCGCTCGGTCCGCCGGCGGCCCCGGGCCAGTAGCGACTGAGGACGGCCCGATGGGCGTCTGCGCGCCCGGAGGACCACCGCGGAAAGATGACGATCCAGCCGGGACTAGAGTCGCGGCCCGTGCCCAGGAATTCCATCAGCCGCAGGGTCGCGCGAGCCGCAGCGATCGGCGGAAGCCGCAGTTACAGACAGCGCACGCCCATCGGGTGGTACTCGATGCTGCTGGCAGTCTGCGTCATCGGTCTCGGGCTGATCGTGTACAGCCGCCACGAGCGTCAGCAAGCGGCCTCGACCTCCTCGACGACGACCACCACCACCCAGGCCAACACGACGCCCCCGCTCTTGACCGACCACTGGCAGGTGGCGCTCTCGGTGGACATCTGCGGCCAGGTCGCGAACCTGCCGCGCAGCGCCGACCAGACCTCGGGCATCATCACCACCGGCAACGGCGTGGTCGACATCGAGCCCGAGAGGGCCGGTGCCGAGGCTGCCCAGTTCGAAGGCGCGAAGGCGACCCTCACCAAGTTCCTCTCGTCGGAGGGCGTTGGCCTGACGGCCAGCACACTCAGCCTCCCGAAGTCGCTGGGAAAGCTCGCGGGCACATACGACAGCACTCGCAAGTGCGGCACCAAGCCGGGTCGTGTGCAGGTGCTCATCTGGCCCTCACCGAGCTCCACCACGCCGTTCGCTTCCTCTGACCCCGTCGGGATCGGCTACGCCAACGGGGAGTTGTTCGCGCTGGCCTTCGTGCCCCAGGGCTCCACTGTCGCCAGGCCGTCGGCGAGCAAGCTGGTCGCGGCCTTCCTCAAGTCTCAGACGACCACGACGACGACCAGCACCTCCACCACGACTACGACCAGTGCCTCCACGACGACGACCAAGCCGGTGAGCACCACGACGACCAAGCCGGTGAGCAGCACGACCACAACTGGTTGATGGACGCCGTAGTCCTCGTCGGCGGCGAGGGAACCCGGCTTCGGCCGCTCACCTACGAGATCCCCAAGCAGATGCTGCCCGTGGTCGGCAGGCCGATGATCGTGCACGTGGTCGAGTGGCTCGACCGTCACGGCGTCGACCGGGCCGTGCTGTCGCTCGGCTACCGGGCCGACGCGTTCGTCGCGGCCTTCCCGACCAGCCGGCTCGAAGGCGTCGCACTCGAGTACGTGGTCGAGCCCGAACCGCTCGACACCGCGGGCGCCGTGAGGTTCGCGGCGGACAAGGCCGGAGTCAGCGACACCTTCCTCGTCTTGAACGGCGACGTGCTCACCGAAATAGACGCGTCCGGCCTCGTCGAGTTCCATCGCTCGCGCTCGGCGGAGGCCTCGATCGCATTGACGCCGGTCCCGGACCCGTCCAATTTCGGTGTCGTGCCGACCGATGAGACGGGGATGGTGACCGCCTTCATCGAAAAGCCGCCGGTGGACCAAGTTCCGACGAACCTCATAAATGCTGGGATATACGTCCTCGAGACCTCGGTCCTGGACCGGATCCCGAACGGGCGGCGGGTGTCGATCGAGCGCGAGACCTTCCCCGGGCTGGTCGCCGCAGGCGGGCTCTACGCACTCGCGTCGGACGCCTACTGGCTCGACACGGGCCGGCCGCACCAGTACCTCCAGGCGCAGCTCGACATCCTCTGGGGCCGTCGCGCGAACCTCCCTCCCGCGCCCGAGATCCGAGCCGGCGTCTTCGTGGACCCGAGCGCGCGAGTCGCCTGCCACCTCGGGCCGCACTGCTTTGTCGGCCCGGAGGCGTCGATCGCCGCTGGTGCCGTCGTCGAGGACACCGTCGTCTGCGAGGGCTCACGGATCGGGCCCGGTTGCGTGCTGCGTCGTTCCGTGCTGATGCCCGGGGCCGAGGTCCGCCGGGGCGCGACCGTGGAGGACAGCATCGTCGGCCCGCGCGCCGTGATCGGCGAGAACTGCCGTCTGAGCGGTATGACAATTGTCGGCGTCGGGGCCGAGCTGCCGGCCGAGTCGGTGCTCGACGGCTCGCACTATCCCTTGTCCTGAAGCTTTCGAGAGCGGAGGCGGACGCGATGCGCGCGATGGTGACCGGAGGTGCTGGGTTCATCGGGTCGAATCTCGTCGATCGCCTCTTGGCCGAGGGCCACGACGTCGACGTCGTCGACGACCTCTCGACCGGATCGCTCGCCAACCTGGCCGATGCCCGGGCATCGGACGGCAACTTGCGCTTTCACAACCTTGACGTCCGTTCCAGCGACCTCGTCGCCCTGGTGCGCCACCGCCGCCCGGAGGTGATCTTCCACCTGGCCGCACAGGCCGACGTCCGCGTCTCGGTCGAGCGGCCCGTGTTCGACGCCGAGGTCAACATCCTCGGCACGATCCAGGTGCTCGAGGGCGCTCGCGCGGCCGAGACGGGAAAGGTCGTCTTCGCGGCCTCGGGAGGCACCTTGTACGGCGAGCCGGACGCCGCCGACCTTCCCGTCGACGAGCACCAGCCGCACAGGCCGCTGTCGCCCTACGGCGTTTCGAAGAAGTCCGCCATCGACTACCTGGTCGCGTATCGTGAGCTGCACGGGATCGAGTTCACCGCCCTCGCGCTCGCGAACGTCTACGGTCCTCGCCAGGACCCGCACGGCGAGGCCGGCGTCGTCGCGATCTTCGCAGGCAACCTCGTCGCGGGCCGTCAGTGCGTCGTGTTCGGCGACGGGACCCAGACCCGCGACTACGTCTTCGTGGACGACGTCGTCGACGCCTTCGCACGCGCCGCGCGTCGCGGCGGTGGCCTGGTGATGAACATCGGCACAGGCCAGGAGACTTCGGTGTCGAAGCTGTACGAGATCGTCGCAAAGGCGTGCGGGAGCGACCTCAGAGCGCGACAGGCGCCGGCCCGGCCCGGCGAGGTGCAACGCAGCGCCCTCGACCCGAGGCGGGCGGGCCTGCATCTCGGCTGGAAGCCGTGGACCCCTCTCGGCAACGGGGTCGCGGCGGTCGTCGACCATGTCCGCCGGACCGCCTCGTGATAGCAGTCCTCTGCGGCGGGGTCGGCGCCGCCAGGATGCTCGCCGGGCTGCAGGCGGTCGTCGATCCGGGCGAGATCGTCGCCGTCGTCAACACCGGGGACGACACCGAGCTCCACGGCCTGTGCGTGAGCCCGGACCTCGACACGATCACCTACACGCTCGCCGGTGTCGTGAACCCGGCGACCGGGTGGGGTCTCAAGGACGAGACCTTCCGCGCCATGCAGGCCCTGGAGCGTTTCGGTGCCATCACCTGGTTCCGTCTCGGTGACGCGGACCTCGCGACCCACCTCTACCGCACGGGCAGGATGCGCGAGGGCGCGACGCTCTCCGAGGTCACAGGCGAGATCTCGCGGGCCTTCCGGCTCGGCGTGCGTCTCCTGCCTATGAGCGACGACCCGGTGCGGACCCGGCTGCGGCTCGAGGATGGCCAGGAAGTGGCCTTCCAGGACTACTTCGTGAGGCTGCGCCATTCGGTGGTCGTGGGCTCGGTGCGCTTCGACGGAGCCGAGCAGGCGGTCCCCGCGCCCGGCGTGCTCGAAGCGCTCGAGTCGGCCGAGCTCGTCGTGGTCGCACCTTCGAACCCGGTCGTGTCGATAGGGCCGATCCTCGCCGTTGCGGGTGTGTCGGACGTGCTGACGGCGCGCCGCCACTCGGTAGTGGCCGTGTCGCCGATCGTGGCGGGATCCGCTTTGAAGGGCCCGGCCGACCGGCTCCTCATCGAGCTCGGTGGAGAGGCGTCCGCGCCGGGCGTGGCCCGCTTCCTCAAGGCCTGTGTCGGCACGCTCGTGATCGACGAGGCCGACGAGGACTCCGCGGGCGAGGTCGAGCAAGCGGGCGTGAGGTGCGTGGTCGCGGCAACGGTCATGAGGACGCCGGAGGCGGCTGCGGGCCTCGCCCGCGCCGTGCTCGGCGCCACGGGCACGCTCGCGGGGCCGTCGGGCTCGGCGAGCGCCGCGCCCGATGCGTAGCGCCTGGCCGGCCCTTGGGTAGAGACTGCGCCAATGGCGGTCGGCGAGTCACTGCTCGTGCTGGGGGTGAAGGGCCTGGGCGAGATCGGCCCGGGCGAGGACCTGGCGGCGCTCATCGCCGAGCACGCGCCTTTGATCGACGGCGACGTGATCGTTGTCACCCAGAAGGTGGTGTCCAAGGCGGAAGGCCGGATGGTCCGGATCGATCCCTCCGATCCCGACGCCAAACGCCTCCTGGCAGAGTCCGAGTCGGTCCGCGTGCTGCGACGCAGGGGGGACCTGGTCGTGACCGAGACCCGGCACGGTTTCGTGTGCGCGAACTCGGGCGTCGACTTGTCCAACGTTGCCAACGGCTGGGCGTCGCTGCTTCCCGAGGATCCCGACCGCTCGGCACGCAGGCTGCGAGACGGCATCCGGGCGCGCACCGGCTTCGAGGTCGCCGTGGTCATCTCCGACACATTCGGCCGTGCCTGGCGGCGCGGCGTGACCGACGTCGCCATCGGTTGCGCGGGGATCCGCGCCGTGGTCGATCTTCGCGGGACGGCCGACGCCCTCGGCCGAGAGCTCGTCGCGACCGAGATCTGCGTCGTGGACGAGATCGCCGCCGCGGCCGAGCTCGTCATGGGAAAGGCGCGAGGCGTCCCGGTCGCTGTGGTGAGAGGTGTGGACGCCGCTTTGCTGGGGTCGGGGTCGGTCGCCGAAGAGGTGGTCCGGCCGCACGGGGAGGACCTGTTCCGTTGACGGCGTGGCGCCGGGGCACCGGTCCGCCCGCCTTGGCGAGGCGGCTTTGCCCGTGGTCGCGTTGAGCAGGCTCCGGGTCGCCTTCGACGTGTTGCCCCTGGCGGGCGCGCTCACCGGGGTCGGCCGCTTCTGCGGCGGTCTCGCCGGCGCTCTCCACGGCCGCGAGGACGTGGAGCTGCGCGGGTACGCGGTGGCCCGCGACGCCACCCGGGACACTGCTGCGGCCACAGGCGCGCTCGGGGTCCCGGTGCGGACCTGGCGGATCCCGACACGGCTCGCCAACGCCGTGTGGGCACGGGCGGACCTGCCCCCGATCGAATGGCTCACCGGGCCCGTGGACGTGGTGCACGGGACCAACTACGTCGTGCCCCCTTCACGTCACGCCGGTCGCGTCGTGACGGTCTACGACTTGACGGCGCTCCGGTTCCCGCAGTTGTGCGCGCCCGCCTCGTTGGCGTACCCGCCGCTCGTTCGCCGGGCCGTCGGACAGGGCGCCTTCGTCCACGTGCTCTCGGCCTTCGTGCGCGACGAGGTGCTCGAGCTGATCGGTGCCGCCGCCGAGCGCGTCCGGGTCGTGCCCGCCGGTCTCGAGGCCCCCCCGGGCGATGCCGCCGCCCGCTCGCCCGCGGCCACGCGGCGGCCCGGGCGCCAGGCGCCCTACCTCTTGGCGCTCGGCGCCGTCGAGCCGCGCAAGGACCTGCCCACGCTGGTGAGGGCGTTCGCGGAGCTCGCGCGCACACACGGGGACCTGGAGCTCGTCGTCGCCGGGCCCGACGGTTGGGGGGAGCCGGCCTTCGAAGAGGCGGTCGCCTCCTGCGGCCTCGGCCGGCGCGTCGTGCGCGTCGGCTACCTCGCAGAAGCCGAGCGGCGCTCGATGCTGGAGGGCGCCGTGGCGCTCGCGTACCCGTCGCTCTACGAGGGGTTCGGCTTCCCGCCCCTCGAGGCGATGGCGGCGGGGGTGCCTGTCGTCGCGACGGCCGCCGGCGCCGTCCCCGAGGTCGTGGGCGACGCGGCCGAGCTCGTGGCGCCGGGCGACCACGAGGCGATGGCGGCGGCGCTGGCGAGGGTCATCGACGACGCCGGCCTTCGCGCCAGGCTCGTGCGGGCCGGGCGCGCCCGTGCCGCGTCGTTCACCTGGGAGTCGGCGGCCACCTCGATGGTCGATCTCTACGGCGTGGCGGCACGCGACAGGCGGGCCAGTTGACGCCGCTCTCGGTGTCCTTGGCGGCCGAGCAGCTGAGACGGCGCGTCCCCGGAGGCATCGGCACCTACACCCGTGGCTTGTTGAAGGGGATCGGCGAGCTCGCCGCCGCCGACCGCCCGGCGATCACGATCGTCGCGAGCCGCCCACCCTCCCGGCCGGACCCGCTCGAGGCTCTGGGGTGCCCGGTCGTGTGCTCGCGGCTACCCGGCCCGCTCATGACGCGTGCATGGGACCTGGGGCTCGCCCGCGTCGGGCGGGGCAGTGACGTCGTGCACTCCGTGTCGCTGGCCTCACCGGTGCCCTCTTCGGGCGGACCGCTCGTGATCACGGTTCACGACGTCGCCTGGAGATCGATGCCGGATGCCTTTCCCCCAAGGGGCAGGCGGTGGCACGAGGCCGCCCTGAGACGCGCCTCCGCACGGGCCGCCATCGTCGTCGTCCCCTCCGAACAGACGGCCAGAGCGGTCCTCGGCGCCGGCGTGGGCATCGCCGCCGACCGGCTCGTGATCGTGAGCGAGGGCGCCGACCACCTCGGCGAGCCGGATTTCCCGGCGGCCCGGGCGTTGCTCGAGCGCCTCGGGGTCACCGGCCCGTACCTGCTCACCGTGAGCACCCTCGAGCCGCGGAAGAACCTCCGGCGCCTCCTCGAGGCATACGCCCTCGCAAGGCCGAAGCTGCCCGACGCCTGGCCGCTCGTGGTCGTGGGACCGACCGGGTGGGGAGCGTCGACGCCGGCCACGGCACCCGGGCCGCCGAGCGGCGTCGTGTTCGCGGGCGCGCTCGAGGGCGGCGCGCTGGCCGCGATGTACGCCGGTGCCCGCTGCTGCGCCTACGTCCCGATCGTGGAGGGCTTTGGGCTTCCCGTCGTCGAGTCGATGGCCCAGGGGACCCCGGTCGTCTCGAGCCCGGTCCCGAGCGCCGGCGGCGCGTCGCTCGAGGTCGACCCCACGGACGTGTCGTCGATCGCCGGGGGGCTCGTGGCCGCGGCCGACGACGGCGGGACGCGCAGCGCCCTTGTCGAAAGGGGCCTGGCGCGTGCCGCGGCGCTGCGATGGGTCGACACCGCGCGTGCGCACGTGGCGGTATGGGAGCGGGCCGTAACCGAGGGGCGGGAGCGGTGATGACCCCCGGTCCGCCAGGCGTCACCCTCGCGGTGGCGATGGACGTGAGCGCGGTGCCGGACCAGCCCGTCGGAGCCGGCCGCTACATCGTCGAGCTGGCGAGGGCCCTGGCCCGTCGTGACGACTGCCGGCTCACGCTGCTCGCCCGGCGTGACGACGGGGCGAGGTGGTCGCTCATCGCGCCCGGGGAGCGGGTCGTCGCGATAGCTCCTGCAAGCCGCCCTGCGCGCCTTGTCTACGAGCAGGCGCGCCTCGGCTCGGTGGTCGCCGGCCTCGGCACGCCACCGGTCCAAGTGCACCACGGCCCGCACTACACCATGCCCCGGCGTTCCAAGGTCCCCTGTGTCGTGACCATTCACGACCTCACCTTCTTCGATCACGCCGAGTGGCACGAGCAGAGCAAGGTGAGGTGGTTCCGCTCCGCCATGCGCTACTCGGTGGCGCACGCCGCCGCAATCGTCTGCGTGAGCGATATGACCGCGGCACGGCTCGGCGAGATCCTCTCCCCGCGATGTCCCGTGGTGGTTGTGCCCCACGGGCTGGACCACGCTCGTTTCGTCGCCGACGAGCCACGCCCCGGTGCCGACGGCGAAGTCCTGGAGCGCCTCGGCCTTCGCCGGCCGTACCTGCTGCACCTCGGGACCCTGGAGCCGCGCAAGGGCATCGCAGACCTGGTCGCAGCCTTCGACCGGATCGCCGGCGGCGACGAGGGGCTCGAGCTCGTCCTGGCCGGTGGCGCAGGCTGGAAGGTGGAGCCCGTGATGCGCTCGCTCGCCGCGGCGCGCTCGCGCGACCGGATCCGCCGGCTCGGCTACGTGGCGGACGCGGATGTCCCGGCGCTCCTACGCCGGGCCCGCGCGGTCGTCTACCCGTCGCTCGAGGAAGGCTTCGGCCTCCCGGCCCTCGAGGCGCTGGCGTGCGGCACGCCCCTCGTCACGACCTCGGGCACGCCGATGGCCGAGGTCGCCGGCGACGCCGCCCTGCTCGTGCCGCCGGGCGAGCCCCCTGCGCTCGCGGCGGCGATCGAGGTGGCGACCTCGGAGGAGCCCTCGGGCGACCGGGCCCGCCGCCGCGCCGACGGGTTGGCGATCGCGGCCCGCTACACCTGGGACGCCTGCGCCGAGGGTCACATGGCCGTGTACCGCACCGCGGCGAGGGCCTGACGGCGACCACGCTCACAACGCTTCGAACCTGCCGGGATCAACGGGGAATCCCCGGATAGGCAGGTAGCCTGAGCGCCGTGCGCGCGTACCTGACCGGTGGGACCGGCTTCGTCGGCGAATGGCTCCTGCGCCACCTCTCCGACGAGGGCGACACGGCCGTCGCCCCCGGTCCCGAAGTCGACGTGACCGACCCCGCTTTGATCGCAGCCGACCTCGAAGCGGCAGTGCCGGACGTGGTCTACCACCTCGCTGCGCTCACCCATGTCGGTCAGTCGTGGCGCGAGCCTGCCGAGACGTTCCGGGTCAACGCCATGGGCACCCTGAACCTCCTCGAGGCCGCCGCCGCTTGCGAGGTCCCGCCCGTGGTCGTGCTCGTCAGCTCGGCCGAGGTCTACGGCCCCGCCCCCGCCGCGGAGAAGCTGGACGAGCACGCCGAGCTTCGCCCTGTCACGCCCTATGCCGTGAGCAAGGTGGCCGCCGAGTTCCTCGGGCTGCAGGCGTACCTCGGCCGGGGCCTTCCCGTGGTGAGGGCCCGGGCGTTCAACCACGTGGGCCCGGGCCAGGTCGACGACTTCGTGGTCGCGGCGTTGGCACGGCGCATGGTCGAGGCCGAGCTGTGCAACGGCGGGACGGTGAAGGTCGGCAACCTCACGGCTTCCCGGGACTTCACCGACGTGCGCGACGTCGTGCGGGCCTACCGTCTCCTCGCGACCGACGGGGCTGCCGGCGAGGCCTACAACGTGTGCTCGGGCCGGGCGATCAGCATCGCCGACCTCGCGGCGCAGATGGCCGCGATGCTTTCCTGCGAGGTGAGCTTCGTTCAGGACCCTGAGCTCTTCCGCCCCGTCGAGGTCCCCGTGCTCGTTGGGGACGCGTCGAAGCTCGTGGCCGCCACAGGGTGGCGACCGACCATCGAGCTCGCGACGACCCTTTCGGACGTCCTCGACTACTGGCGCGGGCGGCTTTCCTGACTCAGGCGGAGAACCGCAGGACCCTGGTCCGCAGCTCGTCGCGCGTCTGGCGGACGATGGCCTGCGCCGGTTCGGGGAGCAGGCCCAGCACCGGCTCGATCGTCGAGTCGACGACCTTGATCACCTGGGTGACGGTCTCGTCGAGGTCGTGGCCCCGACCGGCGATCAGCTTTCGCGTGCAGGCGAGCTGTCGCCAGCGGACCTGGGCTTTCTGGAACTCGAGGACGCCCATGCCGATGGCCACGTAGGCAGCTTCCTTGGCGAGGTCCGCCAGGGCCTGCGCCACATCGGCCAAATCCTCTCGCTTGTCGGTCATGTCCCGCTCCTCCTGTCCAGCGTTCGCAGCCGCCCCTGGGGGCGCCAACCCAACGGCGCCCGGGGGCCATACGCTCACTAGTGTACTACAAACTGCTAACTATTGCAAGCGTAATCTAGGTTGCGCTCCCGGTTCCGGCCCCGCGTCCGCGGTAGCGTGGCGCCGATGCCGGAGGAGCAAGCCCCGCCGGTCGTCGCCGTGGTGGTCGCTTGCGACCCGGGTCCGTGGTTCGAGGAATGCTTGGAGGCGCTCGGCGCTCAGGACTACCCGAACCTCGACGTGCTCGTGGTGGACGCCGCGAGCCACGAGGAGCTGACGGCGCGTGTCGCAGCCGTGCTGCCGCGCGCCTTCATCTTTCGCCAGAGCGAGTCCAGTGGTTTCTCGGCGGCGGCGAACGAGGCGCTCGTGGCGGTCGAGGGCGCGTCGCACCTGTTGATCTGCCACGACGATGTGGCCCTTGCGCCCGACGCGGTCCGCTGCCTGGTCGGGGAGGCCTACCGGTCCAACGCCGGCATCGTCGGACCGAAGCTCGTCGAATGGAACGCCCCTGACCGCCTGTTGGAGGTGGGCCTCGGCGTCGACCGCTTCGGCGTGGCCGTCGAGCGGGTGGAGCGGGGCGAGCTCGACCAGGCTCAGCACGACGAGGGCCGGGAAGTCTTCGCCGTGCCGGGCGGCTGCATGCTGGTGCGTGCCGATCTCTTCAGGGCGCTGGGCGGTTTCGATCCCGACATAGAGCTGTTCGGTGAGGACGTCGACCTGTGCTGGCGTGCCCAGGTGGCGGGCGCGCGGGTCATCGTCGCCCCCTCGGCCCGTGCCCGGCACGTCCAGGTGGCCAGGTCGGGATCGAGGAACGTCGGCGACACGGCCATCCTGCGCCGCCGCCACGAGCTGCGCGCCGTTCTCAAGAACTACGACGGGCCGCGTCGCCTGGCCGTGGTGCTCGACCTCGCGGCCGGGTCGATCGCGGAGGCGACGGTCGCGATGTTGAGGGGTGAGCGCGAGCGCTACAAGCGCGTCGGGGACGCCTGGTGGTGGAACTGGCGCCACCGCAAGAGCCTCAGACGGGCCCGCAAGGCGCTTGCACGCGTTCGTCAGCGCCCCGACCGCGTTGTGGCGCGGATGTTGAGCCGTGGCGACAGGCGCACGGCCCTCGAGGCCAGTCCCGCCGGCTCGGCGTTCCCCGTCGCGCCGGTCGCGAGGAGGCTCGAGACCAGGTTCCAGGCAGACGAGGAGCTCGAGCCGGCGCGGATCGCCTCGAGTCGGAACGGGCCCGGCGTGCGGCGCGGCCTCGGCTGGGCGTGGCTGATCCTGGTCATCGTGGTCCTGTTCGGGATCCGCAACCTGTTGACGGGCCACTTGCCTCTGGTGGGCCAGCTGTTGCCCTTCCCACCTCCTGCCACGCTGCTGCGCGACTTCTTCGGCGGCTGGCAGGACGCCGGCTGGCAGACGACCGGGCCGGCTTCACCCGGTTTCGGCCTCGTGGGTGTGGCGGGAACGGTCCTGTTCGGCAGCACCGCGCAGGTGGAGAAGCTGCTCCTCCTCGGCCCCATCCTCGTCGGCGCCGTCGGGATGCACCGACTATTGCGGCCGCTCGGCTCGAACCGAGCCCGGCTGGCGGGCACGATCGCCTATCTCGGCCTCCCGCTCGTGTGGAACGGCATCGCGTCTGGTGACCTTCAGGCGCTGGTGACCTTCGCCGGGATGCCGTTCGTGATGTCGCGCATGTGCCGCGCAAGCCGGCTGGAGCCGTTCTCGTCGCCGGACGACCCGGACGGCTGGCGCGCCGTTGCGGCCGAGGTCGTCCCGTTCGGCCTGCTTCTCGCGTTCATGGCGGCCATGGCGCCCCCCTCGGTCGTGGCGGTCGTGTCGTTGTCGCTGGCGATCGTGCTCGGCTCGGCGGTAGCGGGCCGCTTGGCCGCGGTCGGCCGCTCGCTGGGCGTCACCGCAGGCGCGTTGGGCGTGGCCTTCATCTGCTGCCTGCCCTGGTCGATCACCTTCTTCCAGCCCGGCGCGAGGTGGAGCATCATCTCCGGCGCCGTGGGAGCGCGTGGCACTGCGGGCGGGGTGTTGCGCCTGCTCCGTTTCGCCTCGGGCCCGGTGGGTGCGGGCTGGCTCGTCTGGGGGATACCGCTCGGCGCCTGCTTCGTCCTGCTCGTGGCGCGTGATGCACGGCTCGACTGGGCGACGCGTTGGTGGGTCGCGGCCCTGTCCACGGTGGCGGTCGCCTACGCGGGCGCCGTGGGGTGGCTCGGCGCCGGCGGCGGCGCGACGCTGGTCCTGCTGGTTCCGGCTGCATGCTGTCTCGCGGGGGCCGTCGGGCTCGGCGTGGCCGCCTTCGAGGTCGACCTCGCGCGAAGCCGCTTCGGGTGGCGCCAGAATCTCAGCGCTGGAGCCACGATCTGCCTCGTCGTCGGGCTGTTCCCGACCATCGTCTCGTCGGTGGACGGCCGCTCGTCCCTCCCTTCGGTCGGCTACGAGCAGCTTCTCGGCTGGACCGCGCCGCAATCGGGCGCCAAGGGTTACGACGTGCTCTGGCTCGGTGATCCCGCCAGCGTGCCGGCGCCTTGTTGGCAGATAAGCCCAGGGCTCGCGTTCGCGGTGAGCGAGAACGGCCTGCCGGACGGCCGTCGCCTGTGGCCCAGCGCCGACCCCGGGGTCGGCGCCGTTGTCGAAGAGGACCTGATCAGCGCCGAGGCCGGGCTCACGGTCCGGCTCGGCGCCGAATTGGCGCGAGCAGGCATCCGTTACCTGATCCTCCCCGGCGGGATAGCCCCGGACCTGCCCGGTGTCCAGGTCCCGCCCTCGGCCCCGCCGCCGCCGGGCCTCGTACAGGCGCTCCAGGCCCAAGGCGATCTTCGCCAGCTCCCGACCGAGGCAGGCGTGGTCGCCTTCGAGGACGCCGCCTGGACAGTGGCCGACAGCCCACCGGCGGGCTCTGTCGTGGCGCTCGTGCGCACGGCCGGCGGGACCCCGGCGTGGCTGAGAGAGCTCGGCCTCGGCGTGGGCATGCTCGCCGTCGCTCTGGCTCTCTTGGACGGAGTCGCTCGCCGCCGCAAGCGTCGCCGTCTCACCCTGCCGAGCAAGGCCCCGCCGGGCGCTGGCGCCACCGTCGCGGACGACGCCGCGTCCGACGGCGGCGGGCCCTCTGCAGGCGAGAGCGCGCTCGACGACGCGCCGGATCGAGCCGGGCCCGCGTCCGAGCCGGAACCGAGCGCTCTGTGACGAGCGAAGCCGTCGGTCGCCACAGGCGTTCCTCCCGGGTGGACGAGCCCAGGCGCCGCGCCCTCCTCGCCGTCGCGCTCGGGGTCGCGCTGCTCGTGCTCGTCAACGTCTTCGTCCGCCAGCCGAGCGGGGGAGCCGCTGCCGGCGCGTTCGTGAGGCCGCCCACGCTTCCGGTGGTCGAGATGCACAAGCCGGGCGCCTGGCATTGCCCGGGACCGCTGCCTGTCGGCGCCGGCGTCGAGAGCTCGCGCATCTCGGTCGTGAACAGCGGGACTTCGCCGGCGGATCTCGTCGCGGTGGTGTCGCGGACGGGGCTCGCGAAGGGAGGGACCTCGAGCGGGGAGTGGACCTCGAGCGCGCCCGTCGATGTCGGTGCCGAGTCACAGGCGGTCCTGGCGTTGAGCACGAGCGGCCCGCCGGGATTCGCGGCGGTGTCGATCGAGACCGAGGAAGGCGGTATCGCCGTCGTCGAGCAGATCGTCGGCACGTCGATCACGGGCGGTCCGATCGTGCTCTCGTCCCCGTGCTCCCTCGCGGCCGCCGCCCAGGGCTACGTGCCCGCCGGCAGCACTTATGGCGGTTCGAACGTCCGGGTCTCGCTCTACAACCCCGATGCCACGCCGGCGGCGGTGAGCGTGAGCGTCTCGACCGGCACGACCACCACGTCGCCCCCGCCTTTCCAGGGGTTGGTGGTCCCGGCCACCGGCGTCGTGGTTCTCAATCTCCACCGTTGGATCTTCGAGCAGAGCTCCTTGGCGGTCACCGCGAGGGCCGTGAGCGGGGACATCGTCGTCGGGGCGCTCGAGCTGACCTCAGAGACGGTGAAGATGCCCTCGAAATCTGCGACGGGGCACGAGATCAACGAGGTCAGCGTCACGGGCAGCTCTTTGCTGGTCGGGCCCGACCACGGGCTCGGGCGGTGGTCGTTCGCCGCCGTGCAGTCGAGCAAAGGGGTGGCGAGCACTTACTCGGTCTACAACCCGGGTGCGAGACCGGTCGTGGTGAGCGTCGCCCCGCCCGGTCGGGCAGGGATCGCTGCCGCACTCACAGAGGACGTCCCCGCCGGGGGGATAGTCGACTTCGCGACTCCCGTCACGGGCAGAAGCGGCCTCGGAACGGCCTCGGTGGTCGTCTCCGCGCAACGCGGGGCGCCCATCGTCGTCGCCCGTCTCACCACCAGGTACAAGACCCACGACCTCGAGGCGGTCGACGCGACGCCGGGAACTGCAGGACCCCGCGACGAGTGGCTGGTGGCGGGAGGGTTGCTCACGTCGCACGTCGTTGACGTGGTAACCCTCGACGACCCAGGAACCGAGGGCGCGACGGTGACGCTGTTCGAGTTGACCCGCGGGGCCGCCGGCCCCGCCCGGCTCGACGTGGTCAGCCTGGTCGCCGGTTCGGACATGGATTTCAACCTCGGCTCGGTCTTGAGGTACGCCCCCTCTTTCGCGCTCCTGGTCTCATCGAGCGTCCCGATCCTCGTCGAGCAGCAGCTGATGTCCCGCGGCGGGCTGACATCTTCGACAGGAGGGATCCCCGTCCTCCCCTGAGCCGAGGGCCGCAGCCGGCCCGGCCGGGTCAGACCTCCGTGGGCGGGATGCCGCTCGAGGCGAGGCCAGGCGCCAACGCCGTCCCGGAGGGTGCCAAGGCGGTCCCGGATAGGGAAGGCGCGTAACGCTCGGTGGCGAGCTTCTCCTTGCCTTCCTCCCCGCCGTGCACGGGCTTGCCGTAGGCGGCGTCGACCAGCCGGCCGATCTCGGCTCCGTCGACCTTCTCGAACTCGAGCAAGGCCTGCGCGACGGCCTCTAGGCCGGCCCTGTGCTCCCGCAGCACGGCGGTCGCCCGAGCCTCCTGCTCCCTCAGGATCCTCGCGACCTCCTCGTCGACGACCCGACTCGTGTCCTCGGAGTAGTCCCGGGTGTGCATGAGGTCCTCACCGAGGAAGACCATGCCCTGCGATCCCCAGGCCATGGGCCCGACTCGCTCGGACATGCCCCACTCGCGGACCATCTTGCGCGCCAGCTCGGTGTTGCGCTGGAGGTCGTCGCTCGCCCCTGTCGAGAGGTCGCCGTAGACGAGCATCTCGGCCACGCGCCCGCCCATCCGCACGACGAGAGCGTCCTCGATGTACTCGCGGGGGTAGATGTGCTTTTCCTCGGTCGGAAGCTGCTGGGTGACCCCGAGCGCGAGGCCCGTCGGGATGATGCTCACCTTGAGGAGGGGGTCGGCGTGCGTCAGCACGTACGCCAGGACGGCGTGGCCGCCCTCGTGGTAGGCGACACGCGCCTTCTCGGGGTCGGAGAGCACCATGCTGTCACGGGGCTGGCCCATGAGGATCCGGTCCCGTGCGGCGTCGAAGTCGCGCATCTCGATGAACTGGCTCCCGCGCCTCACCGCGTGCAGGGCCGCCTCGTTGACCAGGTTGGCGAGGTCGGCACCCGACATCCCCGGAGTGCCGCGGGCGATGATCGACAGGTCCAGGTCGGGGCCCATCCGCTTGTCCCTGCAGTGCACCTGCAGGATCGGCAGGCGCTCGTCGAGGTCGGGCAGGGGAACGACGATCTGGCGGTCGAAGCGGCCCGGGCGCAGCAGCGCAGGGTCGAGGATGTCGGGCCGATTGGTCGCGGCCATGACGACGATGCCCTCGGCCACGTCGAAACCGTCCATTTCGTTCAGCATCTGGTTCAGCGTCTGTTCGCGCTCGTCGTGCCCGCCACCGAGGCCGGCACCGCGCTTGCGCCCGATCGAGTCGATCTCGTCGACGAAGATGATCGCCGGGGCCTGCTTGCGCGCCGTCTGGAAGAGGTCACGCACGCGGCTCGCGCCGACGCCTACGAACATCTCCATGAAGTCCGACCCGCTCACGGAGAGGAACGGGACGCCGGCCTCGCCGGCAACGGCGCGCGCCAGCAGCGTCTTGCCTGTGCCCGGGGGGCCGACGAGCAGCACGCCCTTGGGCACGCGGGCGCCGATCTCCTTGAAGCGGCCTGGAGACTTGAGGAAGTCGACGACTTCACTGATCTCCTGTTTGACGCCCTGATAGCCGGCAACGTCATCGAAGGTCGTACGCGGGCGTTCGGTCGTGTAGACCTTCGCCCTCGAGCGTCCTATCGACATGATCCCTGACATCTGGCCCTGCGCGCGGCGGCTCATCCACACGAAGAAGCCGATGATCAGGGCCACGGGAAGCAGGTAGATGAGGATCTCGCCGAGCGCGTCCGAGCTGGGGGAGGAGAACGTGTACTTGACGTTGGCCGCCTTCAGCGTGGCGTAGAACGAGTCGGGGAGCTGCACCGGGCCCGTCGTCGTGTAGCTCGTGCCGTTTGTGAGCGTGCCGGTGATGGCACCGGTCGAGTTGTTGAAGCTGGCGCTCTCGACCTGATGGGTCGCGAGGTCGTGTTGGAACAGCGAGAAACCGATGGCCTTGGCGCTGCTGCGACTGAACATGCCAGAGCCGATGAACAGAACGATCAGGACGACTGCGATGCCCGCGATCGCCCAGCGCCAGACCTGTTCCGAGCCCGAGGGGGTTCCCTGGCCCATCCTTCCCGGTCCGTTGCCCGGGCGCATGTCTTGAGGCTGACGACTCACGCAGAACATCGTAGGCGGCAGCGGCACATTGCCGGTTCGCGGGCGGCGGGGACGGCCCCTGCGGGTCACCTCCGGCCGAGTGGTCGGGTCTTCGGGCTTGACGACATAGTTCCTGCCGACGACGCTCGTCGCGTGAGAAGTCGCCGTTCGCGGGCCACCCCGGCCGTCACGGGCGCCTCCGATCGGGGCGGGACCGGGCCGGGCCGCGTCCCGTTCGGCAATCGGTTCGGCTTGCCCGAGGCCATGTTCGGGGTTGTGGCGGGCTTCGTCCTCGCGTTCTTGGCGGTGTCGGTCTACGTGTCGGTGTCACCGCACCCGCGGCACCCGAGCCAGTACGGCGAGGACGTCGTGAGCCTCATCGCACTCTGGGTCGGCCTCGTCGGCGCGGTTGTCGTCGCGTCCCGCATCGCGGCGCGAGACCGCCTGCGCGGGCGCGGGGACGGCGCGGAGAGCGCGGACGGCAAGGCAATGGGCAGCATCGTCCGGGACTACGGGCTCACGTTGCGGCCGTGGCCGGACATCCCCCTCGGGATCGTCGTCGGCGTGGCTTCCCAGTACCTGCTCGTCCCGGTGGTCGAGGCTCCGCTTCTGCCTTTCGTCCACCACCTCTACTCGCGCCTCGGCCACCCGGCACAAAGCCTCACGGGAGACGCCTTCGGGGCGGGACTGGTCGTGCTCGCCGTGCTCGTGTGTGTCGGCAGCCCCATCGTCGAGGAGCTGTTCTTCCGCGGCCTGCTCCTGCGATCACTGGTGGGCAGCTTCGAGCAGATCGGTCCGCGGCTCGGTCCCTGCCTCGCGATCGTCGTGACCGCGCTCGTGTTCGCGCTCGTGCACTTCGAGGCACTGCAGTTCCTCGGTCTTGCCGGCTTCGGCGTGGTGCTGGGCTACCTTGCGTGGCGCACGGGGCGGCTCGGGCCTTCGATCGTCGCCCACATGGCGTTCAACACGGTCACGATCATCGCCATCGTGGCCTCCCGATGAGTCCCGACTAGGCTCGCCTCGCCATGTCCCATGACCTTTCTCCATCAAACGGGCCGTCTTTCGACGACATCTTCAAGGCCTACGACGTCCGGGGCACGGTCCCCGGCGAGCTCAACGCCCGCGTCGCCTACGCGGTCGGCGTCGGGTTCGGCAGGTTCGTGCTCGCCCAAGTGCCTGCCGACAGGCGGGTCGTCGTCGCTCGTGACATCCGCGAGTCGGGTGTCGAGCTCAGCCGGGCGTTCAGCGCGGGCCTGCTCTCGGTCGGCCTCGGCGTGGTCGACATCGGCCTGGCCTCGACCGATCTCCTCTACTTCGCGTCCGGCAAGCTCGACCTTGCAGGCGCGATGCTCACGGCGTCGCACAACCCGCCGGAGTACAACGGCATAAAGCTCTGTCTCTCCGGGGCGCGGCCGGTCGGTCGTGACTCGGGCCTCGGGGATGTCCGTCGTGTCGCAGCCGAGGCGTACGCGACCGCGCCGGCCGACGGCGGTGTCGGACACGTCGAGGACGACCCCCGTGTGGCCCACCTCGGCCTGCTCAGCGAGTTCGCCGCCCACGTGCGCTCGTTCATCGACGTCGACAACCTCAGGCCCTTGAAGATCGTCGCCGACACGGCCAACGGCATGGGGGGCCTCATCGTCCCGGAGGTCTTCGCCGGCCTCCCCTTCGAGATCGAGATCCTCTTCGCCGAGCTGGACGGCACGTTCCCGAACCATCCGGCCAACCCGATCCAGGTCGAGAACCTGGCGGACCTGCGGTCGCGGATACTGGTCACCGGGAGCGACGTCGGCCTGGCCTTCGACGGTGACGCAGACCGCGTCTTCCTCGTCGACGAGAAAGCGGAGCCGGTCTCCGGATCGCTCACGACCGCGATCGTGAGTGCCGCCATGCTCGAGAAGTACCCCGGCTCGAAGATCCTCTACAACCTCATCTGCTCGCACGCTGTGCCCGAGGTCATCACCGAGCACGGCGGGATACCGATCCGCACTCGTGTCGGGCACTCGTTCATCAAGGCCGTGATGGCCGAGACCGGGGCGATCTTCGGCGGCGAGCATTCGGGTCACTACTACTTCCGCGAGAACTACCGCGCGGACTCGGGGATCATCGCGGCGCTCGTCGTGCTCGAGGCACTCTGCAAGGCCGGAGTCCCGCTCTCTGTGCTCAGGGTTCCCTTCGAGCGCTACTCGGACTCGGGCGAGATCAACACCGAGGTGAGCGACCCCGCCGCGCTCGTGGGCGAGGTGGCCGAGCACTACCGCGCCCTGGGCGCGGGGATCGACGACCTGGACGGGGTCACCGTTGACTTCGGCGACTGGTGGTTCAACGTGCGGCCCTCGAACACCGAGCCGCTCCTGCGGCTCAACCTGGAGGCGAAGACCGCGCCCGAACGCGACCGCCATCTCGAAGAGGTGCTCGGCGTCATCCACCAGCTTGCGGAGAGCCGGGCGGGATGACCAGAGTGGTCACGACGACGAAAGGGGCCCCGAATGGAGCTCGACCCGCAACTGCTCGCCCTTCTCGCTTGTCCTGAGGACAAGGGGCCGCTCCTCTACTTCCCCGACGAGGAGACGCTTTACAATCCCCGGCTGCACCGGCGCTACCGCATCGTGGACGGGATCCCCGTGATGCTCGTCGACGAATCCGAGACGGTCGGCGAAGACGAGCACGAGCGCCTCTTGGCCAAGGCCGCGGCAGAGGGGATCACCCCCAATTTCGACGCCGGCGAGGGTGCCGGCGGCGTCACGTCCACGTGAGCTGGGTATCGCCCGACAGCTTGGACATGCTCGGGGCGACCGCCGGGCTGCCCGAGCAACTGGAGGCCTCGGCGTCCGCTGCCGCGGACGTGACGGGTCTTCCCTCTCCCGTGGGCCTCGACGCGATCGTCGTGCTCGGGATGGGGGGAAGCGGTGTCGCCGGCGAGATCCTCCAGGCGATCGGCAAGGACCGGCTGCGCCTTCCGGTCGTGCTGGTCGGCGACTACTCGCTGCCGGCGTTCGTCGGACCGAGCACGCTCGTGTTCGCGGTGTCGTTCTCGGGGGAGACCGAGGAGACCCTCGAGGCGGCCGGGACAGCCCTGCGCCGTGGCGCAAGGCTCATAGCCGTCACGGGCGGGGGAAGCCTGGCCGAGCTCGCCGTCACCGCCGGGGCGCCCGTGTTCGGGACCTTGAAGGGGATCCCTCAACCACGCGCCGGGGTGGCCTCCACGACCGCGCCCCTTCTCGTCGCGCTGGAACGTCTCGGGCTGCTCGCGGGGATCACGCCTGAGATCGGCGCCGCGGTCGACCAGCTCAAGAGGCGCCGCGACACCCTCGTCGCCGGTGGCGGCACGGCCCACGAGATCGCCCGGCGGCTCGGTCGCACGATCCCCCTCGTTCAAGGAGCCAGCGGGATCGGCGCCGTGGCCGCGCGTCGGTGGAAGACCCAGCTGAACGAGAACGCCAAGTCCCCGGCTTTCTTCGCCGCGCAACCGGAGTGGTGCCACAACGAGATCTGCGGGTTCGGGCAGAACGGGGACGTGACCCGACAGGTCGTCACGATCGTCCTTCTGCGGAACGACTTCGAGCACCCGCAGGTGGAGCGCCGCTTCGGTCTCGTCAAGGAGCTCGTGGGGGAAGCCGTCGCATCGGTGGTCGAAGTGCGCGCCGAAGGACCGGGAGCGCTCGCGCAGCTCTTCGACCTGTTCATGATCGGCGACTTCGTGTCGTTGCACGTCGCATCGCGCGAGGGGATCGACCCCGGGCCCGTCCCGGTGCTCGTCGAGGTGAAGCGGTACCTCGCAGCCGCCAGGCAGCAGGCGCCTGGATAGGGCTGCACATGACCGGCGGACCGAACAGCGGGGACGTCGCGGACCGGAGCCTCGCGGGCCTCGGCCGCCAGAGGATCTCCTGGGCGGACGGCGACATGCCCGTGCTCAGGTCTATCCGCGAGAGGTTCGAGCACGAGCGTCCGCTCGAGGGTCTCGTCGTCGGAGCCTGTCTGCACGTGACGGCCGAGACCGCGAATCTGCTGAAGACCCTGAAAGCCGGCGGCGCGACCGTGCTCGCCTGCGCGTCGAACCCTCTCTCGATCCAGGACGACGTGGCCGCCTGCCTCGTCGCCGACGAGGCCATCGCGACCTTCGCGGTCAAAGGCGAGAACCGGGAGCGCTACTTGAGCCACATCGACGCGGTGCTCGACGGTCATCCGCGCCTGACCATGGACGACGGGTGCGACCTTGTCTCCCGCCTCCACCAGCTCCGCCCGTACCAGCTCGCAGAAGTGATCGGCGGCACCGAGGACACGACGACCGGCGTGATCCGCCTCCGGGCCATGGAGGCGGCCGGGGTACTGGCCTACCCGATCGTCGCGGTCAACGACGCGGAGACCAAGCGCCTCTTCGACAACCGCTACGGGACAGGCCAGTCCACCCTCGACGGCATCGTCCGCGCCACGAACATCCTCGTCGCCGGCAAGCGTTTCGTCGTCGCCGGCTACGGCCCGTGCGGCAAGGGGGTGGCGGAGAGGGCGAGGGGCCTTGGCGCGCTCGTCACCATCACCGAGATCGACCCCCTGCGCGCGCTGGAGGCGGTCATGGACGGCTTCCGGGTCCAGCCGATGGCGGTGGCCGCCCGCGAGGGCGAGGTGTTCGTGACCGTCACGGGCAACACCCAGGTGCTGCGCGCCGAGCACTTTGCTTTGATGCGCGACGGCGCGATCGTGGCGAACGCCGGCCATTTCGACGTCGAGATCGACCTCGTGGCCCTCGAGGCGATGGCCGAGGGCAGGCGGCGGACCGCGCGACCGATGGTCGAGGAGTTCACCTTGAGGGCGCCTGGCGGCGCGCCCCGGCGGATCCTGCTCCTCGCGGAGGGCCGCCTCGTGAACCTGAGCGCAGCCGAGGGACATCCGGCGGCGGTCATGGACATCTCGTTCGCCAACCATGCCCTCGCGGCCGAGTGGCTGGCCCGCGACCGCGGCAAGCTGGCCAACCGCGTTCACGGGGTGCCCGCGGTCCTCGACGCCGAGATCGCGAGGCTGAAGCTGGAGACGATGGGAACCGTCATGGACGAGGTCACCGATCACCAGCGCGCCTACCTGGCCTCCTGGATGCCCGGGACATGAGTGCCCGGTCGCCTGCAGCGGGTGTCGGCCGGCACGAGCAGGCCGAAGCGTAGACTTGCGGCGATGGGCTGCGCGGGTCTGTGGTTGCAAGTCGATGCCAGTCGCAGGCGAAACGACCCACGTAAGGCGACTCGTGGTCGCTGAGCATGGTGCGGTTTAGATGTAAGTCCTGCCCTGTGCGGTACCGGTTGGCGGTGCCCACGGGAGAAGGGACCAACTGTGAGCTCGAGGTGTGAACGGGGCGGCACCAGCTGGCCTAGACCACCAGACACGGGACACCCTCAGCAGGCGAGTGTGGGGTCAAAGACCAGGTCAGCCGCGCGTGCCCGTCACCGTTCAGCCGTCCCTGATGGTAAAGGAGCTGCTCCATGGAGATCACGGTGCATACCCGCCATTTGGACATCCCGGCAGGGCTTCGCGAGACCGCAGTTGAAAAGGCACAGCACCTCGAGCGTTTCCTCGAGGGGACCCAGCGGGCGGACATCGTCTTCTCGCGCGACCACGCGGCACGCGACGATGGACACGTGACCTGCGAGATCTCCGTGGTGGCCCGTGGGCGTGTCGTACGAGTCCGTTCGAGCGGCCATCTGGCGAACACTGCACTGGAGGCGGCCATCGCCAAGGAGACTCAACGGCTGACGCGGATGCAGGACCGCCTCGTGCAACGCTCCCGTCCCCGTCACGGCGTGGTGGGGCAGCGATCGACGGAGCTCGCCGACTGATAGACCTCCGAACCCCCGAGACGCCCCGCGTCGCGATCGTGGGTGCGACCGGCACCGGCAAGACGGCCCTCGCGCTAGAGCTGGCCCGGTCGTCGCCGGACTGCTACGAGCTCGTCTCGGTCGATGCCATGGCGGTCTACCGGGAGCTCGACCTCGGCACCGCCAAGCCGACGCGCGCCGAGCAGGCGGCGGTGTGCTGGCACCTCATCGACATCGTCGATCCTTCCGAGGAGTTCTCCGTCGCCGCCTTCCAGACCGAGGCGCGCCGCGCGCTCTCGGGGATCGAAGATCGCGGGCACGTGCCGCTGCTCGTGGGAGGCACCGGCCTTTACCACCGCGCCATCCTGGACGGCCTCGACATACCGGGCCGCTTCCCGCGCCAAGCGGCCGAGCTCGAGCACCGGGCCGATCAGCCCGGCGGTCTCGAGGAGTTGTTCGGGCGCCTCTGCGAGCTCGACCCGGTCGCGGCGAGCCGTGTCGAGCCGGGCAACCGCCGCAGGATCGTCCGGGCGCTCGAGGTCACGCTCGGAAGCGGGCGGCCATTCTCCTCGTTCGGGCCCGGCCTGATCGCGTACCCGCCCACCGGCTCGACGATCGTCGGCCTAGAGCGGTGTCGTTCCGAGCTCGATCGCAGGCTCGCCGAGCGCTTCGAGGACCAGCTCGCCCGCGGGTTGCTCGAGGAGGTCCGGGCACTTTCCGCACGGCCGGCCGGGTTGTCCCGCACGGCCCGTCAGGCGATCGGCTACCGGGAGCTCCTTCGCCACGTCGAAGAGGGCATCCCTTTGGAACTGGCGAAGGCCGAAGCCGTCCGCCGGCTGCGGGCGTTCGCCCGCCGCCAGGAGGCCTGGTTCAGGCGCGACCCGCGTGTGGTCTGGATGGCGGCCGACCGGGGCGATCTGTGCGACGCGGTCCGTGCCCGTCTCGGCGGCACCGCCACCGCCGAGGCCGTGCGACACTGATGGTCGTGCTGACGTTGGTCAAGTACCACGGCTTGGGGAACGACTTCCTTGTCGCGCTCGACGCGGGAGACCTCGACGCGGCCGCCGCTGCGCGCGCCACGAAGGCGCCGGCCGGGCCTGGCGCCCCGGGTGCGACCGCCGGACCGGATCATGTCGGCGAGCTCGCGCGGGCGCTTTGCGACCGCCACACAGGTGTCGGGGCCGACGGGCTCCTCGTGCTGCGGGCCGCTGTCTCGGGTGGCGACGTCCGCATGGAGCTGCGCAACGCGGATGGGGGACGTGCCGAGACGAGCGGCAACGGCCTGCGCTGCCTGGCCCTCGCGGCCATCGAGGCCGGGCTGGTGCCCGGTCCCGAGCTCGTCATCGAGACCGACGCCGGTGTTCGCCGGGCCGTCCTGCGGCGCCGCGACGAGCTCGGTTCCGCCGACGTCTCGGTCGAGATGGGCTGCATTCGGGTCCGGCCGCTGAGCCCGGTCGCGGACGGGTCCCTCCCGGGCTCGGGCGCGGAACCGTGGCCCGCCTGGTTCGTGGACGCCGGCAACCCTCACCTCGTCCTGCTCGCGCCCTCGCTGGAGGGCGTCGCGATCACGGCAGTCGGCCCGGTGCTCGAGCACATGCGGACCGGCGGGCAGAACGTGGAGATCGCGACCTGCGGGCCCGGTGGCAGTGAGTTGGCGCTGGTCGTCTGGGAGCGCGGCTCCGGGGCCACCCTTGCCTGCGGGAGCGGCAGCGTGGCCGCGGCCGCGGCCCTCCATTCGGCCGGGATCTCGGCCGACCGGGTGCTGGTCCACAACCCGGGCGGGACCGCCGAGGTGATCCTTGCGGGGGACGACCCCCTCGCCGTGACGGCGACGCTCGCCGGCCCGGTCGGGCGCGTGGCCCGCATCCAGGTCGAGCCCGTCGCGCTCGGCCGGCCGGGAGCGGCCGGGGTCTCGGTCTGAGATGGTGACCACCACCCTTATCGACCGGAGGTTCCGGGAGAAGATCGTGCTCGTCGGGATGGTCACGTGGCCGCGGACGGTGGAGGAGGTCGAGGCGAGCCTCGACGAGCTCGCCCTGCTCGTCGACACCGCCGGAGCCGACGAAGCGGCCCGCGTCGTGCAGCGGCGTGAGGCCGTGGACCCCGCGACCTACATCGGCCGGGGCAAGGCGGAGGAGCTCCGCAGGATCAGCGAGGCCGTGGACGCCGACACGGTCGTCTTCGACGACGAGCTCACGCCCGCCCAGCAGAGGAACCTCGAGAGGATCCTCGGCAGGACCGCCATCGACCGGACCGCGGTCATCCTCGACATATTCGCCCAGAACGCCCATACCCAGGAGGGCCGTGCGCAGGTCGAGCTGGCCCTGAGCAAGTACCGGCTGCCGCGACTTAGAGGCATGGGCCTCGTGCTCTCCCAGCAGGCCGGTGGCATCGGGACGAGGGGCCCAGGAGAGACACAGCTCGAGGTCGATCGCCGGCGGATCATGCGCCGCATCCGCAAGCTCGAGGTCGAGCTCCGGGATCTCGAGTCCACGCGCCGGACCCAGCGCAAGGCGCGAAGGCGAGGGGCGCTGCGGACGGTGTCGCTCGTCGGCTACACCAACGCCGGCAAGTCCAGCCTGCTCAACGTCTTCACCGATGCCGGCGTGCTCGTCGAGGACAAGCTCTTTTCCACCCTCGATCCCCGGACCCGGCGACTCGACCTGCCCGGCGGCGAGTCGGTGCTGTGCTCCGACACCGTAGGTTTCGTGCGCAAGCTGCCCCACCAGCTGGTGGACGCCTTTCACGCCACGCTGGAGGTCGTCGGGTCCTCCGACCTTCTCGTCCACGTCGTGGACGCGTCCGCGGCCGACCCGCCCGCGCAGATCGAAGCGGTCCGTGCCGTCCTGACCGAGATCGGCGCCGGCGAGGTCCCCGAGCTCCTGGCCTTCAACAAGGCCGATCTGGACCGGCGCAAGGCGGGACGGCTCATGGCCGCGCACCCCGGCTCTGTGGCGTGCTCGGCGCTCACCGGCCGAGGCGTGCCGGAGCTGCTGGGAGCCATCGGGGATCAGCTCAGGATCGCGGATCACCTGGTGGAGCTCGCCGTGCCCGTGGCACGCGGCGACGTCGTCGCTGCGATCCATCGCGAGGGCGAGGTTGTCGACGAGCGCTACGAGGGCGAGCGCGTGCTCGTGACGGCTCGCCTGGACGAGCGCGGTGCCCGCCGTTACGCCGAGTTCGTCCTGGAATGACGGGCTCCCGGTGACCGGCGGCGGGGCTTTGTCGGGCGCGGGGGCCGGTTTCGTGCCGCCTGTGTACCCCTACGACAAGCTGGCCGAGATCGCCGAGCTCGCGCGGTGCCACCAGGGCGGTGCCGTCGACTTGTCGATCGGCACTCCCTGCGACCCTCCTCCCGCCCGCGTCCTCGAGGCGCTCGCAGGTTCGGGAACCGAGCGCGGGTACCCGTCGTCGATGGGGACGGCGGAGTACCGCGAGGCCGCCCTGGCGTGGATGTCCCGCAGGTTCGGGGTCGAATCCGCCGGGTTGGCAGTGGCGGCCTGCGTCGGGACCAAAGAGCTCGTCGCCGGCGTTCCCCACTGGCTGCGCCTCAGAACGCCCGCGCGCGACACCGTGCTGTGCCCTCTGCTCGCCTACCCGACCTACGAGATGGGCGCGACCCTCGCCGGGTGCCGTGCGGTCGCCGTGGCGACGCGGCCGGACGGGACGATGGAGCTGTCGTCGATCTCGCCGGACGACGCGGCCCGGGCACTGTGCCTTTGGGTCAACAGCCCTGGCAACCCCGCAGGCCAGCTCGAGGACCTGGAGGCGGTGGCGGGCTGGGGACGCTCACACGGCGTACCGGTCTTCTCCGACGAGTGCTACGTCGAGTTCACCTGGGCGGGGCCTGCCCACACGATCCTCGAGCACGGCCGAGAAGGCGTCGTCGCGGTCCACTCGCTGTCGAAACGCTCGAACCTCGCTGGGCTGCGGGCCGGCTTTTACGCCGGCGACGCGGATCTCGTCGGGTACCTGTCGCGCCTGCGCCAGCATGCAGGGTTCATGGTCCCGGGTCCCGTGCAGCACGCCGGTGCCGTGGCGCTCGGAGATGACTCGCACGTCGACAGGCAGAGGGCGATCTACCTCGAGCGGCTGGAGCGCGTGTCCGAGACGCTGAACAGCGCCGGGATCGGGGCCGGCATCCCTGCCGGGTCTTTCTACCTCTGGGTGGCCGCTCCCGATGGTCTCGCGCCGCCCCAGGCCGGGGGCGAAGCGAACCCGGCCTGGGCGCTTACGAGGTGGCTCGCCGTGCGCGGTGGCGTCCTGGTCGCCCCTGGCGACACCTACGGGCCGGCCGGGGCCGACCACGTCCGGATCGCCATGGTGCAGCCGGACGACCGGCTCGAGCTCGTCGCCCGCAGGCTCGGGGCCGCAAGGACCAGTTGAGCGATCGCGGGTTTGCGAACCCGGTTCCGAGCCGGGGCGCGCCGAACGGATAACCTCGAAACGATGGACAACCTCAGCTCCGCGGTGGACGAGCTGTGGGAGCGCCGCGAGCAGCTCTCTCCCGCTGACTCCGACGCGCTCGAGGTTGTCGACAAGGCGATCGACCTCCTCGACCGGGGCGAGGTCCGGGTCGCCGAGATCGACCCCGAGACCGACGAGGTCGTGGTTCACGAATGGCTGAGGCAGGCCATTCTGCTGCTGTTCATCCTCTCCGGGGTGAAGACAGTCGAGTACGGGCCGTTCGAGTACACCGACAAGCTGGCCCTGAAGCACGGCCTGCAGGCCGCAGGGGTGCGCGCGGTCCCGGGCGCCTCGGCCCGGCGCGGCGCGTTCCTGGGACGCGGCGTCGTGCTGATGCCGAGCTATGTGAACATCGGTGCGCGCGTGGGGGCCGCCACGATGGTCGACACCTGGGCGACGGTCGGGTCTTGTGCGCAGGTGGGAGAACGGGTTCATCTCTCAGGGGGTGTCGGGATCGGCGGGGTCCTCGAGCCCCCCAACGCCCGCCCGGTGGTCATCGAGGACGACGTGCTCATCGGAAGCCGGTCGATGGTCACCCAGGGCGCGCGCGTCGGCCGGGGGGCCGTGCTGGGGGAGGGGACGATTCTCAACCCGTCCATCCCAGTGTTCGACGCCTGGTCGGGTGACGAGCTCGGACGCGGGTACGTGCCACCTTGGAGCGTCGCTGTCAGCGCGATGAGACGCCGGCGCTACCCCTCGGGCGAGTTCTTCCTGCCGTGCGTGCTCGTCGTCCGCAAGCTCACGCCCGGCGAGCGCCACGACAAGGCCATGCTGAACGAGATCCTCCGCGAGCACGGGACCTCTGCGTGAGCCCCCCGGCCGCCGCCCTGCTCGAGCTGACCGCAGAGCTCGTCGAGATCCCGTCGGTCAGCCACAACGAGGACCAGGCTGCCGCCTTCGTGGTCGCGACGCTCAGCGGCGTCGACCACCTGGTGACCACCCGGATAGGCAACAACGTCGTCTCGCGAACCTCGTTCAACCGCCCCCGGCGGCTCCTCATAGCCGGTCACCTCGACACGGTGCCGCCGAACGGGAACGAACATGCGGTCATAGAGGGCGACCGCTGCTCGGGGCTGGGATCCGCGGACATGAAGGGCGGGGTCGCCGTGATGATCGAGCTCGCCAAGCGCGTCGTGGCACCCGCGGTCGACTTGACCTGCGTTTGGTACGCGTGCGAGGAGGTCGAGCAGCGTCACTCGGGCCTCATCGAGATCGAGCACGCCGACCCGGGTCTCCTCGCCGCCGACGCGGCGGTGCTCGCCGAGCCCACCTCCGGAGTCGTCGAGGCGGGCTGTCAGGGCGTGCTGCGCATCGCCGTGCGCCTGGGCGGAGAGAGGGCGCACACAGCGAGGTCCTGGATGGGCGTGAACGCGATCCACCGCCTAGGCCTGGTCCTCGACCTCGTCGACGGGTTCGACGAGCGCAATCCCGCCCTCGACGGCTGCGAGTACCGCGAGTCCCTGCAGGCGGTCCGGGTCGACGGCGGCATCGCGAACAACGTCGTGCCGGACGAGGTGAGGCTCGTCCTGAACCACCGTTATGCCCCTGATCGCACCAAGGAAGAGGCCTTCCAGGCGATATGCGAGCTCCTTTCCCCCGTGATCGACACGCGACTGGGCGACAGCGTCCATCTCGAGGACTTCGCGTTGGCGGCGGCGCCCAACCTCGATCATCCGTTGCTCGCCGCGCTGGTCGCCGCCAGCGGGAGCGCGCCGCGGGCCAAGCTCGGGTGGACCGACGTGAGCTTCTTCAGCGCCAGGGGAGTGCCGGCCGCGAACTTCGGGCCCGGTAATCCGCAGCTGGCCCACACCGCCGGTGAGTGGGTCGGTCGCGACGACCTCGAACTGGTCCTGTCGACTCTCGAGAAGCTGGTCTCGAGCGAGGTCTGAGCGTCGTCAGGCGCCCGTCCAGCTCACAGGCGCCGTAGAACGGTGACGACCTTGCCGTAGATCACGACCTGATCGGCGGCGAGCTCGATCTCGGAGTAGGCGGGGTTCGCCGGGGCGAGCACGACCTTCCCGCGCCGCTTGCGGAGCGTCTTCACCGTCGCCTCGTCTTCCCCGATGGCGGCCACGACTATGTCGCCGGATTCGGCGTCGGGCTGTCGGCGCACCACCACGAAGTCGCCGTCGAGGATGCCGGCGTCGATCATCGACTCGCCGCGGACCTTCAGCATGAACAGCTCGCCGGATCCCGTGAAGTCCTGGGGTATGGGGAGAAGCTCCTCGACCGATTCCTCCGCCAGCACTCCGGTACCTGCCGCGACGTGACCGACCAATGGGACGTGGGCCACCGGCCGCACTCGGATCGCGGCGCCGGAGGACGGCTCCCAGCTCACGATGATCGCTCTCGGCTTGGTCGGGTCCCTTTGAAGATAGCCCTCGCGCTGGAGCACCTGCAGGTGGGAGTGGACCGTGGACGGCGAGGTGAGGCCGACCGCTTCACCGATCTCGCGGACCGAGGGTGGATAGCCCCGTTCGCGGATCTGCTCCGCAATGAATTCGAGGATCCTGCGCCGCTTTCCCGCCAGGGTCGCCTCGGACATTCGCGCTCCTCCCGTTCAGACCGCCGTTCGGGTCTCCGGAACAAGGCTAAGCGGTGGCGAGGCCGAATGCAAACACCCGTTCGTGAAACAGGCGTTCGACTCAGTACTTGACAACGAACAGGTGTTCGTGGTCTGATGACGGTGTCGAACATACGTGCGTCGGCGCGAGCCGCCAGGGGTGACAGGGCCGGCCGGATCCGGTCGGTTCCTCGACAAGCTCGAGGAGGGGTAGTGGGAGCACTGGCACAAACGGACCGGGGAGCTCCGGGAGGGCTCGGCCAGACAGAGCCGGCGCGGCCCACGCGTTCGCCCGCATGCCGCGCCCGTACTGGCGATCGCGGCCGGCAGAGCTGGAACGTGCTCACACGAGAGCTCGTTCCCTTTCCTCCCGCAGCCGGGCTGGCCGAGAGCCGTCCGGCGCGCCGCCCAGCGCGGCGGGCCGAGCCCGGCGGGACGGGGCGCCCGGTCGCAAGACGCCCGGCCCGGCCCGACCCGGACGCCTGCAGCGGCACACGACCGCACGACGGGACGAACCCGGCCCGAGCCGCCCACACCGCTGGCCCGGCGCAATCGGCGGCAGCGGCGGTGGATCGTGCGACTCCTGGGAGAACCCGGCGAGTCGCAGCGCGGTCGCGAGGGTTGCGGCGCCTCCTCCCCGGCGCTGCCACCCTCGCAGTCTTGGCGAGCGTCTGGGTCGGTGCGGGCGCGCTCTCGAGCCTGCACCGCCCCGCGCTGACGGTGCCGGCTGCGGCTGTGAAGGTCCCGGGCGGTTACCTGTACGTCGCCCGCCCGGGGGACACGCTCTGGTCGATCGCCTCCGAGCTCCAGCCGGGCGGTGACCCGAGGCCGCTCGTCGCCCAGCTCGAGCAGCAGCTGCACGGTGCCGAGCTGGCCGCGGGTGATCGGCTCATCCTGCCCTGAGCCCGCACCTGGGGCGCGACGGGTAAGGAGCGACCCGTCAGCGCGAGAACCGTCGCCGGTGACCCGGGCACCGGTTTGCGTCCGTGCGCCCCGCTGGGCGACGGATCGGCGCTACGGTCAGTTCGTGCGCTGCCCGTGGTGTGGAGCGACCGAGGACCGCGTGGTGGACTCACGCGAGGTGGAACAGGGAGAGGCGATCCGTCGGCGCCGCGAGTGCGTCTCGTGCATGCGTCGCTTCACGACCGTCGAGCGTGTGAGCCAAGCGGTGCTGTGGGTGATCAAGCGATCGACGCACCGCGAGCCCTTCGACCGGCGCAAGGTGATCGCAGGCGCCCGCGCGGCCTGCAAGAACCGGCCGGTCGAGCCCGAGCAGCTCGAGGCGTTGGCTGCAGCGGTCGAGCAGAGGGCCTGGTCCATGGGGCCCGAGGTGCGAAGCGAGCAGTTGGGGCTCGCGGTGCTGGAGGCCCTGAGAGAGCTCGACGATGTGGCGGCGGTACGTTTCGCCAGCGTCTACAAGGGCTTCGAGCAGGTCGACGATTTCGCGCGTGAGCTGGGGCTCTTGGGCAGGGACGTGACGCCGCAGGCGGAACCGGGCCGGGCAGGCCCGCAAGAGCCGGGAACCTCAGGCGGCCTGGCGCCATGAACGCGGCCCTGCTCGAGGAGACGCCGGCCAGGGCACTTGCCATCTACGCCCATCCCGACGACCCCATGATCTCCTGCGGCGGCACGCTCGCCCGTTGGGCCGCCGCCGGGAGCACGATAGACGTCGTCATCTGCACGGCGGGCGACAAGGGGGCGACGGATCCGGACGTGGACCCCGGGGCCCTGGCGGCGTCGCGGGTAGGCGAGGCACAGGCTTCCGTGGGAGTCCTCGCCGCGAAAGGCCTTCATCTGTTGGGCCACCTGGACGGTGAGATCGAGAACGACATCGTCCTCAGACGCGAGTTGGTGCAGATCATCAGGGATGTGCGACCCGACGCGATAGTCACCGCGGACCCGCTGGCGGTCTTCTTCGGCGAGCACCACTACAACCACAGGGATCATCGCGTCGTCGGGTGGGCGGCGCTCGACGCTGCCGCGCCGGCCGCGGCGTCTCCCTTGTACTTCAAGGGTGTAGGGGTCGCTCACCAGGTCACGGCGGCCTATCTGTCAGGATCTCTGGAGCCAAACGTCTGGGTGGACGTGAGCACGACCATGGATCGGAAGATTGAGGCGGTCTCCTGCCATGTCTCACAGCTCGCCGACGCCGGCGACTGGCTCGCGAGCGCGCTTCGCGATGGCGCGGAGCTAGCCGGCCAGGAGGTAGGCGTCGCCTACGCGGAGCCGTTCCGGCGGATCTGGTTGGCGTCGTGACCCCGGCGCTCGACATCCTGCACGTCGACATGGACGCCTTCTTCGCGGCCGTCGAGGTCCTCGACGACCCGACGCTCGAGGGTCTCCCGGTGATCGTCGGCGGGACGGGCTCCAGGGGCGTCGTCGCCTCGTGCTCCTATGAGGCGAGGGCCACCGGAGTCCGGTCGGCCATGTCGATGGTCGAGGCGCGGCACCGGTGCCCTCAGGCCGTCGTCCTTCCGGGCAGGCACGGCCGCTACGGAGAGGTGAGCCGCCGCCTTCACCAGGTCTTCGAGGTCTTCACACCCCTGATCGAGCCGATCGCGTTGGACGAGGCATTCCTCGATGTGTCGGGCGGCCACCGGCTGTTCGGCTCGAGCATGGAGATCGCCGAGGCGATCCGCGCACGTGTCAAGGAGGATCTCAAGCTGTCGTGCTCGGTGGGGATCGCCCGGAACAAGCTGCTGGCCAAGCTGGCCTCGAGAGCGGCCAAGCCTGTCGCTTCGGCGAAGGGGCCAGTCGCCGGGCCCGGAATTGTCGTGGTGCGCCCCGAGGACGAGCTGACGTTCCTCCATCCCCGGCCGGTCTCGGACCTTTGGGGCGTGGGCCCCCGGACCGCCGAGCGGCTCGCCCGCTACGGGATCGCCACGATCGGCGATCTCGCCAAGGTCGAAGCGCCGCATCTCGCCCGCCTCGTCGGCCGGGCGGCCGGGGCGCAGCTCCACGAGCTCGCGTGGGCCCGGGACGACCGACCGGTCGTCATGGGCAGGCCGGTGAAGTCGGTCGGCCACGAGGAGACCTTCGCCGTCGACCTGCGCGATCCAGAGCAGCTCCGTCTCGAGGCGGCCCGCATGGCGGATGCCGTGAGCAGCCGGCTCCGGGCTTCGGGCCTCGCGGGACGGACCGTGACCGTGAAGCTGCGCTACGGCGACTTCACCACGATCACGCGGTCGCACTCCCTGCCCCGCACCGTCGCCTCCTCGGCAGAGCTCGTGAAGATCGCCACGGCGCTGTTGTCGGCCGCCGAGGTCCATCCGGGCGTGCGCCTCCTGGGCGTGAGCGTCTCGTCTCTCGAAGCGCGGGCTGAGGGCGCCGGGGAGCAGCTCACGCTCTGGGACCCCGCCAGGCCCGCCGAGGACCAGGCGCACGGGGGCTCCGCCCGCTCCGACCTCGACGCCGTCGTCGACGCGATCCGGGAGCGCTACGGGGTCGCGTCGGTGGGCCCCGCCGCCCTGGTCGGCGTTTCGGGCCTGCGCGTGAAGCAGCTCGGTGACTCCCAGTGGGGTCCCTCGAAATGACCGGCCGGACCGCGCGCCGGAATCAGATCGCGGCGGTAGCGTTGGAGAGTCAGATGGCTGGAATTACATGCGGAGCGGTGCCCGCGCCGTTGTCGGGTGGTTACCCGTGTGGGATGATTGAGACGGTGCAGCAAGAGTCGCTGACCGAGAGGGGGTGACGATGCCGCTTTCCGAAGAGGAGCAGAGAATCCTCCACGAAATGGAGGAGAAGTTGTACGAGCACGATCGAGCCTTTGCCGATCGTGTGAGTACGAAGTCGCAGCATCGCCCACGTGGCCGGACCGGGCGGGGATGGGTCGTTGCTTTCATCGCCGGTTTTGTCCTCCTGCTCGCGGCCTTCGGCTCGTCGGTGCTCCTCGGCAGCCTCGGGTTCCTGATCATGCTCGTCTCGGCGATCGCCTTTGTGCGCCAGGCCAGACACTCGGACTCGCCAGGTTTCGGCGGCGTCCTGGGCAAGTCGCGGCGATCCGGCGACGAGTGGTCCGAGATGCGCCGTCGCCTGCGGTCCCGCTTCGGGAACCACGGCTGAGACCTTTCGCCCGCTCGTGAGCGGTGCGTCCCGGCCCCGCCGCGACCGTCGAAGCCGCAGCGGGGACGGTGGGTCGCCGGCTGCGCACGCCTGGTGGGTCGAGGCGGCCTCGGCGGTGGGCCGTCGGCCTTACCTGTGGCCGACGGCGGCGTTCGAGACGATCGCGATGGCACCCAGCGGATGGTGGCGCCGTTGGCCGCCGGCACCTCTGGCTTCGCCCGCGTGGCTGGCTTTCCGGATGGAGACTGCCTACGGGGACTCGAGCGCGCGTCCCACGCCCGAAGATGTCGTTGCTTGGCTGGACTGGTGCCGTATGTCACGACGCCGCGCGTGGTTGCGGTAGCCTCCGGCCTGATGTCGCGCACAAGACGACGAGGACCACAAGAGGGCTGAGATGGTCGGCCGCGCGCTCGTGCTGAACGCGTCTTTTGAGCCGCTCTCGGTCGTAGCCTCGCGGCGGGCCCTCGTCCTCGTGCTGTCCGACAAGGCCGTTCTCGTGCACGGCACCGGCCACCATCTCCACTCCGCCAGGGCCAAGTTCCCCGAACCGTCCGTCGTCCGGCTCGTCAACTACGTCCGGGTCCCGCACCAGGCCCGCGTCGCGGTCACACGCCGTTCGGTGTTCGTCCGTGACGGTCACCGCTGCCAGTACTGCGGCGCGCAGGCAGAGAACATCGACCACGTCGTGCCCCGGAGCCGGGGTGGGACGCACAGCTGGGACAACGTCGTGGCGTGCTGCAGGCGCTGCAACAGCCGCAAAGAGGACAGGTTGTTGGACGAGGCCGGCTTCCGGCTCGTGAAGATGCCCCGGGCGCCCCGCTCGCGCCTGTGGCTGCTCGCGGCGAGCGGTGAGGTCCTAGACGAGTGGGCTCCCTACGTCGAGCCCGTGCTCGGCCGCGCAGTCGGCCTCTGACCACGCGAGCCGCCTCCGCCGGTCGTAGCGCCTGGCGCGTCCTCGAGCGCCGTGCGACGCCCGCCGTTCTCCATCGCGATCCGCCGGACCCGCTCGGCGCGCGCCTTGCCTGTGTGTGCATCCCCCTCGTCCGAGCGGTCGTGTTGGGCAGCGCCCAGCCTGCGTCGGACTTCGACGGTGAACAGCTGGCCGCCGCGGGGATCGAGCTCGTTCGCCGCCGAAGTGGAGGCGGAGCTGTCCTCGTCGCGCCCGGCTCGCAGGTGTGGCTGGACGTCTTTCTGCCCCACGGGGACGAGTTGGCGGAGCCGGACGTCGCAAAGTCGTTCCACTGGCTCGGCGACACCTACGCGGCGGCGATCGCGAGCGTGCTGGGCGTCTCCGCCGAGCAGGCGGGAGTCGAGGTCAACCGAAGGCCCCGCCAGGTCACGCCCTGGTCCCGGACACTGTGCTACGCGGGGCTCGGAGCCGGGGAGGTGAGCGTCGCGGGGCGCAAAGTCGTCGGCATGTCACAGCGCCGGGAACGCTCGGGCGCCTGGATCCACTCGATGGCGCTCCTGAGCCGTCGGGCGGGTGACCTGGCAGGTCTGCTGGCCGGGCCCGAGGAACGCCGTTCGGCGGCGCGCGCCGCGCTCTCGAACGCCGGGCTCTGCGACGCCGGGGACCTGGAGGGCCCGCTCACCGAGGAGATCCTCGACCGCCTTCCCTGACGCCGTCCCGACCGTCTTCGGCCCGGAGAATACCGACGAGGTCCCGGCTCGCTGAGCCGGGCGTGCCCCCTTTCTCGCGGCAGCGGTGGGAGCCGCGTCCATAACCGGAAAGGCGGGCCGATCCGGCGCGGCCCGGGTGGGGTGAGAGCAACAACAGTTGTTGACGAGTGGGGGCGAAATCCCATAGAGTGGCACGAAGTGGGGGCCCGGGGAGGGCGTGCTCCATGACAGTGGGAACGAAGGCTGCTTTGACGCCAAGCTTCAAGTTCGTCGGGAATTTCCCCCGCTCGCTCGACGCAAAGGGTCGGGTGATCCTGCCCTCGCGCATGCGCGCCCACTTCCAAGAGCACGGCTACCTGACGCCGGGCGCGGACGGTTGCCTGGCGCTGTGGCCCGAGGAGGAGTTCGAGCTCGAGGCCGAACGACAGCACGCCAAAGACGCCAGGGGCAGCGAGGCGCGCAACGACCTGCGCGACTGGGCGTCTTTGGTGACGCGGGTCGAGTTCGACCGGCAGAACCGGATGCCGGTGCCGCCCGAGCTGCGTGTCCTCGCCCGCCTCGAGCAGGAAGTCTTGTTCGTCGGGGTACTGGACCGGGTCGAGCTCTGGTCCCCCGCAAGCTGGTCGTCACGCCGTGGAGTACCGGTGGCCGTGCCCGCGACGGGACAGGTCGGGCCGTGAGCCATGGCCTCCCCGGCGCGGCGGCACGGCCCCGGCGCCTTCGATCCTCAACTTGTCGCTCCCGGGTTGCCCGCAGCCCCTCGGCTGAAGTGCCGGATGGCATCACAACCCTCTCCGCCCTGTCACATCCTCACTTCGAGGGATGCCCTTCCCTCGAGCTGGTCGGGGGGTTGCGGATGACCCGGGAGTTCGAACACACACCGGTCATGGTCGCAGAGGTCGTGTCGATGCTCGAGCCCGTCCCTGCGGGCGTGCTGGTCGACGCAACGGTTGGCGGGGGTGGCCACGCGGCGGCATTGTTGGATGGACTGCCCGATCATGACCTGGTCGGGCTCGACGCCGACGATGCCGCCGTGGCCAAGGCCACCGAGCGCCTGAGCCGCTTCGGGGACCGGGCGCGGGTCGTCAAGGCCCGCTTCGACGAGCTGGCCGTCGTCGTGCGGACCTGGGCGCCGGGGCGCCCGGTCGCGGGCGTCCTGTTCGACCTCGGTGTGAGCTCACCGCAGTTGGACGAGCCCGAGCGGGGCTTCTCCTACCGCTTCGACGGTCCTTTGGACATGAGGATGGACCGCTCGCGGGGAGCCACCGCAGCGGACCTGGTGAACAACCTCAGCGTCGCCGAGCTCGCCAGGTTGTTCGCCGAGAACGGCGAGGGCCGTTTCGCCCGCCCGCTTGCCGAGGGCATCGTCGCCAGCCGACCGATCGAGACGACTTCCCGGCTTGTTCAGGTCATCGACCGCTCGCTCCCCGGTGTAGCCCGCAAGCGGGCGGGCCACCCGGCCAAGCGGGTTTTCCAGGCGCTGCGCATCGAGGTCAACGAGGAGCTCGAGGTGCTGGCCACCGGGCTTGAGAGCGCGCTCGACATGTTGAGCCCCGGGGGCCGCTGCGTCGTCCTGTCCTACCACTCCGGGGAGGACCGACTCGTCAAGCAGTGCTTCCTTCGTGCCGCCAGCGGCGGTTGCGTGTGCCCAGCGGGCCTGCCTTGCGTCTGCGGCGCGGTGGGGACCGTCCGTGTCCTCACCCGCGGCGCCCGTCTGCCGAGCGCCGCCGAGACTGCTCGCAACCCGCGTGCGGCAAGCGCCAGGCTGCGGGCCGCGGAGCGCCTTTCCAAGAGGGCGGTCTGATGGCCAGCGCCGCCCGTTCGGTCTCGAATGCTGCCCGGGCGTTGCCGGCCCTCGAGCCCGGGACGTCGCGACCCGCCGAAGCGGGCTCGTCGCGTCCCAGGCTCGATGTCGTCGAGCGCCGCCGCGCGGCGGCGCGATCGGTCCGCCGCCGGGTGAACCTGCTGCGGGGCCTCGGCGTGATGTTCGTCGTGGGGGCACTCGCCGTCACGGCTGCCGCGCACACCTTCGTCGCGTCGGACCAGCAGCGGATCGACGCCCTGCAGAACCAGCTCACACAGGCGCTCGCCGCGCAACAGGACTTGCAGCTCGCGCGCGCCGAGCTCGAGTCCCCCCCGCGAGTGCTGGTCATCGCCGAGCGGCGGCTCGGCATGGTCTCGCCGGAGTCGGTCACCTACCTGGCGCCGGTCGACCCCGGGCCTTCGGTTTCGGAGGCCGCCGCCTCCAGGGCCGCCTTGGCCGTCGCGGCCGCGGCCCAGAAGGCCGAACAAGTCGAGCCCGCCAAGTCGGCCAAGAGTGACGTGCTGGCCGGCAAGACACAAACGAGGACTTCACTCGCCGGGGCCCGGTCGTCCGGGATCACCCCGCCGACCGGGTGAACCAGTTGGACCCGTCCGAGCGCAGGGCCCGGGCCCGATCGGGCTCGCGTCCGACAAGGCCCGCCCGCTCGAGAACGGTCGCACGAGGCCCGATCCCACCCAAGCCCGCCCGGTTGCGCAGGCGCCTTCTCGCCATGCTCGTCATCGCCGCGTTGGCATTGACGGCTCTGGCCGCCCGGCTGGTCCAGATCCAGGGTGTCGACGCCGTCCACTACGCTTCTTACGGCTCGCAGGAGGTCTACCAGCGCGTAGCCCTGCCCGCCTTGCGCGGAGCGGTCTACGACCGGAACGGGAACCTGATCGCGGCCTCGTCGCCGCGCGTCGACGTCGTCGCGGACGACTACCTCGTGACCGGCTCCACGACGGGCCTGAGCCGCCTTGCCTCGATACTCGGGCTGTCGCTGCCGGTGCTGCGGGCCAAGCTCAACGAGCGCGACGGGTACGTCCCTCTCGCGTACCAGGTGAACGGAACCGTCGAGCAGAAGGTCGCCAGCCTGGATCTCCCGTACCTCACATTTGCGCCCGACATCGCGCGGACAGATCCCGACGGCAACTTGTTCTCGCCCATCCTCGGCATCGTCGGCTTCAGCGGCCAGGGCCTGTCGGGGCTCGAGTACCTCGAGAACTCGCTCCTGGCGGGGCGTCCCGGCTCCGAAGTGGTGCCGACGGGTCCGAACGGCCAGGGTCTCCCCGGCTCGGCCACCGACGTCGTCGCGGCGCGCCAGGGAACCAGTCTCGTGCTCAGCCTTGACGAGCCGCTGCAGTTCGAGGTCACGAGGGACCTCTCCCAACAGATCCGGGCCACGCACGCCACCGGCGGCGTGGTGATCGTCGAGGACAGGCGAACCGGGGACATACTGGCGATGGTCGATCTCGTCGCGGGGCCGCGCGGCGAGGTGGTCCCCTCGGATCAGAACCTGGCGGTCACCTCCGTCTATCAGCCCGGCTCGGTCATGAAGCTCGTGACGATCTCGGGCGCTCTCCAAGAAGGGCTGATCAGCCCGAGCTCGGTCTTCACCGTGCCCTACCAGATCTCGCTCGGAGGCTGGCCGTTCTCCGACGCCGACTACCACCCGACCGAGCAGCTCACGGCCACGCAGATACTCGCCCAGTCCTCGAACATCGGCACGATCGAGATCGCCCACCTCCTCGGCGCGCAACGGCTCTCGTACTTCCTTGGCGACCTGGGTTTCGGCGAGGCGACCGGTCTCGCGTGGCCGGGCGAGACCGACGGCCTCGTGCCGAACCCGAACGACGCGGCGACGTGGTCCCCCTCCTCGATGGGGACGGTCCCGATCGGCACCGGTGAGGCGGTGACGCCCCTGCAGATCCTCGACGCCTACAACACGGTCGCGAACGACGGCGAGTACGTGACGCCGCGGCTCGTCGAGGCGACCGTCTCGGCCCAGGGAGTCGAGCACGTTCTCCCGGTGCAGCACGAAAGGCGGGCCCTGTCGCCCCAGACCGTCAGCGAGCTGCTTCCGATGCTCGAGCAGGTGACCGAGGACGGGACCGCGCTCGCGGCCCGCATCCCGGGGTATACCGTCGCCGGCAAGACCGGGACGGCGCAGGTACCGAGCACTACCGGGCCCGGCTACCAGGAAGGCGCCTGGAACGCGACCTTCGTGGGTTTTGCACCGGCGCAGAACCCTGCTATCACGACCCTTGTCATGCTCAGCCACCCCGACCTCATCTACGGAGGCTTGGCTTCCGCCCCAGTCTTCTCCGCGATAATGCGCTACGCGCTGCGCCACTTCGATGTCGCTCCCTCGGGTGGCCAAGGGCTTTCGTCGGACTCGTCGGCCTTCGGTGGCCCGTGAGCTGCGCTGCGGTCGTGGACTCCGGCCCGAAGGTCCCCCTGGAGGCGGTCGTCGCGCGGCTGGGGCCGGCGAGGATCATCGGCGAGGTGTCCGGCGTCGTCGTCACGTCGGTCACCTACGACCACCGCAGAACGGGTCCCGGTGCCCTGCACTGCTGCCTGCCCGGGGACCATTTCGACGGTCATGACTTCGCGTCCGCGGCACGGCGCGCGGGCGCGGTGGCGTTCGTGTGCGAGCGCCCGCTCGGGGCCGAGGCCGGGGGAGCGGTCCAGCTGGTCGTCGGGCCGGCGGGAGGGCGTCGCGCGATGGCCCTTGCCGCGTGCGCCCTGTGGGACGACCCCGCCTCGTCGCTTCGGACTGTCGGGGTGACGGGCACCAACGGCAAGACGACGACCACGTACTTCCTCCGCTCGGTCTTCGAGCGGCACGGTTGGCCGACGTCGGTGATCGGGACGCTCGGGGGGCCGCGCACGACACCCGAGGCGCCCGAGCTGCAGCGTGCGCTGGCGCACGCGAGGGACTCGGGGCACTCGGCGGTGGCACTCGAGGTCAGCTCCCACGCGCTGGTCCAGCACCGGCTCGACGGTTACCGCCACGACGTGGCCGTCTTCACGAACCTGAGCCAGGACCACCTCGACTACCACGGGAGCATGGAGGCCTACTTCGAGGCGAAAGCCCAGCTCTTCACGCCCGAGCACGCGAAGCGCGCCGTTGTGAACGCGGACGACCCGTTCGGGCGGCGGCTGGTCGACGCGGGCGCGATACCCGTGAGCGTCTTCTCGCTCTCACAGGCCGAAGAGCTCGAAGTGGGCCTGGAGGAGAGCCACTTCCGCCTCGGCGGGGAACCCGTACGGGTCCGGCCGGGCGGCGAGATCAACGTCCGCAACGCCCTGGCCGCGGCCGCGGCCGCCCGGGAGCTGGGCGTGCCCCCCTCGGCCATCGCCGCGGGCCTCTCGCTCGCCACCGGTCCTCCGGGCCGGCTGGAGGCCGTGCCCAACGACATCGGCGCCACGATCGTCGTGGACTACGCTCACACCCCTCGGGGCCTGGAGGAGATCCTCCGCGCTGCGCGCCTCGAGGCCGAGCCCGGTGGCGGAAGGGTGATCGTGGTCTTTGGCTGCGGCGGCGAACGAGACCGCGGCAAGCGCCCCGTCATGGGCTCGGTCGCCACGCGCCTCGCCGATCTCGCGGTGCTCACCTCCGACAATCCACGCAGCGAGGAGCCGATCGCGATCATCGACGAGGTGCGGGCGGGCTGCGACGGGACCGCCCGGCTGGTCGTCGAGCCCGACAGGCGGCAGGCCATCGCGGTCGCGCTCGGGTCCGCGGGTGCAGGTGACGTCGTCATCGTCGCCGGGAAGGGTCACGAGACCGTCCAGCAGATAGGGGACCGCGCGATCGAGTTCAACGACCGTGTCGTGACCACAGAGGAGCTGGAACGTCTTCGTAGCGGGGGCGCCCGCTCATGATCCCCCTGCTCTCCGCGGGCGCGGTGTCGATACTCGTGTCCGGCTTCGGGACTCCGATACTGCTGCGCTGGCTCATCCGTTGGCGGATCGGCCAGCAGATACGCGTCGACGGGCCCGCCCACCACACGGTGAAGGCAGGCACGCCGACGATGGGTGGCATCGCCCTCCTCGTCGCGGTGGTGGCCGGCTACTTCCTCGGGCATGTCGGCACTTCGGCTCCGTTCACCCGGCCGGCATGGTTCGTGCTCGGTGCGATCGTCGTCGCGGGTGCCGTCGGGGCTACCGACGACTGGATCAAGGTGAGCAGGCGGCGCTCGCTCGGGCTCAACAAACGGTGGAAGACGCTCGGGCTCGTCCTGGTCGCCGTCCTGTTCTGCGTCGGCGAGGTTCACTGGGGCGGGGTCCACACCACGCTCTCGTTCACCCGCTACGACCTTCCGGGAGTCGAGCTCGG